>Ga0326728_10014773_pt1 | contig 16443 bp, 14 predicted proteins | sample MB3enrmetagenome_FD_207602 | JGI IMG/M metagenome (GOLD analysis project Ga0326728, IMG submission 207602) | Lab enriched peat soil microbial communities from McLean, Ithaca, NY, United States - MB31MN | ecosystem: Environmental > Terrestrial > Soil > Wetlands > Peat | place: USA: New York...
AGCGCCCGAGCTTGACGCCGGGATTCTCTTACTGCACCCTGTGGACCTCGGACGGCTCTGGCTCAGCCAGACCTCCCGCCACCCGCCGGTGGCTCACCATCTACCCGCCCGGCCCGATTCATTATTCAATGTCTCATTGTGCGTTCGACTGCTGCGGCCAGTTTTTTGTCTCTGCCGACAAACTTGGCAATCCGCCGGGTCGCACCCGCCACGCTCACGTAGTCAATCCCACCCACCTTCTGCGCCGGTCCTCTCAACTTCATCCCGCTGCTCGCACCGAGCGTCAAGCACTGTGAATAATAAATAGACTTGACCCCTCGTCGTTCTTGCTAATCCGTTAAACTCTCCTGCCGGATACACAACGTTCGCTACTCTCTCGCTGGACGAAGTACTGGCCGCGATGGAATAAGCGCCGCACCGTGGTCGTCCGCGACACGGTAGGGTTATACCCCATAGCAAGAGATCAGTACCTCGCTTAGCGTAACTCCATACGTTATGGACAAGGTTTGCAGCATCAACGTGGAAGAACTCTCGACATTCATGAACGTCGGCTGGCCGGGCGACGACTGGTACCTGACCGATCACCCCGAGTATCTCTGGGAAACCACTTTCACCACCGGGGAAGGCACTGAACTTTACCGCGCCCGGGATCCGGATCAGGCGATCAACTTGTACGATTACGACGGCAAGGTGTCGTGGCAGGGCTGCAGGTCCGACCCGACACGCGGACGGGGTCACCGGTTGTCGGACTTGTTCTTGCGCTGGCAGCAGAGCCAACAAGACATAGTCGTGGTGGCGCGCGTGCCTCGTGAAAAGATGGCCGAGGTGCTGGAAAGCCTCGACCGCACCGGCTGTGTGCTGGTCACGACGGTGCCAAAGAGATCAGGAGCCAGCCACCCAGTCACTGGACGGCCCGTAGTTGCGCTGGTCGATTCTGACACGGCTCAGACTGCGCCGCTGGCGTGAACCGGTGGATGTCGGTGATCTTGGCGGCAGCCAGCCGCGTGAACAAATCTCTCAGTAACCGAATGGATTGAGGCTGTGCCGCCGACAACTGCCCAGCAGGGTGTAGATCACCACGCTGCGTTCTCCCGCCTCTGGATGTCCAACGAAACCTCCACGCCCAACCGTTTCGCCAATTCCTTCGCTTCCGCCGTCAGTGTGAATCGCCCGCACATGCTTCATGTTGGCGAATGCATTGGGGTCGCATTCCCTCAATCTTCATTTTGACAGCCTGTCCTCCACCTCTGCCATCCGTCCAGCCAATTTCCGATCCCGCTCGTCGCGAAACAGCGCGCGCCGCTCATTGCCACGGCCGGTGACATGATACCAGCCGCCGTCCACTTCGATCCTGAGAGGCCGCGCCATGCCGGCCAGATTGCCCCAGCGCCCCACCGGCCGTCAATCAAAATATTTTATGTTGAGACCCCGATTCCCCACTGGAAAAGGGCTTGCAAATCTATGGAGCAGGAAGAAAATCACGAAAAAGGCTCACGCTGGTCGTAGGCAAGAAACCAAATGGGAAATTCCGAATGAAGCTCTTTGCCGTTTTTTTATCACTCTTTTTAGCCGCGTCCGTTTTCGCCCAAACGCCGCCAGTCATTGACGTTTCACAAGCGCCCGCTCCGTTGTTTGATGACCCCGTCACCCACGGCGGCACCGACCCGTTTGTGATTTGGAATCCAGTGAAGAGCGAGTGGTTCATGTATTACACGCAGCGCCGTTCCACTCTGGACAATCCGAACGGAGTTGATTGGGTGCATGGCTCGCCCATTGGTATCGCAACCTCGCCCGACGGCGTTCATTGGTCTTACCTTGGCCTGTGCAAAGGCGACCACGACCTTTCCGATCCGCTGGCCGCGAAAGGTGCCGGGCCTGAACCCGGCATCACTTGGTGGGCTCCCTGCTTTCTCCGCTGCGGCGACAAGTTTCATATGTGGATTGTCCGCGTGGATGGCGTTTACACCAATTGGACTGGCAAGCGGAACATACTTCATTTCACCAGTGACGATGGCATCAATTGGAATTACGTCTCAACCTGCGCGCTTGCCAGCGACCGCGTGATTGACCCCACGGTTTATAGCGTCGGCGATTTGTGGTATATGGTCTACAAGAATGAAGCCGCCGGTTCGCACACGTTTGTGAGCCAAAGCGCCGACCTCGAGAATTGGACCAACGCCCACCAAGCCGATCCGGATGGCAGTCAGGAAGGGCCTTTTGCCTTTCGCTGGTGCGACAAATGGTGGCTTATAGTTGATGCCGTTTCCGGTCGCGGCCTGCGCATTTACACTTCTGAAAACGGCATAGACAACTTCAAATACGTCACGACCATCCTCGACCAGTGCGATGGCACCCGCGATCAAGACAACGCCGTGGGACATCATCCCGGCGTTGTGGTTCAGTGGGTCGGCAACAGACAACAATGCCTGATCTACTACTTCACCGAGTTCAACCGGCATGAATTCATGCAACTGGCCGAACTGGAAATGAGCGTGGACGGAAAGGTTTTCTGCAATCGCAACAAGTTCGCCCCGCCGGCAAAGTCACAGGGAAACAACGATAAGCAATAAAACCGATATAAAGCCCTGCTATGCGCTGAGAAAGGTTTGCCGCTGGATAGTAACAAAGTGGAGTCAGTGCTGGTGGCTTGGTCAATTCCGCTGAAAGTGAAAAACTTCTGCAAGAAATACGGAGTTGAATGTCGATTAAAGTGGTCGGCCATTGACTCCTGACGGTTTTGTGGGTTGTTCTAGTGTTTTCGCAAGGCTCCGGTTCCTTGCCGCGCGCGCTTCCAAACGCTTCGGTCCTTGCGTCACCCCGCTGCCGTCGGCAGGATAAGCGGCCCCCGCAAATTCCACTAGTATCCCTCGTGGCACGCCGCCAACATGATCGAGCGCCCATCCATAGGTCAGTTGTCGACGGCTAACGCCTTTGAGAAATTCGGTCTGGGGATGGGAAAACGAAGCTTGCGGACGCTGTCAGCGGTAAATAAAATGACACTGAACGAAGTTAAACGGCCCGCGCTGGTCGCAGGCATGAGCCATATGGGAAATGTCGGATAAATCATCGCCCTGCGTGTCATATCAGTGGTTACAATTGCCATGAAGCATAAACCCCTCCTCTGTCTTGCGTTCGTTTTGAGCGGTATTTTACTTTGCGGTTCCTCAATCGCATTGGGTGCCGACATGCAATTGCAGGTCAGGTCTGATTTTCCTGGTGGCTCGGCCAAAGTTTTGAAACTTGACCCAGCCAGCAATACGGTTCGCATCACACCCGCCGACGATCCAAAGCGCGGCTGGCCATGTTAGTGGTATTTCCGTCTCGATAACGTGGACACGGGCAAGCCGGTCGTTCTCGAAGTCACCGCCAATCAAGGAGTCGTGCGGAATGGAGACAGCGACAACACCAGAAACCTTCCCGCTGCTTATTCCCTGCCGGAGTATGCGGCATACTCGACCGACGGAACGAATTGGGAACACACCGCGAGAGGCGAAAGGCAGGGCGACTGGAGCATTTATCGCATCAAAGCGTCCACATCCACGTTGTGGCTCGCATGGGGGCCGCCATTTACTTTGAAGGATGCCGACCAATTGATTCAGAAGACCTGCGATCTTTGTCCTTACGCCAAAAGTTTTGTGCTGGCACACACGCGCGGAGACCGGCCTGTGCCCGGTGTGCGTCTCTCGCGGCCCGGTGCAGCCAAGGGCCCGCGTTTCACCGTCTGGATTCAAGCCCGCCAGCACGCGTGGGAAAGCGGCTCCAGTTGGGTGGCCCGTGGATTCGTTGAATGGCTCGTTTCAAATGATCCCGCCGCCGAATCGCTCCGCGCGAAAGCCGACATCGTAATAATCCCGGTCATGGATGTGGACAGTGTTGAGACGGGGCAGGGCGGCAAGGAACAGACCCCGCACGACCAGAACAGGGACTGGGGCAGCACGCCTTACTTTCCCGAAGTGGCGGCGGGAATGAGAAGTTTGACCGCCTTGGCCAAGGCGGACCGGTTGGATCTGTTTTTGGATTTGCACAATCCCGGCTACAGCGCCCGCGACATACATTTTTATATTGAACCCGTGCCGCTCCTGCCCCCGGAGCGGGTGGCGAACGAAGACAATTTTCTCAAGATTGTGCAGGAACAAATGACCGGATCAATCAAGTTCAACGGAAGAATCGAACGGGGCGGCAAAACCTATGATCCGGCGGTGAACAAAGCCGTTGATGCTTGGGTTGCCGCTCAAAGCCAGCCTCATGTCGTTTCGCTCACGATGGAAATTCCTTGGAACATTTCCGCCAGCACAGCTTCCGGCTACCGCAAAGTTGGCGAGCAATTGGGCCGGAGCATTGATCTCTATTTGCAGCCAGCTATCCGGTCGGGTTCGCAATAATGACGCTCATCCAAAAACGTTAAAATTGCGATCCGGTGAATCTTGCTCTTGTTCAGCCCTTGATCCTGCGCCAAGGGGGAGCATCTCATCTTAAATCCCCTCTACGCTCGCTGTTTTTGATTGACTATTATGATTGACAGCCGCGATCTCCACCGATATGTCCCCTGCCGTGGACGCAAACCCCGTCACTCGCCAGGCCAGATGGGCGGCCAAGCGCGCCGCCGCCGGTCTCTGTCGGATTTGCGGGAGGCGTCCGAGGTTCAAGATCTCCAGCCGGTGCCGGTGCTGCCTGCTAAAAGCCAGGCGGGTAGCGCGCAAACACGCGGGCTGCAAAGCGGGCAGCGTGTCTGGATTTGGGAGGAGACCGATTCGGTAATATGTTCGTCGGAGCCATTCAGCAAACGTCGCGGGCGGCGCGATACCCTTCGGGCGATCGCGCCCTACAATTTCGGGGGAGGAGGAGGCCGGGGACGGCGCGAACCCGGGGACGGCGCGATACCTGGACCTGCCTGCGCAGGCAGGCGACAGGCATCGCGCCCCACAATTTGAGAGGGGAACAATGACGATGAAAACGGGAGCGGCCAGCCGATGACTCTTGACGGTTTTGTGGGTTGTTCCAGTTTTTTCGCAAGGCTCCGGTTCCCGGCCGCGCGCGCTTCCAAACGCAACTGGTTGTTCGTCCGACATCCGACCGCCGGGGAGCGCACGCGGTGATCTATACCCTGCTGGGCAGTTGTCGTCGGCACGGGATCAATCCATTCGACTACCTGAAAGATTTGTTCACGCGCTTGCCAGCGGCCAAGATCACGCAGATCGGACAGTTCACACCAGCGGCGTGGGCCAGGGCCAACACAAAGAAACCATTGGTCGCCCAAGCGGCTTGATCCAGTCGTCTGCCGGTCGCGCCTCATGTGCCATGAGGGTTCTGCTCTCCGCCAGCCGAATACGCTACTTCGTACCCTTCTTGGGGAACGAGCTGAACACCGCGTCCATTAGATCACCTTGCGCCCCAGCTTTCTTCGCGATTTGGCTGATGAGTGAGCCCGAGACCCCGACCATTCCTCTGGACGCAGAACCGCCGTGGTGCCAGATTTCTTTGCGCTGGGCCAAATTGATCGCGACCGCAGTCCCCTTGATGGAATAACTCGCCGCCAACCCTAAGTAATGGGCGCTGACGTGATTGATGGTAATCACCAGAAACACGTTGGCGTCCGGTGGGGCGAGTTTGCACAAGTCATCGGCCGTCATGTTGGCCAGGGCATCGTCCGCCACCGGCTGCTCCGTCTTCCAGGCGTCGACCTGCTTCACCGCATAGCCCAGTGCCTCCAGATGCTTCGCCGCTGAATCCCGCACGCGCTTGATATCGTCCGCGTCGAACACGGAGGACTTGTCGGTCCTCCCATCAACCAGCGGCATCAGATAGAGGGTATCCATCTCTGGGCGGAAGGCACCCGAATCCACCACGGTCGCCTTTTGGGTCGTACAAGCCGATAACAGCAATCCCAAAACCGGGATGACGAACATCAACGCTTTGATTTTGTTCATCTTTTGCATCGCGGCTCCTTTTCTGTGATTGTTACGGGCATCTCATCGGACTTACCCCCCGCGACCATCGCGGGGCGTTGAACCGCATTCAGTGGCATTTTATCACCTCTAATGGTGTCCACAAGCTCAATCTTGCCTTCCCAAGACCCGATTTCTGACTCTGGCGACATCGTTCCTGCCCGTAAACGCGCTTCGCAGCGACTTTTGTCCGAGCCTCGGCGCAAATGTGGGTTAACAATTCGAGCGGTACGTGGTTCGTCAGTCAGATACCTTTCATCGCGGGCGATGCGCGGGTTACGCGCGGCTAGGAAGCGGACGGGCAGGCAGCTTGAGTCGTCGAAGGGGGAATGAGAGGATGACGGGGACGGCGCGATACCCTTCGGGCGATCGCGCCCTACAATTTCGGGGGAGGAGGAGGCCGGGGACGGCGCGATACCTGGACCTGCCTGCGCAGGCAGGCGACAGGCATCGCGCCCTACAAAGGCGAGGGAGCGGCGCGAAACCTTGCAGGCATCGCGCCCTACAATGATGAGGAAAACGGGGGCGGCCATTGGCTCTTGACGGTTTTGTTGGTTGTTCCAGTTTGTTCGCAAGGCTCCGGTTCCTGGCCGCGCGCGCTTCCAAACGCTTCAGTACTTGCGTCACCCCGCTGCCGCCGGCAGCGGCTTTCAAAAGTGGTGCGGTCTGAGGTGTTGGCATATACTTCTGATGTGGTATAATGAACAAAGTGCAGACTTCAGCGTTTATTAAGCTGTCGGACTTCCTTCGCGGACGCACTGAAGGTTTACGCCCGTTAGTTTGGGGAATAGTCTGGAAAGCCCAACGGTTTGTGCAGGGCATTCGCATGACGTTGTCTGGAACGTTCACTCGCCCTGACGACGGCAGATCGCGGCCACCTGACGCCGGTAAGCCATCGCCCTTGATGCCTTCACCCACGCATCACCTGGCGGCGGCCAAGGCGTTGCCGCCTTCGGACGAGACTTACCTGTTCCCAATAGACTGAAACGTACCGGAGCAGGCAAATCTCCTCAAATTAGGACACCACCGTTTGTGAGCGTAGTCGAAGGTGATGTTATGAGTGCTCGTCAGACTGAACGGTCAACGATAGTCGCTGGGCGCAAGTCACATGGGAAATGTCAGATGAGAACTGCTTCCCCTTGTATTCCATTATTCCCACGCTACATTGCGGCCATGGTCGCTCCATGAACGAGCCGGATAAGATCCCTTCCAGCGAAATCACACCGCCGCAGGTGTATTTCAATCGACGCGCGTTCATGCGCGCCGGGGCCGTGGCCGCCACCGCCGTTGCCACGGGGTTGCTCTATCGCCGGCTCAATCGGATGTCCAAAAGGACGGTCGTGACATCGCAACTCCAAGGAATCGTCACCGCTCTGGCGACGAATTCGGCGAACGACGGGTTCCACACCACCGAGACGGAGACTTCCTTCGAAGATATTACCCATTACAACAATTTTTACGAGTTCTCCACCGACAAAGGCGCTGTGGCCGATGCGTCTGCGGGATTCGACACCCGGGACTGGAAGGTGTCGGTCGAGGGATTGGCGCGCAAACCCCGGGTGTTCGGCCTGGATGATCTTCTCAAAATCAGTCCCCCGGAGGAGCGCGTCTATCGGATGCGTTGTGTGGAAGGCTGGTCGATGGTGATTCCTTGGGCGGGGTTTTCTCTCTCCAAACTGCTGGACCGGGTGGAGCCGCTCAGTGACGCGAAGTATCTGACGTTCCAGACCCTGTTGGATCCGACACGGATGCCGAATCAGAGGACGAATGTTCTCCAATGGCCCTACGTCGAAGGACTGCGCATGGATGAGGCACGTCATCCGCTGACGCTCCTGGCGAGCGGAATCTATGGCCGGGCTTTGCCCCCGCAGGACGGCGCGCCGATACGGTTGGTCATTCCGTGGAAGTACGGCTTCAAGGGCATCAAGTCGATTGTCAAGATCTCCCTCGTGGAACGACAGCCGACGACGACATGGAGCGCCTACGCGCCGAACGAGTACGGCTTCTACGCCAACGTCAATCCGAAGGTCGATCACCCGCGCTGGAGCCAGGCCAACGAACTGCGGATCGGAGAATCGGGCAGACGCCCGACGCTGATGTTCAACGGGTACGCCGAACAGGTCGCCCGGATGTACGACGGAATGGACCTGCGAAGGTACTTCTGACCGTGCCCGGGACCGCCATGAGCGATGTTCGGTTCGCCAAGCTCGTGCTGTTGATCAACTGCGCCGTGCCCGGGTCGCTGCTGGCCTGGGACGCGTTCCACCATCGGCTCGGCGCGAATCCGGTGAACTTTGCCATTCTCACAACGGGCATGCTCACGCTGGTCTTTCTGTCGTTGACGCTGCTGATCACGCCCCTTCGCCGGATCACCGGGTGGAATTGGCTGATCTTCTCCCGCCGGACACTCGGCCTGTCGGCGTTCTATTACGCCTGTGCCCATTTCTTGATCTTCTTCGGACTCGACCGGTCGATGAGTCTGTCCAGCACCATCGCCGAAATGCTCAAGCGACGTTATCTTCTGATCGGCGCATTCGGGCTGCTGTGCATGGCGCCGCTGGCCGTGACCTCGACCAATGCGATGATCAAACGGCTGGGCGCGAAACGGTGGCGGGCACTGCACCGATTGGCCTACGTGGCCGCTCTCGCGGGAGTCGTCCACTTCTACATGCAGGCCAAATCCGACAAACGGAAACCGATCGCGTTTGCTGTCGCCGTGGGAGTCCTGTTGGGTGATCGCCTGGTCCGGTTTCTTCTCGACCAACGGCAAAAGAAGACCGTCAAAGCGGTGGCCTCCGCCGCCATTCCCCAGGCCCGGTCCAGACAGAAATTATGGTCGGGCCAGTTGCGGGTTGCGCGGATCGTTCCGGAGACGCCAAATGTTCGAACGTTTCGGCTCCAGGCCCTTGACGGCCGGGAACTGCCGTTTCAGTACCTCCCCGGACAATACCTGAACCTGTCGCTCCTCATCGACGGGAAGCGGGTGCCTCGATGCTACACGATTGCCTCTGCGCCCACACGGAACGCGACCTGTGAACTCACGATCAAGCGGGAGGAGATGGGCTTCGCCTCGCGTCATCTGCACGACACCATCCGCGAGGGGGACCTGCTGAATGTTTCGGCGCCCGCCGGGCGGTTTACCTTTCTCGGCACCGAAGCGGACAGCATCGTCCTGATCGCCGGCGGCGTGGGCATTACGCCGTTGATGTCGATTCTGCGCGCGCTGACGGACCGTTCGTGGACAGGCGGGATCTGGCTCGTTTACTGCGTGCGCAATGAGCGCGAAATCATTTTCGCCCGGGAACTCGAGGCGCTACGGACGCGGTTCAAGAACCTGCACGTCTGCATCACTCTCAGCCAGCCCGAAGACACAGGCTGGACGGGACACCGGGGGCGGATTACGGCAGAACTGCTGACGCAGACGATACCGGATCCTTCCCGCCGCCTCTTTTATATCTGCGGACCGTCAGCGATGATGGAGTCTGTGACCGGCCTGTTGCGCGGGTTGGGCGTGCCGGAGAGCCGTATCAAGACCGAGGCGTTTGTCTATCCTTCGCGTGCGGAAGCTGCAACGGCTTCTGTCAGAGCTTCGGCGAATCCGGCGGAGGACAAGGCGTTTCCCCAGCCGGCAGACACAACTGCTGTTGCGTCCGGTGGGTTGAGCCCGACAGTGACATTTTCTGTTTCGGGCAAGACCGTCCCGTTGATACCGAACCAGACGATCCTGGAGGCCGGCGAAGCGGCGGGTCTGGATCTGGAGTACGAGTGCCGTTCGGGCATTTGCGGCAGTTGCAAGAAGAGGATGCTGGCCGGATCGGTCACGATGGAGGTGGAGGACGGGTTGTCCCCGGGCGAGAAAGCGGAACAGGTGATTCTGTTGTGCCAGGCCAAAGCGACCTGGCCTGTGACGGTCGAGGCGTGAGGCCCGGCGGCCATGACGGCGTCGAGGATCCCGATTAAAACTGAAAGGAAAAACGAATGAAAGTACGACCTGCCTCGGTAACGGTGATTGCCTGGATTCTGATTGTGATCGGCGGAATGTCGCTCATCTTGACCACAGCGATGTTGAATAATCCCTCAGTTAAGTTGCTGATGGTGCGCACTTCACTTCCGCTTCCGGTTCAGTACGTCATTACGTATGTCGGACAGATGGTCATGATTACGAGCGGCTTTGCGATGCTGGAAAGACAAAACTGGGCGCGGCTTCTCTACGTCATTTGGAGTGCTATCGGATTTCTGATTGGGCTGGCAACATCCCCCATAAAGGCGGCTATAATTCCGGAGCTTGTCCTCTATGCAGTTGTCGTCTTCTTCCTTTTCCGCCCGAAGGTTAATCGATATTTCGGGAGAAGTGAGGTCGAGAGTGGCACGCAAAGTCATTAGCCAGGATCGAGTCAGTTGATTGCCGTTGGTTTCTGGAGAGCTGAAACGTCACGGGGCACCACTGCTCCACCATATTCAACCGCAACCACAAGCCCAAGCAGCCTGATGCCAGCCTACCAAATTCTCTTGCCAGAACACCTCAGATGTTTGCTGAGGGGGTGTGGCCGTCGAGGGCCGCGTTACGGTAAGGCAGCGCAGTCTCAAGCCGATACTTGGGCCGCGACCGTTTGGTGGACGACCGCTTATGACGCGAAATCCCGCCGGGAGGAATTAGCTTCCGGTCTGGCCCTTGAAACCGCGCTCCATTTCACCCGTCTGCGCCAGGTCGGCGACCTTGGCGATCAGCGCCTGGCGGTCCGTCTCCGACATGGCGACGAAGCTTCGGGCGGACGCGACGTTGGCTTTGAGATGATCGACGCTGGCCATGCCGGAAATGAGCGTGGATACCGGTAGCGACCAGACATAACGCAGGGCCTCATTCACGCTGAGGCGATCGGGGATGACGCGCGGTCCGGTGCCGCTGCGACTCCCCATGAGGCCGCCCGCAGCCAGCGTTTTCATGGCCATCGCACCCATGTTTCGTTTCAGCAGGGTCGGCAGGACGTTCAGGGTGAAGCTTTCGTAGGAAGGATCCGCGACATTGATCGGCATGAGGCAGGTCTCGAAGGCGTCTGTCAGTTCCAGGACATGGGTGTGCGTCTTCCAACTCCCGTGCCCGGTGAAGCCGATGTGGCGCACCTTGCCCCGTTCCTTGGCCTTGAGCATGACATCGAGCACGTTGTGCACGCGGATGTCCGCCTTGTCGATGTCGCGCATATCATGCAACTGCCACAGGTCGATGTAGTCGGTCTTCATCCGCCGCAACGAGCCTTCGAGGTGGCTGCGCGCCGTGTCGGCGTCTTGTGCCATGGTCTTGGTGAAAATGAGGACGTGCTCGCGGTATTTCGGCGTGAGGAACTTTCCATAGCGCTCCTCGCTGCCGCCGTTCTGATAGACCTGGGCCGTGTCAAAGACGCGGATGCCGCTTTCGATCGCCGCCTCGATGACGGCTTGCGCCTCGCTCTCAGACGGCCGTCCGATGTGGGAACCGCCGACCGTCAGCATGGTTACCTTCAATCCGGTTTTCCCCAGGGTGCGCAGCGGCAGCAGGGGGCCAAGTTTGTCGGAGGGGGTCAGCTCCGCCGCGCCAAAGGCGGGCCACGGCACGAGTGTCGATCCAATGAGCAGCGCAAGCCTCCGTAGAAGTTCACGCCGATTGATGAGGTCGTGTTGGGTAATCATGGCGTAATGTATTTGATTTTTTTACCCTTGGCAAACACGCAGCCCGGGCGGGCGCCCTGTGGACCGCAAGAATCCCTGACCTGAACTGTGGCAAAGCGCGGATTTCGCCGACCCCTCAGATACGGATGCGTCCCGGACACTACGACCGATCTATCGCCTGTCGTTATGTCAGGGGAGCCACGGAGGATGCGCAGCGGTATTCGCAACCGCAGCTCTTCTCGACATGTAGCCGCTCAGGCGGATACGATTGTTCGGCAGCGTCCAGATGGCGGTGCGTCGCATCGGAGAACGGCAGGAACGGGACAAGTCTCTGCGAGAGACGGTGGATCGGCTAAGGGCACAATTGTTTTATGTTGAGTCCTGACCATTTCCCCGCGCTCTTATGGAAGATTTTGTGAAGGAGACGCAGGGCACTCCACATCAAAACGTCGCGACCGTAACGGCCCTCGCGTCGAAAGTGAAACGGCTGCCTTCCTACGTCCCATGGTCTCGTGAGACGCTCTCTTATCTGGATGGAGTAGTAATCCATGATGTGGAAGCAATTGCCCGCACCCGAACAGCGCTGGCTTCTCTGGCGATTGAACGATATCGGCTTGCAACGGGCAGACTTCCAGAGAAGCTCGGCGATCTCGTTCCCGCGTACCTGGATGCGATTCCACAAGACCCGTTCGACGGCAAGCCGCTCCGTTACAAGAAGCTGGTGAAAGGCTACGTCGTTTACAGCATCGGCGAAGATGGCGAAGACAACGGCGGCGCAGAAAAGAACACTGAAGGGCATAGCTACGGCAAAGGCACCGACATCACCTTCATTGTTGAGCGGTGAACCACGCACGCATTCTGTAAGGGGAGCGCCTACAATTCTTGAAAATAAAGCTTGCAAATCTGGCTAGCATTTGCTACCCAGCATGCCGCTTGGAGAAGATGTCACGCCCACCAAGACGTGGCTGGATCAAGTGTGGTTAATTAAGTATGACCTTGCGCGTCAGAATCAGTTCGAGCAACACGAAGGAAGCAAAACGTATGAAATCTTTGTCTGTCAGGAATCAAAAGTCGATCCTATTAACAAGAACGCTAGTCGTTGCTTCGGCCATTGCCGGTCTTGTCCTTGCGCTGCCCGCTCAGGGCCAAGTTGTCACCTACTCCTCGGACGGATGGGGCGCAGTGAACTTCCCCGGTACCGCCGCGGATACACCAAATCCCGCGCCGCCGAATGTGCCAGAGGGGAATTATCCCAGCGGTTGGTATTGGGGGCCGGACGGTTATCCGGGGGACTCAGTGCAACTGCAAACGTACACAGGCACCTTGGATCTTACGTCTGGCATTTACACCCAGAAAATCAACGCCCGCCTTTGGACCGGGTATTACACGTATGCAGGTGATGGTAATCCGTCTGATCCAAACGAGAATTGGCAGGAGTTGTACTTCCACTTTGGCGCCACCGAGAATCTGACCATCGGCACGGTAACGGAGACGATCACCGCACCCGGTCTTCTGCAATGCCTTTGGGATACCGACTACCTCTCGTTTACCAACGGTCCAACGGTCTCGTTCGTCGTCCAAGGCTTTGAAGTGGATGTCACGCCGCTCGCCCTACCAGCGGTGGGTGCGGGTTGGAGTGGCCAGGTCGGCGACGGCGGTGTTCCACAGCCATCCGTGGATCTGCTTGCGCAGTTTACTGTCGAACAGATTCCCGAGCCGTCCACGATCGCTCTGGTCGCCCTTGGCGTGATTGGCGTATTGGCGCTCCGACGCAGCAAAGTCTGATCAGATTTTACCGACAGCAAAGAGAACCATTGGGGTCACATCCCCTCACTCTTCATTTTGACAGCCTGTCCTCCACCTCTGCCATCCGCCCAGCCAATTTCCGATCCCGCTCGTTGCGAAACAGCGCGCGCCGCTCATTGCCGCGGCCGGTGACATGATACCAGCCGCCGGCCATTTCGATCCTGACAGGCCGCGCCATGCCGGCCAGATTGTCCCAGCGCCCCACCGGCCGTCAATCCGAATGTTTTATGTTGAGACCTGAACCCGATTCCCCTACCAAATTCAGCGCCGGTTCATTCGCTCGAGAGAGTGCCTCCCACTTGTTCCGGTACTTCATTTGAGGCTCGCGAGAAACTTGCGGTCGCCTTCGTCAAGGCTCTCCGCCAATTTGTCCGGTTCAGCCTGGGTACTCGACCAGCGGATAATCTCCGAATTGAACGGCGGCTGGCCGTGTTGCGAGGTCCACCAATTCCCCCACGCCTTCCAGTCGTTGCCGAAATTCTGTCCGGTCAGCCGCACCAGTGAAATCTGCGCCCACCAGCGTGTATTCACGTTGTAGTGGTAGTCTGCTTGCCTACTTGCGTCACCCCGCTGCCGTCTGCGTGATAAACGGCCCCCGCAGATTCCACTCCTATCCCTCGTGGCACGCCGCCAACATCATCGAACGCCCATTGAGCATGTACCGGAAGACTCTGGCACAATCGAGTTTTGCTAAGGCCCAGGATTCACCGTCAGATTGAACTGCTGTTCTGCGGTGCCGTTTTTGCGATCGGTCACCTTCACAATGAATGTGTACGCCCTGGCCGTCGTCGGCTCACCACTGATCTCTTCCACACCGTTGACGGTTCTTAACGTCAATCCCGACGGCAACGTGTTGTTGGCTCCGGCGGCCAAGGCCCACTTGTACGGGGGCGTTCCGTTCTCCGCGTTCAACTGGACGGCATACGGTACGCCGACCGTTCCCGACGGCAGGCTGCTCCCGGTCGTGATGGTTGGCATGATGATCGTATAACTGGCCGAAACAACATCGCTCGCTGTCAGCCCTGTCTTGAACGCTTGCGCCTGCACCGTGACCGTGGAATTGGTCAGTGAGAATGGTTTGTTGTATAAGATGGAACTGGTAGCCGGTTCGCTACCATCCACCGTGTAATAAATCTTTGCGCCATGGTTCGTGCAACTGAGCGTCACTTGCACCACGTCCGTGTACGACCCGCTCGCCGGTGCGATATTCGGCGTCGCCACGGGCGGCGGGACAGTAATCGCCAGGCTAAATGTCTTTTCCGAGTACAGGTTATCCCTCCCGGTCACTCGCACGGTAAAATTCGTTGTGCCAGCTACAGTTGGTATACCGGAGATTGAACCTGAGGACGGATGCAACGACAAGCCTGTCGGCAGGGTACCCGTTGTCATCGACCAAGTGTACGGCGGTGTCCCACCGCTGGCGGCCAACCGCGTGAGGTAACTGCTCCCCGCTGCCACACTCGGCAATAAAGTCGCCGTTGTAATCGTGGGGGGCATGGCGAACTTCGCAGTGTAGGTTGCACCGCCAGTCGGCACTGTGATCGTCCGGGGATTCTGCGGATTGGCGTCGCTCCAGCCGGTGAACGCGCAGCCGCTGTTGGCCGTCGCGGTAATTTGGACATTGGTACCGACCGGGTAGGTGCCGCCGCCACTCACGGTGCCGCCATTGGTCGGATTCGCCTGCACCGTGATCGTCACCATGGGCGGTGGAACGGGTTCCGTCGTGAATGACCAGACGGTGCCCGTGGCGGTCCCGCTGTCGTTCACCGCGTCGATCCGCCAGTAATAGGAGGTGCTATAATTCAACACCCCCGGATCATAACTCGTGTCGGTTTGATTGTCCTTCGATGCCGGCGGATTAGTCGGGCCAAAGTACACATCGTAACTTGCCGCGTTAAAGCCGTTGCTCCAGGTCAATGTCGTGGTCACGGATTGCCCGGTCGCGGCATTGGCCGGACTCGGATTCGTGGCCGGCGACGGCGGATATGGCTGGACATCTGAAATGGTGGTGTAAGAGCCGAATGTGGGATCGCCATTCCACCATAAGATTGCCCCTTGAAGGCCGCCGTAATCATTATTCAGAATCAGGTGTGACGCGCCAACGTCGTCGGCGACGTATAGATTCGCGTCGGGAACATACGCAAAGTAGTAGGCATAAGTTCCGGTCGGATCGGCGCCGTGGCCCTCGGTCGGGTCCGCCATCAGCCATTCCACGCCGGGCAGGTGAAATTCCACCCGCACATGCCAGTTCGAAACTCCCTGCCAAAATCCACAGATGATCCGAGCTGGAATTCCTGCATTTCGCAAGCAGGCGGTCAGGAGCGCGGAAAAACCGCCACAGTCAGCCACTCCATCAGCCAGGACCCCCACCGCATCCTTGTGCAGTGGTGGATATTGGTATGTGAGAGCCTTCATCACCGCCCGATGCAAGGTCCGCGCCGTATCGTATGGGGTCAGGGTACTTTGATAATTGGCGGGCAGCGATTGTTGAACAAAATTTACGATCGCGGGGTTTGTGGATTCGCATGTCGGGTCAGGGGCCAGCCACTGTGTCCAGTTGGTCGTCATCGAATTCAGATCGGCCCAAGTCACCGTTCGCAGGAGGGTCGGATTCACTCGCATACTGCTCAATTGCACCACGAAGGAGTTCGTCTCTTGATAAGTCGCGGCGGGCGCATTGGTCCACGTCATTTCGTAGAGTGGCACATCGTCCGGTGGTGTCACGACATATTGGCTGCCGGCCGGGGCGGAGTTTGAGACCACGCTTTGGGCGCCATGGGAAGTTGGTGCGGCAAAAAGCATAAACAGATTGGGGATGGTCCCGCTGCCGGGCTGGAAGACCAGTGTGTATATCTCTGATCCGTACATCAGTAGGGGACAATAAAGTTCAACCGCCGTCGCCGGTGGGACGGGCGTGAATGTCCCGCTGGCGGTATTATTTGCCAGATTTGTATTGCCGCTAACGCCATCTGGATCGAGAGTCACACTCCATGGAATCGGATCATCCAGATCCACCCACCACGCGAAGTAGTACGTCCAGCCATTGCCC
>Ga0326728_10014775_pt1 | contig 16442 bp, 15 predicted proteins | sample MB3enrmetagenome_FD_207602 | JGI IMG/M metagenome (GOLD analysis project Ga0326728, IMG submission 207602) | Lab enriched peat soil microbial communities from McLean, Ithaca, NY, United States - MB31MN | ecosystem: Environmental > Terrestrial > Soil > Wetlands > Peat | place: USA: New York...
CCCGCCCATACCAGCCATTGGTCGGATTGCCCACCAGCATCGTCCCGTTCAGGGTCAATCCGCCCAGCACCGTCAAACCCGCCCCATTCACCGCGTTCCCCACGTCCAACACCCCGTTGATCGTCACCCCGTTCAACGTGCCGCTGCTCACGATCAAGGCCGCCCCATTGGTCGCCACCAATGGACCGCCGGAAACGGTTCCGCCGCTGTTCGTCGAATTGGCAGCAAAAGCCAGCGAACCGTTTGTTATGCCCAATGTGCCTCCGCTGATCGTAAAGCTCTCGATCAGAACGATATTTGTCAGAATCACCGATCCGCTCGTTATGAGTGCCGTATCGCCGCTTCCAGGCACACCGCTCGGAAACCAATTAGTACCATTGGACCAATCGCTGCTGACCGAGCCGGTCCAAGTGCGTGTCGTCTGGGCTGCGGCGGGCAGGGTTGACAGCCAAAGCAGGCCGAGGACGCAGGCGAAAGCTGCCTGCCAGCGGCATGGAAAGTGGGCATGTTCGGCCATGATTTCCTTTCTTGGATTTGTCGGTTACGCGGTATTTTGTAGCATCTTATTCCCTTGTCCTGCAAGCTAATTGAACACCAAATATTTCCGATGAACGGCGATATATCGTCCAAGCGCGCTCAATCCATTCTGCTTCTGGCCGCGCCGGCAGTCGGCGGGATGATTCCGTATCTCACAACGCAACGGCCGGCTCCCGCGACGCATTGGCCCAGCAGCCCGTGACGCAGGCCAGGGCTTTGCCCGAATCGTGCCGAGCCGTTATTTCCGCAACGAACGCGGCGGACCGGACCTTGGCCATCCAGCGGTTGCGACAGTGGCTTTCTTCCCTCCCAAAGGAGCAGGCGGCGGGCGCGATCCGCCAATTCCCCGCCTCCGGCCAGGACGCGCCGACAGGCCAGGGCATCCAGCTCAACGCCGATGGTTCTTTGCGCCAGGCGCCAACTTTGCGCGCGCTCCTGCTCGATCTGCCGGGCAAATTGGACCCCGCCCAAGCGGCCGCCGCCGCCCAGGAAATTCTGCAACAGAAAGATTCGGCGGATGAATGGGCAGGTGCCCTGGCGCTCTGCGCGCGCGAGCATGGCGGCGGTTCATCCCGCTAAAAATGGCAAATCTTATTGATCCGCGCCAGAACTTTGCTTAATCTCCATTCCATCCAGGTGCGGGAGGCGTGAAACACCCTTTCGCATCCAAGTATTGATGCTGTCAGGGATGTCGTTCCCGTGGGATAATAGGTTCGAGCGAAAAATGATTTTTGTCAAGCAACTGGCAAAACATCACATGCGGAGCTTTATTTGAGTTTTTCGGCAAAGCATCGGTTTTATTCTGAATGAAATTGAAATGGATTGTCTTGTCGGGCGCATCGGGCCTTCTCGCCGTCCTGCTGGCTTGTCTCCTGTCTGCTCATGGCGGCAATGCTGTTTCTTCAACTCCTTTTCTTGCTTTGAGCGGTGTCTCTGTGCCGGAAATTCCGGCCAGAGCCGCGGATTTGGTTCATGCGGCGGCGGCTTCGAATCGTGACCAAACCGCGCAGGGGGTGTTGCGCGCCGTGTCCATGATCGCCAGACCCGGCGTGCTTCCATACGCCGTCAGCGCGATTTGCCGCGGCAATCCCGAAGCGGCTGGATGCGTGGTTGCAACCGCGATTAAACTTCAGCCGGAGGATGTGTTGGTTTTTTCCAAAGCAGCCCTGTGCGCCGCCCCCGGCCAGGTGGAGCAGGTTGTTTTTTCAGCCTGCAAATCCGCGCCGGCTTCCTGCGCCAATGTGGCCGTGGCCGCCTCCAGACAGTTGCCCGCCGCAAATACTCTGATTCGCGCGGGACTTGCCGCCGCGCGGCCCGATCTGGAACTCGACTTGGAGGAAGCTGAAACTCAGGCCGACACGAACGATTTTGAAGCGTTCATTCAGCAAACGTGCAATTGTTTAATGACGCATCCAGGGCGCAGGCAAAATAGTATGCATGGAATATGCCTGACATTGAATTTCTAACCCCGTTGAGTGAACGGGGCTTCCCTGTTCAAGAGTGAACAGTGCCTCCAATCAGGTGGGCTCACGCAAATCCATGCTGAAAAACAGCCTTGGGATTTTGTCGAGCCGGCTTATCAGCATTGCAGTTTCCTTGGTTTCAGTTCCAGTTGTCATATCATATCTGGGCATTGCCGGCTACGGGGTTTGGGAATCCATCATTGCTGTTTCGGTAATCTGTAATGTGGCTCAAACGACGATTAGCGGCACCCTGCTCTGGAAGTTCTCTGGAGCGTTTGGCTCTGGCGATCACGCCGCGGCTTTGTACTACGTGCGCATAGGAGTCTTTGCCTCTTTGGCGCTGTCCTGCCTGCTCACACCAATCGCCTGGTGCGGCCGTCAGTTCCTGGTGCATTTGTTCCATGTTCCAGCAGAGTTCCGTTCCAGCGCCGCAGTGATTCTGCCACTGGTGGTGGCTTTGATGGTTCTTGGAACCGTTACCGAGGTGATTGGCGCGTTGTTGAGCGGCTTTCAGCGCGCGGGTATTGTGAACCTGGTTCAATCCGTGTCAGGCGCGTGCAACTACGGTGTGGTAATAATCGGTTTACTCACAGGACTTGGCTTTTGGAGCCTTCTGCTTGGATTTGTCACCGGATTCCTGGTTTCCCTTGGCGTCCTGTATGGCATCGCCAGGTCGGTTTGCGGCCCAGTGAGCCTTGTGCCACGAGTCCCCTCCCTGACCCTCCTGCGGAGCTTAAAGGGATATAGTGGATTTATGCTGCTTCACTCGGCAGTCGGAGCGTTTCGCGACCCAACCGACAGGATCGTTTTGGCGTCCGTAGCATCCCCGATCTGGACTGGGTATTTTGCCATTGCGGCCAAGCTGGCTCAATTGGTTTGGATGGCCTGCCAGTTCCTATACGTTCCGGTCATTGCCGCTTCTGGAGCCCTCGCTGCTCGTTCGGACTGGATAGGTCTGCGGCGTCTATACACCGACACTTCCACCATGCTATCAGTCATGGTGGGATTCATCTCTGTGACCATTGCGGCTTTGCACGATCAACTGTTTCTAGTCTGGCTCGGCCATTCTGCCCCGCAAGCCGTCCCGATCCTTTATCTTCTGCTTCTGGGCAGCACTGTGGGGATTATATTAACCGGCGTCGGAACCGCCATATGCAAAGGGATTGGCATTGTCAGAATGGAGGCCATTTGCATTGCTGTTGGATTACTTATCAACCTGGTCTTGAAGTTTGCCTTCATTCAATGCTTTGGGCCAATTGGCACGGTTGTCGCCTCTGCCGCAAGCATGGCGTTGTCAGCTCTGTTGTTCCTCTTTCTAATGCACAAGCGCCTTCCGGAACTGCCGTGGCGTCTCTCGTCACTCTCCATCAAGACACTGCTGGCTGCCTTGTGTTCCATCGCAGTTCTGCGCTTTCTTCTTCCTTCTTCCCAATCGGCATCTGGCCGGGCTGGAGCCTTGCTTGCGTTATGCACTATGATCCCATGCGTGGCCGCCATTTACTTTCCATTCCTTATCGTCTTTCGAGTGATCACAATGCACCAGGTGCGGCATTTTGCAGCCAAATACATAGGCGGACGCGAGAATGTGGTCAAAATCTAAAAATCGGGAGACGCCGGTGGCGCTGTGCGAGCATCAGCGTATTATGTGCCCCCAGCGAAAATGGGCGGGGCAGACCGCTCTGGAATCGTCATCTCTTGTCCGCTGGCTGCCGCTAATCGTGATAGAGGCGTTTCTCAACGCCACAATACTCGTGTTTGCATGGTGTTCATGGCCCATAGACGACCCGGAGAGTCTCTACCTCTACGTCGGAGCCGCACACCTGTTGCTTGCGCTGGGGTATTATTGCGGGTTGCGCAGGATTCCAGGCGCTTGCCCCTCTCGAATTGCACAAATCGGATGGAGACAGATGCTAACAGCAGGCATATTTGTTACATTAGTGATGTCGCCCCTGCTTATCTACTCTAATACCGGGGGATCGATGGACATTATTTCCGGCCTCCGTAACCCAGGGGATACATATATCGAAAGCCGGCTAAGGTCCCAACAAGGCATGGGAATCAATTCCCTAACACTTTACGCCGGACAGACGCGAATTCTGCTCGGCTTCCTGATATTGCTTGTTCTTCCCGCAGGGGCGTTGTTTTGGAATAGAATCAGTGGCCTGATGAAGGCCGGTGTTGTTGCAGCCGGGGTGGCGCATATCCTCGAGTCAACGGGCGCGGGGCGTAACAAAGGCTTTGCCGATATTTTGCTTGTGCTGCCATGGCTGATGTTCTTGCAAAAAGCAAACCGCATAAAGGCGCTTTCGGCGCCGCGCGGGATGTTGATTGTATCGGTGGCTGCGCTCGCTGCATTATTTGGCTTTTGGGCATATTTCAACAGAAACATAGGCCAACGGTCCAATGGCCCTGGCGATATGACATTTTACGACAAAAATGGCAATATTATCATATCGTTGCACCCGTTTCCAAATGATAGTATGAACGCGTTTCTTAACCCCATGATATCATACTGCACCCAGGGGTATTATGGATTGGCCTGTAGTTTGGAGTTGCCCTTCGAATGGACGTATGGTGTTGGAAATTCGCCAATCTGGACAATCTATGCTGACAAATATTGGGCAGGCACCGACTCCATCGCGGCAAAAACCTATGCGCGGCGGGTGGAGGCCAAATATGGGTGGGACTCATACGTATGCTGGCATACAGTTTATCCCTGGGTGGCCGGCGATTTTACTTTCCCAGGAACCTTGGTCATCGTCTTTATTCTGGGGATGGTGCTCGCCATGACCTGGCGTGATTCCATTGAGAGACAAAACTATTTGGCGGCGACACTGTTTATTTGGATTATGGTTGGATTAAGCTATTTTTCCGCAAACGATCAATTGATGCAAATGGAAGAGTGTGTCCTTGGGCTCTGGGTGGCGTTGTTTCTCTGGTGGGCAACCCGGTCTGCCATGAGGCTTCGTTCTTCTCCAAGAATTCGCCAATATGAGTGATGCCAGCGCATGGCGCGGGGATTTGGTTGCTCCGCGCGCTGCGGCGTTGATCCTTTGGGGCTAAGCTGTCCATGGAGCGGTCACCTTCGGTCACCATGTGAGATCACAAGCGATGCTCTGGAATAGGGGTTTCAGCCGGTCACTCAGGATCGCTTTGTGACATAGACACGACTATCGCGGGCCTTCTTTTCAATAATGAACGCCGGCTTTCCAAAAGTTCTTGTGCTTACAAACGGCGGTTTGCGCGCTGCCGGAAATTTTGGTCTCGCCATGGCTTCGTTATTCGGAGGTTGGCCGGACGACAAAATGGCCAACCTCCATGTAGGGCCTCCTCCCTCTGATGGTCTTATTTGCGGCAAAAGCCTGAATCTGGGGTTCGGGTGCGTTGTTGGCTACGGGATGGGGAAGGCTCTTTTTTGCCACCTTCGGCCTCCGGAGCTTCAAGCCAGGGACAACGCTCACAGCAATGCGAATGCAAAGAATCTTGATCCTCGCACCACTCTGAATACATACGGTGTTTTAAGAGGCTTTGCCGACATGCTGCCCCTTCGCATTGGCGCCCCGGTATGGAAGTGGATAGTCCAATTTTCGCCGGACCTCGTGCTCTCACCTCTGGAGAGCATCAGAATCATGAAGCTGACCACAGCGGTATCCACGAAGCTTCGCATTCCAGCGGTTCCTTTTCTTGCGGATGATTGGATTTCCACTATGTACGCGGATTCGCCTCTTTTTGCAATGCCCCGTCTGCTTCTTCTGTCGGAATTAAAGAGAGTCTTGCGCAGGACAAGCGGCGGAATGGCTGGCAGTCCTGCCATGGCCTCCGAATACAGCAAGAAATTCCAAAAGACTTTTGTCACATTTGTGCGCGCCTTTGATGTGCCTCCTGTGTACCCGGCCTCCCCTCTAGTCGGTACCACCGGCGGCATCGTCATATTGTATGCCGGGCGACTGAATGCTGATCGATGGCAGTCGGTGGTTGACGTCGGCAAGGCCTTGACAGTCGTTCGTAACTCTGGATTGGATGCGCGCCTGGATGTGTATAGTCTGCCAGAAGATCTGGAAATGTATGCAGCGCGCATCAGCATGCCACCCGTTGTTAACATCCGCGGCTCACTGCAACCCAATGATGTCTTCGGCAAGCTTCTGGAGAGCGATATTCTGCTCCACACGGAGTCCTTTAGTGACGCGCAGAGAAAATATACGAGACTCTCCCTCTCGACCAAGATTCCACAGTACCTGGCTGCCGGACGGCCAATTCTCATGTATGGTCCGGGCGAAATTAGCGTCACAAAGTATGTGCAGCACTCGGGGGCTGGTGTTGTAGTGGACAGAAATGACATTGGCGCCATTGTCACTGCCTTGACGCACCTGGCAAGTTCCAGTGACCTGCGAACTTCCCTCGGTCGAGTCGGGTGGGGTTTCGCGAAAGAATTTCATGACACTGAGCCGGTTAGGAGCAATTTAAAGGAGTTCCTGTGCAAGTGTGCCCATTGAACCTAGAGAACGTTCGCGGATGTTCCTCCGCAGAAGCCCAGGGACTTCCAAAAGAGTGATTTTATCGTCCGGCAACAGCTCCCGGGGGGGGCGTGCGGCCAATGCAATTGACGTGTGTTCTCCTGCTATCGTTTCCATTGTTATCTCCCAAATCTTATTGTGATGGACATTGGCAAACAATCAAATCGAGAACGGCTCAGGGTGGCGTATTTGCAACGCGGGTATGCCGACGTGATGGCAGGGATGTTACAGGCGATGACGAATTCCAATGAGGTTTATTATATTTGCGCGAAAGCTGACGAATCAACACTCAAGCGCCTTTCCGACCGCGTTCATGTGTTCAAATCCGGTGCGCCGCGCGTATCACGTCTTCGCAACTTGATGTATATCCGCAAAGTCGCCCGTTTTCTCCGCGACTTGAATCCGGACATTATTCACATCCAGAGCGGGTTATTATGGGAGTTGTTCCTTCCCGCCTGCTTTGTGCGGAAACCGGTGGTTTTGACTCGACATGACGTGGTTCAGCACTTAAGCGATTACTCCTTTGCCGCGATCCAGAGATTGGCGTTCGCGGTTGAATTGAGACTCGCTTCCGCAGTGATCGTTCATTCCGATTGCTTGGTGAAGATGTGTTATGAGGCTTATGGCACTCACATTGGGAGAAGACCGGTACGCAGCATCCCGCTCGGCGTCAATAGTTGTTACGGCCAATCAAATGGAGCCGCTTCCCCAGGCTTTCCGCAAATACTGTTTTTCGGACGAATTGACAAATACAAAGGCTTGGAGGTATTGGCTCGAGCCTGGCCAACTGTTCGAACGTGCCTTCCAGAAATGCGCTTGGTTATCGCCGGAGCCACATTAAATCCTAAAGCCGAGGTTCACTACCGGGCTTTATTCGCTCATTTCCCAGAGGTTGACTGTCGGCTTACATATCAATCCGAAGACCAAGTCTCGAAACTCTTCAGTGAAAGCACAGCAGTTGTCCTGCCTTATATTGAAGCATCGCAAAGCGGCGTTCTGATGCTTGCACACTCCTTCGCGCTTCCGGCGGTGGTTTCACAGGTTGGAGGTCTGGCTGACATTGCCAAGGATGGAGTCAATTGCCTCACATTCGCTCCCGGCGACGCAGGCCAACTTGCCCGGGCTTTGATTCGGATAGTAAGCGACCACAAGCTCAGCGCGACGCTCAAAGCGAATATTATTCTGGAACGTGAGACGGTGTTTTCATGGAAATTGATAGTTAGAGCGATTGACTCGCTATACCGCGAAGTGCTGGCAGTTCCCCGCTGAATTGAGCAGTTGGTCTTCCCTGTAGCAAGCGCGAACTTCTGACAAAACAATGCTGGAATGAAACTCTTGCTTCCGCGTTAATCTGCACGCAATCGAATATTTTGCTCCGTAATCCCTCAACAACCCCGCGGCGGACTCACAACATAGATGAAGAAAAAGCAATTGGTTACAGCCGGCAGCACAACGGTTGGCGCAGGATTGGCCGGAGAACTCCAAACGCAAGGCCATTTTCTCGCATGCCGGAAAGCGCCCCGGATGAGGATGTTGGTAACGGGCGGAGCGGGTTTCATCGGCTCAAATCTCGTTCAGTTATTGCTGAAGGAAGGACATGATGTAACTGTGCTGGATAATCTGAGTTCAGGCCATCGCATTAATCTGCGATCCTTTTCTCAGGTGCGGTTGCTCATCGGAGACGTGCGTGATCCATCGATGGTCGAACAGGCTGTAAATGGCGTGGAAGTCGTATTCCATTTGGCTGCGTCGGTGGGCAGCGCGCGTTCGATTGAACACCCCATTATTGACGCGGAGAGCAATGTTTTGGGCACGATTAACGTGCTCGAATCGGCGCGTCGCAATCGAATCCGCAAAATTGTGTTTTCTTCATCGGCCGCCATTTTTGGAGAGCTGAAAACATTGCCAATCACGGAGGACCACTGCGTTGAGCCGGATTCCTCCTATGGAGCCACGAAGCTGTGTGCGGAGAAGCTCTGCCTTGCGTATGGCAAGCTCTATGACGTGGAGCCTATTTGTCTGCGATATTTCAATGTCTTCGGCGTCAACCAGCGGTACGACGCGTATGGGAACGCAATACCCATTTTTGCACACAAACTGGTGTTTAGGCAGCCAATTACAATCTTCGGTGACGGCGAACAAACTCGAGACTTTATTAATGTTCGCGACGTTGCAAAGGCGAACTATTTGGCCGGAATGAGTCAGGGAGTTTCAGGAGCGTTCAACGTGGGAAGCGGTTCCCGAGTTACCATCAATGAGTTAGTGAAGAAGATGGAAACCGCGTCTGGTCTTAGCACTCAAACCATCCACGGGAGCCCTCGACGGGGCGACGTGCGCCATAGCCTTGCCGACATCTCCAGGATTCGCTCCGCGATCGGGTTTAAGCCACAAGTTTCATTGGAGGAAGGACTTCGGGAATACATGAATTGGGCAAAAGTGGCATTCAAATCAAACTGTCTTTCCTGAATCCGGCGTGAATGCGGATATATGATAAGAGTATTGATCATTATTGGAACTCGGCCCGAAGCCATCAAACTGGCTCCGGTGGTTCTGGAACTCAAGCGCCGCCCGGCACAGTTCTCCCCTCGGGTCTGTGCAACAGGCCAGCATCGGCAGATGCTGGATCAGGCTCTTTCGGTGTTCGATATTGCGCCGGATTGCGATTTAGACCTGATGTCTCCAGGCCAAACTTTGGCGCAACTTACCGGCCGTGCCGTAGAAGGGCTAAACCAAGTCATCATGGAAGAGAACCCGGATGTTGTGCTTGTGCAAGGTGACACAACCACGGCCTTTTGCGGCGCGCTCGCCGCATACTATCAGAAAAAGAAGGTGGGACATGTCGAGGCGGGATTGCGCACCGGGAATAAGTTTGCTCCCTTTCCAGAGGAAATGAACCGTCGCTTGGTCTGTTCTTTGACAGACTACCATTTCGCCCCCACGGAGCACGCGAGAACAGCGCTTCTTTCGGAGGGGGTTCAGAGCGCTGCTGTGTTCGTCACGGGCAACACGGTGATTGATGCTCTGCTTTGGGTCAGAGACAAGGTTCGGCTGAAGATCCCTGACATGCCTGCTGGATTGGCCAGCCAGTTGGATGGACATCAGGTTGTCCTTGTCACCGGTCACCGACGCGAAAGTTTCGGTGAAGGCTTCGAGAACATTTGCAGGGCCATCCGGGAAGTTGCCGATGCCTGTCCGGGTGTGCGCTTTATTTACCCGGTTCATCTGAATCCAAATGTAATGGAGCCAGTCATGAGGATTCTTGGCGGGCATGACCGCATTTGGTTGATCGAGCCCCAGCCCTACCTGCCCTTTGTCTGGATGATGGATCGAGCCACCGTTGTTCTCACGGATTCGGGCGGTGTTCAGGAAGAAGCTCCATCGCTTGGAAAACCGGTTTTGGTCATGCGCGAGACGACGGAGCGCCCGGAGGGCGTCGCTGCTGGAAACGCCCGCTTGGTAGGGGTGCGGAAAGAGAAGATCGCGGCAGAGTTGCGGCGTCTGCTCAATCATCCGGACAAACGGGAGGCCATGACCACCCAGCGAAATCCTTATGGGGACGGGCACGCAGCGCAACGAATCGGGGATATACTCGTTCGAGCTTGATAAAAATCAATTAATACGCAAACAATCATAATACGCAAACAATCCAATTCATAAGCTAAATATGGCGAATATACTGGTCACCGGCGGCCGTGGTTTCATCGGCACTAACTTGACGATAGAGTTGCGCGCTCGCGGCCATGCCGTTTGGACCTGCGACATCTTGCAAGGCGAGGATTTGCAGCATATCAAGGCGGATACTGGGGCCTACCAGCAAATGGACGCCATCTTTCGCAACTGGAAGTTTGATTTTGTTTATCATCTCGCGGCGGAATACGGCCGCTGGAATGGCGAGGACCACTACGAGAACGTTTGGCGCACAAATGTGATCGGCACCAAGAACATGCTGCGGCTGCAGGAACAATATCGCTTCAAGATGGTCTTCTTTTCGAGCGCGGAGGTGTACGGAGATTATGACGGATTGATGAGGGAGGATGTGATGGAGAAAGTGCCTTTAAAGCAGATCAATGACTACGCCATCTCCAAATGGGCCGGAGAGTTGCAGTGCATCAATCACGCCGCCATGTTTGGAGTGGAAGTGGTTCGGGTGCGCCCGGTCGGATGTTACGGCCCGCATGAGTATTACAGCCGCTATCGGGGCGTCATTCCGATTTTCGTGTACTCCGCGCTGCACGGCAGACACTTCACCGTGCATCGCAACCACCAGCGCATCTTTGACTACGTCGAGGACACCTGCCGGACTTTTGCCAATATTGCGGAGAATTTCATCCCTGGCGAAGTGTATAATGTCGGCGGACGAGAGGACTGGGTCGTGAGCATCGAGGAACTGGCCGATATCGTTTTGAAGGCGACAGGGGCAAGTTCAAAGCTCGTTGAATACAAAGGAGAGGAAGGATTTACCGCAAGAGTGAAGGTCGTTGACTTTTCAAAGAGCCGGCGTGATTTGAGGCATGACCCGAAGATAGACGTTCATGAGGGGGTTTGCCGGTATGTGGCCTGGTGTCGGGAGGTCTACAAGAAATAGGCATCGAAAGGTGGAGTGGAATTACTAAGATTTGCAATCAAACGACAATTGTCATGGACGATTATAAGAGGCATATTAAAGACAAGGTTGTTCTCGTAACAGGGGGCGCCGGAGCCATTGGCTCGAACCTGACCCGGGCCCTGGCCGAACTCGGAGCCAAGACGGTGATGGTGCTTGACGATATGTCCGCAGCCTGCGAATGGAACATACCATCCCTGCCCAATGTGCTTGTAGCGAAAGGATCCGTCACGGAGGAGACATCATTGAAGCGGGTCTTCGCCGAGAAGCCGGACCTGGTTTACCACCTGGCCGCCTTTTTCGCCAACCAGAACTCGGTGGATTACCCGCAACGCGACTTGATGACCAACGGCTTGGGCACTTTGCTGGTTTGCCAATATGCCCAAATGTGCAACACAGGCCGTGTCGTTTTTGCTTCCTCCGGATGTTCCATTTACGGCCATGCGGCGCCCCTGCCTCTTAAGGAGGATTTCATGTCCATGCACCTGACGACACCGTACCAGATTACGAAGATGTTGGGCGAACTCTATGCAAATTTCTTTCATCATCACTATGGATTGCCCATTGTCAAGACCAGATTATTCAATTCATACGGCCCTGGCGAAGTGCCGGGGCAGTATCGCAATGTCATACCTAACTTCATCTTTAGAGCCATGAGCGGGCTTCCTCTGCCTTTCACGGGAAGTGGAGAGGAGACGCGAGACTTCACGTATGTCATGGACATTGTGGATGCGCTGCTCCGGGCTGGCTATTATGAGAAAGCGGTCGGGCAAGAGATGAACATTGCTTCGGGCACTGAGGTGAAAATTCTCGAAATGGCTGAACGGGTTAATGAATTGACCGGCAACAAGGCGGGCATCATGCGGGTTGAGCGGAGGGCATGGGACACAAAAAAGAGGATGCTTGCCAGCATTGACCGGGCCAAGAATATGCTGGGCTACCAACCCAAAATGGATTTTGAGGACGGTCTCATAGCAACGGTTGACTGGTTCCGCGCCCATTGGGAGGAAATCCAGCGGGATGCGGAATTTCCGCCGGGCATGTCCTCTGCCGCGCGAGGGGTTGCCGCCCGATCGGGTGATCAAGACAGGCAGCCCCATGTTTGAGGTGCGGCATGACTATTTGCCCAAAATTGAGGCTTCGAAGGCGCTTGACGAGTTGGGGCTCGGTCAGTAATTATCAAGGAGTGAAGCCAGGGACCCTGCAGCCTTCACAGAGATGAGAATTGCCCTCATTGCGGACGCGCGTTCTGAACACACACGGCGATGGGTGGCATTCCTGTCTCAGAAGGATGACGTCATGTTGCTCTCCACTCATCCTTTCAGCGGGGAGATGCCAGGCGTCAAGATAGTTCGCCTTCCGAAGATTTTTAGCGCCGGCAATGCCATCACCCGCAGTACGGTGACGAGCAAGGGGCAGAAAGGAATTCTTGCGCGCTTCATTAGCCATTCTCTGCTTAAGGCGCCGCGAATATGGCATTTGTGGCAAAGGGTTAATGTGATTGATGTGCTTCTTCAGGGAAAGGTGGCGCGAAAGGCGGTGCAGAGTTTTCAGCCAAATGTCATCCATGCCATGCGGATTCAAAACGAAGGCTATGTCGGCGCCTTGACCCGTTGGCACCCGTTCATTATTTCCGCGATGGGCCACGATTTCGTTTACACCGCCAAGCGTTCTGCCATGCACCGGCACTTAACGAGAAAGACGCTGCCGAGGTGCGATGGGTTTATGGCCGATTGCCAGCGAGATCTGAGGCTGGCGTCCGAGTTCGGGCTGAAGCAATCCGTTCCGCGCGGGTTCTTCCCAGGCAACGGGGGAGTGGATTTGGAGATCTTTAGGCCAGGTCTCGATCAAAAGGAAAGGATGCCTCACATACTCTACTTTCGTGGCATAAGCCCGCACTTCAGGCCAATTACTTTAATGCGCGCCATGCGCAGTCTAATCGCCAAGCCAAAGTGCGCCCATCTCGTGCTGCATGTCTTGGCGCCGGCCACTTCGCTGGCATGGTTCGAGGGCGAGGGGGCCAAGCTCGGGCTGATGGAAGCGAACTTCAGAGTCGGTGCGTTTGTGTCACCCAAAGAACTGGCCCAACTGCTGCAAACGACGGCAATCGCCGCCTCGCCGACCATCTCGGACGGCACACCGAACAGCCTCTTGGAGGCCATGGCCTGCGGCGCCTTCCCCGTTGCGAGCAATCTCGAGTCCATTCGCGAATGGATTACGCCTGAGAACAATGGCCTCCTCTTTGATCCCGACAACGCGGATGAACTTGCCGCCTGCCTCGAACATGCGTTGGAAAACATTGCATTGCGACAGCAGGCTCAGGCGGTAAATTATACAATAATCCGCGCACGGGCCGACTACCATCGTGTGATGCCGGAAGTCCGCAGATTCTACCAGCAGCTTGTACACCAATGAGCCTGACATCCATTCTGCTGGCAGACCTGCAGCGCCAATACCATTTCGGAGGGAGGGGCGGGGTCAAGCCCACGGTCGGAGGCTTAATTCTCCAACTCTGGAACCCAAGGTTTGCGCCAGTGGTATTGCAGCGGCTGGCGCATAATCTATATGAAAGCAAGATTGGGTTCCTGGCGCGGTTCTTGTCTTCAGTAAACCTCGTCCTCTTTGGCATCGAGATAGCGATGCGCTGCGAAATCGGACCCGGCTTGTATCTGCCTCACACCGTCGGCACTGTCATTGGCGCTTCCCGGGTCGGCAGTAACGCCGTGATTTACCATCAGGTCACAATTGGGGCGAAGGAAGTAGATATAGGCTATCATGAAGAGAAACGGCCTGTGATAGGCGACAATGTGATCATCGGCTCGGGCGCGAAAGTCTTGGGCGGCATTACCATTGGGCATAATGTGACAATAGGAGCAAACGCGGTTGTAACCCAATCCGTTCCAGATAACGTCATTGTCGGAGGCATTCCAGCGGAGATTATACAGTCGCGGGATCCGAACATGCCGAACTAAAACACCATAGGCCCCGTCTTTTATGGAACGTTCATGCCGGTCGCCCTCCGATTTCCCGCTTTTGAGCTCTTTGGCCGCCCAGGAGAACGGTCGCCAAGCGGAAGTCATTTTTCTGGCTCCCAAATTCTTTGGTTACGAGGTGGAGATTGCCGAAGCTCTATCGGCGAGGGGGGCCATCGTTCATTGTTACTCCTACCTCCCGTCCAGCAGCAATGTAGTTAAGGCGATCGTTCGCGCCAGGAGAAAGCTTATTGCGCCTTATACAAACAGACATTTCGGAGATATAATAGCCAGTGTCAGGCACAGAGCTATCTCGCACATTTTCATTATTAAGGGTGAAACTATAACCAAACATATTCTACAGATGTTCCGGGGCGCATTTCCGCGCGCCAGGATCATCCTCTATTTGTGGGACTCAATCAAGAACTATCCAAATGCAAGGGAAAACATGGGTGCAGTGGACAAGGCGCTCTCCTTTGATCCCGAGGATAGTGTGGCAAACGGCAAGGTGGCATTTCGGCCGCTCTTTTTCGGCAGAGCATTCGCCTCCTCGCCCAAGCCTTTGCAGGAGGGCGTCGAGTACGACGCGTCTTTTGTTGGCACGCTTCACAGCGACCGATTACGCATACTCAATGAGCTTGAGGAGCAGTTGCGCCAATTGAACCTAACTTTTAAAAAGGTGTACTTTTTAAGGACTTGGTTGCAGTATTATTATGGAAAATTAACAGACCCCGCTTACCGAAAGCACAAGGCTTCGGAGTTCGTGACAAGACCGGTGCCAAGTGCCGCAGTTCGCGAAATATTCTTCAAAAGCAGGGTGATTATTGACATCCAGCACCCGGGACAGCAAGGCCTGACGATGAGGACGGTCGAGGCTCTTGGCAGCAGGCGCAAGCTGGTCACAACCAATGCTTCGATCCGCACCTACGATTTCTACTCCCCTGAAAACATTCACATCATCGAACGCCATGGCAATGTTCTGCCTCCTGAGTTCTTCAAGACGCCTGGCGTGGACGTGCCCGAGCCGGTTTACCACAAGTACAGCATAGACGGGTGGCTGGACGATATTTTCAGCTAGAGCGAGCGGCTTGAGCTGGCATCGCACCGCTACTGGCGCCGCAAAGAGGTCGCGCGAGCAATCGAAAGTTTATAGAGATGAATGTATTAGTGACTGGGGGAGCAGGATTCATCGGCTGCAGCCTGGTTCGAAAGCTGCTCATGGACGGCAATGAGGTCTCCATTATCGACAATTTAAGCCCGCAGATTCACGGACTTGCTTGCGCGTTGCCGCGCGACTTGGCCGAAAACGTCCGTTTTTTTCCTTTCGACATCAGAGACACCGAGCGAATTCGGGAGCCGATACGACGGGCGCATGCCATTGTTCATCTGGCAGCCGAGACCGGGACAGGCCAATCCATGTATGAGTTGGGCCGATACGAAAGCGTGAACATTGGCGGAACGGCCGCGCTAATGGAGTGTTGCGTGAATCACAGGCCGGGCAATCTGAAAACCATTGTGTTGGCGTCCTCGCGGGCTGTCTATGGGGAAGGAGCGTGCCGGTGCCGGGAGGACGGGGTTGTTTACCCGGGCCCCCGCAGGGTGGCGGACATGACGAAGGGCGATTTCGAACCCAGATGCCCGAAATGCAACTGCTTCTGTTGTGCGACTCCCACAACGGAAGCAACGCCGTGCAACCCCGTGTCGTTTTACGGCTTGACCAAGCAGGTTCAGGAGCAGACAGCGCTCATGTTCGCCCGCCACCTGGGAATCGGAGCGTTTGCCCTAAGGCTTCAGAACGTCTATGGCCCGGGGCAGTCTTTGAAGAACCCCTACACAGGCATTTTGGCTATTTTTGCCAACTTAGCCCGACAGGGCTGCGACATTAATATTTTCGAGGATGGCGAGGAAACGCGGGATTTTGTTTTCATTGACGATGTCGTGGATGCCTTTTGCCGATGCATAAGATTGGAGACAAGCGCCACGAGAATTCTGAACATTGGCAGCGGAAAGCAGACATCAGTGAACGAGGTGGCGAGGGCGGTAACCGGGCACTTTAAGAGCAACTCGATCGCCAAAGTGACGGGAGCCTTTAGACTCGGGGACATTCGACACAATCTGGCAGACATTAGCGCGGCGGCAGAGTGTATCGGTTATGTTCCCGTTTGGGGGTTTCACTCTGGAATTGCCGAGTTTCTGGCATGGGCAGCCGAGCAGCCGTGTGAGCGAGGAGGCTATGCCGGCTCCTTAGAGCGTGTTTTAAAAATGGGCAATTCATATTGACGCAAGCCGTCTCACCATAAGGCGAATCATGCAAATCCGTATCATCGCCTCGCTATGATCCAAGCGAACTTCA
>Ga0326728_10014776_pt1 | contig 16441 bp, 13 predicted proteins | sample MB3enrmetagenome_FD_207602 | JGI IMG/M metagenome (GOLD analysis project Ga0326728, IMG submission 207602) | Lab enriched peat soil microbial communities from McLean, Ithaca, NY, United States - MB31MN | ecosystem: Environmental > Terrestrial > Soil > Wetlands > Peat | place: USA: New York...
TCGCTGTCGCCGGAAATGGCGCTGCGGATCGAGAAGGCGTTCGGCGTTTCGATGGAGACGCTGATGCGCATGCAGAACAGCTACGACATCGCCGAGGCGCGCAAGCGCGAGGGCGAGATCAAGGTGTCGCCTTACGCAGCGTGACAGGCTCGCGTCCGCAGGCGAGCGGCTATCCCGTCACCTCCAGCGCCAGCCGCCCCGTCACGACGTCGCCGTACTCCGCGACCGCCTCGACGATCACGCGATGCGCGCCGACGGCGAGGTCGGCGGGCAGGCGGGCCGTCCATAAATGCGAGCAATTCTCCGCCTTGACCCACGATTTCTTGGTCGCCTCGTTGCGCGCGAACACTTCGTCGACGAACGGGTCGGGCGCCGCACGCCGCATCATTTCGATCGGCGCCCGCTCGCCGACGCGCATGACGACCTTCGTCTTCGGGCCGCCGTCAAACACGTTGGCGATCAGGTTCGCCGCGCCGAGGCTCGCGCGCGCGATCGGCGAGCCGAGCAACTGGCCCTGGCGGAATTCGCGCTGCACCTCGCGGGCCGCGCCGTGGAAGCGGCTGTCGATGGAGAGGCGCATCTGCCGGCCGTTCGGCTCCTTGGCGGGGACGAAGCGGGTCTTGTAGGCGGCACCGTCGACGGAGAGAATATGGAAGCCGTTCGGCGTCCCGTCGCGGCTGTCGGCGCAGGCGACGCCGCGATGATCGAACGGGCCGCTCCACCACGAGCCCGATAGGGCGGTCATGACGTGATGATGATGCGGCGTCGCGCCCTTCCAGCCGTCGGCGGCGTCGAAATAATGATGCTCGGTGGTATGGGTGTGGCCGGAGAAGCTCACCGTGAAGCGCCGCCCCTCGAACAGCGCGAACAACGCGTCGCGATTGGTCAGATTCATCGCGGGGTTGGCCGGATCGACATAATTGCGCAGCGGGATGTGCGTGACGAGGACGATCAGCGCCTCCGGCGGCGTCTGCGCGAGAACGTTGCGCACGAATTCGAGCTGCGCCGCGTCGATCTTGCCCTGGTATCGGCCGGCGCCGTGCGGCCTGGCCGCGTCGGGGCCGAGATAGTCGACGTCGTCGATCATCAGGAACAGCGTCTGCGCATAGAAGAACGCGTAATAGTTCGGGCCGAACACCCGCCGATAGGTTTCGCGGCTGTAGCGACGGTCGGGCGCCTCGAAGTTGAGGTCGTGGTTGCCGCCGACGTTCCACCAGGTTAGGCCGATCGCCCCGACGATCGCGTTGGTGCGGTCGTAGAGCGAGAGATCGTCGAACATGATGTCGCCGGCGGTGAGGCCGAACTTCGCGTTCGTTCCCGCCAGCGCCTCGATCACGTCCTCGCGGATGAAATCGACCTCCGCGTCCGACTCGGGCTGCGGGTCGGCGAACATGACGACCTCGAATGCCTTCGGCTCGTCCTGACGATGCAGCGGGAAATCGAGCGAGGCGGGCAGGGGGTCGGTCGGCGCGATTCCCTCGAAGGCGAGATTGAGGCCGGCAGGCGAGCCTTGCGGCTGATGGATGCGATAGAACCGCGGCAGCCGAGTGACGGGATCGACCGGCGGCGTGTAGCCGGCCGGTTTGACGACGAAGATCGTCGCCTCGTCGGGCAGCGGCAGGCTGTAGCGCCCCTCGGCGTCGGCGACCGCGACGTCGCGGCCGTTGGAGACCAACGCGCCCGCGACGCCCGGGCTTTTCGCGCCGCGGCGGCCGGAGCCGTCGAGGTCCTCGAACACGAAACCCGAAATCGTCGCCTCCTCGGCCCGGGCCGACTGCGGCGCAGCCGGCGCCAGCGCCGCCGCGAGCCCGCCCGCCGCGACCAGCAGCGCTTCGCGCCGCGAAACTTCGCGCATCCCGTCCTTCGCCATTGCCGAACTCCTTCGCTCTCAAGTCGCCAGATGGACCGTTAAGGGATCAGGCTGGCGTGAAGCTGCGATGAAGGCGCGAGGAGGCGAACGGAAACGCGGCCCGAATTTCGCGCTCCGTCGCATATTCGCGCCATCGACGGTCCGGCCTTCGAAAATTCCCGCAAAGCGTTTGCCGCCTTTCGCGGCGAAGCGATGCTTCCGTAGCGACGCGATCGCTTCGCTCGGCGCGTAGGGCGCCGAGACGGATGGACGGGCCGAAGCGCCGACTTGACGCCGCGCAATGCCCGGCGCCGCCGGCTTGGTTAAGCCCCGACGCTGCCAAGCGCTCGCTGCAGCGGGGTGCAAGAGCATGACGCCTCGACCCGCCGATCTCCAGCCCAACGCCGTTCTGGCGGGAAACCTTCGCGAATACGCCGATCTCTTGCGCCAACAGGGCGCCGAGGGTTTTCGCGTCGCCGCCTACGAGCGCGCGGCGGGCGTGATCGACGGCCTCGATCGGCCGCTGGACGGCGTCTTCGCCCAAAAGGGCCGCGACGGCCTGACGGCGCTTCCGGGGATCGGTCGCTCCATCGCCGCGGCGCTCGCCGAAATGCTGACCACCGGGCGATGGGCGCAGTTGGAGCGGCTGCGCGGCGCGCTGGAGCCGGAAAAGCTGTTTCTCACCATTCCCGGCCTCGGCGCGGAACTCTCCGGGCGCATCTTCGAGACGCTGCACGTCGAAACCCTGGAAGCGCTGGAAGCGGCGGCGCACGACGGCCGTCTCGCCAGCGTCGAGGGGATCGGCCCGCGGCGCGCCGAAATGATCCGCACGGCGCTCGCCGAGCGGCTCGGCCGGCCGCGACTGCGCCGCCTGCGGCAAATGACCAAACGCCCGCCGGTCGCCCTGCTGATCGACGTCGACCGCGAATATCGCGAAAAGGCGGAGGCCGGCGTCTTGCGCAAGATCGCGCCCAAGCGTTTCAATCCGAGCGGCGAGGCTTGGCTGCCGATCCTGCACGCGACGCGCGGCGCGTGGCGCTTCACCGCGCTTTATTCCAACACGGGGCTCGCCCACGAACTCGGGCGGGTCAGGGACTGGGTGGTGATCTATTACGAAACGGACGCCCTGCCGGAGGGGCAGTGCACCGTCGTCACGGAGACGCGCGGGCCGTCGGCCGGCCGCCGCGTCGTGCGCGGGCGGGAGGGCGAATGTCGGGACTTTTGGCTGAGGGCGGACGCGCCCGGCCCCTCGGCGGCTTGAGCGCGCCTATCGCGCCGGCAGACGGATCGTCGCGCTGGCGAGGCAGGCGATTCCCTCGCGGCGGCCGGTGAAGCCGAGCCCCTCCGAGGTCGTCGCCTTGACGCCGACGCGATCGATCGCGACGCCAGCGATTTCTGCGATGCGCGCGCGCATCGCTTCGCGGTGCGGGCCGATCTTCGGTGCCTCGCAAATCAGCGTGGCGTCGAGATGGGCGATGATCCCGCCGCGCGCGCGCGCCCGCGCCGCGGCGTGGCCGAGGAAGATCGAGGAGGCGGCGGCGCGCCAGTCGGGATCGGAAGGCGGGAAATGCGCGCCGATGTCGCCCTCGCCGAGCGCGCCGTAGAGCGCGTCGGCGAGCGCGTGCAGCGCGACGTCGGCGTCGGAATGGCCGGCGAGCGCGCGATCGTGTGGGATGCGGACGCCGCCGAGCCAGACGCAGTCGCCGGGCGCGAAGGCGTGGACGTCGAATCCCTGGCCGACGCGGACGTCGCTCGCCGCGTCCAACAGGCGCGCCTCCGCCGCGCGGAAATCCTGCATCGTCGTCACCTTGGCGTTCTCCGGGTCGCCCTCGAAGACATGAGTCGCATGGCCGGCCCAGGCGGCGACGGCGCCGTCGTCGGTGAGATCGGCGACGCCCTCGCTGAGCGCGCGCGCATGCGCCTCGAGGATCAGATCGAAGCGGAAGGCCTGCGGCGTCTGCACTGCGCGCAGCGAAGCGCGATCCGGGGAGGCGACGACGCGGCCCGCGCCGTCGACTTGCTTGACCGTGTCGGCGAGCGGGATCGCCGGGATCGCCGCGTCGCAACGCTCGGCCGCTAGAATCGCGCGGGCGACCAGCGCGCGCGAGGGAAAGATGCGCGCGCCGTCGTGGATGAGCACGATGTCGGGTGCCGCCGCGCGCTGCGCCTCGAGGCCGGCGAGCGCGCTTTGCTGCCGGCTGGCGCCGCCGAACGCCGGCGGGCCGAAAAGGGAGGCGGCGGCGGGGGAGAGAAATTTCAGCGCGGCCTCGTAAAGTCCGAGATCGTCGGGGTGGATGACGACGGTGGCGGCGCAAAAGTCGTGCGCCGAAGCGAGCGCTTCGAGCGCGTGGCAGAGGAGGGGCTTTCCCGCGCAATTCAGATATTGCTTCGGCGTCGCCGCGCCGAGCCGCGCGCCGCGTCCGGCCGCGACGACGATGAGGGAAACGCGAGGCGGCAAGCGCTGAGAACTCCGGCGACGTGAACCGGCCGAGGCGCATCGCCGCCCGGCCCCGGGCAAGAGATAGAGCAGCGAGGGGCATCCGCCAAGCGCCACGACGCCCCCTCTCCCCGCGCGCGGGGAGAGGAGGTGCGGCCGGATCGTCGCGCTCAGGCGCCGAAGGCGCGGGCGACCATCGCGATCATCAACAGAAACGCGCCGAGCGAAGCCAATTCCCAGAGATCGCGCAAAGCGGAGACCATCACCCGAGCCATGCAGCCCTCCCGCGTACGAAAGGTGTTCATGATATGTTCGTGATGTGTCCCCGTCAAGAGGCGTGCGGAACGCGCGCCGCGAAATTCGACGAAGCGCGGCCGCCCGTCTTGCGCCCTCCTTTCGCGCCAGCCGAAAACATCGGATAACTTCCACCCGCGCCGCCCCATCTTGGCAAGCGAGGCCGTCATGTCTCTCAGTCCGAAAATGGCGGCGCTCACCACCGTCGCCACGGTCGCCTATCTCGCGCTCGGCGTGATCGGCGAGGGCGGGTTGGCGGCGTTCTTCTCCCACCGGGCGCTGATCGCGGTCGTGGCCGCGACGCTCGCGATGTCGGCCGTCGCGCCGTTCACCAAGGGAAACCTCAGTTCCGGCGAGCGCGAGGATCGCGCCAATCGCTGGGTGTTCTTCGCCTTCGGGGCGATCGGGCTCGCCGGCGGCTATCTTCCCGCGCTCACCGACCGGATGGATTTCTTCACTCTCGACGGCGACGCGATGCGCTGGGTCGGCGTCGCGCTGTTCGTCGGCGGCGGCGCATTGCGCATGGCGCCGGTGTTCGCGCTCGGCGAGCGCTTCAGCGGCTTGGTCGCGATCCAGCCGGAGCATAAGCTCGTCACCGACGGGCTCTATGGCCTCATCCGCAACCCCAGCTATCTCGGCCTCTTGGTCAATTCGCTGGGCTGGGCGCTGGCGTTTCGCGCCGGCGTCGGCGTCGCGCTGACGGCGTTGCTGCTGCCGCCGCTGATCGCGCGCATGCGCGCCGAGGAGGCGCTGCTGAGCGAGCATTTCGGCGCCGAATACGAAGCCTATCGCGCGCGCACCTGGCGGCTCGTCCCGGGCCTTTATTGAGCACGGCCGCGCGACGCGCGCCGGGGCCGCGATCGGCCGCCGATCACGGCAGCGGACGCATGCGGTCGGCTGATCTGAGAAAGCGGCGCGCGTGGGCGACGAGTTCGCCGTCGCTGGGATGATCGGCCGATTCGACGCCCTCGACCTTGACCATCATGCCGGGATGGACGCGCTCGATGTGCTTGACGAGTTCATGCTTCTCGTTCGACGGGCCGACGACCAGAATCGCTCCCGGCGTCGGCGACCGCTTTGGCGACCTGTTCGAGGAAGTCCTGATCCTCGGCGGGGCGGTGGCCGGTGCGCTTCTCGCCGCGCCTGTACTCGCGGATGGGACGCTCGGCGTGGACGACGACCTTGTCGGCGTCTTCGGCGCTGAAATGAAAAACGCGGGCTAGTGGTCGAAATCAAACGCTTGGCGCCCGACCCGAGACGGTGCGAATGGGCGGAAGGCGGTCTTTCGACGCCTGTCATGGAGCCGAGCCGTTCGACAGGAGAGGCGCGTCGGGATTAAGGAGAATCCGCGCGTCCACGCTGATCGGACAGGTGCGACACCCTGACGCCGGCTAGCAGGGTTCGCTCCGGCGCTCGAACTTGGCGAAAAGCCCCAATTGGTGCACGAATGCACCGAAAACGGCGGTCATCCGGCGAATGTCGGGTGAAATCAGAAGCCCGACAATTTGTCAGGCCAGAGAGGCCCACGCCGTGCTTGGAGATCTGATGGGAAGCATGTCATGGCGTTGTATGTCATTTATACAGCTGTATTGGGCGGGTACGACAATCTACCGACAGTATCGGTACATGATGAAAGAATCCGATATGTATGTTTTTCGGATGTACAACTTGAAGACAGCTCAGTTTGGGAAGTCGTTCCTATCAGTAGCTACTTTGTGGACCGGAAAATTACAAATGGCTTCTTGAAAGCGAATTCTCATATTATTTTTGGAAGCGACGTCATTTCATTGTGGATCGATGGCAATCTGCGAGATCTAAACGTAACGGTGGAATCTCTCATGGAGATGGTCAACACGTCACCGGTAGCAACGCTCCCGCACCTTGTCCGCACCTCGATTTCCGAGGAGGTCGACGAGGTTGTGCGAGTTGGCTTGGAACACCCATCGATCGCTCAGCATTGGCGTCAGCTCATGGCAGAAGCCCGTTTTCCCGACAACCAGCGGTTGGCTGAAACCATGTTGGTTGCTCGCGACCATCGCAATCCGGCACTCAGAAGGGCTAACGGCGCTTGGTGGAGGTTGATTTCATCGGGTATTCGACGAGATCAACTGTCTTTCAACTACGCACTTTGGGAAAGTGGCGTTGTGCAAGCGTATATCGACGCCGATTGGCGGGCACCAAACCGCCTATTCAGCCGCGTCGCTCATAAGAATCCAATTCACCGTGGGCTAAGCGACGAGTTGAAGGCGTCTTTGCTTAATCACGGCGCCGTCCTTGACATGCCGGGTCTGCCGAACGGCTATCCGAACGATGTCGGTTACATTTCAGAAACATGGACAGAGGACGAACTCGCCGTGCTGCGCCAATTGAACCGCAATGTTCACGAGACGACAAGCGACGGCAAAGTCGAAGGGGGTTACTGCCATTTCGACAAGCAATCCCTTCGGCAGTTCACGCCGCCCGACCCGCGGCGCAGCTGGAAACGCGAGTATCTGAGGCGAGCTGTCCGCGGTTGCCGGAACGCGGTGGAAGTCGGCTTCAACGCAGGCCACAGCGCAGCGATCATGCTCGCCACCGATCCATTCTTGCGGTTGACCTCAGTGGATATTTGTTCGCACCCCTACGCCATTCCGTGCTCGCGCGTCTTGGAGAGACATTACGCTGAGCGGTTTCAATTCGTTCCTGCGCGGAGTGACGAGGGCCTGGCCAAGATCGACGCCGAGCGTGTCGATTTCGTGCATATCGACGGCGGACACGATCCGGACGCCGTCAACTTTGATTTGGATTGGTTCTGCGAGAAGGCCGCCAGAGGCTGCCGTTTGCTGGTCGACGACATCTACGTCGCGCACATTTCGGGGGCGCTCGCCGATCGGGTCAAAGCGGGAATTCTCGCGAAAGCGCGCAGCGGTTTGCCTTCGAGCGGCGAAAACCAGCTGTTCGTGAAAGTTTAATCACGTTGGGTCGCCGAAGCGGTGTCATTGGGTGCGCGCACTGGGTGATCGCGACCCGCTATTCCGATCCAGCCGGGCGCCAAGTGTCAGATTCTGACCACTAGGTGATGAGCGATCCAGACGACGGCGTGGTAACGGCCCTGCATCGAGCGCCCTCCAAGTCCTTTGCTTATCTTTTGCACGAAAGCGCAAAAGGCGGCGCAAGTCCTTGACTTCGATCACATCGCTTGAGGCGGCGGCGCCGATTTGCATACGCGGCCGCCGGTCGCGCCTACGGCCGCGCGGCGGCGTCTATCGGAGGAAACGGGCTTGCGCTATAGGCGCTTCATGCAACCCTCCTTCTTCGTTCTGACGGACTCCTCGCCGGCGCGGAGCCCGACGTGAGCGCGAAAGGCAAAGTCGCCACCTACCCGGTCGGCGAGGACGAGGCGGGCATGCGGCTCGACCGCTGGTTCCGCCGGCGGTTCCCCGAGCTGCCGCAGGCCCATCTCAACAAGATCGTGCGCAAGGGGGAAGTGCGCGTCTCCGGCAAGCGGGCGGAGATTTCGACCCGGCTCGAGGCGGGTCAGAGCGTCCGCGTGCCGCCGCTCGGCCTCGGCGCCGCGCCCGCGGCGAAGGCGCCGCCGGCGGACCCCAGCGACGCCGAGGCGCTGCGCGCGATGATCCTGTTCGAGGACCGCGACTTGATGGTGCTCAACAAGCCCTACGGCCTCGCCGTGCAGGGCGGCTCGGGAACCAAGCGCCACATCGACGGCATGCTCGCCGCGCTCGCCGACAAAAAGGGCGAGCGGCCGATGCTGGTGCATCGGCTCGACCGCGACACTTCCGGCGTGCTGCTGGTCGCCAAGTCGCGGAAAATCGCCGCCGAGCTTGGCGCCGCCTTCCGCTCGCGCGCGGCCAAGAAGACCTACTGGGCGCTGGTCGAAGGCGTGCCCAAGCCCGCCCAAGGGCGCATTTCGCTTTTCCTCGCCAAGGGCGCCGGCATGGGCGAGGCGCGCGGCGGGCAAAAAGAGAACCGCGCCGAAATCGAGCGGATGCGCGTCGCCCGCCACGGCGACCCCGACGCGCGGCATTCGCTGACGCTCTACGCCGTGGTCGACAAGGTCGCGCCTCGCCTCGCCTGGCTGTCGATGCGGCCGATCACCGGGCGCACCCATCAACTGCGCGCGCATTGCGAGGCGATCGGCTGCCCCATTATCGGCGACCCCAAATACAATCGCCGCCCGGCGAACGATCCCGCGCGCAGCGATCCCTTGCGCGCCGTGCCGCCGGGCGTCGAGCCGAAGCTGCACCTCATGGCGCGCCGGCTCGTCCTGCCGCATCCGCGCGGCGGCGTGATCGACGTCGTCGCGCCGCTGCCCGAGCATATGAAGAAGAGTTTCGACATGTTCGGCTTCGACGCCTCCGAGCGCGATCCGATCGAGGACGCGCCCGATGAATGACGCGCCGCGGGTCGAGCGGGCGAGCGATCCCGTGCGCGCCGCGCGGGCGGCGATGCGGCGCGCGCGGATCAAGCGCTTTTACCGGACCGCCGGCGTCGGCGAGGTCGAGGGCGGTTTCGCGCTGCTGCTCGACGGACGGCGCGCGCTGACGCCCGCCAGGAAGCCGCTGATCCTGCCCTCCCGCGCGCTCGCTGAAGCGATCGCCGCCGAATGGGCGGGGCAGGGCGAGGCGATCGACCCCGCCGCCATGCCGCTGACCCGTCTCAGCACTTGCGCGCTCGACGGCGTCGCGGCGGCGATGGAGGCGACCCGCGCCGAGGTCGCCGGCTACGCGGGGTCCGATTCTTTATGCTACCGCGCCGAGGCGCCCGCGGCGTTGGTCGCGGCGGAGACGGAAGCGTTCGATCCCGTGCTCGATTGGGCGGAAGAGGCGCTCGGCGCGAAGTTTGTTCTCGCCGCGGGCGTCGTCCATGTCCGCCAGCCGGCCCGCGCGCTGCAAGCGGTGCGCGCCGCACTGGCGTCTTTCGACGACCCGTTCGCGCTGGCGGCGCTGCAGGTCATGACGACTCTCGCCGGCTCGGTCCTCATCGCCCTCGCCGTCGCGCGGCGGCGCTTGAGCGCCGAAGAGGCCTGGCGCATCGCCCATGTCGGCGAGGATTTCCAGATCGGGCAATGGGGCGAGGACGAAGAAGCCAAGGCCCGCCGCGCCGCGCGCTGGCGGGAGTTCGAGGCGGCGGCGCGGCTTGCGGGCGCGCGCCGCGGCTGAGCCTTTCCCGCTTGCGGCGCCGGCGTTCACCCGACCCATACGGCGCGCCTCAAGAACCGCAACTCCGCGACAGCGCCCGCGCGTCCATGGATTGTATGTTCGTTCACGCACAATTAATACGTGCAGGCTAACCTCCGCCAATTCTTGGAACCTTGGCGGTCAATTCGGCTTTGCTGTGATCGCCGAAGCGGAGGGACGAGGTTTGCGCGCGAATCCCATCATGCGGAGCGGCAAGGCGGCGCGCGAGCGCGGTCTGGCCGCGCTGACGAAACTGGCGGCCGCTTCGTTCGAAGTCGTCGAGCGCGACCTTCGGGCTAAGATCGCGACGCTCGAGGCGCTGGCGCTGCGCTATCAGGCCGCCTTCGACTCCATCGGGCAAGGCGTTTGCTTTTTCGACAGTGAGGAGCGGCTGATCCTGTGCAACCGCCGCTACGCGGAGATTTGGCGACTTACGCCCGAGCAAGTCCGTCTGGGCGCGACGCTGCGCGAGATCGTGGAAGCTCGCGTCGCCGCCGGAACCTGTGCAATGGCCGCGGACGAGTACCTCGCCATGTCCGCTTCGGCCCATTCGGCCGGTGCTGCAAGAACCTGGACCATCGAGCTGACGGACGGGCGGACCCTTCAGCTCTTTCACCAGGCGATGCCCGACGGCGGCTGGGTGGCGATGCACGAGGACATCACCGAACTCAAGGCCACGCGCGCCGTGGAGAACGAGCGCCTCTCGCTGCAAGCCCTGATCGACTGGCTGCCCGACAGTCTTTGGGTCAAAGACACCGGTAGCCGCTTCGTCATCGCAAACAAGACCACCGCGAAACATATTGGCGTGGCGGGGCCCGCGGACCTGATCGGCAAGACCGACCTCGAGCTTCTTCCCATGGAGTTCGCGCAGAAATTCTTCGCGGACGAACAGCGGGTCGTCCAGTCCGGGCTACCGATGTTGAGCCAGGAGGAATACGCCTGGGGCAACAAGACGTGGGTGTCGACGACGAAAGTGCCGTTGCGCAACGACCGCAACGAAATCTTCGCCGTGGCCGGCATGTCCCGCGACATTACCGAGCGCAAGCTGGCGGAGGCGCTGCGCAACGGGCAGGCGAAAATTCTCGAGATGATCGCGACGAGCGCGCCGCTGGAAGATGTGCTCGATCGCCTCATGCGCCTCATCGAATCTCAGTTGAGCGGGATATTCGCCTCCGTCCTGCTGCTCGACGAAGATCGGCTCCATTTGCGCCATGGCGCCGCGCCGAGTCTGCCGGAGGCCTATACGAAGGCCGTCGACGGCGCGCCCATCGGTCCCAAAGCGGGGTCGTGCGGCACGGCCGCCTATCGGCGAGAAGCCGTCATCGTCGCCGATATCATGACCGACCCGCTATGGGCCGATTACAAGGGCCTGGCCGCCGCGCATGGGCTTCGTTCATGCTGGTCGACCCCGATCCTGTCGCATCAAGGCGCGGTCCTCGGCACATTCGCGATGTATTCGACGGCTGTGCGCGAACCGACCGAGGCCGAGATGCGCCTCGTCGACATCGCCACCCGCATGGCCGGCATCGCGATCGAGCGCAAGCTCGCCGAAGAGCGCATTCGCTTCATGGCCAACCACGACGCACTGACCGGGCTTCCCAATCGCACCTTGCTCGACGACCGTCTTTCACAAGCTCTATTGTATGCGCAACGATACGACCGCTGGGTGACGGTGGCGTTCGTTGATCTCGACGACTTCAAGGCGGTCAACGACAACCTCGGCCACAACGCCGGCGACGAGCTTCTGAAGACCGTCGCCAGCCGCATGGTCGATTGCCTCAGGGCGAGCGATACGGTGGCGCGGCTCGGCGGCGACGAATTCGTCGTTCTTCTCGTCGATCAACCCAAGAGCGCCGATATGATCTCCGTGACCGTTCAAAAGCTGAGGACGGCCATCGCCGCGCCGGTTCGTCTCGAAGGACACGAACTTCGCGTGACGAGCAGCTTGGGCGTGGCAAACTACCCCGGCGATGGGACGGACGCCGACACGCTGCTGGCCAACGCCGACGCGGCGATGTATCGCGCCAAGGAAATGGGGCGCGACAATTTCCAGTTCTATACGCCCGAGCTGAACGCCAAGATGCGCGAGAAATTCCTGTTGCAGGAGGAATTGCGAAACGCCGTCGCGCGTTGCGAGTTCGTCCTGCTCTATCAGCCGCAGGTCGATCTGCACACAGGGCGCATCTTTGCGGTCGAGGCGTTGATCCGCTGGAACCACCCGACCTTGGGAATGATTTCTCCGATCGAGTTCATCCCGATGGCCGAGGAATCCGGCCTGATCGCGCCGATCGGCGACTGGGTGCTGCACGAAGCCTGTCGGCAGAACAAGGCTTGGCAGAATGCGAGCCTGCCGCCCATGACGGTTTGCGTGAACGTATCGGCGCGGCAATTCAGCGAAAAGAGCCTGATCAGCCGCGTCGTCGGCGCGCTGAAGGACAGCGGCCTGGACGCCAAATATCTCGAGCTGGAGCTGACCGAAAGCCTCATCATGCAGAACGTCGAACTCGCCGTCGCAACGATGAAGGAATTGCAAGGCCTGGGCGTCCAGCTCTCGATCGACGACTTCGGCACCGGCTATTCCAGCCTCAGCGCGCTGAAGACCTTCCCGGTCGCGCGGCTGAAGATCGACAAGTCGCTCATCGACGGTCTTCCCGCCGACGAGAACGACAGGGCGGTCGCCAGCGCCGTGATTTCGTTGGGTCAGAAGCTCAATCTGCGAGTCATCGCCGAGGGCGTGGAAACAGACGCGCAGGTCGCGTTCCTGCGCGAAAACAATTGCGACGAGATGCAGGGCTATCATTTCAGCCGGCCGATCGCGGCGCGGGAGATCGAGGAATTGCTCAGAGCGGTTCAAAACCAACACGAGGGCGCCCGCGCCGTCGCCGAAATTCAAACCGACGCGGCAAAATGAGCCCACTCGCGTCGGCTCGAGACGGCTTCGGGCGTTTTCGCTCGTCCGTCGGCGCGGCTTGAGCCTGCGCGTCATCCCAGTGTCGCAAGTCCCCCCCGTTTCCGCCCCGCCCGCGCCATGCTATAGGCGCCGTGAGAACGCCCACCGCCGTCATGGCCGGGCTAGTCCCGGCCAAGATGCGGCGGCCGCTTTCGCGCGTGGCCTTCAACGGCTTCGCCGCGCATTCCCGAACCGGAGCCAGCCCGTGAAACAGATGCTCGCCCGATTGGAACGTCGCCGCGCCCGCGCGCGCCTAGGGGGCGGGGATCGGCGGATCTCGGCGCAGCACGCCAAGGGCAAGCTCACCGCGCGCGAACGCATCGAACTGCTGCTCGATCACGACAGTTTCGAAGAATTCGACATGTTCGTCGAGCACCGCTGCGCCGATTTCGGCATGGACAAGACCAAGATCCCCGGCGACGGCGTGGTGACGGGCTGGGGGACGGTCAACGGCCGGACGGTGTTCCTGTTCGCCAAGGACTTCACCGTGTTCGGCGGCTCCTTGAGCGAAGCCCACGCGCAAAAAATCACCAAGATCCAGGACATGGCGGTCAAGAACCGCGCCCCGATCATCGGCCTGTTCGACGCCGGCGGCGCGCGCATCCAGGAGGGCGTGGCGGCGCTGGGCGGCTATGGCGAAGTGTTCCAGCGCAACGTGCTCGCCTCGGGCGTCGTTCCGCAGATTTCGCTGATCATGGGGCCGTGCGCCGGCGGCGACGTCTATTCGCCGGCGATGACCGACTTCATCTTCATGGTGCGCGACACCAGCTACATGTTCGTCACCGGCCCGGACGTGGTCAAGACCGTCACCAACGAGTGCGTGACCGCCGAGGAACTGGGCGGCGCGCACGTGCACGCCGCCCGCTCTTCGGTCGCCGACGGCGCCTATGACAACGACGTCGAGGCGCTGCTGCAGATGCGGCGGCTGATCGATTTCCTGCCCGCCTCGAATCTGGCGGCGCCGCCGAAGCTGCCGAGCTTCGACGATCCCGACCGCTTCGACATGTCGCTCGACACGTTGATCCCCGACAATCCCAACAAGCCCTACGACGTAAAGGAGCTGATTACGAAGATCGTCGATGAGGGCGATTTCTTCGAAATCCAGGAGGCGCACGCCAAGAACATCGTCACCGGTTTTGCGCGCATCGAGGGGTCGACGGTCGGCGTCGTCGCCAATCAGCCGCTGGCGCTCGCCGGGGTGCTCGACTCGGACGCCTCGCGCAAGGGCGCGCGCTTCGTGCGCTTCTGCGACTGCTTCAACATCCCGATCCTCACTTTCGTCGACGTGCCGGGCTTCCTGCCGGGCACGGCGCAGGAATACGGCGGGCTCATCAAGCACGGCGCCAAGCTGATGTTCGCTTACGCCGAGGCGACGGTTCCCAAGGTCGCCGTCATCACCCGCAAGGCGTTCGGCGGCGCCTATGTCGTCATGGCCTCCAAGCACCTGCGCGGCGACATCAACCTGGCTTGGCCGACCGCGCAGATCGCGGTGATGGGCGCCATGGGCGCGGTGGAGATCATCTTCCGCGCCGACCTGAACGATCCCGATAAGATCGCCGAGCGAACGAAGGAATACGAAGCGCGCTTCCTCTCGCCCTTCGTCGCCGCCGAGCGCGGCTATATCGACGAAGTGGTCATGCCGCATATGACGCGCCGGCGCGTCTCGCGCGCGCTCGCCATGCTGCGCAACAAGAATCTCGAAAACCCCTGGAAGAAGCACGACAACATCCCGCTGTGAGCAAGAAGGCCGTCAGACTCGCCGGCCCGATGAAGGGCGGCGCTGGCCGATCTCGCGGACCTTCCGTTGCAACGGTATCCCCACGATTTCCTGTTGCCGCGGGTATGGGAATTGCGGAACAATCTCACCGCCTACGACGCCGTTTACGTTGCGCTCGCCGAAGCGCTCGACGCGCCGCTGCTTACCCGCGATCGGCGTCTGGCCGGGGCGGCCGGTCATTGCGCCCGGATCGAGCTGGATTGAGGAGCGCAGCGAACCGCCGATCACGTCGGCCGGCCCGCCTTTCGCCTTCGCGCGCCCCCTTCATTTTCTTGAAACCATGCGTCTTGGCGACGCCTTAACTCTATCGTCAGGCGTTTTAACCGATTCACCGCCTGGCAAACCTTCGCGCCCAAACTCGTTGACATAACAAGCCGCCCGAGGAGGCGGCGGGGGCGTTGGATAGAGTCGCGTCATGGCGTTCACGGTCGATCGAAGCCGCACCATCATCACCGCTTTGATTCTCGGCCGCAAAGTGAGCGCGTTGGACGTCGCCTGGCTCAGGCGCGAAGTGTTCGCTGAAGGGCCGGTGTCGCGCGAGGCGGCGGACGAATTGTTCGCGGTCGAGCGCGCCGGGCTCGCCAATGCGCCCGAATGGACGGACTTCTTCGTCGAGATGATCGCCGAGCACGTCGTCCGGCAGGCGCAGCCGGCCGGAATCGTCGGCGAGGCGCAGGCGAAATGGCTGATCGAGCGCGCCGACGAATGCGCGTCGGCCAACGCGCTGGCGACGCTGGCGGCGGTGCTCGCCGAGGCCCGTCGCGCGCCGGCCTGGTTCCTGGCGGCGGTGCGCGCGCGCGCCGCGCGCGGCTGGCCGGGGGCGAAGCGGGCCCTGCCGGACGCCGCGCGATAGGTCCTTTTGTCGGCAAGCCGCGACCACGCCGCTGTTTACGCGCCGCTTTCGCTCCAATAGAACCGCGTAAGGCGACGGCGGTCCAAACCGAGGGCCGCCCTCTCGGGGGCGAAATGTTCAAGAAAATTCTGATCGCCAACCGCGGCGAGATCGCGTGCCGGATCATCAAGACCGCGCGCCGCATGGGCGTCAAGACCGTCGCCGTCTATTCCACGGCCGACAAGGACGCTCTGCACGTCGAAATGGCCGACGAGGCGGTCGCGATCGGGCCGCCGGAGGCCGCCCAGTCCTATCTCGCGATCGAAAAAATCGTCGCCGCCTGCAAGGAGACGGGCGTCGAAGCCGCGCATCCCGGCTACGGTTTCCTCGCCGAGAGCGCCGCCTTCGCGCGCGCGCTCGCGGAGGCCGGAATCGTCTTCATCGGCCCCAACCCGAGCGCCATCGAGGCGATGGGCGACAAGATCGAATCGAAGAAATTCGCCGCCGCCGCCAAGGTCTCGACCGTTCCCGGCTTTCACGGCGCGGTCCACAGCCCCGAGCGTGCGGCGAGAATCGCCGACGAGATCGGCTATCCCGTGATGATCAAGGCCTCGGCGGGCGGCGGCGGCAAGGGCATGCGCATCGCCAATTCGCACAAGGAACTGGCCGAAGGCTTCGCGCGGGCCAGATCCGAGGCGAAGTCATCGTTCGGCGACGACCGCGTCTTCATCGAAAAATTCATCGTCGATCCCCGCCACATCGAAATCCAGGTGCTCGGCGACAAGCACGGCGCCGTGATCCATCTCGGCGAGCGCGAATGCTCGATCCAGCGCCGGCACCAGAAAGTGATCGAGGAGGCGCCTTCGCCGCTCATCGACGAGGAAACGCGGCGCAAGATGGGCGAGCAGGCGGTCGCGCTCGCCAGGGCGGTGAACTACGATTCGGCCGGCACGGTCGAGTTCGTCGCGGGGCAGGACCGCGGCTTCTATTTCCTGGAGATGAACACGCGCCTTCAGGTCGAACATCCCGTCACCGAGCTGGTCGCCGGCGTCGATCTGGTCGAAGAGATGATCCGCAGCGCCGCCGGCGAGCCTTTGCGCCTGACCCAGGACCAGGTGAAGCTCG
>Ga0326728_10014777_pt1 | contig 16439 bp, 14 predicted proteins | sample MB3enrmetagenome_FD_207602 | JGI IMG/M metagenome (GOLD analysis project Ga0326728, IMG submission 207602) | Lab enriched peat soil microbial communities from McLean, Ithaca, NY, United States - MB31MN | ecosystem: Environmental > Terrestrial > Soil > Wetlands > Peat | place: USA: New York...
CAGGTAAACATTGATGGTGCCCCTCCAGTCTATGCTGTATTTCACGTGATAAATGTCAGCCGGCGAGGTGCTGTCAAAAATCTCAAAATATGTGTGCAAAAACCCGTTTTCTTTATAGGTAGCTATTTTCAGGGAGATGGTGCGTTCGTTGCCGCTGGCATCGAAACTCATGTTCTGAACGACAGCGCCGTAACGGTACAGAGACTCCCATCCAAAACCGGTGCCCTGCCCGCCGCCGTACCTGGCTATCAGCGCGGCATCGTGTTTTTCTTTGAGTTCCTGTTTCGTCTCAAACTCATAAATCTTTTGTTGCGCCTGGGCGGCGTCTGCCGGATTGGTCAGAATGTAGAGTTCCATTGCCTGTTTAGCAAGATTATAATGTTTTGCGGCATTGAGTGCGATTGCGAGATTATTGTAAGCAACACCCCACCATGGCGCCTCGATCAGGGCTTCCCTGTATTTATCGATTGCCAGTTGATAATCTTCAGGGCTTCCTGCGGATTTAATAATCGTGTTGCCCTGGATAAAGGCACGTTGCGCCTGATTGGGCACGGCAGGAGCCGGATTCATGGCAGATACAAACTTAATCAGGTCTTCCCTGAGATCCATATGCGTAAACAGGACACATTCATCATGATTGCAGGTCGGGCCTTTCAGATCTTCAGCGCGCTGCGACTGAATGACAGATACATACCGCTGCAGTTTGTCGTTTGCGGTTTCTGCAGACACGGGGGCATTTTGCATAGCGGCGCCTCCGGGCCCGTCTTTCAGGAGTACAAGCGACGATACCATCTTGTCGTAGTATTTGTCATACTTGTCGTCCGGTGCAAAGTACGCGAGAACATAAAATCCGGAAGGAGAATTTACGAGGGTCCAGATTTGTTTGCCGCTATTTCTTGCCATGCTGTCTTCAACCAGCTTTCCCCCTAATTTAGCACGCCTGTTTAAAACGTAATCTTTGTTCTGGCTTTGCCCAGCGCTTACAAACTGCCCGGCAAAGCGTTGTGCTTTCTGGCCTGCGACAGTGACCTCATGTGATTGTTCGAGTATGTTGGCGGCGCCGTACCAGTTACTGAACTGCTGGATAAAATCGTCCGATCCCGCATACATTTCTAATCTGTCGTCGATCAGCCTGTGTGTTGTATAACGGCTATACCAGCGGATTGACAGGATGTAGCCGGATTCCGGGGATGTGAAGTGGGTATTGGCATAATGTTTTTGTTCCCAGTCGTAATCAACTTTCCATCCATCCGGAACAGTGACCTCATAGTCGCTCGACATTGAGGTGAAGGTTGCAGCGTGTAAATCCTTGCCTCCGGCAAATAATGCTAAAACAAATAAGAGTACGAATACTAAAATTGTTGAATTTATCCTTTTCATGGATCCATTTCTCCTTCCGGCATATTAATACTTTAATGATTTCCTTTACCGTTTAGTGTGTTAAACATGCATTGACCATAGCAGATTTATCGCCCTTTATGACTTTACCGTCTTTATTAAGCACGAGAATACTTTGCAGATTTTCCTGCTTATCTTTCTTGCCCTGTGATTTAGAAAAATAACTCTGTACGTCCACAACGACTTCGCCATTTCCTTTGCTATGTACAGCGACCTCTACATAAAACTGTTTTTCATCAGAACCGCTACCGGTTGATAACTGACGATCCAGTTTTAAACTGACGACATTCACGTCATTTTTATCCTCAACCGGTTGCCCTGCCTCATTAAAAACGCGTGTCATTTCATTACGCAGGTCTTGCGCAAAGATTACTCCATCCGGTCCAAGCGACTCGGCGCGTGAGTATGCCTCCTGTATCGCGCAGCCAAGCGCTTTCTGCCAGCCCTTTTGTCTTGTTTCGACCATCTTCTTATCTTTAACTGTCTTATTGTCTTCAAGTTCTTTCAGGCCAAGGTTACTCTTACCTGTGTCGCCAATGTCTTTTAAGCCTAAACCACCGGTATCGGTTCCTTTAAGACCAAGCTCTTCCTCCGTGATGTCTTTTATGCCCTTTAGCGCATTCTCCTTATTTTGTTCAAACTCAACTTGCCTTTGCTTTGCCGCTTCCTCTTCCTTCCTTTGCTGTTCCTGGACTTCCCGCTGCCTCTGTTGTTGGGCCTCCCACAGGCGCTGGCGTTCGGCTTCCTCCCGCTGGCGTTGGGCCTCGTAATCGAATGCGGGAGCGGCAGGCGCTGACGTACCACCGCCCCTCCAGCCGCACGCCTGCTTGCAGGCATCGTCGCTGCAGGGCGCGGGCAAATAGATCCCGCAATAGCAACCGCAGGGACCACCGGCGAAGGACAAATTGGGCAGTGCGATAATAATGATAGAAACAATAACGAAAAGTTTTAAGACTTTCATCGAGTATTTGACTCCTTCTTCAAGGTTGGTGCAGTGTCAATCTTTCTAACTGGTTTTAGAATAAATATCTTAGCAACCTTCACATCAGGGCGGTGTAGTGCTGACCGCATTGATTTATCGTGAAATGGCTCAAAATAATCTGTAAATGAACCGATGGCATAACATAAAGCATCGACATCTTATTCCGTTAGCTGATTTGCCCCAAATTCTTGTATCATATGTTAATTTAGAGTGCAGCTATTTATTGATTACTGTTTGAATGGGTGAATGTATTTATTAATTGAATATTTGTGAAAGAAATAAATAAAAATCCGGAAACAAACCGTCAGAATCCAGATCCCGGGACCATACCGGTTTTTATCCTTCCCGGGATTTTACTTATGTATATATTTAGAATAATATGGTTGACTCTTTGTACCGAATTAATTATAATTTCAAATAAAATAGATGTGATTACAATATCTCAATATTACTTACGAAATGAATCAAGTAAGAAAAATTTTGTATATAATTAATGTTGCGAAATGAACTACTCAAGGAGAAAACAATGAAGCAGGTTTTTCTTATAATATGTTTTCTATTTGTTTTTTTTGCTACTTCAAATGCAGATGAATTCTACAAGTGTACCGACTCCAGCGGCTCTATGTTAATTACGTCTATCCCGCAAGATGGAATGAAATGCGTCGGTATGGATGGCAGTAAGGAAACGCCAAAGCAAAAAAAACAATATTCCTCAAAAGATTTGCTGAAGACATGCGAAGATTTGTCCGCCGATCTGGAAGACACGAATAATGAAATACAAATACGGGAAAGTAATTCTTCTGAATTAAAAAGAGATCAGCTTGATATAAAGGAAAGAAGTCTTGCAAATAACTGGAGCAGGAATCGTGAATGGAATGAATTAAAACCTTCAAATGATGAACTGTATAAAATAAACAAAGAAATTTCCCTTCTCTATCAAAAGAGGTCTCTGATTGTCAGTGATATTAAATCGTACAAATGCAACGAGCTAAAGAACGATCTTTCGAAACTTAATCAAAAAAATAACAATGTGAACAAAGGATTTTAGAACCGGTAACCGAAAACAAAAGGACAGGCCGGCATATATCTGTACGGTTTATTGTGACCTGACCGTATCATAAATAATTAATCTGTGTCTTTGATATACTCTTGCTCTATTTGCTTCGTTGATTTCGTTCTGCCGTTGTTGAGCTTCATACTGTTTTATTTCCATATCGATTTGCCGCTGTTTCCGCTGTTCTTCCATTTCTTCAAAATTGTTACGCGCTTGTTGCTGGTGTTCCTGCATATTGGCCATCATTTGCTGATGCTGTTGCTGCGCCTCTTTAGCCCTCTGTTGCATTTCTTCTGCTTTTGATTTCCCTTCCGGGTTATTGCCGATTGGTCCCTGAGCCTGTACCGGTGTGACATTTTCTTTTTGCACGTTTTGTATGTTCGCACCGATATTACCGGCTTCTTCACCTTTATATCGGTTCATTAACATCATGCCGCAGGCCGCAATAGCCGCAATAACAACCAGCGCCGCTATGACGGTATACGATTTTTTTTCAACCTGCTGATCTTGCGATACATGTTCGAGCGATCTTCCGCAGTAAAAACAGGTAACCGACTCTTCCCGAAGTTGTTTTCCGCAATAAAAACATCTTTTCACGGCAATTTCCTGAGAATTTTATTTAAATGTAAAATAACATACATTTTAAGTCGTTGCGATATAAATTTTATCAAAGTTTTTTAATTTTGCAATAAAAACTCTCGCCTGCGGGAAATCCCGAAAAATCCGAGGACACCATGCCGGTTTTTATCCATCCCCGGATTTTCACCACAAAATACTAATATAGTGTCCCGAATATTTTAGCATATAATTTTTCTATATGATTCGATTAAATCTTTTCCTTCATGTAAACTGTTCGGACAGGAAAGGGAATTTCAATCCCTTCATCTCTGTAACGTTTATGCAGTTTCTTGATAAACTCATGTTTAACAGTATATTGATCAACAAACTTTTTTACATGAAAATTCACATCCATGTTAATGCTTGAATCGCCAAACTTTTTGTAAGTAACGGAAGGTTCATATTCCGGGACGCCCATCCCTGTTTCTTTCAATACTTCTTTGGCAACCTCAATTGTCACTTTTTCAACCTTTTCAAGGTCGCTGTCATAGCTTATGCCCACTTCAATAGACGTTGATATTGCCTCGCCCGGTATATTAAAATCCGTAACAATTGCGGATGCCAGTTTAGAGTTCGGAACAATGATCGTGTTGTTCTGCAACGATATAATCGTCGTGTATCGCCATGTTATATCTGTAATGTGGCCCTCTTCGCCGCTGGTCAGCCGCAGATAATGCCCTGGTTTTAACTGGCCGGACGCAAGCACCTGGACACCGGCAAATAAATTGCTGAGTGTTTCCTGAAGGGCTAGGGCAACGGCAAGTCCGCCGACCCCCAGCACGGTGAGTATGTGTACCGTAGATATTCCGAGATACTGAAATATTATGAGAATGCCAATTACAAAAACCAGGATTCTCGTAATGTTTGTGAATATGGATGTTGAGGTGAAAGCCCCATCGACTTTTTTGCTGTACACATTTACAAAACCGACTGAGATTTTTGATAAAACCACTGTCACGAAGAAGATGACAAGTACCAACAAAACCTTGTGAATAAGATCTATGATATGAGGACTTAACTCTGTGCTTTCCAGCGCCAGGGAAATACTGGCAACAAGGAATAAAATCGTGGTCGTCCCGTGAAGCGCATTAATAAATATTTCATTACTTTCCCAGTTTGTTTTCGAAGACAGCTTTTTGATTTTTCTGAGAATTAATTTTTCAAAGATGACACCCGCGAGAAATCCGACAACAATGATTATTGCAGGCAGCAGCATCTTCTTGATAATCGGAATGTCAGGATACATTTATCTTCACTCCACGTGATTAATAAAATAGTTATAATATCAATTCAGCGATGACAGGTAGCCTAACATAAATTGACAGAAATGAAAAATGAGAAAGCAGTCCTCATTTTACTTAAACTAAAAAAATAAACAATTCGATCCTGCATGTTCTTCAAGCCGCAATTAATAATCAGCAATGTTAATCGTGAAGACTTCCCGCTGGAGCAATCATGCTGATTTCTCCGAAATATTTAGGTTCAATCTGCAAGATTGAACCAGCCGGAAAACAAAGAGCCGCCACGCAACAAAGCATGTTCGGCTCAATGAGCATATTCCAAAATGGCAAGATGCCGCTCCATTTTACTGCGTCTTTTAGTTCTTTTCCGGTCTCAAGCACGGTAGATTTCTTACAGCTCAATTCGTGAAAATAGATAACTTCCAATCAACAAAAACAATAAGGTAACTCCACTTAAAACCGAAAGGTCTAAAGGCAGCCCAAAATGATAATTATCAGTCAGTAAGCCTCTTAAAGCATCTACCCCATAGGAAAGCGGATTGATCATGGTTATTCCCGCTACAATCTTTGGTAATCCTTGTAATGGGAAAAGCGCCCCGGAAAGAAAAAATAAAGGCATGATCAGAAAATTCATGATCAATTGAAATCCTTGAAAATCTTCCAGCATGGAAGCAACAGCAGTGCCTAAAGCAGTAAAAAGAAGCGCAATCAAAATCATAACCATCAACGCTGCCGGTAACGCCGAAATACTTGATGGCCGAAAACCGACTGCTATAGAAATTAAAAACACAATCATTCCCTGAATAGTGGCAACCGTTGCTCCTCCCAATGTTCTCCCGATCATAATAATAATCCGCGATACCGGGGCGACCATAATCTCCTTCAAAAATCCGAATTGCCTGTCCCAAATGATTTCTATGCCGGAGAACATCGACGTAAATAAAATACTCATTGCAATAATTCCCGGCGCCAGAAATTCAATATAACTGCCCTCTCCGGCCTTTTTATAGATCGGACCGATACCATAACCCAGCGCTAATAAAAAAAGTAATGGTTGGCCCAATGCTCCGATAATTCTTGATTTGGAGCGTAAATATCTTTTAAGCTGCCTTAACCATAATATGTAAATTACCATAACCGTAAATTATCCCTTATTTTTTCCACAATCTTCTTGCCATCCTCATACGATCCGTGCCGTTAGCCTCTTCTTCACGAATAGCATGTCCGGTTAAGGCCAAAAAAGCATCTTCCAGCGAATTAGTATGGGTTTGTTTTCTTAATTCATCGACTGAACCGCTGACTATGATTCTGCCCTGATCGATAATTGCTATTTTCTGGGCTACTCTTTCTGCTTCTTCCATATAGTGGGTGGTAAAAAAGACAGTGATGCCTTCTGTCTTGTTTAAATGATCAACATAACGCCAAATATAGTTTCTTGTTTGAGGATCAAGTCCCAAAGTCGGTTCATCCAAAAATAATATTTTGGGATGGTGCAGGAACCCCCGGGCAATTTCCATTCTTCTTTTCATGCCTCCGGAAAAATTCTTAATCAGATCGTTTTTCCGTTCCCAAAGGTCGACATATTTTAAAACCTGCTCTATTCTTTCACGTCGCAACTCTTTCGGCACTTTATAGAAAACGCCGTGAAACTCCATATTCTCATAAGCAGTGAGCTCTTCATCGAGGCTTGGATCCTGAAATACAATCCCAAAACTCTTCCTGACGGCAGATTGATTTGAGATATCGTTTCCATCCAACCTGATATGTCCGCTGGTAGGATGCAGCAGAGTCGTCATCATTTTTATTGTAGTGCTTTTCCCCGCGCCGTTCGGCCCTAAAAAGGCAAAGATTTCCCCCTGCCTTACTGAAAAAGAAATATTATCAACGGCAGTAAAACCATCGAACTTTTTAGTGAGATTATTCACTTCAATGATGAGTCTTTTCTCATCCATTCCGCACCCGCATAAACTTTTTCCGCCTTTTTGGAATCAAATCATTTCTTTGATGTCATACACTCAAGAAATTATTTATGCTTCCTTCTCTCTTTCTGCGGTTTGGTGGAAACGGGTGAAAAGTTTTCACTACGCTCGATATTATCATCCAATTGTTTATTGAATTCGTCATAACCCTTCTTATACATTGCGAGCAATTCTTCCATGTTTTTCATAAAATCAAAGGAGATCCCTTCGTTCTGGTATGAATAAAGATCGAATATTTTCCTGGTCAGGTCTTGAAACATTAACATTGCATTATGGTATTCGGAGAACGATTCCGCCTTGTTATATGCTTCATCAAAGGCTTTCTTTAAATCGTCAAATCCTTTCTTATATAAATCTGTCCACTCATCAATTATCTTTTTGCCTTCATCACTCATTCCGGGAACATGGTCGATAAAAGCCTTCAAGAACCTTTCCGCCTGGTCCTGAAACATGGACATTACTAAAAAGCAGTTATCAAAAGATGTCTTTTGCAAATCAAGCATTTGTTTTACCATTTCCTTGTTTTCCATAGTAAGCACCTCTCTTTGAAATAAAATTTTATGAAATAAAAACCCCTTCATTTCCTTTTCTAAGTAATGTTTCAATTTTACAAGGTTATCTGCAAAATTTCTACTGTTTTTATTTTAAGGATTACCGGTTGCAATGTAACATAAAATTGCAGTTTTGAAAAATAAGGATTTTAGAAAGTGAGAAATAAAAACAGATTTTTCATATGATGCATCCTGTTTCATGGAATTGATTGATGTTGAATTCAAAAGCGAACAAACACCTTCGCTTGCTGCTTACGTAAGGAAGCGATTACAGAATTATAATTTACTTGAAGAATCGAAGATTCTCCGCCGCTTGCAGCGGAGAGCTTCAATTATATTGATTATACGTAATCCTGTTTTTCTACGTGCCTGGTTTTTCTATCTCATCTAACTGATAGCCTTTTTCTCTAAATAATTTCAGGCAGGCATCTACGACATTGCTGTTATAAAGAATGCCCTTATTTTTTGTAATTTCTTCAAGAGCGGCATCAATGCCCAGGGTTGGCCGATAGGGACGGTGGCACCCCATGGCCTCCACGACATCGGCGACAGCCAGAATCTGCGACTCCAATAGAATTTCATCCCCTTTTAAGTTTCTCGGATAGCCGGAACCATTCATACGCTCATGGTGCTGGTAAACTATCTCCGCCAGCGGCCAGGGAGATTCCACGTCTTTCAACATTTCGTATCCGCTCCTCGAGTGTTCTTTAATTAACGAAAATTCTAAATTTGTCAGATTTGTAGGCTTGGTCAATATCTCCGAGGGGATTGATAATTTCCCGATGTCATGAATGGAACCAGCCATCAGGATTCCATCGATTTTATCCTGAGGCAACTTCATCTCCATGGCAATGGTTTTGGCAAGGTTTGCAACCCTGTTCTGATGACCGGCTGTATACGGATCTCTCATCTCTATAGCGGCTACCATAACCCCAATGGTGACACCAAACGCTTTCCTGAGACTTTCGAGGGTTTGTTGAAGTTTCTCCTCCGCATGCTTACGCCCGGTGATGTCACGCAGGGTTCCGGAAACACCACATACTCTGCCGTCCGCGTCGGTAAGAATGCTTGCCACAAGTGAAGCGTAGACATGTGTGCCGTCCTTCTTCTTCACTAAGATTTCATAATCCCGGAGGAATCCTTTCCTGGCCAGTTCTTCTAAAAGTTTTTCCCGGTCTTCCGGCCGGACATAGACAGTCGCGACTGGTTTTCCGATGAGTTCATCGGGTGGCCATCCCGTAAGGCGATACACAGATGGGGAGAGCACCCGGATGATGCCGTTTTCATCTATCTGATAGTAGATGTCCTCGAATGATTCAAAAATGCGCCGATACTTGATTTCGCTTTCTCTTAAGGCGGCCTCTATTCGTTTCCGTTTCGTAATATCGAATCCGGAAGCCATTAATGCCGGTTTATTCTCAAACTCGATATAGGTCGCGGAAAAATCGAGCCACCTTTCCTCACCACTCTTGGTAATGTACTTGAATTCGTATCTTGTCGGAATTTTTTCATTTCTCTGGCGCGCAAAACCTCTTTCTTTAACCAGCCGTTGAAAATCAGGATGAATTATATCCCAGAATCTCATTTCCTGGAGATCCTGTAATGTGTATCCCGATAATCTCTCAAAGGCAGGATTAACATAACGAAACTTCTCGCCCTGAACAACAAGCGTTGCGGAGGCAGTCGTTTCCGTGAGTGCGCGGAATTTCTCTTCGCTGCTTCTTAATTTCTCCTCCGCCTGCTTGCGGTCGGTAATATCCCGGCACACAGCGAGTATCCCGATAGGCTTATTTTCTTCGTCGCGCTGGTTGGACACGCTGCTCTCAAGCCAGATGATGGATCCATCCTTTTTGTATCCTTCAATCTCCAGGCGGCGAATTCTCTTTGGATCGGCGGTCCCGGATTCTTCTAATTGCATCTCTTCTTTATAAATCGTCAGCAGGTTTTGCAGGGATTCGGGGGTCAGGACCTGATCGAGAGTCATACTCATGGCTTCCTCAATGGTGAATCCATGAGTACGCATGATGGAAGGACTGACATAGGTAAAGTGTAGATTCATATCTGTGACGACAATGAGGTCTGCCGTGTTTTCGGCAATCAGACGGTATTTTTCTTCGCTTTTCCGCAGGTCGTCGTTTAGCTGCATGAGTTCCTGGGAACTCAGATCAAATGCCCTCTCCAGCATGAGCCTGTCTTCATCATTTTCCTTATAGGCCTTATCCACGGCCCTGATGAATTCGTCAAAACGCTCGGGAAGAGGTTCCATATCTTTAAGATAGCGTTTTATCTGTCGTTTGATAAGACTGTGCACCGGTTTATTCCTCGCGCAAGGCTGTGATGGTCATGGTTTGGTTGTGAAGTTCGCATGCGCCGCCTTTGGAAAAAGGCGATATCTCACCATAAGAATAGAAGCCTGTATAGGTGACGCCTTTTCCCAGAATGTCGCAAACCCCTTCCACTTCTTCTTCGATGCGTTGTTTGAGGATAAGTTTTCTCCCTACGCAACTGATGAGGATAGCCAGCTGCGCGCCAGGTGGTTTAAGGGTCTGGGCCGTTGTTTTGGCCGCGTCAATCGCGCCGTCGATGAGACGTTCAAAGTTGGCCTTCATCAAGCGGGCATAGGAATTCTCGGGCATGCTGCCCGCAAAGGTCATGCTCTGGTCCTGCTCGTTTACGGATAGCAGGCTTCTGACAACAGGATGGGATGCCTTTTGCATTTTGAGACTCAAGGGAAAGAGAAGCCCGGTTGCAGGCAAACCTTTCGCGTTTTCTCCGAGATATTGTTTGTAAAGCGCAAGAGCCGATTTTCCATCAAGCTCATAGAGAATGTTACCTTTCGCCCGGGTGATGAGGCGTTCCGGTCCAAATGTGTCCCAGCCGCCTAAAGAACCGTAGCCTACATGCAAAGAGCCGCCATAGAAACCGATGGCCCCGACAACATCCCTTGCAGGTTCGTTGTTAAGCAGGACATAAGTCTCCTGGAATCTGTCACCGTCTGCGGAGAGTCCCCCGGTAAGGGTTGTCCCGGGAGGCAGTTTTTCTGTAAGTCCCCTCACGAGTTCGGAGCCGTTTATATTGAGGCCTTCGGAGAGGACAAAGACGTGTTTGAGATCGTCCGCGGCAAGGGATACCGCCAATTCAACCCCTGCTTTGTAGCTGTCATCGGCGGTGGCGACCTTAACCATGGCGCCTGCAACCCTGGTTGCCGAAAAAGAAATGGCAGTAACAATCAAAGAATTATCAAGAACTTGTGTCCCGATAATCTCACCGGCTGTGGTGCACCCGAAAATACATGCATTCGGATATGCCGATCTGATCCTATCGGTGAGGCCTTTTTCCTTAATCCTGTTGGTTGCGCCGAAGAGGAGAACAAGATTTGCCTCCGCACCGAGATTTCCCTGTAAAATACCATCTGATATGATGTATTGTTCGGTTTTCATAAGCCCTTACTAAAAAGATATGGATAAGACATTATTTTTTTATAGTCGATACTATATAAAAGGCGATTTCCTGTGTCAATGAAAATGAAATAGTGACCGCAAAACATGAAATGAGTTGTGCTTATTACGGATTGAAATCCTGCACATGTATCAGGCTCAGCAATGGAAGGACTACAGGAGGAAGGAAAATAATTAAAAATACTCTTTCCGAATCAGTGGTACTGCTTAAATCCACAAGTCAACAAAAATATGAATTGTTACAATTAAAAATCAGGTTGAAATATAGTAACCGGCAAGATTCAGAGGTGATTACGTATTTCTTCACATTGTTCATTACTCCAGCGTCTCTTTCCCGATGCGATCAATAAGCTGCAATCCTTCAATAAATGCCTCATCCATATTGATATATTTATATCTTGCCAATCTGCCTGCAAAATATACTTTTTTCCGGAATGTTTCCTGTCTTGCTAAATTTTCGTACATAAGAATTAAATTCTTATCACAAGCAGGTACTGGATAGTATGGTTCTTCGCCGTCAACAGGATATTCATAACTGACAACCGTCTCGGGATGATTCTGCCCGGTAACATGCTTAATCTCAACTGTTCTTGTATAGGCATTTTCGTTAGGATAATTAATTTGCACGCATGGCTGCACGAAAGCCTGCCTTTCTATTTTAAATTCAAACCTCAGGGATCTCCACGGGAGTCTGCCGAAGCAAAACTCAAAATACTCATCAAGAGGACCGCAATAAATGGTCGCGACTTTCGGTTTCAATGTATTTTTTATTTTTTGATACGGCGTTTGGGTCAATACGCGAATATTTTGATGTTCAAGCATCCTTTCAAACATCTTTGTATAGCCCTCTTTCGGCATTAATTGATATTTATGATCCACATACCTTTCATCACGGTTAAAGCGAACAGGGATCCTGCCGCACACGCTGGCATCAAGTTCTTTGGGATGTTTGTTCCATTGCTTCATTGTATAGCCCAAATAAAAAGCCCTATAGAGTTCATCGCCTATGCGGGATAAAACAAATTCTTCCGAGTTCTTCGGGGTTTCATTTTTTATTCGCTTTGTTGACAAAAGATGCCCGGCACTTTCGGGACTTAAGGAAGGCAGATGAAAGAAGTTTTCAAGTGTTGTCAAATTGATTGGAAATGGATAAAGGCGCCCGTCTATGTAACTTTTGACGAAATAGTTTCCGGGAATCCAATCTGTAAATTTCGACAGGTAGCTAAGCAGGTTCTCATCATTTGTCCGAAAGTAATGAGGCCCATACTTGTGGACAAGCACTCCATTTTTGAAATATTCGTCATAACAATTACCGGCTATATGATTTCTTTTTTCGACAATCAAAACCTCGTAGCCCATGCTTGCGGCCCGCTGGGCTACAACACTGCCAACGACACCTGCGCCTGCAATAAGTATATCAATATCCATTTTTGTTTTTGTACCTTCCGGATAACATTGAAATGATTGTTCGTCTGCGGTTTAAAAGCGGCAATTTTATTGTTCATGTTTGAGACAGTGATTTCCTGTTATTTCATAAAATAAGCGCCATTTGAGTGCCATAGCCAGGCCGTTTTAATAATTTCATCAAGATCCGAATATTGCGGCTGCCAGTTTAAAATCTTTCTCGCTTTTTCCGAACTTCCCACAAGACACGGTGGATCTCCGGGGCGTCTTTTTGCCTCAACAACCTTAATCGTTTTGCCGGTGACGCGCTCAACTGAATGGATTACTTCTTTAACTGAAAAACCATTTCCATTGCCAAGATTAAAAGCATCTGAGGAGCCGCCGCTCTGCAGATATTCAAGAGCCAACAGATGGGCTGCCACTAAATCATTGATGTGGATGTAATCTCTTATGCACGTGCCGTCCGGGGTGTCATAATCCGTTCCATAGATTGCAATACAATCACGTTGCCCATCCGCTGCCTGAATTGCCAGTGGAATCAAATGCGGCTCCGGTTCATGCCATTCGCCGATCTCAGACTCAGGATCTGCCCCGGCAGCATTGAAATAGCGAAGGCTTACATGGCGAAGGCCATAAATTTTATCGTAATCTTTCAGGATTTGTTCAACCATGAGCTTGGATTTTCCATAAGGATTAATCGGCTGCTGAGGATGATCTTCCGACATGGGAAGCCGGATGGGATTGCCGTAGGTGGAACAGGTGGATGAATAGATGAATTTATTGACGCCGTATTCAACCATGACGTCAAGAAGATTAAGGGTGTTTACTACATTGTTGCTGTAATATTCAGCGGGATGATCAACAGACTCTCCAACGTAACAAAACGCGGAATAATGCATGACCGCATCAATGGGGTAATTCCTGAAGCAGAAGCGCAACCGATCTTTATCGTCCAGGTCGCCCAATACGAAATGACCCCATTTGGCGAATTCAAGATGCCCGCGGCTTAGATTGTCATAAACAACTGTTTCGTAGCCTCTTTTACTGAGGATTTTATTAGCGTGAGAACCGATATAGCCAGCCCCGCCGGTAAGAAGGATCATTAAAAATTGCCGCCTTTTAACCTGGTTTGATCAGGACTTCCTCTTAAAGATACAAATATAGGAAAAGCGGTTTGGTATGTCAATGAATTTTATGGTATGAATGCTGTTAATGATGGAATGAAGCGCGTTTCTTTTAGTCAAGCCGATTTGCTTTTGCCATCGACCGGCCGGCGCTGCGCAGGGCTTCGGGACAGTCCAAACATCCGGTGTGGATTTCGATGAATACGAGGCCGTCCGCTTTGACAGCCTCGCCTGCATTATTGCCTTTAACTTCTTTTCTCGTCTTCACACCCTGATATTTTCTTCGACCGGTTTCTCATTCCCGATTTCTTCGTCTTTTGGTTTGGCACCCCGTCTCGTAATCGTCGAGATCCCGCATCATTTTTTTCAACTCCCTGTCAGAGATTCTATTACTTCCACTTTCAAATTCCATGATGTGGTCTGCAAAAATCCTATCCAGCGGCTTTGCTGCATCAACATCAACATCATCATATTCCATAACAACCTCCTTTAATAAACCTTTTGTAATTAATGTATTGTTCTCAGGATTAATTCTAACATCCGTAATCTCTACGTTTCATAATGTTCATGATGTCTATTTTTCAACAATCAGACTTACTGTCTTGGACCCGTACAGGCTGCAACTGGCCGTCACTTCAAGAGTATCGCTTACTTTTGCCGGTACCTTATAGGTGTATGTGAAAGTAACCGGATCAGGTTGATTTTTATACTTGTTGATGCTCACAATGTTGCCGTTATTCTTAATTTCAACAATCTTTATATAGTGAAAATTCGGGAATAGGGATTTATGAGTAATTGTGACAGTAAGCATCTGCGTTTGTGAATCATATGACAACTGCACATCCTGAGGCGGAGTAGCCAAAGACATCTGCGGATACATAAAACAGACGGCAAATAATATCAGGACACCTATAAATATTTTATCTATTCTAAATCTTATCATTGAACGCCTCCCTATCTAAAAACAAAGATGAGGATATTATATTGGGGGTTTTGCCCTTACCTGAACAGTTTGGCTGCTATTTCTGCAACGTGTTTGCCCTGGAAGCGGGCTGCATCGAGTTCGTTTTCACTCGGCATCCGTTTACCGTCGCTTCCGGCGATCGTCGAAGCGCCGTAGGGCGAACACCCCGTGATCTCGTCGATCCGCATCTGCCCCGCAAAACTATAGGGGAGTCCGACAATGATCATGCCCTGATGCAAAAGCGTGATATGAAATGAAAGAATAGTCGATTCCTGTCCGCCATGCTGTGTCGCGCTGGAGGTGAAAACACTCCCCACTTTGCCGACAAGTGCGCCTTTTGCCCAGAGGCCTCCGGTTGAATCAAGAAACTGGCGCATCTGACCGCACATATTGCCGAAACGGGTAGGCGTGCCGAAGATAATTGCATCCGCCGAGACCAGATCTTCCACTTTGCAGACAGGCACATTAGACTGCGCTTTTAGTGTTTCCATGGCGCCCATCTTGATCAGAGCTTCTTCCGGAAGAGTTTCCGGAACACGGTAAATCCTGACAGCCGCGCCGCTCACGCCGCTTGCGCCTTCCTTCACAGCCTCCGCCATGCGGCGGATGTGGCCATACATCGAATAATAGACGATTAACACGTTCATAAGGCATTTCCTTTCTTTTAAAAAATTCATATTTTTGTGTATTATTACTGGAAACCTCAATGCAGAATAGCCTTTGCAAATAGCCTGCCAATAGCTGAAGGAAAATCAGAAGTCTGAATTATTCCTTTTATAACAGTTGGTTAGATTAACAGAAGAAACCGGCACAAAAGCATAAAATGATTTGTTGCCCGCAATATGTGGTGGAGCCTCAACATATTGAGGGATGTCTTGATGGGATGTGTTTTTGATGTTTGTCGCCTGATGAAAATTTTATTTATTTCAAATTGAAATGTGCATGGATAGGAGATCGGCGGTGTGATAAAAACAACAGGTGAATATTAATGATAAAGGATAATAAGAACGTTCCCCGAACCATGCAGAAGGTAAACGTCGTTAAAGTAAATAAGATTTGAATGGGTAAAAAAGCGCGTAAAAAACGGCCAAAATATTTTTCTTCTAATCTATCCTGACTTGTTCCTGACTTGACAGACAGTGTCCAAACAAGAAGCGCTTTGACAATTGTTACACCTACCAAGTGTTAAAAATATGTAGTTATCAAAATTGATGATTATCGATTGAAAGAGAGTAACGTAAATATGAGCAGCGATTGTTTTAAAAGCATGAATGATTATTGCCAAAGAACCGGCCGGTCATCTCAGAGAAGACTGACTAAGAAATGGTTTTGAAATAAATTATGTATCAAGGACAGCGGCTATTAAAAAGCTCTTTTTCTATGGCTTCATAATAGGCCGCTGTCTCCAATGATTACTGAATAGCTCCTGTTGTCACAACCGAGAAAGGTCCCGACCCGGCAGCAACAGGCGTTCCAACAGCGGTCAAAGCCCCGGTGGTCTGATCGATGGAATAGACCGAAATATTGTTATCAGACAAATTTGGCGCATAGGCGAATCTTCCCGAGGGGTCAACCGTGACGGAAACAGGATTAGTCCCGGCAGCCACAGGCGTTCCCACAGCGGTCAAAGCCCCGGTGGTCTGATCGATAGTATAGACCGAGATAG
>Ga0326728_10014778_pt1 | contig 16439 bp, 13 predicted proteins | sample MB3enrmetagenome_FD_207602 | JGI IMG/M metagenome (GOLD analysis project Ga0326728, IMG submission 207602) | Lab enriched peat soil microbial communities from McLean, Ithaca, NY, United States - MB31MN | ecosystem: Environmental > Terrestrial > Soil > Wetlands > Peat | place: USA: New York...
CCCCTGGCCTCCGCGTCCATGAAATCGAATTTCAACCATAATTTTTCTCCACACTAACGTTGCAGGTCAAATAGCGCTCACCTCAGGAAGCCCTTCAACATTGAGCAAGCTACGGCGAACAACTCATGTTCCATCTAAGCGTTGTCTTATCATGCTTTGTGAAAAAAAAGTCAAGGCTTTTTTAGTTTTTTGCATTTCAAGACCCCACTCGCTATCTGTAAATTCGCACTCCCCGGTTTGACGGCTTACGGGGCGAATCCGCCCGCACCAGTGCATTTAGGCACAAACATCGATGGCCGGTGCCCGATTGCGCTCTTAGGGCCGCCCCCGTCCGGTTCTTATCCGGGAATCATGTCAAAGTAAAAACGTTCGCGAAAAAAGGCTCGCGCCGCAGGACAATGCGGGGAGCCGAGGAATCCAACATGGAAGTGCCGGCCGGAGATATTTCGCTAAAAGACCTGTCTGCCCTTCATGGCCCTTTCCAGGGTGATACGGTCGGTGTATTTGAGGTCGCCGCCCATCGGTATGCCGTAAGCGATCCGGGTTACGCGCACCGGGCGGTCTTTGAGGATTTGCAGGAGGTAATGAGCGGTTGCCTCCCCCTCGCTGCTCGGGTTCGTGGCTATGATAATTTCACTGATCTTTTCAGTCTTGAAGCGGGCGAAAAGTTCCCTCACGCGGATCTGCTCGGGACCCACGCCGTCAAGGGGGGCCAGTACGCCCTGGAGCACGTGGTAGCGGCCTTTGAAAGCGCCGGATTGCTCGATCGCCAGAAGATCCGCCGTGCTTTCCACTATGCAGACTTCTCCCGTATTTCGCGCCGGATCGCCGCAAATGGCGCACACCGCCTCATCGGTAAAATGAAAGCAGATCGAGCAGGTCCGTATATTGTCGCGAAGCTGCCGGATGTTTTCCGCAAGCGAATCGGCCTCTTCACCGGAGGCCTTGAGAAGATACATGGCGATCCGGGTGGCGCTCTTTTCCCCAAGCCCCGGAAGCCTGCTCAATTTACGGATGAGATTTTTTAAAATAGGTGGATAGGCGTCCATTTACCGCTAAAAAAGCCCCGGTATGTTCAGCCCCGGAATATTGAGCCCGCCGGCAAGCTTTCCCATCTCGGAGGCGGCCATTTCCTGGGCCCTTCTAAGGCCGTCGTTCACTGCCGCAACGACCAGGTCCTGTAACATCTCGACATCTTCAGGGTCAACAACCTGGCGGTCTATCTTCATGCTGAGAACTTCCTGCCTGCCGTTGACCACGACCGTCACCATGCCTCCCCCGGCGCTCGCCTCGACTGTTTTGGATGCAAGATCTTCCTGCATTTTGGCCATCTTCTCCTGCAGCGCCTTGACCTGCTGGAGCGGGTTGAATCCCTTCGCCATGTTCTTTTATCCTCCGTTTGAAAATTAAACTCACAATCTATCCGCTCTTCTTTTTGCCGCCGTGCGGCGCGCCCGGTTCCGCCCCCCTGAATGGCTTCACCTCGACGAGTTCAGCCCCCAATATCTCGATTGCCTGCTGAACGGCCGCGTGGCCGGCGATCAGTTTTGCGTTCGAAGGCTTAACGCTTTTTGGGGCCACCCGGGCCGCCGGCTCTTCGCGAGTCCGGGACGACTTTTCTATTATAACCCATTGGAGCCCGGGGCCAAAGAAAGCCTTGGAGGCATCCTCGAGATTCCGGAGAAATTCAGGATCGCCTGCGCTTTTCCCAAACATCTCCGGTAGTTCGAGTTCAAGGGACTCTCCCACGACCTTGACGCTGCAGTGTGACACTTTGGCCCATACAATGGGATTGTGGTTTTCAAGAAATCTTACGAAACCCTGCCAATCTTCGACGGCTTTGTCCGCGCAGACCGGCGAAGCGGGTTTGGGGGCCGCCGCCGCCGCGCCGGGAAGGTCCGCCTCCATGAAAGACATCGGCTCGGGCATGGAGGGCGGCTCGCAGCAGCCGGTAAAATCGGATGGCGCCGGGGGCGGCCCCAAGTCGGAGTTAAAACCCGATGGGGGCGCCACGTCGCCTTTCACCTCCGGTTTCACCCGGCCGTGGTCCCCGGGCTGATCCCGGACTGAAGGCGGCGGCGCGGAAAAGGCCTTTTTTCCCGAAGCCGGCCCGCTCCCGGAAGGACCGCGGGCAGACCCTTTATGCTCCTCTTTCAGGCTGAGTTCGATCTTTGCGATCCTGTCGAGCACGGCATCGATGGATTCAAGCCCGGGGAGTTGGGCCAGGCGCAAAAGAAGCATCTCCAGGGCGATCTTTGGCATGCTCGAGCGCCGGATTTCCTCTTCTCCCCTGAGCAGCATCTGGAAATAGACATGGAGAGACTCGGGGGTTGTTCCGGCCGCCTGCTCCTTCAACATTTTCTTTTCGTCTTCGGGCAAATCGATCCGTATTTCACCACCCTCGGAGACGGCTATGAAAAGTAAATTTCGAAAATGGTCGCACAGATGCTGGCAAAATCGCCTGCTGTCTATTCCGCGCCGGTAGATGTCTTCGACCAGTTCCAGGCAGGCCACCGCGTTTCCTGAAAGGATCGCTTCTCCGGCCCGCAAAACGCTTCGCCTGTCTATTACCCCGAGGATATCCAGGATTTCCACGTCCGGGAGCCCGTCGCCGCTGAAGGCCAGGAGCTGTTCGAGCAGACTCTGCGAATCCCGCATGCTTCCGTCCGCCTCCCGGGCGATGGCGTAGAGAACTCCGTCCGAGAAATCGGCCCCTTCCTGCGTGGTAATTCTTTTTAAATGCTCCACGATCTGCTGCAGGCTCAGGCGCCGGAAATCGAACCTCTGACACCGGCTGAGGATGGTAGCCGGGATTTTGTGAGGCTCGGTCGTGGCGAAAATGAAGATCACGTGAGGCGGCGGCTCTTCGAGGGTCTTCAGCAGCGCGTTGAAGGCCTCCGGAGTCAGCATATGCACTTCATCGATGATATATACTTTGTAGAGCGCCTTGGCAGGCCTGTAGCGCGCGGTTTCCCTGAGTTCGCGTATGTTGTCGATTCCCCGGTTGGATGCGCCGTCGATCTCGATAACGTCCACCGAGCTTCCCTGGGATATCTCGCGGCAGTTCGAACATTGATTGCAGGGAGTGGGCGAGGGCCCCTTTTCGCAATTGACGGCCTTGGCCAGGATGCGCGCAACGGAAGTCTTCCCCACCCCGCGCGCTCCCGTAAAAAGGTAGGCGTGGGCGATACGCTCGAGCCGAATTGCGTTCTGGAGCGTCCGTGTCGCATGAGGCTGGCCGACCACCTCTTCGAAAGTCTGAGGCCGCCATTTTCGGGCAATAACTAGATAGGACATAGGTGGCTGTCAGCCGCCGGCTTTAAGCAGTCAACCGCCGGGGCTGGAAAGTGGCGGAGAGAGAGGGATTCGAACCCTCGATACACCTTTTGGGCGTACACACGATTTCCAGTCGTGCTCCTTCAGCCTCTCGGACATCTCTCCGCTAATAGCACTCAGTTGCTGGTCAAATCCTCAAAAAGATCGATTCCCGGCCGAAAATTCAAAAAACCGCCATTTCGTTTTCGGCCACAACGGTCAACGGCAAAAAATGGCGGAGAGGGTGGGATTCGAACCCACGTGCCCTGCTCTTCACAGGACAACTCGATTTCGAGTCGAGCCCGGTACGGCCACTTCGGTACCTCTCCCCAATAGTAACCCTTACGGTAAAAAACAACAGATTTTCCACTCATCGGCCCCGGCGCTGCCGGAAGAACCTGCGCAGAATCTCAGCGCAGCGCTCGGCCAGGACCCCTCCCGTTACATCGATCCGATGGTTGAAGCCTTCAACCCCTGTCAGATCGAGCACGCTCCCGGCGGCCCCGCTCCGCGGGTCGGGCGCGCCGAAAACCAGGCGCCGCACCCTGGCGTGAATCATCGCCCCGACACACATCGCGCAAGGCTCAAGCGTGACATACAATGTGGTTTCAGGCAACCTGTAGTTGCCGGCCCTGGCGGAGGCGCTTCTGATCGCCAGGATTTCGGCGTGCCCCGTCGGATCGTTCGACGAGATCGGCTTGTTGTGCTCCCTCGACAGGATTTCTCCATCCGCGCCCACAAGCACCGCCCCAACCGGCACCTCGGCCCGCGCGTAACCCTTTTCGGCCTCCTCGGCGGCAAGGCCCATGAACAGTTCATCGCGTTCCAATGCTGCTTTCCATCCGCCTGCTAAGCATGCCGATTGCCAATAGCACGATTTTGAGATATAGAAAAGTCCTTTTCGGTAAATTGGCGCGGCAATCGGTTCCGGCTCATCGGTCTGCGGTCCATTGGGCGCCTCCGGCTCGGAGGCCGCCCCGTGGTTGTTTGCGTAGTCTAACCGGAAGACAGGAAGTGTTTTTGATGAAAAGCGCTCGTAATGCCAAACCAGGTCCGGAGCGCTCTAAACCAGGTCCGGCTTCCGCAAAAAAGTTCCCTTGTCCGGACTGCGGTTTCTGCCAGTTTTGCAGCGATTCGCGCTGCCGTTGCTGCCGAAGTGCAAAGACGGGGGGAAGCTGTTCGAAGATGAGCATCAGCGAACAGATCCGACTCTTTGATGAACTTAACGCCAACGATCCGTTTTTCAGAAAAAGGTGCAAATGAGTCTAAAAAGCTTTTTGCCTCGATCCTGGCGCCTTACCATTTTGGGAGCGCTCGTCCTTGCTGCGGCCGCAATTTTTCCCGGGCCGGCTCAACCACAGGCCATGGACACGGAAAACGGCGGCGGCAATGCCGCGGTCTCAGGGTCCAAAGAGGTCCGACCGGCGCTTTGGCGCAGCTACATCTGGGAGAATCTGCCCACGGAGAATTCGGGCGGCCCCGGCCCCGACCCGATCAGCCTGGCTTACCAGCAAAATGACTGGAGGCCCATTTTCATCGACTCGCAGTTCGAGTTGAACCCTGGAGCAACCCTGATACTCGAGTACCTCCGCAATCTCGAAAATCAGGCCATCGATCCCCGTCCGTTCAAGCTCAATGAGCTGTCCCAAAGCATTGAGAAGCTCGCTCAAAGCCTATCGGTTCTGAAGAGGGCCGACCCCGGTCTTCAGGATTTCAAGGCTGAGTCGCTTTCGTCGGGACACCCGACTGAGCCGGCCGCTCCAACCGGAATCAAACCCGTTGGGTGGACGGCGGAACCGATGGACCCGGCCGAACTGCTCAAAAAATATGAAGATACCTTCCGGGCGGCCAGCGAAACGGATATCCGGCTTACCGCCGCTTTCTTTCTTTTCGCCAGGGAAATGAATCCCTTTTTGCAGGAAGAAGAGTACTTGAAAGCTTCTTCGGGCGAGATCTCCATTTCGGAGTTTCTGAGGGAACTCAAGCCGAAAACGTTCAACTATGATGCGCTCATCTCAGCTTACGGGAGATACAAAACACTCGCGGCCCAGGGAAACCAGCAACATGTCGGCATGCCGTCCACGGTGCGTAGCGGCGAGTCCGGAAATAACATACGCGACCTGCAAAAAAGACTGCAGCAGGAGGGTTTTTTCTCGGCATCCATCACCGGTGTCTACGACGCGCAAACCGAGCGCGCCGTGAAAGATTTCCAGGCCGTCCACCTGATCGAACCGGACGGCGCAGTCGGCCGGCAGACCTCGCAATGGCTCAACGTCTCTTTTCAGGCTAAGGCAGACATGCTCGCCATGGCCCTGAAAGCCATCCGGCAAAGCCCTTCGCGCGCCAACAGCCGGTTTATTCGAATAAACATTCCTCAATTCCTCCTGGTGTATTACAAAGACGGACAATTCCAGGAAGCTCACAGGATCGTAGTCGGCAAGGCAACCGGAAAGAAGGTGAAATTTCGAGGCAGAATGGTTGGAGAGAACCAAACTCCAACCCTTACCAGCGCCATAGAACAGATAATTCTCAATCCGCGCTGGTATGTTTCGGACCGCATCCGGCTGGAGCTGAACGCAGAGGCTAAATCCGACCCGGAGTGGTTTTCCAGGCACGGTTACGTCACCATGCACTCACAACATCCATGGGGTGAGGCCCGGCTCTTTCAGAGCCCGGGACCCAAGAACGCGCTCGGCCGCGTAAAATTCGAATTTCCAAATCCCTACGCCGTCTACCTGCACGACACTCCAACCAAGTACCTGTTCGCAAGGACACGCAGGGACTTTTCCCACGGCTGCATACGCGTCGATAAAGCCATCGAGCTTGCCCAAAGGCTCCTCAAAGACGACGGCAGCCCGTATGCCGAAAAAATGGAAACAATCCTTGCCGGGTCGAAGCAGATTTTCGTCAAGCTCTCACAACCCGTTCCCATCTCGATCGAGTATATTCCGGTGGTCACGAACGGCAACCAGCAGGTCGTTTTCGTGGGTGATCCCTATGAAATTCTGACAGAAGATAATAGCCAGAAAGGATGAAAACCTGATTCCAAAGTGATTTTCCTCTGTCTTGAGAGCACAGATTGACTTTAAGCTGTTATAATTTAAAGAAGTTTGTCAGATGAAACCCTAATTTCCGATATATGATCGCGACTATGCATTATTTAACAATGATATCCAAAACTTAGCGTGCCTTAAATTAATATTTGGTTTACTTATCCGCGAAAATTTCTTTCCTATATTGTCATATCAGAGTATTTTATCTGTTATTTCAGCCTGTTATCGGATCATCTGAAACAAAAACAAGCAATTTCCGAAAAAACTATTTGACACAGTTGCACTCTTTTTGGTAGTGAATCTCATCTCATGAAATAAATCGACATCAACAGCTGTGCTAAGTGGTGAGGACTCCTTAAGTCCAAGCGGGGGGGGGAGAAGTTTATGATGGGGGGAGCCAGATCTTTGCGGGCGCTAAACTGCGCTTTGGTCCTACCGGCCGCGTTTATTGTTTCTTCCTTAATTTTAGCTCACAACTGCGATGCGGTTACCGCCTCTTACGGGCACCCCTACCAGGGGCACCTGGAAAATGGTGTGGTGTTTCCAAACCAGTTTCCAGGCTATCATTTGCGCGACGAGAGCAGGTCGTACACCACCCCGGAGGTGGTGGGCGCTCTGCTTGATGCTATAGAAGCGGTTCGGACGCAGTTCCCGGATACCTGCGACCTGTTCATTGGAGATTTTTCCTGCCAGGACGGCGGATCGGCCATCCATCACCGTTCTCACCAGAACGGCAGGGACGTCGACATCGGGTTGTACGCCAAGGGAAACCACCCGCTCAATAGTTTGGTCACCATGAACGAGGAGAACCTGGACGCCGCCAAGACCTGGTGCCTGATTGAAAACCTGATCGCTTCGCAGCGCGTGCAGTACATTTTCCTGGACCGGCGCATTCAGAAGATCCTCTATGAATACGCAGCCTCGCGGGGCTACGATCAGGCGTACCTGGGGCGCGTTTTCGGAAACGTGCGCGGCTCACTGATCCAGCATATCCAAAATCACTACAATCACATGCACGTCCGGTTTTTCACGCCGTGGTCCACTCTTGCGGCGCACATCGGGGCCGATGAATCGGACAAGTTGTCCGTTATCGAGGCCGCTCAGCAGTCATATCTGCCCAGGAAGGTCAATTACTACGTGACCGGCTCGGAAAAAGGGCTTGGCGAGCTTGCGACCAGCTTCGGAGTTACCGCCGACGCCCTTTGCAGCTGGAACCATATCGGCCAGACGAGCGCGCTCGCTCCAGGGAGCTGCCTGGTTTTCTACAAGAGGAGTTTTGAAAGCGAGTCGGTTCAACTGGCGCGTTCCCTGCAACCCGGCTTCATTGCGCAGGACCGTTCAGTCAGAATGGCTTCTTTGAACTCCGAACCCGCACCGCCGAGCATATCCGACTCAACCTTTGCGGGGGATGAAACTGCCGTGAAGGAAAAAAAGTCGGAGGACTCGTCCGCTTCAAGCCGGTCGTTCCGTACCTGTAAAGCAAGGAGGGGCGACACTCTCGACAAGATTGCCCGCCGCCACGGGTTGGATGTCAATCTTCTTTGCCAGTTGAACGGGATCAGAAGGACCGAGCCTCTCAGGCCGGGCCGGACCGTAAAAACGGCTGTTTCAAGGGCTTATGCCGACTCTGACGAAATCGCGACCGATGCTTCCAAAGACGAATCCTCATCTTCATCGATTGGGTTCGCCTCGGACCCGCAGCGGCCTGAGACCCCGGCGGTCGCCTATTACACGGTCAATAACGGCGGCACGCTGAAAGACGTTTCAAAAAAGACCGGAATTCCGCTTTCATCCCTGTGCCAGATCAATGGACTGAGCCGGAACGCCAATCTCAGACCGGGGCAAAGGATAAGGCTCACCCAGGCAAATTCCACGGCCGCGAGCGAAACGCGCAAAAGAGGCGCATCGTCGTCGATTTGTTTTGACTCGGTTTCGAAAAAACCTGGCTCGCCCACTGCAGCGTATTACACGGTCAATAACGGCGGCACGCTGAAGGACATTTCAAAAAAGACCGGAATTTCGCTTTCATCCCTGTGCCAGCTCAATGGACTCAACCGGGACTCCCATCTTAAGTCCGGCCAGAGGATAAAACTGACGCAGGCGAATCTCCCGGTCAGGCCGTCTCTTGGCTCGGCTTCATGCTCGGTCAGGAACCAGGCTCCAAAACACGAGGCGGTTAAGCCCGGCAAATTAGACAAAAAATCCTCAAAACCGGCTGAAGCAAAAGTCGGCCATAAACCTGCGGCCAAACCGGGGAGTTCAAAATCGCTGACCCTGGAAAAATCCAAACCGCAGGCGCCGGCCAAAACGGCAGATCGGAAGACGGTTGCAAAAGAAACCGTCAAGTCCGGCAAGTCCTCCACTGCTCAGCGGAAGTCTCAGGACACAAAACCGGGCGCATCCAGGGCCAAAGTCAAAGCCGCGGCCCGGCCCGAAAAGCATGCTACGCTTGCCAGGAGGTAGATTGATTCAGGGCCGGCGGGAAATGTGAATGAGTCCCGGCGCATCGGCCCTTTTCTTTTTTTCGAATGTGGGATATACATAAAAGTTCGAACGGGCACTGTTAAGTGCCCGTTCTTTTTTGCACTGACGGTTCAAGGAAAAGAAGGCGGCTATTATATTTCAGGATAAGGGTCCGAAGTTAACATGTCTGATAACGGCACAGAGAAGACACAGATGCTGCGAAACATCGGCATCAGCGCGCACATAGATTCCGGGAAAACAACTCTTACGGAGCGCATTCTGTTTTACACCCGGCGCATTTACGCCATCCACGATGTGAAGGGAAAGGACGGCGTGGGCGCCACGATGGATTTCATGGACCTGGAAAAGGAACGCGGGATCACCATCCAGTCCGCCGCCACCTGTTGTTCATGGGACGACCACCCCATCAACATCATCGATACGCCGGGCCACGTCGATTTTACCATCGAGGTGGAAAGGGCCCTTCGAGTTCTGGACGGGGCCGTCCTGGTGCTGTGCGCGGTCGGCGGCGTTCAGTCTCAGTCGGTTACCGTGGACAGGCAGATGGCGCGTTACCGTGTCCCCAGGATCGCGTTCGTAAACAAGTGCGACAGGACCGGCGCGGACCCCTTCCGGGTTGCCCGGCAGCTCCAGGAGAAGCTCAACCACAATCCGGTGCTGCTTCAGATCCCGATGGGGCTGGAAAACGATCACAGGGGGGTCATCGACCTCGTGTCCATGAAGGCGCTGACTTTCCAGGGCAAGCACGGCGAGGAAATGGTCGAGGAGGAAATACCGGCGGAGTTTATCGATCTGGCGCACGCAAAAAGGGAAGAAATGCTCGATGCCGTCTCGTTGTTTTCCGATGAATTGACAGATGCGATCCTGGCGGAGAAGCCGATATCGGAAGATATGATACGGGAGGCCGTGCGCAATGGGGCACTTTCCCTCAAACTCACCCCCGTTCTAATGGGTTCGGCTTACAAGAACAAAGGGGTCCAGCCGCTTCTCGATGCCATTGTGGAGTACCTGCCGAGCCCGCTCGATATCGAAAACGAGGCCACCGACCTGGACCGCGAGGACCGGCGGGTGGTTCTCGCAAGCTCGCCCGGCCTGCCTCTGGTGATGCTTGCGTTCAAACTCGAAGTAAGCCGCTACGGGCAGCTCACCTATGTTCGCATCTACCAGGGGACCCTGAAAAAGGGGGACACTATCGTCAACGTCAGAACGGGCAAGGGCGTGAAAGCAGGACGTCTGGTTCGCATGCACGCCGACGAAATGGAGGAGATCGAATTCGCGGAGGCCGGCGACATCGTAGCCATTTTCGGGATCGACTGCGCTTCCGGCGACACCTTCACGGACGGGCAGGTGCGCTACACTATGAGATCGATGCACGTACCGGCGCCCGTAATCTCACTCGCGGTAAAGCCCAGGGACAAAAAAGCCGAGATGAACCTGAGCAAGGCCCTCTCCCGCTTCTCCAAGGAGGACCCCACATTCAGGGTGTTCCTCGACGCCGAGACCTCGGAAACCATAATCTGCGGAATGGGAGAGCTGCACCTGGATGTTTATGTCGAGCGGATACGGCGCGAGTACAACGCCGAAATCGAAACCGGCATGCCCAAGGTCGCTTACCGCGAAAAACCGACCCGCAGGATCGAATTCAACTATACGCATAAAAAGCAGACCGGGGGAGCGGGCCAGTTCGGCCGGATCGCCGGGTTTCTGGAGCCCCTCGAGGAAGGCGAATTCGAGTTCGTCAACAAGGTTACCGGCGGGGCCATCCCGACCGAATTCATACCATCTTGCGAGAAAGGATTCCGGGCGTGTCTCGCCAAGGGAGGATTAGCGGGCTTCCCGGTCGTTGGGGTGCGGGTCACGATAAATGATGGCGCATCCCACTCGGTGGACTCATCCGACATGGCTTTCCAGCATGCGGCTATCGGGGCCTTCCGCGAAGCCTACGGCAGATCGAACCCGGTGATCCTCGAACCTATTATGCGCGTTGCGGTTGAAACACCTTCGGAGTACCAGGGTGCGGTGCTGGGAAGCCTGAACCAGCGGCGCGCCATAGTCCAGTCCACGTCCGAGGACGGCGTTTTTTCGACGGTCGAGGCCGAAGCGCCGCTCTCCGAAATGTTCGGCTACTCGACTGCTCTACGTTCCTCGACCCAGGGCAAGGCCGAATTCACCATGGAATTTTCCCGCTATAATATTGTGCCAAAAGGCCTGGTGGATGAAATCATAAAAAAGGAGAAGGAAAACCGGAAATAGCCCGCCGTCCAGGCGGAATCGTTCCCGGCTTTTCCCCGGCCCGATGCAATGCGAGGAGTTGAATGGTCGAACTGAACCGGCTCATGTTCTTCTTTCTTGTTCTGTACATCGGGCAGAGCGCTTTCAGCGCCTGGCTCGAACATCTCAACCTGATTCATTCCGAAAAACCCGATGGCAAAGCGCCAAAGGGCTTCGACCAATTCATCGACGATTCCAGGCTCGCAAAGGCAAGGGCCTACGCGCGGGCAAAAACCTGCATCGGCATCTTCGCGCAACTCGCCTCGGACATGACGCTTCTTGCAATCCTTTTATCGGGTTTTTTGCCCCTGCTTGTCCGATTGTCCGAAAGATTCGAGCTGCCGCAGATCGCGGCGGGGCTTCTATTCTTTTTCGCTCCCGGATTCATCGATTTTCTGGTCGAGCTTCCCTTCAGCTACTTTAACACCTTCGTTGTCGAGCAGGAATTCGGTTTCAACCGGTCGTCCCTCAAACTCTGGATAGCCGACCTGATCAAGGAGACACTGGTCGGGGCATCTCTTTTTGCGGCGATCTTTTCAGTCCTTCTCCTGCTGATCGCCTGGTCGCCGGGGTTCTGGTGGTTTTGGGGTTTTTTGCTTCTTTTGGCCGTGCAGTTCCTGATGGCCGTACTCTACCCGGTTGTCCTGGCGCCGCTCTTTAATAAGTTCGAACCGGTGCGCGACGAGGAGCTTTCCGAAAAGATCAGGACCCGGATGGAAAAAAGCGGCATACGGGTGAAAAAAATCCTGCAGATGAACGCGGGGCTGAGAAGCCGCCACAAATGCTTATTTCACGGGGATCGGAAAGACCAAGCGGATAGTCCTGTTCGATACCCTTCTCGAATCCCACACGCACGATGAGGTCCTTGCCGTGCTCGCGCACGAAGCGGGCCATTACAGGAAACGCCACGTGCTGAAGCAGCTTATCATTTTTGCATCTTTTTCCCTCGCGGCTTTTTATGGCACATGGCTCTTCATTCAGTGGCCGCTTGTTTTCAAAACGTTCGGGTTCAGCACCCCGGCGCCCTACGCCGGGCTTTTCCTGGCCGGGGTCTTTTTGCGCAAGGCGGGATTTTTTCTCCAGCCCCTCTACATGAAAATATCGAGACGTTTTGAAAAAGAAGCCGACATTTTCTCGGCCGGCATGCCCGGGGGGACCGCCCCGATGATCGGCGCGCTCAAGCGGCTTGCCGCCGATAACCTTTCCAACCTCCATCCGCATCCGCTTTATGTCTGGTTTCACTACTCCCATCCACCCGTCGTCGAAAGAGTAGCCGCCCTGGAGAAGGCCGCAGCCGGTCTCAGGGAGGATCGGGCCGCTCTCGGAGGAGCGGATGCATAAACGATGACCGGAACCCTCATCAATATGGGCGCGATCGTGGCCGGGACCGCCATCGGCTCTCTGGCCGGATCGAGGCTGCCGGCCGGGATGCGCCGGATCGTACTCTATGGAATAGGCCTGGTGGTGATTCTGCTCGGCTTCCAGATGGCCGTCCGGACGCAGAACATCCTTGTCGTGCTCGGGGCGGTGCTGATCGGCGGCACAATCGGCGAGTTTCTGAAATTAGAAGACAGACTCGAGCAGCTTGGGCAGTTCCTTCAGACGAGATTCGCGAAAGGCTCGCGGCAACCGGTCGCCGAGGGATTTGTAACGGCCAGCCTGGTATTCTGCGTGGGCCCGATGGCCATTCTCGGTTCGATTTCCGACGGGCTTAGCGGCGACTACAGTCTTCTCTCCATAAAGGCCGTGATGGACGGATTCGCTTCCATCGCCTTCGGGGCAAGCCTGGGATGGGGCGTTGGGCTTTCGGCGATTTCAATCCTGGTCTACCAGGGAGGGATAACGCTCTTTGCGGGCATCCTTCCGGGCGCGCTAAACGGGGCCATGATCACCGAGATGACCGCAACCGGCGGTTTGATCATCATAGGGATCGGGATCAAACTGCTCGATCTAAAAGACCTGCCCCTGGCCAATTTTGTCCCGGCTATCGTGGTAGCGCCAACAATCCTGGCGCTTATTCCGATTATCAGGGGCCTCTTTTAAACCTTGTGATAAACCGCCTTCAACCGAACTACGCGTCAATCTCACTACACTCCTAGAAAACATTCTCCGTCAGGGTTATCGGATTGCCGATTCGAAACGCGGAGTCGGCTTTTATTCCGAGTTCCTCAATCGAGTAAGTGATGGCTTGCCTGCCTGGCATCGCTTTGCAGGCATCCCGCCTTATCCGCCTGAAAATCAGGACGTCCCCTTCAAGCGTAAAACTGAAATAGCTCTTATCGGTACAGCCCGAACTCGAAACCACGATCGAAACGGTCTTTGCCCCGGCGTCGGCCGTAAGGCCGAAAAGCGGCTCCGCCTGTTCGGCCCCGGCCCGGCACGTCAGTGCAAACGCAATGGAGATACCGGCCAGAAGAATTGCGATTTTTTCCATGGTTGACTCACTGCGCGGGTATGAGTTTTTGGTCGAAAAGCTTATAGCTTTCCACTGCGCCGCTTTTTGTCACGATCTTCACGGCGCTCTCGGAGATGGAAAAATCCCGGGCGTCGCAGGATTGGAGCAGAACCGATGCGGCCTGCGCCAGTTGCGGCTTCTCAAAGGGCTGGACCTCTTTGCCGGTAAAAACCGTCAGTTCACAAACATTGCCGCTTTTCCGGGCTGCCTCGGTGATGACAGCGGCATCAGGGAATGCGTCTCCGTTCAGTTCGCCAAAGGCAATCCTGTTTACTTCCACCCGCATTGACTTTTCTTCGCTCCTGCCGTCTCTGAATGTGACCCGCCCGCCCGCCGAAGCAAGGCGAAAGGAGCCGTTGACCAGCAATCCGGTCATGTGGCGCCTCTGGTCTTCGAGCCTTTTGGCATTGCGCACCGGGTCCTGCCTGCCAAACGCGCGGCGGTTCCAGCCGGAAACGAAGTCGCCCGGATCGAAAATCGGGCTCTGTACGGCCCCGCCGGCCTGGTAAAGCCGCGGATCGTAGTGGGTGAGCATAAAGGAGTTGAGGTCCTGCTCAAACCTCAGGGGTCCCGAATAGGCCGCGGCCTGCACGACCATTCGCTTCCCGTCGAAGAATGCGGCCGCGCCCGGATATACCGCGTCGGCTTCCCCGGGTTGAATTTCCGCGATGCTGCTGAAGAGGAAATTGCCGTGTTCGGGTCCGTCCGTGTAACGCAGTATTTCGTCGTTGTAAGGCTGCCGGACGCAGTCGATTGCAATAAAGAAAAGCTGCGCCTGCCCCTGGCCGCCGATCGTGTTGCTGGTGCGCAATGGATAATAAACCTTTTTGCTCTTGAAGCGAAATGCCACGGGGGCGACGGTTTTGTCCGAATCATCCACCGTTACGAAGTCGAAAACGAAATAGGATATCCCGTCTTTGACGTAATCCGCCGCGATTTTTGAAACCTGCTCCAGCTCAGGGCCGCCCGCAAGCTCTTTCTTATCTTTGAAGCGGCCCCGGACCCATTGGCCGAAATGCGCCGCATCATTGATCTTTACAACTGCGACATCGTGCGCCCCCAGTTTTGCCCTGGATACGAGCTCGGCGACCGGCTGATTTTGAGCCCCGCTTCCCCCCTTGGTTCGGTGAACGGTAATGAATTGTAGCTTCTTTGCCTGGACCAGCCTGCCGATTTCCGCGAGGGCATTTTCCGGCGCCAGGCTGACCAGAGGTTCGGCCGGAAACGGAATGAACCGCAGGAGTTCGGTCCGGGCGGATGCTTTCAAATCGGTTTCCAGAATGAGAATTTCTTCGGAACCGTTGTGCAGAACGATTGCTTTCTGAGCCGGCTCGGAGACGGTCACATCCTCGCTGTGAAGGTGAACGGCCCCCATATCCCCGTGGAGCGGAGTCCACGCGAGCAGGGCGACAAAAACGAAAGCCCCGATTCGGCATAGGAAGGCATTGCGGTACTTATTCGTCATTGAAAGCCCCCGATTTTATCTTTCTCCGGTATTTCCCTGAAACCACTTCAAGGCCCACGGATCTCGGCGTCACGGGCCCCACTGCCTGCGCGCCAGCCCAAGTGCGGAGCGGAACCGGTCCTCGATGCCCATGAGGTACTCAACGGCGCCCGCTTCGTATTCCGCGGGGGCCCAATGAGCGAAATCCTTTTCTCCAATGGGATCGTAAGGGCCGGGTTTGACCTCGAAAAGGACCGTATTTTCTTCGAGCGCGAAAAACGTGTGCCACAGGCCCGCTCGCGCATCCACCGCAAACGCCCCCCTCCCGGCATCCAGGAGAATGAACCGGCTGTCCACCGGATTGCCCTGCCCGTCGAAAGGGACAAATCCCAAAGATCCCTGCAGGATGACTATGGTTTCAGACTTGGGGGGCGCCAGGTGCCGATGCGGACGGATGTAGCTCCCGGGTTGAATGGCGTTCAGCATGCGCTGCAGGCTGTCTTCATCACCCAGGTGAAGGGCATGGATTTCCCGCTTGCGCCTGCTTTTCGCGGCATCTTCCGACTTCCTGTCGAGCAGCGCCTGATCGACAAGAAGGACCGCCTCATGGCGGGAGCGCGTCGCAACAGGCGATACCCTCTCTATTTCCGTCTCCTGCACCAATCACCTCCACAGCATGGCTGCCGTATCCCGCAGCCGAAGATCGGGCTTACAACTCTACGCACGCTGCAACATATCGGTCAAGCCTGTTATTCACCTGAAGTCCTTTGAGGCTCGCGAGGCTTTTTGCGCCCTGCGCCACCGTGGTGTTTGATCTCTAGACGTTTGGAAACAATTCGGCGGCCTTTTCTCTAAGCTTGAATTTCATGATCTTGCCGCTTGCGGTCATAGGCAAGCCATCCACGAACGCCACGCGCTTCGGCACTTTGTAACGGGCGATCTTGCCGCGGCAAAAGTCGATCACGTCCTGGGGCGAGTACGAAAAACCTTCCTTGAGGATGACGAAGGCGCACACCTCTTCCCCGTACTTTACGCTTGGAACGCCGACCACCTGGACGTCGCGCACCCCTTCCATCCCGTAGAGAAATTCTTCCACTTCTTTGGGGTAAATGTTCTCGCCGCCTCGAATGATCATATCCTTGTGCCTGCCGGTGATGGCCACGTAGCCGTTGTCGTCCATGACGCCCAGGTCTCCGGAGTGCAGCCATCCCTGCTCGTCGATGACCTCCCTCGTGGCCTCAGGCATGTTGTAGTAGCCTTTCATCACATTGTAGCCGCGGCAGCAGACTTCGCCCGGCACTCCGTTGGGAACAGGGGTGCGAAGCTCAGGGTCCATGATGCACACCTCCACTCCCGGCATGGCGCAGCCGACGGTTTCACAGCGCGTGCGCAGATCGTCATGCACGCGGGTCTGGGT
>Ga0326728_10014779_pt1 | contig 16438 bp, 17 predicted proteins | sample MB3enrmetagenome_FD_207602 | JGI IMG/M metagenome (GOLD analysis project Ga0326728, IMG submission 207602) | Lab enriched peat soil microbial communities from McLean, Ithaca, NY, United States - MB31MN | ecosystem: Environmental > Terrestrial > Soil > Wetlands > Peat | place: USA: New York...
TCGGTGACCAACTGCACTGCATCTCGCTTGAACTCACGGCTGAAATGACGATTCTTTTCCCCCATAGGCACCTCCTACTCAATGATACAAATTTTTAGGTGTGTCTATCAATTCGGGGGAGGGTCAGATTGAAATCATCAATGGCTCGGACAAGACATTTATCGGGCGTATCGAGAAAGGGTTTGATTTTCTGGGATATCACTTCAGCCCTGAAGGGCTTTCAATGGCTGAAAAGACGATAGAGAAGTTTCTTGCACGTGCGGTCCGGCTTTATGAGCAAGAGCGGGAGAAGCCTTGTGGCTCCCCCCAGCTTGGATTGTATGTACGGCGGTGGGAGAGGTGGGCAAGATGTACCGCCGGTGGGAATGTGGATTTATTTTTTAAACCTCCTCCACAATCCCGCAAGACCGATCAAACCAGAACCAAGAAGGAGCATGGTGCAGGGTTCAGGGACAGCAGTGAATGGGATGTTTGGACTAAATTGGAAAGCGTAGTAATCCGATAACGTGAATGCGTGTGATCCCTCGAGCTGATCAAACGTGGTTTGATCGAATGTGAATGATGGGTCTACAGTGGCCGCAGCCGTGGTGCCCGCGGTCCCGCACTCAAAAAACCCCAAGACCACTGGATCGTAGCAGATAGCAAGGTAGCCTGTCATTGCTATGTTTGACGTGATGTACACGACCACTGTATCACCCTCGTACGCCTCCATTTTGAGGTGTGGGGTCTGAGCCTGAGAACCGTTACCAATCTGAACGAGCGGGTAATAATCGTAGAACGCCGTGGAGAAGGGGTTTGCTACGTCGTATATCATGGCTGTTGCCGACGCAATATTCTGATATTCGTAGGTAAAAGAATCCGGGACGTCTGATTCGAGGTAAACCTCCATGGTCGGAGCGAAGAGGAAAGTGATCGGTGGGTTAGGGAGTGCCTGGGGGGGGAGTGGCTGTGTCCGCTCAAGGGTCATGGAAAACGATACTTCTCCGGATACGGTTATACTGTCGTACCCCTCGATTGTCCCGGACGTGGAGGTACTGCCTACTGTAATCAATCCGTTTTTTTTATTGATTGATGCATCGTACTCAGAGATTACTGAGTTGGCGGTGGCGTATGGGGCTTCTATAATATTAGAAGGGGAGTATACCAGGGGGATGAACCCGTCGAAATCGATTGCGCTATTTTAAGGGTGGAGAATACTGGACCTACACTCTGGGTGCCGTTAACAAAAGTAGAGTAACTTTCGGCTGATTCAAATAGGCTGTCGCCGCGAGCGGGGGTACAGATAACTGTGCTCGACAGGGCAATCAATGATGTAAGTAGTAACGGGCGTACCATTAACCGGCCAACGAGTCGTAGCAAACACGCTATAGCTATCATGAACAGCCTCCTTCTTTAATTTATTTTAACTCGCCGAGTATCATGTAGATCACGTAGGGGTATGGGTTACTTGTTTGAGATATGATAGCCGCCAAGGGACGAAGAATCCCCTGGAGGCTTCATATTGGCACCTTTTGGATTCTATTTTTCATGATTCTCTCCAAAAGGTTAGAGGTTGGGTTGTTGGGTTAATTCTTCGCTTTTCTACACCACTCCAATAAGAATTCATGCAACGTTAATGCCAGATGCTGCAAATTGATGAAAGTAGCTGATAACTTAATACAATTCTGAAAACCTGTAATTTTCACAAAACACAATAGTGGAAGAGTTTTTCATAAAAGCCCTGAACCTCTTTCCAAAAGTGCGATAAAGTTTTCCCATCCATTTTTATTGATTTCGATATGAAATATTGTATTTAAAAGGGAACGGAGCGAAACGCGATTACAGGAAGAAGTCACCAAGCTTGACACTGTCTGCAAGGTTAAATTTTGACTTTCACACTTCATCTCTTCCTGGCTCACTGAAAACCAGTTGGACTTATCAAAGGAGAGATTATACTCAATGATGCTCACCGATTCAGGAGGAGCATTCCATTTCTCCATGGCAATACAAAATTCTAAACTGATGCCAGTTCTTTTACCATTACCATAATGATTTTCCATCATATGTACTGCCTATTCCTTAAGCAAAATGGTGAATAAGGCTTCTGTGAAGGAGAAGAAGATCTAATTCCACAATGAATTAACATCTTATTGTGGATTTAAAAGGAGATTGAATGGATTGATTGGGATTATTGAAGAAGAAGGCCTCTTCACAATACATTCAACGAAAAAGGGGCTAAGCGGAATCGCCTAACCCCTTGGAAAACAAAGTGCCGGGTCGCGGAATCGAACCACGGACACGAGGATTTTCAGTCCTCTGCTCTACCGACTGAGCTAACCCGGCATCGTGATTGATAGAGAAATTTATATTACAAGCCCCCTGATGTGTCAAGGGTTAGTTGCAGGTTTTTGCGGCTTCAGTTTCAGGATCCTATAAATGAAATCCATATCAAGGTTCTCCCTTAGCCCCGTTTCCAAATTGTTAAACCCTTCCCTCTTCATTTGGTGGTAATATACGATATCGTTTCTGCTCAAAGGGCGCAACCCCTTTCTTTTCCTTAGGCGGCTGATGAACCCTCTTCGAAATTCGTCGTTATCAAAGATCCCATGGATATAGGTTCCCCATACCCTTCCGTCCTTAGAGATCGCCCCATCTTCAATCCGGACATTTTGGTTTCCCTTTTTAAGGATCGTGAAAAGCGGTGAGGTATTATTCTTCTTGTCCGTTCTCCCCATATGAATCTCATATCCTAAAATTTTCCCAGTTTTCCATGGGAGAAGGCCTTTTTGAGACAGCCTTGCTTCCACCTGAGAAGTCACTTTTCCCTTTTCAATGGTCGTTTCAACATCGAGCAAACCCAGACCGACGATACTCTTTCGATTTGTCTCGACCTTAAAAGGGTCACATATCAACCGACCTAACATTTGATATCCTCCGCATATTCCAATGACAAAACCACCCCTTTGACGATGTTTGAGGATTGCTTTGTCATACTCGGATTTTCTGAGATAGGCGAGGTCACCTATCGTATTCTTGCTTCCTGGAATGATGATGAGATCAGAAATTGGGATTGTGTTCCCGGGCCTTATATAGCGGAACTCCACTTCCGGTTCTTTCTCCAAGGCGTCGAAATCTGTAAAATTTGAGATGTGCGGTAAACACAGAACTGCGATTTTAATACCGCCTTTCTTTGGATTCAACCTAACCTTTTCTACCGAGACTCCATCCTCCTCCTGCAAATAGAGATCTTTGAAGTAAGGGATCACGCCGATGACGGGCAATCCCGTCTTTTTCTCAAGAAAATCGAGCCCCGGCTCTAATAAACGTATGTCCCCGCGAAATTTGTTGATGATAAACCCTTTGATTCTTTTTTTCTCTTCTTTACTCAGCAGTTCGAGGGTTCCAATGAGAGAGGCAAAGACCCCCCCCTTGTCAATATCGCCCACCAAAATAACGGGACAATCCGCGATCTCCGCCATTCCCATATTGGCGATATCATTCTTCCTTAGATTGATCTCTGCAGGGCTGCCAGCACCTTCGATGACCATGAGCTCGTATCTTTCTTTCAGCCGACAAAAACTTTCTTTGACAGCCCTTACAGCTTTTTTCTTAAATTGATGATACCGGGTGGCAGACATGTTTCCGCAGACTTTTCCATGGACGATGATCTGGGCGCCGATATCTGTATTGGGCTTGATCAGGATTGGATTCATATCCACATGAGGCTCGATGCCCGCTGCCTCTGCCTGGACCACCTGGGCTCTTCCCATCTCCCCTCCTTCCCTGGTAACAAAGGAGTTTAAAGACATGTTCTGGGATTTGAAGGGAACAACATTGAATCCATCCTTCTTGAAGATCCGACAGAGCCCGGCTACGATCAGGCTTTTCCCGACATAAGAACCCGTCCCCTGGATCATCAACGATTTCATCTCTTCTCTCCGAACGCTTCAGGGTGAATCATTTTAGCCAAGGTCTCCAGCCCTTCGACGATCCGATAGGTTGGACGATCGACTAAATTCGAATCAATCACATAGATCGCATTCCTCTTCACAGCGGGGAGTTCTTTCCGGGATTGCCACATCCTAATCAGATTCAAATAATCTCTCCTGCTGTCCATGGAGCTCAGGATGATGACCTCCGGCGCCTTCGATAGGATCGTCTCGACGCCATAGACAGGATAGCTTCCTGACTCATTCTCTGAGATACTCCTTCCTCCTGCCAGGCGGATGAGATCGTCTCCGAGCGATCCCCTTCCCACAGTGACAATGGGAGAGTAGCCGACTTGGAAGAAGACCTTTGGCCTCGGAAGAGACTGGGTGAGTCTGAGGACCGCCTCTTTCTTCTTTGTTATCTTCCCAACGATTTCTGTCGATTTTTCCCGCCTTCGAACAACTTCTCCTATATCCTCGATTGTTTTAACAACTCCGTCAAAACCCGTTGGGTTAACGACATAGACAGAGAAACCAAGGTCGCTCAGTCTGTGAACGGTGTCCATTCGATTGCCGTCTCTAATCCCAAGGATCAAATCCGGTTTCAAAGATACAATTTTTTCAATACTCGGATTCACAAACCCCCCAATCCTCTGTTTGGTCAAAGCCGCCTCAGGATAATCGCAGAAGTCTGTCACCCCTACGATTTCCTCATGAAGCCCCAACCTGAAGAGGATCTCGGTGAGGCTTGGGGCCATCGATATGATTCTTTTCGGAGCGTCAGGGATTGTTACTTTTCTTCCAACCTCATCCGTGAACAGGCCTTCCTGCCCTTGTGCAGGGATATGGAGGAGGAATAGTACGGAGGTCAAGAGAATCAATTTTCTGATCATATTTTTTCGGACACGCCGGCTTCTGAAAACGTTGCCATTTCGTCGAGGATCTTCAGACTGGCCTCAAGCAAGAATATCCCCAAGGCGGCGCCGGTTCCTTCACCCAGCCTCAGATCTAAGCTCAGCAAGGGCTTCAGGCCGAGATATTCTAATAGGACCCGATGTCCTTGCTCAGCCGACTGATGGGAGGCGACGAGGTAGGGCTTGACTTCAGGCGAAAGGGTTGCTGCGATCAAGGCTGCTGCGCCGGAGATGAAGCCATCGATGACCACCGGGACTCGGTATCTGGCTCCGGCCAAGATCACTCCCGCAATCCCCCCGATCTCAAATCCTCCAACCTTGGATAAGACATCGATCGCATCCTTGGGATCCGGTCGATTGGTGTCGAGGGCTTTTTGAATGATCTTGGCCTTTCGCTCCCATCCGTCATCGTCGAGACCGGTGCCTCGCCCCGTGACTCTAACCACATCGGCACCCGTTATAGCAGCGGTGATGGCACTTGAGGAAGTCGTATTCCCGATTCCCATATCGCCCGTTCCCAATATATCCATACCTTTGGGTAATTCAGCTTCCACCAACTCTATTCCGGCTTCGATGCAGCGAACGGCCTCCTCCTGGCTCATGGCGGCCCCTCTGGCCATGTTCCTGGTGCCCGAGGCCACTTTTTTGATTTTCAGATCGGGATGTGCCTCCAGGGCTGAAGCAACTCCCAGATCGGCGATCACAACCCTCCCGCCGATATGTCGCGCCAAAACGTTGATGCCTGCTCCTCCCCGAAGGAAGTTGTAAACCATCTGGGGAGTTACTTCAGAAGGATAAGCGCTCACCCCTTCCGTGGTAACCCCGTGGTCACCGGCCAGTGTGAATATTACTTTGTGGTTAATTCGGGGCCTTGGGTCTCCCTTGATTCCTGCCACCTGGATGGAAAGGGTCTCAAGTTGACCCAATGAGCCCCGGGGCTTCGTCAGGCTGTCCTGCCGGATTCTCGCCTCTTCCATGGCTTTTGGGTCCAAAGGTCTGATGCCAGCAATTGTTTGGTTAATTTTATCCATCGTTCCTCCTCTCAATTCTATAACTGGATTGGTTCAAGAATGACCAAAAGGATAAGACAAAGAAGTTCTGACAATTCGTTTGCCCCTCCTAAAACATCGCCCGTGACTCCTCCCAACTTCTTTATGAAAAAAAAGCGGTACCCAAGGCTAAAGAGGCCAATCCCTAAGAAGACCAGGATGCCCTTGACACCCATGGCCAGCAAAGCGATGCCAAAAGCCGTGGCCAAGGAGAAAGCCATCTCCCGGTATCCAAGGTTTGCAGTGAAGGGCTTCGCTAACCCTTCACCGGGTCTTGCATAAGGCGATCGAAAACAGACCAAAACCATGGAATTTCTTCCCATCACCGCCATCAAGATAAGCGAGTAAGGAACGAATGCATTCGATAGTTGGTCCAGAGCCAGATATTTGCCGCCGATGAGCAAGATGAGGCCGATCACTCCAAAGGCGCCGATTCGACTATCCCTCATCACCTCAAGAATCCTTTCTTTTGGCCCGCCAGAGGCCAGACCATCCAGGGTATCAGCCAAACCATCCAGATGAAGACCCCTTGTCAGGAAAGCAAGAAGTCCTACTGTTGACCAGAGGGTGATGGACTTGGGAAGGAAAAGAGAAAAGACATAATAACCCATGGTCAGGAGAAGACCAATCACAAGGCCGACCAAAGGAAAGAAGGCCATCGAGCGGGCTAATTCTTTCTCGTCTGAAAGCCGGTTTTGCCCGACCGGCAAAATGGTAAGAAATGAAAGGGCCCGAAAGAAATCTCTCACGCTTCCCCCTTTAAGAATATCGGGATTCCGGAAACCATAAAGATCGCTGTGTCTGCCGCTTCAGCTATCCTCTGATTGGCCATTCCTGATAGGTCTCTGAAACGACGGCTTAGCGGGTCGGCTGGGACGATACCCATCCCAACCTCATTCGATACAAGGATGAGTGAGGTTTGTTCCTCCTTAATGGTATCCATCAATGTACTTACCTCCTCCATGATCTCCGAGTCATCCTTCCGTCTCATCAAAAGATTGGAAAGCCAAAGCGTGATGCAGTCCAACAGGATGGCCTCCACCTCATGGCCATATCGTCTGATTTTTTCGACAATCTCTATCGGTTCTTCAATTGTCTGCCATTCCGGACTTCTCATCTTTTTATGATGCTCTATGCGCTGAGCCATCTCTTCATCAAGCGCTTCGCATGTGGCGAGATATAATTTTTTTGAAAAATGTTGATTCGCATAGTCCAAAGCGAAGCGGCTTTTCCCACTTCGGCATCCCCCGGTGATCAAGATCATCTTCTTCCCCATTTTTCCTCCAAGGTGACGAGGGATCTTTTGAGATCCTCAATCGAAAAGACCTCTATAGAAACAATACCATGGTAATTGCGAAGGTGTGAGAAAATTAGTTTTAAAGTAGGGTCGGGTAATCGATCTATCCCAAGATGGTCGGTCCCATTTTGAAAACCATGGAGATGGACGATCGAGGCCTCGGGGAGATATTTGTTGAGATAGAATTTGAGATCCTGTCCATAGAGCAAAATATGGCCAATATCAAGGCAGATGGAGAACCCACATTGCTTCACAATATCTTCAACCCATCCAAATGGATATCCAAGGGTCTCAATCGAAACTCTGTTCGGTTCAATTCCAGATTCCAAAATCTCTTTTGAGCTTTGAAGAATACGACTCCGCCATGTTTCAACATCTTGCGCCTCTTGACCATTTTTATCTCTTAGGTCGAAATGAAGAATGAAAACAGAGGGGTGAAGACAGAGGGTTTGTTCGATGAATTTCTTTATAATGGAAATTCCTCGGGACCTTATCGCCTCACTTTCGTCTCCCAGAAAAATATCGATGGGAAGGTGAACATTAAAGGTTATATCCTGGTGAAGGCAGAGGTTCATCAGGCATTTGATTTGAGCATCATCAGGGAAATTGTTTTGCCCCTCACTTTCAAAGAGGACTAATTCTATCTCATCCAAGAAAGGGGCGAGCATCGTCACATTTGGAATAATATGATCGGGATAGATGTAGGAGGTCGTGGACAATTTAAATGGAAACATCTTTTTATAGCACGTTGGAAGAGGAGCGTACGACATGTTGGGTCTTCTTGATCCTAAAAGGTGTAGGAAACCCCTCCGATGAAATTCCGCCCAGGCGACGGATAAAAGTATTGTGCTCCCGTGGCATTGACAACACCGAATTCTGAATACTTTTGATTGGTCAGGTTATTGACACCGATGAAGGCCTTCAATCCCTTCCAGGTGTACGAGAGCTTTGCGTTGATGGAATAATACCCACCCAATTTATCTGCCTGGTTGGCCCAATCACTGATAAAGTATCGGGACCCTACAAGATTGGCGCTGGTACTGAAGAGTAAACCGTCGCATATTCTGCCCAGATGACCCCGTAGATCCAATCCTTCGATCAAGAGACGCCCTATTTGGACATCCGCCCCAACCGAGCCCTTATGTCTCGGTACCCCAGGGATATCATTTCCTGAATAGGGTTCCACTTGCAGGGTAGGCTTAATATAACTGTAGTTACCCCAAAGAGTGAGCCATTGGAGGGGTTTCACCTTTGTTCCTAATTCAATTCCCAGACGCTGAGTTTTGGGAAAGTTTTCATTGGTATATGTATAGGGGTTATAGAAGATTTCATCTCGGTTTTCGATCCAGAAGAGCGTCAGGCTGGTTTCAATCTGATCCGTAAAAGCATGGCGAACACCAGCCTCATATTGATATCCTGTTTGAGGTTTCATCCCCGGGTTCACCTGAAAGGTCGGGAAATATTGGATCAATTCGTCGGAAACGGGGAAGCGGAAACTCCTTTTGACGCTGAGAAAAGCAGAGGATTTTTTACCGAAGAGGTAATCCAAACTTACATTCCACGCAGGCTCGCTAATATTTTCCTTATCCGTCGCTCTCGGTATCTCTTGAAAGAGGTCATAGGTCACCCACTCCTCGCGATAACCCATGGAGAGGATTAGATTCTTGAGGAGAGACAATTCATCTAATACATAGGCCCCTATCGATTGCTTCGTGACTTCTACCCGGTTTGATCCAAACAACGGCGACTCGGAGAAGACGTTAGAATCCGAATCATAGAAATCGAGCCCGAGAGTTAATTTGTTAGGCAAAATCCAGAGGGGTTTTTCGAGAATATATCTTGGAGTTACCCCCCAGGTACTTATGTTTGTTTCATCCTTGTAGGAGATGGATTGAAAGAGGGTGTTTACTTCTCTATTTCGATAGGAAAGGTCCATTTCCAATCGACCGAAGTCCCACAATTTGGCCTTTGCTCCCAGAGCGAGATACCAGTCATCCGTTTTTGCTTTATCGTCAGGGGCAATCGTTGCCCGCCGATCCACCTCATAAATGGCTTTAGGAAGGGCACCTGGCAAGCCTTGATCATCCTGATGGAAACTTCCGCTCAGGTTGAAGCTGATATTTTCATTCAAGTCATAGATAACCTTTCCTCCGGCATCTTCTGCTCTTAAAAACCCATTCTCACGATATCCGTACGTGGAATTATGACTCGTGTTGAGAATGGCAGACAGGGGACCCCATTTTCCGCTCACGGACTCACTCTCTTTGTTGTAGCCGTAGCTTCCCCCCACCACTTCTGCACTGGCGGAAAAAGGTTTTTCAGGCTTCTTCGTAATGATGTTGATCACCCCTCCAGCAGCATTGTCGCCATAAAGGACACTTCCGGTTCCGCGGATGATCTCAATCCGCTCCACCTGATCAAGAGGAATCTGAGTCCAGTCCACTCCGCTGAGATCGATTTCATTCACCCTTCTCCCATCTACTAACACGAGTGTATTGAGAGGACCTGTTTCTCCAAAACCTCTGATATCAACGACAGCTGACTTCCCATTCCCGTAATAATCCTCGACCTGAATATCTGCCTCGTTTCGGAGCAGATCAACCACGTTTTGTGCATTGGACTGTCCAATCTCCTCTTTGGTGATGACGGTCACGTTGGCAGGGATCTTCCTAATTTCCTCGGCATCCCGGGTAGCAGTGACGACCACCTCCTCGAGGGTGACCTCCTTTTCTTGCGCAAAGAGTCGAAGAGGGATGGAAGTGAAGAGGATGGAGAAAATGACAAGAAAAATAAAATGTTTCATAAAGCAATTCCTCGCCCCCTCGGATGGGTCAAAAGTTGGATTCAGCGGCTCACAAATCCAAAAAAAATCCCCAGCCTTCGCATGGAAGACTGGGGACTTTACCCGCATGCACCCTTCACAGTCTTATCCTCGAAGACCTTTACGTGAAGAACATCCAGGCAGGTTTTCTGACTCTCCCGACCTTAACTCGCCTTCCCATCCTGAGCTTGTCGAAGGACAGTGGCTTTTTTGTTAAGGCACTTACCCCAAAAATATGGGGTCGGGACTACAGCGGCGGGTCCGTCCCCGATTTCCTCACGTGAGTGGGGTCACGGGGTTCCCTTTACCTGGACATCACCGTTTATATAGTTCCATTTAACAAAATCGTAAACAGTCTGTCAAGTTTTCTGTATGATGCAAAAAACTCCGCCCTCGGTTTCGAGTGGCAACGACGGGCGAGAGCGGATTGATTTATCAAGCGCACCAGTGGAGCTCAATGAATTGAGCCCGTACAACATGCAATAGCAGTGCGTCAAAAGTCCTTTTCTTTATCTGTCATTCCAGGCTTGACCCGGAATCCAGTGTTTCTGAACTGGATTCCCGCTGGAGTTTACCCCGTACTCGATACGGGGCGGGAATGACTGCTTGAGAAATAAAGTTAAAAAAGTGTTGGGCGCACACCACTTTTTTTGTGCCTGTTCGGTAGATCATATTAGAATACAGTCTTTGGGGGGAGAGGAGAACTGAATCAAGGGATGATTTGCCTACTCCGGCTTCTTGGGTCCTCTCTCCCGAAAGATGTCATCGCTGAGTCCCACATTGATCCGGTAATTCGAATAGGTGATTTCAACCTTGCCCGTAATCCCCTTGGTTTTCTGCCCGAACTGTGTAAATTCCTTCATCCCAGTCGGTTCGCCAGAGGGTATGTCAAGCTGGAGGTCAATACACGTCGGAAGCTCGAAATCGCCGAATTGCCCGTAGTCCATCGTGGCTTTGACCTCTCTCCCCTCGGAGGGTGAGATCTTGATCTCTCTGATCAGGCTGCGGTCCGTGTCTATCGTCAACACAAAACTCTTGCCATAGGTGTTCGTATCCATTGGAGTGAGTTTCAGCCTGACGGCTTTTCTGCCGTCATAGATCAGGCGCTCCACCAGTCTGATGTCGAAATTTTTTTTCTTAAACAGAGAGGGATTGAAATATCCGCCCTCCTGAGGAAAGAAGAAGATTCGTTTGGACTCCACTTTCATTCTGTCGGGTGCCTTGTAACAAAGCTTGGCTTGGAGGTCTGGTGCTTTGAGCGCTTCGATGTCAAAATGGACATTCACGTCCACGATGTAATCCTTCAATGCGGAATATTTTTTTTCTATGGGATCGAGATAGCGGGAGGCATCTTCCTGGGCTTGAATCCATTCAGTGGAAATCAGAAAGAGAACCCCGGCGAACAATAAAGCTCTTTTCAACTCGTTATATCCTTTCTGTTGAAGACGATGAAGGCGATCAAAAACAAGCCGGTATTGTGGAGACCGAGAATGACGGCTGACTTCGCTATCTCCTGCCACGGTATCGGATCATCAAGAAACCGCTGCCAGAAGACCATATAGGTTGTAAAGAGATAGGGGCTCAGCATTCGGAAGAAATCGAAGGGGAAGTTTCCCACAACGAGAAAGACAATGACGACAGCCATCGTGCCAATGATCGGGCCGATGGAGTTCTCCGCCAGCGTTGAAAAAAGAAAGGCGAGAGAAGCCACCACTGTCATGGACCAGACCGCCGCTGTGAAGGCAAGGAGCATTCGCAGGGGGACTTCCGCCTGGGGAATAAAGACGATGCGAAACTTGGTTTGATAATTCATAATCAAATCACCGTTGCCAAACAAGAGAAGACCGAGGGTAATGCATATCAGCCCGAGAAAGATGACCAGCCCTGTCGTATAAAAAAGGGTGGTCAGGTACTTAGCTGTGATGATCTTGCTTCGCGAAGGGGGTCGAATCAACAGAAGCCTTACGGTCCCGGAAGTGGCTTCGTTTGAAACGATGTCTCCAGCCACAAGGGTGATGAAAAAGGGGATGTGGATATGGAGGCTGTTCATGATAAAAGCTGTAATGAACCAACCATTCAAGACATTCCCGAAGATGAGAAAATCCTTCTGGAAGGATCGCATCATACGATAGAGGATTTCATGGGCGCTCAGTTTCATCACCACTTCCGTCATGATGACAATCAAGGCGATGAAGCCGAAGCTAATGTACGTCCGCCATCTGCTGAATATCTTGTACGTCTCAAACCGGAAGAGCTTCATATCTCAGAGGTCCCTTCGGTGATCTTCAAAAAGAAATCTTCGAGTGTCCGATGAGGATAAAAGGACAAAACCTCGATTTGATTCGAAACAAGAAACCGGTTCAATTCGGAGGCGTGGCCGGGTTCTACACGCAATTCGATCTTGCCGTCTTCGGCGGCGAGGACCTCCACCCATGTAAGCTTCGCGAGGAGTTCGACCGCGGAATCAAGGGGTGAGACTTGGACGGAATACTCCATGGACTCCTTGCCAAGCAACTCCGAAACAAACCCCTGAGCAATCAGCTCACCCCGATTGATCACGGCCATCCTCGTGGCAACCAGCTCCACTTCCGAAAGGAGATGAGAAGAGAGGAAGACGGTCATTCCTCCCTCGCTGGCGAGCTTCTTGATCAGCCCCCTGACTTCCTTCATTCCCTGTGGATCGAGTCCTGTCGTGGGTTCGTCAAGAATGATCAGTTGCGGCTTCGTCAACAAGGCCTGAGCGATTCCGAGCCGTTGCTTCATCCCATGTGAAAACGTCTTGACTTTTTCAAAAGCACGGGATGTCAGCCCGACCACCTCGAGGGCCTCCATGATCTCGTCTTTTTGAACGCGGCGGGTCATCGAGCCAAGTATTTCCAGGTTCTTGTAAGCTGAAAGGTAGAGGTAAAAATCCGGCTTCTCGACGATTCCGCAGACCTGTGAGAGGACGGCACGGCGGTGCTTATGGAGATCCATGCCGAAAATTTCAATCGAGCCGGCTGAAGGCGTGAGGAGAGTTAGGATCATGCGGATGGTTGTACTTTTCCCGGCGCCGTTTGGACCGAGGAAACAGAAAACGTCTCCTCGGTAGACTTCAAGGTTTAAGTTCTTGGCCGCCCAGCGCTTTCCAAACTTCTTGCTCAAGCCATGGGTTCGCAGGACGACTTCTTTGCTGGAATAAGCTTCCATGATATCACATGAGACTGAGAAAACTTTTCCACCCTCTCCTGTTTTTATGGCCCGCTTGACCCTTGAAGCTGTGAGAAAATTGCTTCAATGGGCCTCCTATTCCTGATGGAAACGGATTCCAATCTCAAAGGTCTCGTCACTGAATTCTTTAGGGATAGGGGGTAAAGGTTCTGCCTTCTTAATTGCTCGCATCGCACTCTGGTCATAACGCGCATTGCCAGATCTTTTTTCAAACGACGATTTTTGCACTTTGCCGTCCCTCTCTAAGATGATGACGATGACTGTTTCCAAGTCCGTTTTCCCTTTGGGGAGGTCTCCGGGGAGAGTCCATTCCTTTTTAATTTTCGCCCATATCGCATTGTAGTAATCGCTTACTCTGGATTCCAATTCGGACGAACCTCCGGAGGAAGAGCCCCAGGGTGACCCGCCCGAGGAGGAACCCACCGGCCCTGATCCGGTTCCCGATCCCGTTCCTGCTCCGGCCCCGGAGACTGCTGGCCCTTGAGATAGACGAGCCGATCTCTCACGATGGGCTACCTTTTTTTGAATCTCTTCAAGGGCTGCCTTTTTATCAATATCCTCGATGGCTTCTTGAATGGACTTCAAAGAGCCTTTTCTTTTTTCCAAACTCCATCCCTTCTCCACATTTTCCACCTTCTTTTCCGCTTTTTTCTGGTGCGATTTTGCGGCCTCAGCTTTTTCAGCCCCTTTTTGATTTAAGACGGGCTTCAGTTTTTCACCCGGTGGAGATGCGGGCAGTTCCGCAGTCCTACCCGGGGGCCCTGGAATGGGGCTACCCAGAGGGGTTCCGTCTCCCTGGGGCGAAAAAGACCGAATCGTCACTCGATAAACTGACGGCCCGATTTTAGGAATCGTGGACCTTGTGCTGAGAATCAAAATGACCGCTAAGGTAATATGAAGGAGGAACGAGAAGAATCCTGTCTTCAACAATCCCCCGGTATCGGCGTAATCCCGGTTGTTTAAACGAGAATGTGGTTGTCTTCCACCTCGTACTCTGTTCATTCCGTCAATTCAATCCTTAGGCCAACATACCGGTCACCCCTGTTGGCTTGCCCCGGTCCCGACCGATTATCACCATTCAGACATAGTGTCGAAAGGGAGAAGGCATGGCGTGGGGGCTTCCAAAGGCCTCTTCGGTAAGAATATCGCTCATCCGTCCGAATTTGGCAAGAATCAATTTTAGGCTGGTTTTCCGAGAGGATAAGGTCTGATTTTTTGTTTTTACGTTATTAACCAGGTCACCGAAGAGATCTGACAAATCCGGTAACTTTGTTGACAAGATCTTCTACCTCGGGTAGACGAAAAACAATCGCCGCTCCAAAATAAACAATGCCATACATCCCCAAAGATACCATCGCCAGCAGGATTGGATGACTCTGATTCATCATCAGTTTGCCTCCCCAGCCAGCGGCCGCAGCTGCCCCTGCACAAACCCAAAGTTTCAGGACAAACCCGGCCGGGAGGCCGGTTTTACCAATCCGCTCCTCCATTGAATTTCTGAGCAGAGCCAGCTCCAACCATCCGGAAAGGCCTGCTGATGCGGTGAGCCCTACGACTCCCCAGCGTGGATTTAGTCCCAGGAGGGGTGGCAAGGGTATGGCAAACAGATATCCAAGACCTGCTGTGAGACAAACACGTACAATTGCATACCGCAGGGGAGTGCGTGTATCCTTTAAGGAATAATACATCGAGGCATACAGTCTTCCCAGTGTGGTTGCCAGTAAGCCTATGGCGGAGCCGGCAAGGATGGCCCATACGTAAACTGATTCACTCCGGCCAAACTGGCCTGTTTGGTAGATGGCCCCGGCAATGACGTCACCGAGAGTTAGAAAGGCCATGGCGGAAGGAATGACAAAAAAGGCAATCTGACGAAGGCCTGCATTCAGCCGGTTTCTCAGATAGGCCTTAACCTCATCCGCTTCACCCACGGCGCTGGAGAAATCAGGCAGCTCCGCCGCTGATACGGACATGCCAAAAAGACTAACTGGTAAGATGTATAAATTTTGTGCATTGACCAGAGCGGCGACAGCGCCGGTCCCCAAGAGACTAGCCAACAAGGAGTCTACAAAAGCACTAACCTGTACGACACCTCGGCTGAAAAAAACAGGCACAGAATTACGGATAACAGTTTTAACACTTTCCATTCTTAAACCCAACGTCGCCCAAAACCCTCGCATAAGATGAGCAACTTGTGGCAACTGCACTCCAACCTGTAACGCGCTTCCAGCCACAGATCCCCATGCCACTATCTTGGTGAGGGGATACTGTTCGAAATGGCCTCCAAATCCAATCAGTGAGGCAATCATCACGAGATTCCAGGCTATCGGTGCTGTGTATGAAATGAAGAACTTGCGATGGCTATTGAGAATACCAAGACACCAAGCCGAGAGAGCCAACAGGCCGGCACCGGGAAACAGGATTCGCACCAAGCTATTCGTCAATTCGTGTTTGGTTCCTTTGAATCCCCAAGCAAGGATGTCAGTCAAGAGAGGTGTGGCCAGCACGCCAACCAAAACCAAGCAAGAGACAATTAGAGCTAACAGGCAAAACACGGCAGAAGCAACCCGGTCCGCTTCGTCCTCTTTCCCGCGGGCAAGGAGATTCGCGTATACGGGAATGAAAGAAGCGGAAAGGACTCCCTCCCCAAATAGGTTCTGCAAGAAATTTGGAATGCGGAAAGCTGCCCTGAAGGCATCGGCTGCGTCAGAAATTCCGAAGTAGTGGGCGAAAACGCGATCCCTGACCAATCCCGCGATGCGACTGAGCAGGATTCCCGTTGCCACGAGCGATGCATGGCGGCGCAAATCTGTCTGCGGGTGTTCTTCGATCTGCAACTCTTTCGTTATCTCCTTCGTCCCTTATCTTGGGATAGCTTGGTGTTTCCAACGCTCGTGTGTTGATGGATAGGCCGCGGGCAGAGAGAAAGAAGGCGGAGAGAAATGAACCGGATGCCTCGATGGGAGGGTGTTTCATCTTTTTAGTTCGATTCCCAAACCAGGATTCTTCACGCCCGATTGCGTCAAGACATCCATCACCTGAATCACGGAATCATACTTGACGTTCTTGTCCCCGTTGATGATCACAAAGGCGTCCGGCCTGCTCCTCATCATGGCCGTCAGCTTGTATCGGAGCGCCTCTAAATCCAACCTCGTATCCTCCAAATATACCTCACCCTGCGCATTGATGCTGATCACTATGTCTCGCGACGGCTCCTCCGATTTCGTCGCCTTGGGCAATTG
>Ga0326728_10014780_pt1 | contig 16436 bp, 16 predicted proteins | sample MB3enrmetagenome_FD_207602 | JGI IMG/M metagenome (GOLD analysis project Ga0326728, IMG submission 207602) | Lab enriched peat soil microbial communities from McLean, Ithaca, NY, United States - MB31MN | ecosystem: Environmental > Terrestrial > Soil > Wetlands > Peat | place: USA: New York...
TAGATGAAAATATCCGGGCAAAAACAGCTTACGCCAGGGAGATATTTAAGCATGCTGCCAGTCAGGATATACCCAAAGCAGTTGAAATAATCGAGCAGGCCGGAAAGCTCTACGAAATAAAAGATCGAACTGAAAGACTCGAAGCAATAAAAAACAATGCCTGCACCAAAGACAATACGATTATTCTGACAAGCATTAATGTTGACCGTAATGAATTAAATGAAATGATTCATCAGGAGAAAGTTGGCCAGGGCATTTTAAAAAATGAACAAACGATTACAGTCCGGGAGCCAATCAATGTAACCGATTCCAATAAACGCTTTGCCTACAATTATAAAACGAATGATTATATTTTTGCATCGAAACCTTTGCCGCAAATGAATTCCGGCACCGAGGCAAAAATAGTCCAGATTGATTCGGCCAGGAACATTATTTATGGCCGGATCGAAAATAAAAATAAACAAGATCAATTTCCTGATCAGCCGGGAAAGATTATTTCCATCGACACAAAATTATATGGCGACCGGCTTTCCGTTTATCAGGAAAAAACGGTGGCATTTGCCGAAGGTGAACAAATCATCTTGAACAAAAGAGATAAAGTTTTAAGTGATGATGGAAAAAGTTTTACCGAAGTAAAAAACGGCTATGCCGGGACAATAAATTCCATCGAACATGACGGTAAAATACATGCAACTCTGGAAGGCGACAAAAAAGTAATTATCGATCCGCAAAACAATAAATATTTTGATCGCGGCTGGGCCGTCACTGTTTATAAAAGCCAGGGCGAAAGTCGTCACAATGTTATCATTAACGGATCAGGCGAACGGACAAACCGGAATGAATTTTATGTGGCCGGTTCACGTTCCATAACCGATCTGCATCTCTATGTTGATGATAAAAATCAATACATGGAAAGATCAAAAATTGAACAGGAAAAAAGCTCGACTTTTGATCACAATGACAAAAATTTATCGTTCAATACTGATGGCAGAATTAACATAACTGATCTCATTTTTAATCGTTCATCATCTAAAGCTGATCGCGAATCTGCTAGGGAAATAAATCAAAAAGACGAATTTATTATTAAGACGAAAGAGCAATCTGCGGAGAGATTGCCAGCGCCGTCTGCATCAATGGAAGTGGAGATTTAGGGTATGAGGATTCAATGTACAGAAGGACGCGTGTTTTTAGGACACGTTACGCAAACGTCGGTTGCCGAATGTAAACAAATTAAGAACCGGCAAATCATAAGGTGCTGAAATTATTATGTGTTTATTTGGCGAGTACGTTTTAAAGAATAACAACAAAACAATACATAACTATATGTATTTATTACGTTAACATTGTTTAAACAAAAAGGAGCGGATATATGGAGATAGTTCATATCAAACTAGGGGATCAATTGAGCACGAAAATTAACGAAATTGCCGCCAAAGAAAATACCACAGCGGCAGAGATCGGCAAAAACATTTTGACTCAATATCTATTCAACGACAATTATAAAATCCCGTTGAAGATGGATGTTATTTCCGAGCAAATTGAAAAATTGAATCTGATGATTCAAAAACAATCTTCGAAAAATGGATCTCAAAAAGATGAGAAATTATTCGATAAGATCGCGCTCATCGAATCAAATTTTTCCGCACTGGTGACAGCGATGGATTCAATGAATCAAACAAGAAGAAATGAAGACATTGATCTTAAAAAAGTAAGTGAAGATATTTTCAGGATGGGAAATAAATTAAATTTTGTTCAGGATAATTTATCACGCCAAAGCGAGGTTATCTGGAAAAACTTTATTGGAAGTCCCGGAGGGCATTTTTTTAATATGTTTGTAATATCATTTGCAGTCTCTTTTATTCTTCCTTTCATATCTACTTTGGCTAAACCGGTAGATGGTATTTTTGAAGCACTTGCTATGTTCGCCTGGTTTTTTATCTGGTCCATTCCATTTGTCATACCAGCCTACTTTTTATTACTGCACAGGCTGACAGTTTGTTTAAAAGCTAAAAATAATTAATTGGGATGGCAAAAATTAAGGTCACAATTTATGACCTTAAAGATATTCAGGTTATCGGGAATAATGTGATCGAAACTATACTTTTTTAACGGATGAGATTGTGGCGGATTGCCCGGACAGTGAAAGATTTTTAGATTGCTAAAGAAGACGGTAAAGTTATGTCAGTGAATCAGATATTTGATAACAGCTATTGGGACATTTTAGATTTGTCCCGTTATCTCAATGTAAAAGTGAAGACGCTCTATGCGATGATCTACAATATCCCTCATTACCGGATTGGCAAACTGATTCGTTTCAAAAAAGCAGAAATAGACGCCTGGTTGGAAAGCAAAAGGGAAAATGATCATGATGTTAAAATACAGCAAAGAGGAAAAAGAAAACTGACCGAATCAGCGAATAAAGACATTAACAGGTTAATTAGGAAAACCATTGACCAGACCAAGCAGGAAGGTTATAATCTTGATCACGGGAAATCAGACCGGATCGAGGGCCATAGTAAGGAGGTCAAAAATGGCTCTATATAAACGCGATACGGTTTGGTGGATGAGTTTTACTCATAATGGCAAGCAGATTAGGCGATCAACGGAAACTGAAGATAAGAAGCTGGCCATAAGGATCTTTGACAAATTGAAAGGTGAAATAGCGGAAGGTAAATGGTTTGAAAAACCGCTTGGTGATGGTTATACCTTCAAAGACCTGATGGATAAGTATATGACGGAATATTCTGCGCTTAACAAGGCACCAAAGTCCCATGAAAGAGATAAGGGATTAAGAAAGAACCTTGAGCCGGTATTTGGAGATTTGATTCTAACAGAAATATCTCCAATGCAGATATCGGAGTATAAGGTCAAGCGCAGGATGGAGGGAGCATCACCACGCACAGTTAATTATGAACTGACTCTTATGGGTCATGCATTTAATTTGGCAATACGTGAATGGGAGTGGTTGAAGGATAATCCGGTTAGCAAAATTAAAAAAGAAAAAGTGGATAATTTTATTGAACGCTGGCTGACTCTCGAAGAGGAAGAGAAATTGAAGGAGGCATCCCCAAAATGGCTCCAGGATATCATCATTTTTGCAATCCACACCGGACTGAGGGAAAGTGAGATTCTCGATTTGATATGGCGACAGGTAGATTTGAACCGACGCACAATCACTATCTATGAACAGAAGAATAAAAGCGTTGATACCTTACCGCTCAGTCAGACCGTAGTGAATCTCCTCCTTAAGAAGATTAAATATCCGCATAATGAAAACAACCACGTTTTCCGGAATACATGCGAAAACCGGATTTTGACAAGCAATCTCATAAAAACATTTCAGGTGGCAGTAAAAAAATCGGGTATAAGAAGGCTTCGGTTTCATGATTTGCGTCACACCTTTGCGACAAGACTTGTGCAAAACGGAGTGGATCTGCTCACGCTTCAGAAGCTTGGACGTTGGAAAGAAATAAAAATGGTTATGAGATATGCTCATCATTGTACGGAGAGTCTACGAGCCGGAATAGAAGTGATGGACAAGATTCAATATGGAGTTATCACAAATTTATCACAATCACAAAAAAATAGAGGCCACAAGTCAATATTGAGACTCGTAACCTCTTGATTTATTTGGCTGGGGAATAAGGATTCGAACCTTAATAAACGGAGTCAGAGTCCGTTGTCCTACCATTGAACGATTCCCCAGTAAGGAATGTTAAAAAGCGCCGCCGGTAATGTTCTTTTTAGGGAACCAACTTTTAGGCGACGTGTTTATAATGCGATTGCTTTTCTATGTCAACAAATTTTCTTGATAAGCTTGGGGCTTTGGAAATTACAGGCAATCCGGCAGTAACTGATTTATCAACCCAAAAAACAAAAATGAGTTATGTATGATGATGAAAACATTAATTATTTTTGTTGTTCCCATGTCAATGCTTAAGGCTTAGCGGCTAAGCGTGTTCGCACGCCTGTAAATTCAAAGAATTAAACGAATTTCTTGAAAATTCCTCCGGCTGCAATGATTCCTGAAATTTCCTCTCTTACAATTCTTACAATGCCGCGGCTTTTCCCTTTTTAACCGTAAAAAATGAAACGCTATAATTACTCTTTCCAAAAAAAAATGAATAATGTTATATAATAAATAATTATTAAAAAAAGCGCAGTTAATATATGAGTTGTTAAATACATAAGACGTTGCAATTAAATGTAAATATTTTAAAGAATGTCTTGATAATCAGGAAACTGTTGTGAAAGGAAAACATTCTTAAGAAAATGACACATAAAGAAAAAAATTTGACATATATTCGCGAAGCGGCCGAAGAAGGGGATGCGGGTGCTATGCTAAATCTTGGTATTATGTATCAGGAAGGTCAGGGCGTTCCACAGGACTATACCGAGGCAATAAATTGGTATCGTAAGGCGGCCAAGAAGAAAAATGCGGAAGCCATGGCCATGATAGGTATGATGTATAGAGACGGCATAGGCGTTTCACAGGATAAAGCGATGGCCGCGAAATGGTATACCAAGGCGGCTGAAAATGGAAACGCGGAGGCCCAGTTAAATCTGGCCGGGATGTATCAGGAGGGCAGGGGCGTACCGCAGAGCGATGTCGAAGCCGCAAGATGGTATCTTAAGGCGGCCCAACAGGGAAACGTGTATGCGCAGTTCTATCTGGGTTGGATGTATCAGGAAGGTGAAGGCGTTGAGCAGGACTTTGACGAGGCTGTAAAATGGTATACCAAAGCGGCTGAAAATGGAAACATAGAGGCCCAGCTTTGGCTTGCCGGTACATACCGGGACGGTATATTTATTTCGAAGGACGATGCAGAAGCCGCCAAATGGTATCGTGCGGCGGCTGAAAATGGAGACGCAGAGGCTCAGAACATACTTGGCATGATGTACATAGAAGGCAAAGGCGTTCCGCAGGACGAAGCCCAGGCCGCAAAGTGGTATCGTATGGCGGCCAGGCAGGGACACGCGGACGCGCAGGCCACCCTTGATATATTAGATATTCCGCAGGACGGCGCCCAGTTTCAAGCGCCGGATATTAAGCCGGATATCAGGCCGGATATCAAACCGGATGTCAGGGCGGCAGCGCCGCAGGACGCGAAATCGGATCGTAAGGCTGTAGAGCAGGGATATGCGGATGCACAAGCAGAGATTGGCGGGATTCGTGTTTACGCTTCAGATGTTTCGAGGGACGATGCTGAAACTGTAAATTCATATTTCCAGGCGGCCAAGCTTGGCGATACAGATGCCCAGATTATACTGGGTATGATGTACAAAGAAGGCAATGGTGTTCCGCAAAACGATGCAGAAGCCGCAAAATGGTTTTTAAAGGCAGCCGAGCGGAATGACGCAAATGCCCAGTTAAATCTCGGGATGATGTATCAGGATGGCCTAGGTGTTCCGCAGGACGATGCCGAAGCCGCGAAATGGTTTTTGAAATCCGCCGAACAGGGAATTGCAACCGCCCAGTTCAATCTGGGCGTGATGTATCAGGAAGGTTTAGGTGTGCCACAGGACGATGCCGAGGCTGTAAGGTGGTATCTTAAGGCGGCCGCACAGGGAGATGAAAATGCCCAAACGATATTGGGTATGATGTATAAAGAAGGCAAAGGCGTTCCGCAGGACGATGCTGAATCTGCAAAGTGGTATCTCGAAGCGGCCCGGCAGGGAGATGCAGGCGCCCAGTTAAATCTGGGGTTTTTATATCATAATGGCGAAGGCGTTCCCCAGGACGATGCTGAAGCTGCAAAATGGTTTCTTAAGGCGGCCCGGCAGGGACAGGCAGATGCCCAGAGCTGGCTTGGCAGTATGTATCAGGAAGGTTTAGGCGTTCCGCAGGACGACGCAGAAGCTGTATCGTGGTATCTTAAGGCGGCCGAGCAGGGACAGGCAGGCGCTCAGTTTAATCTTGGCGTGATGTATCAGGATGGTGTGGGCGTTCCCCAGGACGATGCTGAGGCTGCAAAGTGGTATCGAATGGCGGCCGGGCAGGGGATTTCAAACGCCCAGTATAATCTGGCCGTGATGTACCAGAAGGGTGAAGGCGTGCCGCAGGATAATGCCGAAGCCCTGAACTGGTTTCTTGAAGCCGCCCAGCAGGAAGACGCAAAAGCCCAGTTAAATCTGGGTTGGATGTACCAGGAAGGTCAGGGAGGCGTTCCGCAGGACGATGCCGAAGCTGCAAAGTGGTATCTTAAGGCGGCCCAGCAGGGGATTTCCAGTGCTCAGTATACTCTGGGAGTGATGTACCAAAAGGGTGAAGGCGTTGAGCTTGACAATGCGGAGGCCGTTAAATGGTTTCTTGAGGCGGCCCGGCAGGAAGATGCAAAAGCCCAGTTTAATCTGGGTTTGATGTATCATAATGGTGACGGTGTTCCGCAGAACTACGAGGAGGCTATAAAGTGGTATCGCAGGGCGGCTGAGCAGGAAGATGCGGATGCTCAATTGAATCTGGGTTTGATGTACTTCTACGCTGAAGGAGTCCCGCAGGACGTGGGTGAAGCGCTAAAGTGGTATCGCAGGGCGGCCGAGCAGGAAAACGCAGATGCCCAGAACTGGCTTGGCGATTTATATTTGGATGGCATATTTGTTCCTCAGGACGAAGTTGAAGCTGCAAAGTGGTATCGAAAAGCGGTTCAACAGGGAGATGCAAAGGCACAGGCAAAACTCGATGAGATGAAAGAAAAAATTCAAAGCTAAATCCGCAACACTTTTCATTCCCGATTAATATTCAGAAAACATTTAACGTTTTGTTGTCAAAAGTGCTTTGACACACAAAATTCATATTGATATACTCCCTTCGTGAAAAACAATAGCTCATCGAAGCGCGACCCGCGCAATCTTAAGGAAGGCAATGAATGTCAAAAGAAAAAGTGAAAGTGAAAGAAAAAACGAAAGTGAAAGTAAAAGCGAAATCCGGCAAAAGTAAAATTACAGACAGGGATCGTAAAATGGCTAAGTTCTGTGTCAGCTGCACGCTCTGCCGCTATGCCCGTAAAAAACAAGAAGGAGCCGCGTTCTGGTTTGTCCAAAAAATTGAAGGCAAAATTTGTCCCTTTTGCAAAGCCTACGAACGTGTTTACGGCCGGAAGGCCCACCAGCCGGTTATTTGATAAGGCAGGCAACAATGAATATCTCTGAATGGCTGGATAAAAAAGAAGCCGAAGGCATTGACGTTTCTCAAATCGTATTGCCTGATGATCTGGCAAATGACGAATCACCGGATGAAACGGTCTTTTTTAAAGAGATTCGGCCCTGCACAATTCTCTGTACCGGCAGCCATCCTTTTGCTACCGTCGAGCGATTCGGTCACTGGTATTATTGCCGGGGCCGTGACAAAGAAAATGGCCCGCACACCACTAAGCCGCAATGGTGGATGTTTACAAAAGATAAAAACCTCGCGATTAAAACGGCTGGCGAGCACATACAGAAGGGCTGAAAATTAATCAGTATTCCGGAAAATGTTATTTTGCCTGCACAAAAAGCGATGTCTTGTTATATAGATGTGTCAGGCAGTTGTGTCGGGCAGATGCGTCCGGCAAATATGTCAGGCCGGTGTGAAAGGACGGCGTGAAGAGTTATGAAAGAAGTAAAGATGTTTATGTTTATCGGATGTCCCCACTGCCAAAAGGCCGATGAAATGATAGCCGATATTTTTGCCCGGCATCCGGAGTATGCCAGGATTCCCTTCACGGTAATCAATGAGCATAAAAATCCGGAAATTGCCGACCAATATGATTATTATTACGTTCCGACATTCTATACAGGCGATGTGAAAATGATGGAGGGCGTTCCCACAATAGAAGCGATTGAAGAAGCCTTCGCAAAGGCAATGGAAGAAGTGTAGACATCATTGATGTTGAGACAATGAAATCAAATCGTTTGATTAATGAAAAGAGCCCTTATCTGCTGCAACACGCGCACAATCCCGTGGACTGGTATCCCTGGGGGGACGAAGCCTTTGAAAAGGCAAAACAAAAAGACAAACCGATTTTTCTTTCCATAGGATATTCCACCTGCCACTGGTGCCATGTCATGGAGCGGGAATCGTTTGAAGACGAAAAAGTCGCAGGACTCCTCAATGACGCATTTGTGAATATTAAAGTCGATCGTGAGGAACGTCCCGACATTGACGCCGTTTATATGAAAGTTTGCCAACTTATGACGCAAAGCGGCGGCTGGCCTTTGACGATTATCATGACCCCTGATAAAAAACCCTTCTTTGCCGCAACCTACATTCCCCCGGAAACAAAATACGGCCGTGCCGGACTGACGGAGATCATTCCGCAAATAAAATTTCTCTGGCAAAACAAACGTGCGAATGTGCTTTCCGCCTCGGCGGAAATTATAAAGGCCTTGAAGCAATCCACAAAAAGCAAGTCGCTTGATTTAGGCGAAGAAACGCTGCATCGGGCATATCGGTCTCTCTCCTTGAATTTTGACCGGACATTTGGCGGATTTGGCCAGGCGCCAAAATTTCCCACTCCGCACAATTTCTTTTTTCTGCTGCGCTACTGGAGGCGGACAGGCGATGCGGAAGCCCTGCACATGGTCGAGCATACTTTGCAAAATATGCGGCGCGGCGGGATTTACGATCAGATCGGCTTCGGCTTTCACCGATATTCGACAGACGCCCGCTGGATCGTGCCGCATTTTGAAAAGATGCTCTACGATCAGGCGCTCATGGCGATGGCTTATATTGAGCTTTATCAGGCGACAGGGAAAAAAATATACAAAAGAACCGCCCGTGAAATATTTACTTATGTTTTACGCGATATGACCGATGAACAGGGAGGTTTTTACTGCGCCGAAGACGCGGACAGTGAAGGCGTTGAGGGGAAATTTTATCTGTGGACTCAAGACGAAATCCGCGGCATTCTAACAAACCGGGAAGCGGATTTGTTTATGTCGGGCTACCGGCACCCGGATGACACAGCGGTGCAGGGCATGCAGGAAATACCCGCCGGTCATTTTATCGCGCATCTGCCGCCGTCAGAGGATATCGGGCAGGATGAAACCGGAGATCTCTCCGTCATGGAGAATATTCGGGAAAAGCTTTTCGCAATTCGGGAGAAACGGGTGCACCCGCATAAAGACGATAAGATTCTGACCGATTGGAATGGTCTGATGATCGCAGCGCTGGCCCGCGGCGCGCAGGTCTTTGATGAACCGGCCTATATGATAGCCGCTCTTCGCGCTATGGATTTTATTATGCAATCCATGCAAACCAAAGAAGGCCGTCTGTTGCACCGCTACAGGGACGGTCATGCCGCAATCGATGCGAATATCGATGATTATTCTTTTATGATCTGGGCGCTTCTGGAACTCTACGAGGCAACCTTTCAAACACAGCATTTGTCCAAAGCCCTCGATTATCAATCCCGCTTATTTGATGGCTTCCGGGATGATAAGGAAGGCGGATTCTTTTTTACCCCCGATGACGCGGAAGAACTTTTGACGCGCCCGAAAGAACTCTATGATGGCGCCATCCCGTCGGGAAATTCCATAGCCTATATCAATGCCATTCGTTTGTCCCGGATAACGGGCAAGCCCGATATGGATGATGCAGCGCGCGAAATTTACAAGGCTTTTCGCGCACAGGCCGATGCCATGCCGACGGCCCATACGCAATTTCTGTGCGGCCTTGATTTTGCCATCGGCCCGTCAAGCGAGGTGATTATTGCCGGGAATATGAATCAAACGGATACGCGGGCTATGCTTGCGGCGTTAAGAAAAAGCTTTGTGCCGAATAAAGTCGTCATCTTCCGGCCCGCCAGCGAAACAGCGCCGGATATTGAAACCATTGCGCCGTTTGTGCAATCGCATTTGGCTGTTAACGGGCAGGCGACCGCTTATGTTTGCACAAATTTTACTTGCGCGTTGCCGACGAATGATCCGCAAAAGATGCTCGAACTTCTAAATATAAAAAAATAATTTACTTTTTATTATCCGCTATTTCTATCGCGTTTGATGCCGTAATTATTACCCCGCTTTTATTACAATAATTCGTAATATTGCTTATGTAATCTTAGAAAAGCGTGGCATGGCAAGTTACAGGATATGAGACGTTTCGCGCCCGGCACACATCACATCATTTCACTTGAATATTTTATCTTTGTAGTGAATTGTAGTTATGGAGGTGCAACATGAGAAGTGTTTTATCTGTCAGCTTACCTGAGAAATTGGCCATCGAACTGGACTTCCTTTCGAAAGAAACGGGAAGAAATAAAAGCGATATTGTCAAAGAATCCCTCGGAGAATTTCTTTGGGAGAACAGATTCCGCCGCGTGAAAAAACGTTTGAGCGGCAAAGCCAAAAAAGCGGGTTTTGTTACAGATGAAGATGTTTTTAAGGAAATATCGTGAAAGCGGTATTCGATACAAATGTTCTTATAGCAGCCCTTCTGACAGAAGGGCTTTGCTCCGGTCTGCTCATCCGCGCCCGCAAGAATAACTTTGATTTAGTTCTCAGCGACGATATAATCCGTGAATTTAAAGGCATCCTTATAAAAATATTCAAAATTTCATCTTCTGATATATCTGAAATTACATCCATTATCATTGAAGCCTCTTCAGAAATACTTCATAAAACCGCTTCTATCCCGCGTATTTGCAGAGATCCAAATGATGACATGATAATTGCCTGCGCCGTCGATGCTCATGCCGATTACATTGTAACAGGCGATGAAGACCTTCTGATTCTGAAACGATACAAGAATATTTTAATCATCAATCCCCGACATTTTGAAACCCTGTTTACGGAATAATGACATATATTCTTCACCATCCGCCGTTTACTTTTTAAAATATTTTCTTGATTCTTATTTATTCATTTAATGATAAAATATCTTTGTAAATACCGTTAATAAACATTTCGGCGGGGGAATTCATGAAATTGCTTATTCGTGGCGGAAGTATAGCCGCAGGCTTTGGTGTAAACAAAAGTTATGCAGATATCCTCACCGAATCCCTTCTCCCAAAAGGGATCGAAGTTATTAACCGGTCAAGATACAGAGAAACTTCTTTTGACGGCATCGGCACATTTAATGAAGATATTGCCAGCTTCAAGCCGGAACTTCTTCTTATCCAATTCGGCGTTGATGATGCATTCGGGTATGTCTACCGTTCAGAATTTCAGGAAAATCTCGTGCAAATGGTCAGGCTGACGCGCTTTTGCTTTAATCCGGTTATCTTCCTTTCGACTTCCCACACGTTCGATAACCCTAATGATATGGATGCTGTTTATATTTTTTACAGATCTTTGAGAATTGTGGCTACGGATTTGGGCTGTACTTTGATTCCTGTGCACAGTTGCTGGGCTGGTTATCTGGAAGAATATAATCTATGCAGCAGGGATTTGACTCTGGAAGATTCCAGATATCCCAATGAGCATGGCCATCAGGTCATGGCCGATGCCATGATGAAGTGGCTGGATAACATCTAGCCCTTTCGGGGGCTACCCCTGAATATTTTTTCTTGCATTGCTTATTGGAAATAGTATTATTCACAAGTGAACCCTGAAAAGATACTTCGATGAAAGATGTTTTTTGGGCACAAGTAAAAGCGATTGATATTTTATATCGACAAATTTTCCCGAACAAGTAATTGCGAAAGGAAAGCTGTGGTATGAAATTACTTCTGAAGTCAATCTGCATCGTATGGCTTGGTTTCTGGGCGGCAATAGCGACTGTTGTCCTGTGCGTTTTCATAATACCGGCGGGACTTTTAAGCCGCACCGGCAATCTGGCGTTCTCTTTGTCAAAGCTCTGGGCTTACACAATGCTTGCCGTATCCTTTGTCCGTACGGAAATAAAAAACAAAGATAAGATTCGTAAGGGAACGTCGTATATCATCATTTCCAACCACCAGTCGCACTATGATATCATCGCGCTGGTTACCCGGTTGGGGATTCAATTCCGCTGGATCATCAAAAAGGAACTTCTTAAAGTCCCTGTTTTCGGATACGGATTGTATGCCTCACGAAATATCTTCATAGACCGCTCAAATACCGCAAGTGCGATTGAGAGCATGAACAGGGGATTTGATCGTTTACCCAAAGGCGTAAGCGTGATGGTATTTGCCGAAGGAACCAGGTCGCCTGACGGGCAAATTCACGAATTTAAAAAGGGAGGATTCGTAACGGCCGTCCAGCGGAAGATTCCCATATTGCCGGTTACTGTCAATGGAAGCAGGCGCATTCTTCCCAAGAAAAGCCTTGTCATGAAGCCGGGAAAAATTCAGATAGTGGTCGGGGAGCCGATCGATGTCACCGGCTATACCGTCGATACGGTTGGGGAGCTTATCGACAAAACGCGTCAGGTGATTATAGGCAATTTCAATCCAAAATATTCGGGCAAGAACTAATGAAACAGGGCGTTGTTTTTAGCTTCGAGGTTCCCAAGACCTGCCTGTCATGTCAAAACGCATAGAGACATCCTGCCCTTTAATTTGAATAATCAAAAAATGACTGAACTCTAACTCAACTTATGATATAAGTTTAATCATTCTTTGACGGAGAGTTTAATTGAAAAATATCGATGAACATCTGCTGGAAATTCACGATTGCGAGGGCACAGGCTATCAGCCTCTGATCGACTATGATAAATGGCGGGTAGCGATCCTGCGTTATAGTGACGAACTATTGCCTGAGCGCATCTTCACCATGCAGCGACACAACGAAACGGATGAGGTATTTGTTCTTCTTGAAGGCCGCTGTATCCTGTTTATAGGAGAGGTGAACGATACGATCTCATCGATTACCGGCATTGATTTAGAACCGCAAAAGATTTACAACGTCAAGCGCGGTGTATGGCACAGCCATACCTTAAGCAATGACGCCTCTGTGCTGATTGTGGAAAACCGCGATACGACGAACCAGAACTCACCGAAGAAATTCCTCAATGATGATCAGCGCCAGCGAATCACAGACATCACGCGCGAATTATGGCAAGCGTGAAAAATCTTCACGGGTCTTTTCTTTGACGTCGGGTATTAATTTGTTATAAATATACAAACGCGGGAATTTAAAATAAGGATAGGGGAATTTATGATTGTTACTGTTGTAGATATTGTTGTGAAGCCTGAAAATATTGATCAGTTTATTGAAGCGACACTAGAGAATCATCAAAATTCGATCAAAGAGAAAGGAAATCTCCGTTTTGATGTATTGCAGCGTCGGGATGACCCCTCGAAATTCACTTTGTATGAGGCCTATGCCTCCGACGAGGAAGCTGCCGCGCATAGAACAACCGCTCATTATTTAAAATGGCGGCAGATGGTTGAATCCTGGATGGCCAGGCCGCGTGAAGGTTTCGCCCATAATGTCCTGGCGCCAAAAGGTTTATCCGCATGGAATCGATAAATGCTTTGAACATTACGGGTCTGCCAAAAATATATTTTGGCGCGGGTAAATTTTCCAAACTTCCTGAAATCATTTCCTCACTTGGCCGCAATGCGCTGATTATCATCGGCGGTGAATCGTTTAAAAAGTCCGGCCGCTGGAATGCGCTTGCCCCGAAGCTTAATCAGGCTCAAATAAAATACAGGGCCGTATCCGTTTGGGACGAACCGGCAAAAGAAGTTATTGATGCCATTGTCTCACAATTTCGACGGACACCGGTTGACGTTGTTGTAGCCATAGGCGGCGGCAGTGTCATCGATTTTGGCAAAGCCGTCTCCGCGATGCTGGCCTCGGATGGTTCTGTTAAAGATTATTTGGAAGATGTCGGAACGAAAAAACCTGCCGGAGCAAAATTACCGTTTATTGCCGTTCCGACAACCGCGGGCACGGGAAGTGAAGCGACAAAAAATGCCGTGGTATGCGATAGGATTGAGGGCTATAAAAAATCTCTCCGGCATGATGCCTATATGCCTGATGCAGCCCTTATCGATCCTGAACTGACACTGACCCTGACCCCGCATATTACCACTGCCTGCGGTTTGGATGCCTTATCGCAATTGATTGAATCCTATACTTCAACAAAGGCGGATGTTTCTGATGTTACTATCGACTCGCTGGCCATAAAGGCGTTCTGCGGCGTATCGGATAGTCTGATCCCGCTTGCTTCAGGACGGAGTAATGATATTGCTCTGCGTGCGAAGATGTCTCATGCGGCGCTGGTTTCGGGGATTATGCTTAACCGTTTTGGGCTTGGCGCGGTACACGGCATAGCCGGACCCATGGGCGGATTATGCCCGGTGCCTCACGGCGTGGCCTGCGGAAAGCTTCTGTTTCCGGTTATGACCTTTGTTATAAAAAAGATTATTGATGAAAAGAATATTGCGGCTCAAAAGCGCTTTGCCGATATCGGAAAAATATTATCCGGTGATGCGGGTGGTGGTGATGATATCTTTTACTGCAAACAATTTTTAGGCGTTCTGGATAAATGGACACGGACGTTGAATATTCCACAGCTTTCCCGTTTCGGCATGACGACTCTTCACATGGAAAAAATTATTGCTCTTGCGGATAGTAAAAACAGTCCTGCAATTCTTTCCAAAGAAGAGATAAAAGTTATTCTGGAAGTTGTCCGTTGAAGACATTAGGGCAAATGTTTACTATTGACAATGGCCGCGGTGCGGCTCTATTCTCAGTGTATAAGAATAACGAGATTGCCACGCCATCTGAGAGATGGCTATGACAGAGGGAAGTAGGGCGTGTTCCCCGAACACGCCGCTCGGATCGTTCGGGGAACGATCCCTACAATAAAAATTTCCACCCCCTCTCCAAGCAGGGGAGACGACAAACGTACAAAAAAAGAAACGAATACACACCTGACAAGATAGCATTTATGGCCTACCGATATAAAACATTCAACTCCTACGATGACCTCAAAGGCCATTTACTGACCCACGAGCCGGGTTTTTACCACTCATCAAAAACGTCGACGGTTATTCCCTATGATAAAATCGAATCTTTTTTAAACTGGAACAAAGCGTATAATTTCTATATCTGCGACTTGTCCGGACTTCCCCGTCATATGGAATTGACGTCAAATAGAAATCTTGTGGTACGCGGAGCGGTTTCCTGGGAGGATGCCAAACAGTTTTTAAAGTCAAAAGGCAGAAATCTCAAAACTTCTCCGACAGAGCAGCTAGCCCTCATTACGGCCGGGGTGGCAACATCGTGCACAGGTGAGCGCTGCTTTGGCTTCGGCACATTAAGATCGCAGATAGCGCGCCTGAGGTACCTCGATTTTAGTGGTGAGGAAAAAGAACTTTTCAGGAATAATCCATTTCAAAGCAATTCTTTTTACCTAAATTCCTACAAGGCCGATTTCAAACACTATGAGATCTTTAAAAATGCTCCTTACCCGCGTTTTGACAGCGCTGTCGACCTGATGGTCGGCACCGAAGGGCAACTTGGCATCGTGACTGAGGCCGAGATTGAGACGGCGGAAAATGAAGATGTCACTTACATCTTTATCCTTCTGCCCCGCTGGGAGGAAAACTATGAGCACCACATTGAGATTTTCAACGCGGTTCAATCTCATCGCCCGTCGATTTTGTCCTGTGAAATTTTGGATTCCAATTGCATGAATTATTTCAAGCTGGAAGAAAGACTGGGAAACAATCAGGACGTGATCTTCCTCGAAGTAAAATCTTCAGCCTTTGAAGATATCGCAAGCCAGGTTTTGAGCCGGCTGTGTTTGACATCACACGACAATATCTTCAAAATCGCCGAAAATAAGTTTCATCATGTAAGGGCCGGCGCCCCTCAGGCTATATTTGAAGAAAATTCTAAAACGGGTGTGGTTAAAGTCGGAACCGATGTGCAGGTCACTGCGGATAAATTCATCGACCTGCTGAATTTCTATCGGGAGTTCTCAAAACTTGGTGTTCGCTACGGCCTCTTCGGTCATTTTGGAGATGCCCATTTGCACTTTAATTACATGCCTTCAAAAGAGCAATCTGCCCAATGCGAAGATGAGTTCCGGAAGCTTTATAATAAGGTTTATGAGTGGAGGGGCTCACCCTTTGCCGAGCATGGCATTGGTCTTATCAAGCAGGAATATATCAAGCGCTATTATGGCCCGAACCAATTGGGGCTTTTTCATGATCTCAAAAAGGAACATGACCCCTATAACCAATTCTTTCCTCAAGGATTTATGTCGCAAGGATAAAATGGATAAAAAGGATAAAGAAGATAGTTGGCTCCCTGCAAAGAAGTTCCTTCGTCGGCAGGTTTAGACATAAAAAAGGAAAACATCCATCCTGATAGCAGGCGCCGGGAATATTTTTATGGTATCCAACGTCGTCAAAAGTAATCATTTGCCTTGACTTCATGTGCATGGATGTATTATTTCATATCATTATGCGATATCAATATTCGTCGAAAGTAAAAGGTTATGAACGTAAATATTTATTTATATCGGGAGAAATTTAATTTATAGGGAAATAACCATGGCAAAAACAAAAGATACCAAAAAG
>Ga0326728_10014781_pt1 | contig 16434 bp, 13 predicted proteins | sample MB3enrmetagenome_FD_207602 | JGI IMG/M metagenome (GOLD analysis project Ga0326728, IMG submission 207602) | Lab enriched peat soil microbial communities from McLean, Ithaca, NY, United States - MB31MN | ecosystem: Environmental > Terrestrial > Soil > Wetlands > Peat | place: USA: New York...
GCCAGGAAAGCGTCGATCCCCACATCCCGTGGCTCTACAATTTCAAACTCGACTTTCGCTTCAAATAGCTTGCCTCAGATGAAACTGTCATTGCTGTCTAATTATCTCCTGCTTTAAAATCTCTGCCGTTGGGGTTGGCGCAATACGCGACGGCATTCCGTTCCCGCAGGTTGAAACCTGCGGCTACTCAAGGAAGGCCCCCCAGGGCCTATCCTACCATTCCCACTTTGACGGAGTCCTGGAAGCCAGGAACTGGCGTTAGGAACTGAATTTGACAGATCAGTGAACACGCCGGTATAATAAAGGTTTTGCAACAGCCCAAGAGAGGAAGACTTATGTACGCGATCTTGCGGACAGGTGGAAAACAGTACAAAGTTTCGCCGGGTGATGTGATCCGAATCGAGCAGGTGGAGGCCGAGTCCGGTTCAACGATCGAATTCAATCATGTCTTTGCGGTGCGAAAAGAAAGTCTCACGGTAGGCTCGCCTTTGGTCGAGAACGCCAAAGTGAGGGGGACGATCTTGAGAAATGCCCGAGCGCCCAAAATCCGGGTATTGAAGTACAAACGGAAGAAGCAATACCGCCGCACCATCGGGCACCGGCAAGGGTTCAGCGAAGTGCTCATCAAGGACATCGTCACGAACTGACTGGGCCGCACCTCCCCTGAATCTCCGACTCTGGGAGGAGGGGACTAAGGGGTGGCGCCCCACAAACAGGATTTCAATATGGCACACAAAAAAGGGCAGGGAACTTCGCGCAACGGGCGTGACTCGAATGCGCAGCGGCTAGGGGTGAAGCGGTTTGACGGCCAATTTGTTACCGGCGGGTCGATACTTGTTCGCCAGCGTGGTACTCCGTTGAAGCCTGGGGACAATGTGGGCGTCGGCAAAGACGATACCCTATTTGCCAAGGTTTCAGGCGTAGTCCGGTTTGAGGATAAGGGCCATTCCGGCCGGTTTGTGAGTATTCTGGTTCCATCGACGAGTTAGACGAAGCGCCGACCTTCAGAGCCTGCCCTGAGAGTAGCGAAAGGGTCGGCACGTGCCGGCTTCACGGCTGGCGGCACCTCGACAGACTTGCGGAAGCTAAAGAGCCTCCATCTCCACACAACGCGGCCAATCAGCCCTCCCCTTAAGGGTTGGTGCTCTCAACGTGTTCATTGACGAAGCCAAGATCCGAGTTGCCGGCGGCCAAGGCGGAAATGGTTGCGTCGCCTTTCGCCGCGAAAAGTTCGTTCCACGTGGCGGACCCAGCGGGGGGGACGGCGGGCGGGGCGGCGACGTTACCCTGGTAAGCTCCGAGCAGATGAATACGCTGCTGAAGTTCCGGTACAACCGCCTGTTTCGCGCCGGCCGAGGCAGGCACGGGGAAGGCTCGAATCGGCACGGTAAGGATGGTGGAGATCTCACCGTGGTCTTGCCGGTGGGCACGCTGGTCCTCGACGCGGACAGCGGCGAAAAGCTCCACGATTTCGATACTTCCGGCCAGCGCTTTCTGGTGGCAAAAGGAGGCCGGGGCGGCCGCGGAAATGCCCAGTTTGCCACCTCCACGCGGCAGGCCCCGCGCAAGGCGGAGCCCGGCGGAGCGGGTGAGGAGCGCGAGCTAAAGCTCGAGCTCAAGCTTCTGGCGGATGTTGGACTGGTGGGCTTCCCCAACACGGGAAAATCCACTTTGATTTCCAGGCTCAGCGCCGCCAGGCCGCGGATTGCCGATTACCCTTTCACCACTCTGGAGCCCTGCCTCGGGGTGGTAGCTATAGACGAAGAACGCTCCTTCGTCATGGCGGATATTCCCGGCCTCATCGCGGGCGCCCATTTGGGACGCGGACTCGGCACGCGCTTCCTAAAGCACGTGGAGCGAACCCGCTTGTTGCTTCACCTGATTGACACCGCCGAGCAGTCCGGCCGGGCCCCCCTAGAAGACTACCAAGTGATCATGGAAGAGTTGAGGAGCTTCAGCCCGGTGGTTGCAGACAAGCCGATGTTGCTGATAGCATCGCGGATTGACGCCGCAGGGACAGGTGAGCGGCTTAGCGCGCTGCGGAAGTTTTGCCGCGCCCGCAACATGGCTCTCGTTGAGATCTCCAGTGTAACCGGCGTTGGCTTGGAGGAATTGAAGCAACGTACCTGGGCGATGCTGGAGCAAATACCAAAACGATCGGGCGATCGGGAGATCGGGTGAACATCGCTCTATTCGGCGGAACCTTCGATCCCATTCATAGCGGACACGTGCAGGCGGCTCGCGCGGCGGCACGCAAGTTCGGGTTGGACCGCGTCCTCTTTGTTCCCACCGGAAGGCCCCCCCACAAGCGCGGCGATCACTTGACCTCTTTCACGCAGCGCTTTGCAATGACGGTCCTGGCGTGTGCCGGGGAGCCGCGCTTGATTCCGTCTCTTTTGGAAGCGCCGACCCTGGAAGGGAAGCCCTGTTACTCGATTGACACCGTACGCAGGGTGCGCCGTTCGCTTCACAAGAACGACCGCCTGTTCTTCCTGATCGGTGTCGATGCGTTTCTGGAGTTACCCCATTGGAAAGAGCATCGCCGCCTGCTGGACTTGGTTGATTTCATCGTCGTTTCACGTCCGGGCTTTGATGCCGATGAGATTCGGAAAGTGGTGTCGGAGGTGATGGCCCCAACCGTGGGCGCACCGCACCACCCCTCAGGCCCCTCCTCAGTCAGGAGGGGGACCGACATGATTCGATTGCGACGCAGCAGCCTTCACGTTCTCCGGGGTGTCCACATGCCTGTGGCTTCACACGCTATAAGAAAGGCCATCGGTTCAGGCCGGAGTGTGACTGGCCTTGTTCCCGCGCTTGTGGAAGAATACATTCTGAAGGAGGGCCTTTACGCTCCCCGCCGTCTGACTTCGAGGTAGGGAGGCAGCGCCATGTCGGGGCGTGTGGCCATGCCGCCCGTAGGAACAGGCGGTGAGGGAAACAGCTAGGATGATGACCCCGCAATTGCAGGAAGCGGTGCACGCCGCTCAAGACCGGAAAGCTCTGGACCTGAGCGTGCTCGAGCTGGAGCGAACTTGCTCGTTCACGAGTTATTTCTTGATCTGCACCGGCACCTCGGTGCGGCATGCTCAGGCGATCTGCGACGCGATTGCGGAAAAGCTCGAGAAAAAAGGACTAAGTCCGGCGCACATCGAAGGTTATTCACAAGCCGAGTGGATCCTGATGGATTACTTGAACTTTGTCGTTCATATCTTTCTGGAGCGCACTCGACACTTCTACGACCTCGAACGCCTGTGGAGGCACGCGCCACGGCTAACTATAAGTGATGAGTGACGAGTGACGAGCAACGAAGAACTTGGCGCTGCATGCTGATCCGCTTCCCGGCTTGTCACTTGTCACTTGTCACTCGTCACTTGTCACTGATGTCGACATGCGAATTCGCATCCTTTGGGAAGGAAAGACGAAAGACCCGCACTTGCGAGCTCTCCAGTCTGACTTGGTCAGCCGGATCGAGCACTTCGCCGGTTTGACGGTGGAGGAAGTACCGCCCGTTCGCAAGCCGGGCCGGCGCAGCAAGGCTGGCCTCTCCCCTGGCGAACGCGAGCTGCTTGAAAAGACTCGCGGCTACACCAGAGTATTTTTGGATGAAAGAGGCCGGGAGTGGACGTCAGCGGAATTTGCAGAATGGCTTGGGCAACAGGCTTTGCGAGGAACACGGGAACTGGTGTTTCTGGTGGGCGGACCGGAAGGGTTTTCGGCCGCGTTCCGAAAGGAAGCGGATTTGCTCCTGTCGCTGTCTCGGATGACGCTGACGCACGATTGGGCGCGATCACTTTTGCTGGAGCAAATCTACCGGGGATTTACTATCCTGCGGGGATATCCGTATCCGCGGTAGCTCTGGAGTGCGGCAGCTTGCTGCCGCTTTGCCGGAGCGAGCTCGCTCGCCGCTTAACGTGCCGAGGCGCAGTACACCCGTGCAGGGCCAACAAGTTGGTCCGGCCGAGGGCAGAAAGCGGCAGCAAGCTGCCGCACTCCAGACTTTTCTCGCTGCGCCTACAATGAGGTGAGTTTGCCGGAAACGCGAAAAGGACTAATTATCGTTTACACGGGGCCCGGCAAGGGCAAGACGACGGCAGCCCTTGGGACTATGCTGCGCGCGGTGGGGCAGGGGCTGAAGGTATTGATGGTACAATTCATCAAGGGCTCCTGGCACTATGGGGAGCTGGAGGCGGCCCGGATGCTGGGCGAGGACCGTTTCAAGATCTTGCCCATGGGCCGCGGCTTTGTGAAGTTGGGCGAGGAGAAGCCTCACCCCGAGGACATACGATTGGCGCAAGAGGCATGGGAATTCGCCCGCCAAAACCTTCTGGGTGGCCAATATGATTTAGTCATCCTGGATGAGATCAATTACGTCATCAGCTACAAGATGCTTGATCCGGGGGTGGTGGTGGAGACGTTGAAGCAAAAACCTGAAAAGCTCCATGTTATCCTGACGGGGCGCAATGCCCATCCTGCGGTCGTGGAGTTGGCTGACCTGGTTACCGAGATGCGGGAAGTGAAACATCCGTACCAGAAGGGGATCTCGGCGCAAAGGGGAATCGAGTACTAAGAGATTTAGTCATTGAGCCATTGAGTCATTGATTCATTGAAAAGCGTCGGAATCTGCCGGCCAAGCAATGCCTCAATGACTCAATGAGGCAATGGACCAATTCCTATGGTTTGGTTTCGCAGAGAACAACAGCCGATTGAATCGCCCAAGGAGAGGCGTATCCAGACCGAAGGGCTGTGGGTGAAGTGCGACGACTGCAAGCAGATTCTCTGGAAAAAGGACTTGGAGAACAGCCTGCTCTGCTGCCCAAAATGCAACCACCATTTCAAAATGGGTTCGCGCGCCCGCCTGGAAATGCTCTTCGACGACGGGCACTACACGGAGCATGATGCGGGGCTTGCCAGTACGGACCCTCTCCAGTTCAAGGACACCAAGAGGTACAGCGACCGGCTGAGGCAAGCGGAAAGAAACACGGGAATGAAAGATGCCCTGATCACCGGCGAGGGCCAACTGGAGGGGAAGCCGGCCATCATCTGCGCAATGGAATTTCAGTTCATCGGCGGGAGTATGGGCGCGGTGGTGGGCGAAAAGGTGACGAGAGCAATAGACCGGTGCATCGAGAAGAAACTTCCCCTGGTGGTGGTCTCATGTTCGGGGGGCGCGCGGATGATGGAGGGCGCCATCAGCCTGATGCAGATGTCGAAGATCAGCGCGGCGCTGGCTCGGCTGGATGAAGTGCGAAGGCCCTACATCTCAGTTCTAACGGATCCTACCACCGGAGGCGTGACTGCCAGCTTTGCCATGCTGGGCGATCTGAACATTGCCGAACCCGGCGCCCTCATTGGGTTCGCGGGCCCCCGCGTTATCGAGCAGACGATCCGGCAGAAATTGCCGCCGGGATTCCAACGCGCTGAGTTCCTGCTCGCCCACGGCATGTTGGACGCCATCGTTCCACGCAAGGAGTTGAAAGTCTTCTTGGCGCGTGCCGCGCGCTTGCTGCGGGCGTGGGAGGACTGAACAGCAGGAGTCAGAATGAAGGATAAAGTGTAAAGGATGAAGGGTAAAGGGTGAAGGACAAAGAGTGAAGTGTAAAGGCTAAACTCACTGTCATTCCGAGCGAAGCGAGGAATCTCGCTCTGACCCTTCCTCCAAAGACCAGGGCGAGATTCCTCGCTTCGCTCGGAATGACAAAGGCGAAAGTCGCTCTTATCCTTTACCCTTTATCCTTTAACCGTTACCCTTCTCACTTCATTCTGACTTCTGTCTCCTGACTCCTGACTTCTCAGAGACATGAATTACGCCGACTGCTTAAAATACGTGGATAGCCTCGGCCAGGAACTGCATGGCCTGCAATGGGGGCTGGAAACGACCACTAAAGTTCTCGCCCGCCTGGGAAATCCCCACCTGCGATACCCCACCGCCATAGTTGCGGGCACCAATGGAAAAGGGTCCACAGCGGCCATGCTGGCCAGCATCATCAGCCAGTCCGGGTACCGCACCGGTCTTTACACTTCTCCGCATCTGGTGAGCGTGAACGAACGGTTTCGGGTGGATGGAACGGAGATCAGCGAAGACGATTTCGCCCGCGCGTTCACAAACGTCCGCGAAGTTGTTGAAAGCTTGCTGGAGGAGAAAGCGCTGGAACAGTTGCCGAGTTTCTTCGAGTTCCTGACGGCCACCGGCTTCCACTATTTCGCCCAGGCTGGAGCTGGTTTCGTGGTCCTCGAAGTGGGCATGGGAGGGCGCCTGGATGCTACTAACGTCACCCAACCGCGCGTAGCGGTGATCACCAATGTCGGGCTAGATCACACGGAGTTCCTTGGATGCACTCTTGCCGACATTGGGCGCGAGAAAGCGGGAGTCATCAAAGCGGGGACGCCTGTGGTGTCCGGTTGCGAAGAGGGGGAAGCCGCCCAGGTGATCCGGCAGCGGTGCGCGGAGATGGGGGCGGAATTACTCGAGACGGGCAAATTCGGCGGGCTTTCGGGCTTGCATAGCTTGCAGGGACATTACCTGTTCAACCTTTCCCTGGATACGGACAGCTTTGCCGGCCTCACTTCTCCCCTGCTCGGAAAGTTTCAGGTGAAGAACGCGGCGGCCGCGGTGGCGGCGGCATGGCGCCTGAGCCGGGATGGTTTCCGAATAACCCGTACGGCTATCGTCAAGGGTCTCGAGGCCACTTCCTGGCCGGGACGCCTGGAGAGGGTCCTGGAACATCCGCTGGTTTTACTTGACGGGGCGCATAACCCAGCGGCGGCCCGCGTCCTGGCGGAGTTTATCCAGGACGAGCTCGAGGGGCGGCGCTTGCGGCTGGTGTATGCATCGATGCGGGACAAGGCGATTGCCGACATCGCCGAAACCCTGTTTCCCCTGGCTGAGGAAGTTTATCTGACGCGCCCTCACCTTGCCCGCGCCGCCACGCCGGAAGAAATATTGGCCACAACGCGGTTTCGCCCCGCGCGGCTGGTCATCGAGCCCGAGCCCTTTCGAGCCGTGGCCCAGGCCTGCCAGGCAAGCTCGAGCGAAGATGTAGTGTTGATCATTGGTTCTCTCTATTTGGTAGGGGCCATCAAGAGATCGCTCCAGGAGGGCCAACTTCAGCTTGCGAACCATTCCGGCCCCGCCCCTACCGAAGGGCCGGTGTGATACGAACATGGGGACTGCTCAAAATGCCCCGAGCGAGAAGCCCCGCGAATCTCAGGGCGTCTCGTATTATCTCAGCTATCTACGCTCTCTCCTATTCACCAATCTCCTGATTTACTTCTATACCGCGGTCTGTGGGTCGGCTTCACTATTCGGCTCCCTGTTCGATAGCGGCGGGCGATGGCAGCACGCCTGCGCACGACTCTGGTCGCGGCTGATTTTGGCCACCAGCGGCATCCGGACTCGGGTGGAGGGTATCGAAAACGTGCTCCGCCGGGAGACTGCCATCTATTGCGTGAATCACCAAAGCGCTATGGACATTCCCGTCCTCTTCGTTCATTTGCCGGTTCAGTTCCGATTTGTGGCCAAGCGATCACTGTTCAGCGTGCCATTCATGGGCTGGCATTTGAGGCGATCCGGGCACATCCCTGTGGACAGAGACCGCCCCAGAGGAACGAGGAAGAGTCTCGACGAGGCGGCAGAGAAGATCCGCGCCGGCAGCTCTGTGGTACTGTTTCCCGAAGGACACCGGAGCCGCGACGGAAAGATGCTGCCGTTCAGGTCCGGCAGCTTTTACCTCGCCATTCAGTCCGGCGTCCCCGTCGTCCCCATAACGTTGAACGGCACGCGAGCCGTGCTGAAACCAGACACGTATCACGTGAGGGCGGGCCTGATTGAGATGATCGTCCACCCTCCCATTCCTACCAGCACGCTGGGGCGCGAGGATGTCGAGGCCCTTTCCGCCAAGGTGCGCGCCCAGATCATGTCGCGCTTCGTGCCGTGCGATCCGTAAACGTCCGTAGTGACCGCACTCGGGCGTTGTCATGAAAATGACTCCCCTCCTCGACGGAGGAGGGCGTACGGGGTGGTGGACACGGAATCAGGGATGCGCTGAACCATCCCCCACCCCCTCCTTATGAACTGAGCGTGTCCCACACCTTTGGCTGGACACCGGGGTAGAACTGAATCAACAGCCCTCTCCCCAAGGGAGAGGGCTGAATTTCCAACTTGGGCGGCCGCAGTGTCCAGCCAAAGATGTGGGACATGCTCAGCCATATGAAGGAGGGGAGTTCGAAAGCGTTTTCATCTTCAAGCAGCGAGCCGAAGGATCATGGAATCTCGCTCGGAATGACACGGCCGCGTGAAGTTTCAAGATGACAGCCCTCGAGGTCAGCGACGAACTGAGGAATCGGAGCCGGGAAAGTGTTGGCAGGGATTATTGGACGGCATCGCAGACGGGAGGAGAGAGGTTACGCAGGAACTGTTTTCGACCTGCCTCGGGCCGCTTCTGCCGGCATTTCGGACATACCAGGATGATGCTGGCCACACGCCCGCTGTCCACGCGCTGCACATTCCACCCCGTGCCGATGGCTTCCTCCAGCGCAGGCAGCTTGCGGTCGCAATGCCAGCAGCGGCCCCTGCCCGTCGAGCAGATTGCGTAAAGAGCGCCATTGACGTCAAGGTTGGAAGACTTACGTGTTTTGACTAGCCTCATGTTTGCCTCCCGCCGTGAAGCTCCGCCCCGCAGGGGCACAATATAGTAGCCGGGGGCAACGCCCCCGGAAAATGGGGCCAACGACCGCCGACCCTGAAAGGGTCGCATCCTGCATCATGACCAGATATAGCGCTCGTCGTATTGAACCTGATATTTGTTCAGCAGCGCGACGAGTTCCTCTTCTTCCGGAGTAATCATCGGGCGCCTGTCTTTCCTCGAGAACACAACATGCACCCTCAAGCATACCACCGTCTGCGCCATGGCCTTCTCTTCAACCGATGTGACCCTTTCAGGGTCAGGCCAGCGTGCGTGCCTGCTTTCCGGGGGCGTTGCCCCCGGCTACTTCATGTATCCCCTTCGGGGATTCGCGAGCATCATCCGTGCGCGTTGTCCGACCCATCGGCAGTGGAGGTTCGAGCACCCGTTGGAGATCTCACCGCCTGCTGCCTGCGGCTTTCTGCCCACTGCCCACCTGCCCACCTGCCTACTGCCTTCTGTCCCGTCACGAACAACCGCTTGTGCTGCCGCAATTCATGCAGCGGTAGCAGGAGCCGTTGCGGACCATGATGGCGCCGCAATCGGAGCAGCTTGGCGCGTCCTCGCTGTGGTCGACGCCCGCCAAGCCCGCCTGGCCCTTTTCCGAGGACAAGCCCGGGATTCCGCCGGTCGCCTGGGTAAACTGGCTGGCTAGGCCGGCAGCTTTCTCGACTTCTGTGCCGTTCAGCGAAGCGACGCTGGCCTCCTCGGTGGGCTGCGCGTCCTTAGGCAGGAACTTGTAAGCCATCCAGCGAAAGATGTAGTCCATGATGGATTTGGCGAAGCGGATCTCGGGGTTATTGGTCCAACCGCTGGGCTCGAAGCGCATATGGCTGAACTTGTCGCAGAGCACCTTGAGCGGCACGCCGTATTGCAGCGCCAGCGACACGGCGGTGGCGAAAGAATCCATCAGGCCGGAGACGGTGGAGCCCTCCTTGGCCATGGTGATAAAAATCTCGCCCGGAGGGCCGTCGTCGTAAAGGCCCACCGTCAAGTAACCTTCGTGCGCGCCCACGGAAAACTTGTGGGTGATGGCGGCGCGCTCATCGGGCAGCTTGCGGCGGTAGGGCCTGGGACTGGGGACTAGGGGCTGGGGGCTGGGGGCTGGAGACTGCGAACCAGGGACTAGGGGCTGGGGACTGGGGGCTGGGGATTCGGCCTTTTCTGACTCCTGCCTCCTGCCTCCTGACTCCTGCTCTTTGGCTCCTGGCTCCTGACTCCTGACTTCTGACTCCTGTCCTTTCGAAGTATTCAGCGGCTGCACGCGCTTTGACCTGTCGCGATAGATGGCAATGGACTTCAGGCCCAGGCGCCAGCCTTCGATGTAAACGCTGGCGATATCGTCGGCCGTCGCTTCTTCCGGCATGTTAACTGTTTTGGAAATAGCTCCGGAGAGGAACGGCTGCACCGCTGCCATCATGCGCACGTGCCCCATGTAGTGGATGACGCGTTTGCCGTTGGCCGGCTTCAGGGAGCAATCGAAAACCGGCAGGTGCTCCGGCTTAAGGCCCGGAGCGCCTTCGATGGTGCCGTGCTGGTCGATGTGGCTCACGATTTCGGTGGCCTGCTGGTGCGTGTAGCCGAGTTTCAAAAGAGCCGTGGGAACCACGGTGTTCACGATCTTCATCAGCCCGCCCCCCACCAGCTTCTTGTACTTCACCAGCGCCAGGTCGGGCTCGATGCCGGTAGTGTCGCAATCCATCATGAAGCCGATAGTCCCGGTGGGCGCCAGCACCGTTACCTGGGCGTTTCGGTAACCATACTTCATGCCGTTGCCCAGGCAATCGTCCCAGGTTTTCTTTGCGCCCTCCCACAAGTCCTCGGGAACGTTGTGAGAGTTGATCTTCCCCAGCGCCTGGCGGTGCATCTCGATGACGCCCAGGAAAGGATCGTGGTTCAGGGGGTAGCCGGCGCAGGGACCGAGTTCAGCCGCCAGACGCGAGGATTGGAGATACGCCTCGCCGTGCATTAAGGCCGTAATCGCGGCGGCGAAGTCGCGCCCTGCGTCCGAATCATAAGGCAAACCGTTAGCCATCAAGAGCGCGCCCAGGTTGGCGTAACCGAGTCCCAGGGGGCGAAAATCGTGGGAATTGACGGCAATCTTCTCCGTAGGATAGCTGGCGTTGTCGACGATGATCTCCTGCGCCGTGATCATCACGTCCACGGCGTGCCGGAAGGCCTCCACGTCGAACTCGCCCTGCGGGGTGAGGAACTTCATCAGGTTGAGCGAGGAGAGATTGCAGGCCGAGTCGTCCAGGAACATGTACTCACTACAGGGGTTAGAGGCGTTGATGGGGGCAGTAGCCTTTGAGGTATGCCACTTGTTGATGGTGGTGTGGAACTGCATTCCGGGATCGCCGCATTGCCAGGCCGCTTCCGCGATCTTCTTCATCAGGTCGCGGGCGCGGTAGCTCTTGGCCGGCTTTCCAGTGGAGATTTCGCGCGTGGTCCATTCCCGGTCCTCGACCACCGCCTTCATGAACTCATCAGTTACCCGCACGCTGTTGTTGGCGTTCTGGAAAAAGACGGAGCTGTAAGCTTCGCCGTCGATGGCGCTGTCGTAACCGGCGTCCACCAGCGCCCAGGCCTTTTGTTCCTCTTTGGCCTTGCACTTAATGAAATCTATAATATCCGGATGGTCTATATTCAGAATCACCATCTTGGCGGCGCGCCGCGTCTTGCCGCCCGATTTGATGACCCCTGCAAACGCGTCATAGCCCTTCATAAACGAAAGGGGACCGGAGGCCACACCGCCGCCCGACAGCGGCTCGACTGAGGATCGGAGTGGCGAGAGGTTCGTGCCTGTGCCCGAACCCCATTTGAAGAGCATCCCTTCGGTTTTGGCCAAGGTCAGGATGCTATCGAGGTTATCTTGGACGGAATTAATAAAACAGGCGGAGCACTGCGGGTGACGATAGGCCTCGGTCTCCTTCTTGACGCCGGCCGTGGCCGCATCCCAGTACCAGCCGCTGGCCGGCGAATTCCGGTGATACTTGTGCCATAGGCCGCAGTTAAACCACACGGGCGAATTGAATGAAGCCTTTTGACGAACCAGGAGGTGAACCAGCTCATCGTGGAAGTGCCCGGCGTCCTGCTCGGTGCGGAAGTAACCATCGTCGACTCCCCACTGAGCGATGGTGTCCGCCACACGGCTAATAAGCTGCCGCACGCTTGACTCGCGCTCGGGCGTGTCCAGCTTTCCATGGAAGTACTTCGAGGCCACGATGTTGGTGGCGGACTGCGACCAATCGCTGGGCACTTCCACATTGCGCTGCTCGAAGATGACTTGCCCCTTCTCGTTCTGGATGGAGGCCGTCCGCATTTCCCACTCGACTTCATCGAGTGGGTGAATGCCGGGTTGAGTGAAAAGGCGTCGAATGGTAATGCCGCGTTTAGCCTCCTGGGCCGAAGTCGCGGCTTTTGCTGCCACAGTGAGGACGTCTCTCTCTGCCATGGTTGGCCTCCCTGAGGAAGAAGTTGGTATCTGAACTGAGGTGAGTCGCAACCCCGACAGAACATCGGGATCGCTTGGCTCTCTCTCTGCGCTCCTGCTTCGAGCGCAACCCGTCAAATCTAGCACAGGGGGGTCGGAGATGTCAAGGAGGAAAACACAATATATGGTGGTTTGTATTTTGAGATATTCAAAGGATTGTGGCGTACAGCCGAATTGTGACTAAATGTCGTAGGAGCTCCCTGCACCCTCCGCCAACCCCTTGCGCCCCTTAGGGTTGGCTCCAGGAGCACCCCTTTTCCCCGGGGCTGAGCGTATCCCGCTCCGGCGCTTTCACCAGCCGGAGCGGGACGGATGAGGGGCTGGGGCGGCCACAAGGGCCGCCCCTACCACTCGATTTTTTACCCCGGGCCCGTTGGGTAGGCGGGCAAATCAGCAGGGCGGGGAGGCAGCTTCCTGGGGTGTTCCTGGATGTCTTTCATCACCACCTCGATGGCCTTTTCGAGTTGCGGGTCGCGCCCTTGCATGACCAGGTCGGGGCGGTTATCGACCTCGATATCGGGGGCTACGCCGCGATTCTCGATCAGCCAATCGCTGTTCAACCCGTAGAGTGAGAATTCCGGCCGCGTGACGTAGCCGCCATCCATCAAAGGAATTTCACCGCGAATGCCTCGCACACCTCCCCAGGTGCGCATGCCAATAAGCGGCCCCAGCTTGTATTTCTTGAAGAAATAACTGAAAAAGTCTCCGTCTGAGGCGGCATACTCATTGGTGATACATGCCATATAACCATGGAAGACCACGTCCGGAGTGGTGCCGCTCTCGAAGTTGCGAGCTGACTCCATGCCCGCCAGGATTCGGCGCAGGCGCTCGAAGATAAGCTGATCGACGAAACCCCCGCCGTTGTACCGCACGTCGATGATCAGGCCTTCTTTGCGGATCTGCGGGAAGAATTGCTTTACGAATTCGTTCAAACCGCCTCCGCCCATGTCGGGAATGTAGACGTATCCCACCCGCCCGCCGGTGGCCTCCTCGACCTTTTTGCGGTTGGTGTCGACCATGTCCAGTTGGCGCAGAGAATACTCGCTGCCCAGGGGTTTCACCACAACCTTCCGCGCGCCTTCCTCGGTGGGCTTTGGGTTTACCGTCAGGGTAACGTTCTCATTCACCGTATTGATGAACAATTGGTAAGGGTTCTGCGGGACGCGCAAGGACTTTCCGTTTACGGCCAGCAGGTAGTCGCCCGGTTTCACATCCACTCCGGGCTCGGTAAGAGGCGAGCGGAGCGCAGCATCCCAGTTTTCTCCGGAATAAATCTTCTTGAGGCGGTAGAACCCCTGGGCGTTATCCGCTTCAAAATCCGCGCCCAGCACGCCCACGTTGACGGGCTTCAAATTCGGGTAGTCGCCACCCCCTACGTAGGTGTGAGAGTTGGAAAGTTCCCCGATCATTTCGCCCAGGACATAGGTCAAATCGTACCGGTCGGCGACGTAGGGCAGCAGCGGGGCATAACGCTCGCGCTCCTTTTCCCAATTGACGCCGTTCATGGCGGGTTCATAGAAATAATCACGCTCCTGCCGCCACGCCTCGTTGAACATCTCGTTCCACTCGGCGGGAGGATCGACCTCGAGGCGCATCGCAGCCAGGTTCAGCGCGCCTTCGCCGGCGTGGTGCGGCTCCTTGTCAGGCTTGGCGTCGATAATGCCGTAGGTCTGCGGCGCCGGCTCACCTTCTCCTCCGCCGCCTGCTGGGGGCGCGTTGTAGAGGATCTTCTTGCCGTCAAAGGAGAGCGTGTAGTTGTTGGCCCCGGTGATCAAGACGCTGTCCTTCCGTTCGTTCATGTCGTAGGCGTGGATGGCCGGCGATTCGCCCGCTAAGGGCCCGGAGAGGCCGGAGACAGGCGCGGTGGCGTAATAGACAAACCCGTCTGCCGCATTCAGGGCGTGGCTGTTTTCCGGCGAGGTCGGCAAAGCCACCACCCGGTCCGCGATGCCCGCCAAGTCGATGCGGAAATCCTTGGGGACTTCCCTGACTGGGGGTGTTTCCTCAGGCTTCTTCTCCTCCTTTTTCTCGGCGGGCGGGTTTTCGGCTTTCTTTGGGCCGGCCTCATCGCTCTTGGGGGCGAAGGGTGACGGCAGATCGGAGCGCAACGTCACCAGGTAGACTCGCGTGGCCTTGGGATTAGCGAACTCGGCGTCATAAACACCCAGCACCTCGTTGTAGTCACGGTTGGAGAAGAAATAGAGATACTTCCCGGCGGGGTCGAATACGGGGTTCCAACTGCTTCTGAAATCCGTAGTGACGGGTGTGATTTTCTTATCGGCCAAAGAGAAGAGGTAAATCACCGAGTTCGTATTCTCCGCGGCTTTGGCGTAAGTGACCCATTTGCTGTCGGGAGACCAATTGTAATCAGTAAGGTCGGCGTACTTGCCCTGATCGATTCGTACGGGTTTTTTCTCGTCGATGTCCACATAGAAAAGCCGCGTGTCCTTGTCGGCGAAGGCCAATTTCTTGCTGTCGGGCGACCAGACGGGAGGCAGCCTGTGCATTTTGCCGTCGGAGGTGATGCGGATCTCGTTGCCCATACCGTCGTGCGGGACGATGTAAAGCTCGTCTTCGCCGGTGCGGTCGGAAAAGTAAGCAATCCATTTTCCGTCGGGTGACCAAGCCGCGTATTTTTCCTGGATGCCGGGCGTCTGGGTCAGGTTGCGGATGCTGCCTTCCTTGGCAGGCACCGTAAAGATGTCTCCGCGGGCGCTGAAGACGGCGCGCTTGCCCTCGGGAGAGATATCGAAGTCCGTGACCAAATGGCCGACCGCCGCCCAGTGTTTTCGCGCCAGCGGCCGGTCGCCTGCCAGGTTGATGGTGAGCTTGTGCGCTTTCTGGGACTTCAGGTCGAACAGGCAAAGGAAGCCGCCATTCTCAAAAACAATCGAGTCAGGGCCGAGGCTGGGCCAGTTGACGTCGTAATCCTTGTAGTTGGTAAGTTGGCGAATCTGTTTGGTCTTCAGGCTATAGCTATAGAGGTTCACGCGGTGCTCGGGACCCCGGTCGGAACCGAAGTAAATCGTGTCACCGTGCCACATGGGGTAGGTATCCGTGCCCGGGTAGTCCGTGAGGCGCTCGTAGGTGTTGTTCTTGAAGTCGTAGATGGCGATGTCCTGGGCCATGCCGCCCGTGTAGCGCTTCCAGGTGCGGAAGTTGCGGAAGATGCGGTTATAAGCGATCTTCGTGCCGTCCGGGGAAAACGATGTGAGCCCCCCTTTATCAATCGGCAGCCGCACCGGCAGGCCGCCCTCGATGCCCACGCTGAAGAGCCTCCCGAACCAGTCGTTAAAGGTGTCGCGCCGGGAAAGAAACAAGATGCGCTTGCTGTCCGGGAACCAGGTGATAACCATGTTGTTTGGACCCATGCGCTCCGGCATGCTCACGGGATCCGGCAGGAAGGTCAGTTGCTTCGGCTCGCCGCCCTCCGCAGGAATAACGTAGACGTTGAAATTGCCGTCGTACTGGGCCGAAAAGGCGATCCAGCGGCCGTCAGGTGAGAATTTCGGAAATAACTCGAGGCCGGGATGAGAGGTGATCCGCCGTGCTTCACCCCCGGACGTCGAAGCCAACCATAGATCTCCGCCGTAACTGAAAACAACCTTGTCCTTGTAAACGTCCGGAAAGCGCATCAGGCGGCCTTCCGTCATCTCCTGAGCAAAACCAACGGAAACGGAAAAGAGCAAACAGAACGTGAGCCACTTCACGAATCGATCCATGCTTTTGCCCCCAGTAGGTCGCAATGAGCGGCGACCCCGATTAAACTAAAACACCGCGCGTCATTCTACACCTCTTCGCGGCCGGCGGCGCGCCTTGTTTGGTCCTGCGGCAGTGGGCAGTAGGCAGTCGGCAGAACGCAGAAGGCAGTCGGCAGTCGGCAGCCGGAGGTCAGGAGCAGGCGGTAGGCAGCCGACGGCCGGCAGTTGGCAATTCAATTCAGAATTCATAATTCAGAACTTCCTTTTGTTTTCATCGACATTCCCGGTTTGTTCCGTCACTTCTGGAGTCGAGGAGTCGAGGGTCAAGGAGTCAAGAAGCACGCCCCAGCCTGCCGCTCGACTTCGCTCTCGCGTCTGACTCTTGACTTCTCAACTTCTCAACTCTTCGACTCCTCGACTTCTTGACTCTGTCTTTTGTTTTCATCGACATTCCCGGTTTGTTCCGTCACTTCTGGAGTCGAGGAGTCGAGGGTCAAGGAGTCAAGAAGCACGCCCCAGCCTGCCGCTCGACTTCGCTCTCGCGTCTGACTCTTGACTT
>Ga0326728_10014782_pt1 | contig 16434 bp, 7 predicted proteins | sample MB3enrmetagenome_FD_207602 | JGI IMG/M metagenome (GOLD analysis project Ga0326728, IMG submission 207602) | Lab enriched peat soil microbial communities from McLean, Ithaca, NY, United States - MB31MN | ecosystem: Environmental > Terrestrial > Soil > Wetlands > Peat | place: USA: New York...
AGGCGCTCATAAACAACCCACGCTCCCTGGGCGGCGTATACGGCGGCCCTCTCGGCATACTTGACGGCTTTGGACATGATTGCGGTCTCCCTCGATTCGAAAATGGGCTGCGAAAATCGATTCAAATAGAACCGCCGGGAGTGCCATCTGGCCCGGCTTAAAAATCGCAGCTTCGCGGATTCCCAGTCGCGGATTCCGGAGGCTGATAAGTCATTACGAGGGTAAGGTCCCCGCCCAGCAACCCCAAGGCGCTTGCAGTGAACGGCAGAATCGGGGGCTGGACGGGGATTTAGGGGCTGCGAACGGGGCGACGCAGGCACATTTGCTAACGCTTGTAAGTCGAGCGTATCAAAAGTGTTACGGCTAGCGTGTAGGCAGGCGCCCTAGAGCAAGACCAGGGCTGCTGTATCCCGGTCGAGGCTTTGTAACAAGGGCACGGCTTTAGCCGGGCCGATCAACGCGGCAAAAACGATTAGGGCTTTAGCCCCTGCCGGGATACACCAACTGTAGGACTGCTCTAGACCCCGGGGAACAGATTTTAGCGGGACCCTGGCGCACCGCGGTCCCGGGGTCCCACGGACAGGTCTTCATTCGTGGGTGGGGTTCCGGCTTCTCGCCGCCCACTCGCACCCTACTGCGCCTGTTTGTAGAACGTCTCTCCATCGACCGTGATGGTGGTCTGGTTGATGTAGACAACGCTCCAACGAATGTGCCCGGGCTGGAGAGGCATCGGGTATTGCAGATCCAGAATCCCTCCCCTTGCCGAGGCAGTCCACCTGCACGTCCCGGACCACTTGGCCTTCCCGTTGACCAGGAAGCCGCAGGTACCGTTCTGCTCTACCACCAGACCATTGGTCTTGCCTTGATTGACCCAGCTGCCGATCGGCGGGGCCGCGCCCTGCGCCCTGGCGGTCTGGTTGCTCATCGCGCCCAGCAGCATGCATGCAAATGCCAGGCAAAGTAAGAACGATCTGCGAACGCTTTTCATCTTCTCGAATAACCTCCGTTGCGCTAAAAGAAACCAGTATTGAAGAAACCTGTATTGATGAAACCTGCATGGGTTGAAATCTGCATGGCCTTGGGGATGGGCGCCTGTGATGTGAATTTACCACGGCAAGGCGACCGAACGGCAACCATAAGCTTCCGCGCCGCCCCCCGGATGTCAGTTCACTGTGAGCGAAAAGGAGGTCGAGTGCTGGAGCGAGCCGGAGGTCGCGTTGACGGTCACGGTCGATGTCACCGGTTGTCGGGGAGGAGACGCGCCGCAGCCGGCGAGGAAAGTCATGACGGCCAGGCTCACCGGCAGCAGCACGAACATCTGCAAGCGTCGCCGCCTCTTCCAACCGAGAAGGCAAAATGCAACGGCGAGCGCCGAGCCGGGAACCATCAATCTGCGGCCGCGTTCGACTGCAGCCGTCGAGGCAGAAGTGGAGACCGTGAGCGTTGTATACGAGATGCCTGCCGGCGTCGGCACTGTCTCCAAGGTGAAACTACAGGCAGCCCCCGCAGGTAACCCCGAGCAAGCGAAGGAAACATTGGAATTGAAGCCACCCTCGTCCTGCACTGTGATTATGGTTGTGCCACTCTTCCCGGCCTGGACCGAGATAGACGACGGATTGATGGTGAAGGTGAAGTCCGGTGGGATGGTGTAAGTTGCGCTCGCCGCAGGGCTGGCAACATAGCCATTGGCCATCGCGATCGCCGCAATCGTTTCTGACGTCGAAACAGTGATCGGTCCGTTGTACACCGTCGAGTTTGGGGTCGGCATGCTTCCGTCGGTCGTGTAGTAGATGGTCGCGCCCGCCGTTGCATCTGTGATTGTCACCGATTGCGTCATGGTGTAGGTTCCGGCAGAGACACTAAATTCAGGAGCAGCGGTGTTTGCGTAAGGCTGATATCTCCACACATCGTTGAGAGCATCGCCACCGTCGGCAGCCATATGAATACCGCCGAACAGCCAGGAGTAGCCTTCGCTGTCCGTCCAACTCACCGCCCCATAGCGTCCCCCCGGAACGTTCGCGGCAGCAGGTGTACCCAGGCTGCCTGGCTCGCCAGGCTGAGAACAGAGAACACCGTAATTGGTGGGTGCGCCACAGATGAGCGTGCTGCTTCCACCCAGCCATGCCCATTCACTGGTGGACGGATTGAATTCCCAAAGGTCGTTGAGATCCCCAACGTTGCCTACGGCATCCATGCCGTTGCCCCCGGAGAGCCAAAAGTTGCCGTCGGCGCCGGTCCAGCTTGAAGCGTATTCACGGGCTCCGGGCATGTTTCCGGCGGCAGGCGATCCCAATGCACCATACACGCCCGGTTCGCTGAGTGCGTTGCTTCCGCCTATCAACTTCCATTCAAGTGTTGAAGTGTCAAACTCCCAGAGATCGTTTGCAAACCCTGAGACGCCCCAGCCCCCAAAAAGCCATAAATGGCCGCCGTCGTCGGTCCATCCTGAGGCGCCGTAGCGGCCCACGGGAGTGGTTCCTGAGCCAGTCGTTCCCGCTGAATTGAGTGCGTGCGGATGATCGCTGAATTGCCTGCTCTTCTGGGATTCGCCAAAGGAATCAATGATGCCTACACCCCCGCCCGAGTTAGTCTGGCAGCCTGCTGTCGTGCTGCCCCCGCTGATCCATTCCCATTCGTTCGTCGTGGGGCTGAATTCCCAAAGGTCGTCGAGAATGCAAAAATTTCCGCTGGGATCGAATCCGTTGCCTCCGAAGAGCCAGAGGCTCCCGTTCTTATCGATCCAGCTGGTTGCCCATTCGCGGCCGCCAGGCGCGTTTCCTGGCGCCGGCGTTCCCAGCGTACCGGGCACTGAGGGGCCGCAATATACATAGGAATACCCTGTTAAGTTCGCGCAGGCAGACATCGTGCTGCTTCCGCTCATCCAGACCCATTCGCTCTTAGTGGGGATGAACTCCCATAAGTCGTTGAGATAGCCCCCATTACCGGAGGCATCGCCGCCACCGCCCCCAAAGAGCCAGAGATTGCCGTTGGCGTCAGTCCAGCTTGAAGCGCCTTCCCGGCCTCCGGGGAAGTTACCGGTGGCAGACGTCCCCAGCGCGCCGTAGACTCCCGACTGGTTTGCCGCGTTGCTCCCGCTCTTCCAAGTCCATTCGTTATTTGAAGGATTCAGCTCCCAGAGGTCGTTGAGACTGCCCGCAGTCCCGTTTGCATCAAAGCCAAAACCCCCAAAGAGCCAGAGACTGCCGCTGCCGCCAGTCCAACTCGTGGCGTAAAAGCGGCTACCGGGAATGTTTCCGGCGGCCGGCGCTCCCAGGGTGCCGTAGGCCCCTGCTTGGCCGCACCCATCGGTTCCGCAGCTTACGGTGCTGCTCCCGCCCATCCAGGTCCACTCATTCGGCGCAGTCGCCTGCGCACCTGCGTACGGAGAACTGGCCGCAAACGCAAGCACCAATCCAAACCACGGCCCCGCCAGCAGACAAAGCTTTCTGGTTCGCATAGGAGCACCCTTAAGCGCTGATTTTCCCATCCATGATACTCCCCGTTGCCACCATGGAGCCGCGAATCTTTGTTCGCCATCGCAACGGAAGCACGCGCAGCGAAGGCGAACTCGCCAACCCGCCACGTCGCTTGAGCGACGCCAACCCGCGAAGAAGGTGAACCCCGAGAGGCCACGGACCACGCCCTTCAGACGCTTTCACCGGCTCGCTCGCGAACTTGCCAACCCGCGACGTCGCTTGAGCGACGCCAACCCGCGAAGTAGGTGAACCAGGGCAATCGCATGAAGACGACGTAGCCGAGCAGTCACTCCCGGCAGTTGTGGAAAGATGGTCTTTTGTCTTCAGGAGGTTTAGATGGAGACAGAAGGCAAGTTGCGGCTGGCCGATGTATTTGTGTCGATCCCGATCCGCGTCACGCGGTGAAGGTGCAGCACGGCCTGGTTTTGCGCGTGATTCGCCCGAAGTGCCGGAACCAATTACCCTCAAAAAATCTTCCCGCGATTTGCCGATAATTTCCCCGTTCCGGCGCACAATGAATCCAGAGATCAGGGATCAGGGGTCAGGGGTCAGGGATAACGGATCAGTTACCCCACCCCCTCCCCCCCTATTGCAAACAGCCAGGAGCTGGAAGCTGGCCGCAATGCAGCCACCCCCCCTCCCCCCCTGCTGCTGGAAGCCAGGAGCCGGAAGCTGGCCGCAACGCAGCCACCCCCCCCTCCCCCCCGGTCCCGAGCTTTCCTGATCCCTGACCCCCGATCCCTGGCGGCTCCGCCGCCCACGCCCCTATAAAAAGCGCAAAAAATGGGCTGTGAAACTGTGTGGCGTGGAACCCATCCGGAATCAGTCACCTGGAGACAAAACCGCGCGGTCACACAGAAACTGTGAAACTGTGGAGCACAGCCCACAGCTTCCTTGCGAGTTCCTTGCCCCGCGAACCCGCTAACTCGCGAACCCGCGACGTCGCCTGGGCGACGCGAACTCGCCAACTCGCTGACCCGCGACGCGCGCGATTACGGCGGATTCACGGCCACATGATTAATCACCCGCTGCATAAAGACCACGTGCGTGTGGATGCGGCTGGCGATCGAGGGCACGAATTCGGTGATGAAGTTGTCGATGGGCGCAGTCGCCAACCCCACACCGTAGCGCTCGGCATCGGCGGAGAAATGCGTCTGGAGGCCGGGCACGTAGAGATTCGAGATGGAGATGTCGATCGTGGGAGCGATGACCTGAGAGTAGTTGAAGGTACTGCTCCCGTTATCGTCGCGTTGCCAGTAGGTCTGGGTAATGCAGTGGAGAATGCGGCGGGGAAAGCTCAAGTCGGGCCGGCGGTGATAGTGCGGATCGGTGTGGGTGATGGCGGGAATCAGAAAGGTGCCGAAGAACTCGCCGGTCATGTCCTGCGTGAAGTTGGTGCCCGACAGCTTGCCCCAGCCCGCGAAGCCCGGACCGTAAGGTGTGTGCGAGTTGATAGCGATGGAGAAGCCGGCCTCGCCCACGATCGTGCCCAGGTTGAAGGGGTTGATCAGGTTGTTCATCGCCAGGCGCAGCTTTTGCTCGGGCGAGAAGCGCATCACATCGGGACCGGTGACAAAGCGGTCGTACCAGTTGATGGCAACGAAATGACTGCAGACCTTGGACTCCACGGCGGAAGCGCCGGCCGTGCGCTCGGTTTCGCCCATGTCGAGCACGGAGACGGCGCGCAAGCCGCCGGTAGCGATCATGGATGCGCCGGAGTTCCTCACTTCGCACGGATCGGGCGGCTTTGCCGGTTTGGCGGGTTTCTTCGCTGCCGGAACCGGAGCCGCGGGCGGCGTTGGCGAGGCGGAGGGAACCTGTGCAGGCGCGGCCCCAGGCGCAAGTTGTCCGGCCGCGGAACTGCCTGCGCCAACGCTGAGCGCCGCGCCCAGCAAAAGCAGGCCGAAGCCTAGCGCCGGCCTAGCGCCGCTAACTCCGCCGTTTCTTACCAGGTAGACCGCACGATCCTTCACTGCAATCCGGAACCTCTCCACTTTCCCTCACGCGGCGGGTGATTGGCGAGTGCTTTAGGCAATAATGCGGAATGGTCCTGGCCGCGTCAATAGTAATCTTTACGGTCCTCCGCCTAAGCCGGGGCATTGACTCGGTCCAAGCTTTCGAGCAACGTTAAAAGGTACCCAGTTTCAAGCTACCGGCGAAGAGGCCAGTCATGAGCACAAACAACACTCCCAACTGGGGCGAGCCCAGCATCGGCAAGCGCCTTGATGAGGCGATCGAATTAATCCAGATGGAACTGCGCCACGCCATCACCTATGTGAATGACGCGGTGATTCCGCAGGTGCGGCGCGAGTCGATCCAGGGCCTGCGCACCGCCGCCGACACCTTGCGCAGCCTGGCCGACCGGTTTGAACGGCAGAGCAATGCGCCTGCCGCGCCCAGCGGCAACCCGGCGGAAGCCAGCCCTCCAAACACCTCCGGAGAACCGCGCAGTTGAAGCTTCCCTTGCCCCGATGGATCAGACTCCGCGGCCCCGCCGGATGGGCCGCGCTGGCGGTTGTGCTGGCGCCGACGCTCCTGGTATTAGCCGGTTGCAGTCATCGCGAAAACGCGTCGCGGACTGCGCCGCAGGCATTGCCGCCCGCAACAACATCCGCGCCGGGTTCGGTTCCTCCGGCCGCGAAGATTGCCATGACGCCGGTGCCGCCGGGCGGAGTGAGCGAAGACGATCTCGCCTTCGTGGCCGCGCACCAGCCCATCCTCAGCGAGATCGGCTACGCCACGTGGTATTCCGCTCCGTACAAAGGCCGCCGCGCGGCCAACGGACAGGTCTTCGACAACAACGCGTTGACCGCGGCGCAGCGCACCCTGCCCATGGGTTCGCTGATTGTGGTCACCAATTTGAAGACCGGCCAGTCAAGCGCCATGCGCATTAACGATCGCGGCCCGTTTGTGGGCGACCGCATGATCGACCTGACCATTGCCTCGGCCAAGGCGGTCGGTTTGTACCAGTCCGGCTTGGCGCAAGTGCGCATGGATGTATACCAAACGCCCAAGCCCATCAATGCTGGCGGCCACTGGTGCGTGCAGATTGGCGCCTTCCACAAGGAACGCGACGCCCTGCGGCTCAAAGAGCACTTGCTCAAACAGTATCCAGGCGCGAACGTAATCGAATTCCCCGGCGAGAAAAGCTACTGGGTGCGCATCCGCCCCGAGGGCGACGACCGCGCCATGGCCGCCTTTATTGCGCAACACATTCAGCCGGTGGAGGGCAACGCTTATTTAACCAGGCTGGATTGATGCGGCAATCCAGCCGAAGCGCCATGGCGTATTCGCTAGAGTTATTGGCTCCAATCGTACGATACGGTTTCGAGGACCTTCGCTCCTTGGTCGCGCTCGCTCACCGTCTCGCGCTCCACATCTCTAAACATCTGGTTGAGGCTATCGAGATTGCCTGAGAAGAACGGCGGCGTCTGGCCTTCGGCCTGGGAGCCCGGCGTATTTCCGGCCCTGTCGAGACGACTGAACAGCGCCTGGAAACTCTGTTGCTCGCCTTTGCTGTGGCGAAAGACGGCTGTGAATGTGACCCCGTCCTGCTCAGCGGCCGGCGTGGCTTGCTCGGGTCCGAGTATCTGTTCGAGAAGATCTTTCGTGTTTGTGAAGTAGAGCCGATCTCCCCGGACGGCAAGATAGAGCGGCACGCGGCCATCCAGAGCAAAATACTCGCCAGACTTCCCGCTGCGTTCAATCCATCCCAGGCCCATTTGGCCCGCAGTCAGTCCTGGTTGCAAAGCCGACGAAACGGCCCGTTGCACCGCCAGCGCATCCCAGGGTTGCCGGGCTACGATGACCATGCCCATTTGAATCCGGACGAAACTGCTCTTGTCAGATGCGATGGCCGAGCCAACCTGGAGCATCTGCGCTGGCTGGGCCGAACGAAGCAGAGCGCGCAGAGGCTCGAACGGATCGGCCTGCCTGACAACCACAGGCGCCTGATCGATTCGCTCCTCGAGCATGGTTGCGCTTCCCGCTTGGGTTTCGGGCTGGGGAGGCGGCGCGCTCCACGATGATTCAACGGCCGCAGGCTTGACCTCAAGAAGCGTGTCGCGGAGCGCAACCAGCACGGTCTCCGGATCGGATATCAACCGGGCGGAGTAGAAATCGGCATCGGCGGGAGCCAGCGATGCAAGAGCCTTCACGTCTCCTGTTGACGGCGCGGCGGCCTCCGGTTTGCGAAGCAGCACCCGTTCCTCTCGGTAGCTCTCGGAAGAACGATAAAGATCGCTCACCGCCGATGCATACTGCTTCATCTCCGTGATGTTCCGCTGGACCCAGTAGCTGCGAAAGTAAGGCGACGGAACCAGTTTGCCGAGGTTGAGCACCATGCGCAGATCGCCCGGCGCGCCGGAGGCCTGCTTTACGCTGTCGGCATACCATGCCTCGTCTGCGAGGCTGCGCCCGGTCGCGGACTGCAGGCGATTGAGAACGCCGGCGACAAGATCCTCCCTGGTGCCGAGAATCATCCAGCCGTTGGCGGCTGCGAATGCCGCGACGCGCCCCGATTGCGGATCCTGGCGAACGTAGAACTGCGCCGCGCCCTCGCTTCGCTGCTCGAACTTTGCGCGAATTTGCCAGAGCGGCGTATTCTCCGCGTCGTGCTGGCTCATGCGCGTCACGTAGAGGAACTCGAGATTGCCAATGTCGTAAATCGCGAGACAGCTTTGCTTGCCAGCCACCGCGTTCAATAGAGAATCGTCGGTGCTGATTCCGGCAGCAGCGGAGAACTCACCCTGAGCCTGCGACAAGCGAATCAGCAAACGCGAGCGGCTGAACTCCTGGTAATCGTCTCCGTCGACCCACGCGCGCTTCTCGGCAGAGCTGTTCCAGTCCTTGAGCAGAGAGGAGAAATCCCTGGCTTCGATAGAGAGCAGTGCGCCCGTGGGCATGAGCGACGGCAACTGCTGCGTTTGCGATTGCTCCATCTGGCCCACGGCCCAGAAGGCGGCAGCGGCGAACGCCAAAACCGAAATCGCACTCAAGAGGATGCGCTTCATGGCTGCTCCTCCTTGCCTGAAATCTCCAGCGGCAGAAACGGCCTTGCGGGGACGAGCCTGGTGCGCACCAGCCGGTCCTGAACCAATTCCGCATGGACGTTGGGCACGCGCTGGTCGTTTTGCGCCTCGCGCGCGATTTCATCCGCGAGACGCTTTTGTTCCTGCTCGAATGGCTTGCGCAGGGAGGGATCGTGCAGTTCGCTCAGAGCGGATTGAACGACTGCCGAACTCTGTTCGAAATCGTGACGCCGCTCTTCCGCGCGAACTGCGAGCCGGAAGACCCGGGCGGCGTCGCTGGGCTTCATCGCCGCGATGGAAAGCGCCTGCTGCTGTCCGGCCTCCTGACCCTCCGAAGGCGCCGAATCGGAATCGAACGTCGAATCTTGCGGCTCACCGTAGCCGTTCCACGACTGCAACAACGGCCGAGCGGCGACCAGCGCACGCGAATCCATCCCCGCGGCGAATGCAGCCCAAATGAAGTCGAGTCGAACCGCTCCGTCCGACGGTGCGATGGCCAAAGCCTCACCCAGCAGGCGCTCGCGGGTCTTTGCGTCGAGCGCACATGAGGCAGCGGCGGCGCGCGCGGCGACAAAGAACGGCTTGGCTGCATCCACAGCGCTGGGGCAGCCGTTCTCGGCAATGAGTTGAAGTTCGCCGCTGCTGCTCACCGCTGCACCATGGCCCTTGAGAACGCGTGCCGCGGCGATGCGATCGGCATACAACGCTTTGGGATCGGCCGCTGCGGCTTGGAGCAGCCCGAGCGCTTCTGGATCTGCGCCGTTGACGGCGAGCAGGACCGCGCCCAGCCTGACCCGATAGCCAGCGTTCCATGGAGCGGCTTCGACGAGCGACCGCAGGAAGGGGATGGCTTCGGCCGGCTTCTTGCGATCCTCCAGCAGATGCGCGGCCGCGTCCGTATCCGCGTCCACATTGCCGCTCACCAGCGTCATGCGTTTCAGAAGTTCCAGAGCGCCGTTCGCATTGCCCTCATCGAGTTCGATCGCAGCCAGGCCGAGAAAATTCGGCGCGGAAAAATCGCGCATCGCCAGCGAGCGCTCGTACACAAAACGCATCACACTGCGCTTGCCGGCTTCGTCGAGACGCGCAGCTGCACTCTGCAAGTCGCTGAGGGCTGGCGCCTGGCTCCCGGGTTTTTGCCAATCGCCGAGAAGTTGATTGAGAGTTCCATCTGCTTCGGCCGCGGCCAGCACTGCCGGCAGCCAATCCTCCGACAGGCGCATCGGCGCGGGAACCCGCGCCAGCAGATCGCGCGCCTGGGCGAACTGCTTCTCCTCCACAAGCGCGGTGACCAGGCGCTGCTTCGCCTCGTTGAGACTCCACTGATCCTGGTTCGGATTCTCTTCGGCTTTCTTTTCCTCGAGTTCGACAACGCCGGCCAAGAGGATGCTGATCTGGTCTTTCCTGATCCAACTCGTGCGCAAAGGCCAACTGCTGTTGACCAGGGACTCGATCAATCCCTCCTGATAGTTTGCACCGCTGGTGATGGAGAGGAGCCAGTCGGCGGAGTCGCCGTTGGCATGGTATGCCGCTTCGATCAGCGATTGCGAAAGATAGTTTCCGTTGCGCGCGATGTAGACGCGCAGCAGGTTATCCACCTGCAGGCGAACGGAGTTGTACTGGCCATGCGCGCTCACGTTGTTCACGACCCGCGAGAAATCGCTCCAGAAGGTTTCGGGAACGGGCCGGGCATCGATCTCCGCTGCGAGGTGCTTCACGGCCTCGCTCCAGGCCGAGAGCGCGTCGGACTGGCGGCCCTGTTTCCATTCGATCGTCGCGATGCGGTCAAGCACGGCCGGCTGGTCGGCTTTCAATTCCAGGGAGTGTTCGTCATCGCTGAGCGCGGCGTCTGCCCTGCCCTTTTGTTCGGAGTAATCGGCGAGCTCCACGTAGGCCTGCGGGCTTTGCGGCGTGTTTTCGAGCTGGGAAGGCAAGAAATCTTCCGCGCGAGGATCGTTGGCCTCGTCGAGAAACTCGCCGTAACGCGAGCCATAGTAAAACCAGGTTTCGCCGGCGATCTGCTGGTTGCGATCCGCGGGATGCGCGATGCGATCGCCGATGGTCTCTTCCGCGCCCAGGGCGGTCGAGAATGCCTGGCCGATCTCGGGATCGAAGTCGCCCTGGTAGAGCCCGGCAAGCGCCGTGTAGGCGCTGCTCCATACCGGCGCTCGCGACGAAGACCGGGCGGCGACCGCGGCTACGGCCTGCGTGCGGGTTCCGTGCCGCACAACAAACTGCGCGGCGGAGTCCTGCGATCGTGCGAGGGCGATCAACTGCTGTGGATCGCGTGCCAGCAGAAGCTGATAGAACCGTTGCTGCATCGTGCCTTCGAGCGCCGTTGTCTCCGCCAGATGTTCGCGGACGCGAAGCTCCGCGGCTGCGTCGCCCGATTTGCGGTAGAGATCCGCGCTCTGCCGCCAGATCGCCGGCCTCTCCTTCGACGGCAGATTGGGAGCCAGCTTCTCCAGCCTCGCGGCCGCCTCTTCCGTTTGCCCGCGTTGTTCCTCCAGCTGCATCCAACTCTCGAGTTGCGCGGATCGATCTTGCTCGCTCCCCTCGACCAGGCGCCAGCGCAACTCAGCGGTCAATTCCGCGAGTCCCGCTACGTCTGCGGTTGGAAGGCAAAAGGCGATCGCCTCCGCGCTGCTCGCAGGAGCGCAGGTGTTCTTGAGCCACGCGGCAAATTGGTCCTTCTCTTCCGGCGTGTAAAACTCGCCCGCGGCATTGCCTATGGCGTGCATCGCCGCTGCGAATCCGTCGCCAGCCCTCCGTTTGCGCTCGAGCTCGCGTTGCCGGCGCCACTCTTCGTTGGTCACTGCGCCGAGTCCTTGTTGCTCCACCTGCTCGGCGAGAGCCGAGAGCGGCAGGTTGCCGGCCTGATCGCGCGCGCTCGCCAGCCGCGCAAATGCGGCCGCGGCCTGGCGCTGCCGCGCGAGGATGCGCGCGTAAGTCGCCGCTCCGCTTTGGCCGTCCGAATCGACGAGCAGATCCGCGCCTTCCTGCTCGATGCCCTTCTCGGCATAGGTGCGCGCCTCATCGAGCAATCCCCAGCTCTCCAGTTGCGCGGCCACCCGGAAAGAATTCGCGGCCCTGGGCGGGTTGCCGGCGATCCATGCCGTGTCGAGGGCCTTCACAGCGTCGCCGGCGCGGCCTTGTCGCGCGCGCAGCCCGGCGAGCTTCTCCATCCACTGCGGGTCGCGATAGCTCAGCGTGTACAGCTTCTGGTAATCGGAGGCGGCATCGTCAAAGCGCTGCAAACGCATCTCGAGGTCGGCCCGCGCAACGTACAGATCCTGCCGCTCCGGACGCAGCAGAATGGTCTTCGCGTAGGCGTCGATGGCCAGGGGAAAATCCGCTGCCGCGGTGGCCAGACGAGCCAGCACCAGGCTCCAACGCGGGTCGCGTGGCGAATCCGCGATGGTCTTCTGGTAGAAGCCGAAGAGGCGGTCGCGCGCGCCGTGTTCCACTGCGTACAGCGCTGCCTCCTGCGCAAGCGACGCGTCGTCGGGAAACGCGTTGATCAGCTCTATATATTGATCGACGGCTTCGTTCGTGTTTCCCAGCATTGTGGCCGCGGAGATCGTTCCCCGCCGCAGTTGCGCGATGCGCTGCTGCTTCTCATTGCCATCGAGCGGAGCCTTTTGGACGATTGCCAGCCGCGCTTGATAAAAAGCCTCCAGGCCTGCCTGATCGTTCGCGCGCGCATAGTTATCGGCCATGGCTGCTTCGGCGCCGGCATCGAGAGGATTCCCGGCCAGCAAAGATTCGAGCAGCGTCCGCGAGCGCGGATATTGGCCCAGGCCGGTGAGTTTGCGCGCCGCTTCGAGCTGGAACTGGCTCTTCAGCTCAGGGTAGGAGACTTGCGCGGAATCGAGCAGCACATCCACGGCTTGAGCTTTGCGGTCGTGCGCCCAGTCGTAGTCCACGGTCGACCGCACCACGCCCAGAATCCTGCCATTTTCGCGATAGATGGAATCGATTTCCGCCGCCGCGGCCGCCGCGTTGTTGTGCGCCTGGTAAAAGTCGACAAGCTGATAGCGCAGCTGGAGATTGTGGACCGGATCGGTGGTGAGCGCGATCTGGCGGCGCAGTGCGGCTTCCTGGACAATCGAGAGCGCATCGCCTTGCGCGGCCGCGAAGACCGCGTCCAGCACGTCGGATGAAGTGGTCCGGCCGACGAGCTGGAGGAGTTCGTTGGCCAGGTCGTCGCGGCGATGTTCCACGTCGAGGACCGCGGCGCGCAGTTGGATGGCGGCCGGCGCCGGCGCGGGACCGCTGAGCAGGCTGGATGTGGCAGCATCAACCGTCGCGCGCAACTCCGGCCGAAGCGCCAGAGCCAACAGGCGGGCGCGGCTTTCGCCGGATTCGGACTCGGCCAAAGCGCTCGCTGCGTACTCGCGCACGGCCTCCGCCATGTCGCCGCGGCTTTCGGCGATGGCGCCTGACTGATAGCCGAAGAGAGTGGGCTTGCCCAGCCGTTCCCGCGCCTTGGCGAGCTGCGCCTGCGCATCTGCCAGGTCGTAGTAATCCCAGAAGACCGTGGCGGACTGCAGATAGCCGTCGCTTTCGCCGGGATGAACCTCAGCCATGCGCACCCAATAGGGCTCAGCCTCCGCAAACCGCCCGCGATCCGCGTAGGTATCGCCGATCCGCGCCATAAGGTCGAGATCTTCGGGCCGGAACTCGAGCAGGCGCTCGTCGATGGCTACCGCTTTGCCGGTGTCTTCGGGATGAAAGTACGCGAGCGAACGAAAGAGCGAAGCGGCGCGGCTGTCGAGATCGTCGTCGGCCGGATAGGCCGCGGCCAACACATCGGCTGCACCCGCGCCCTTCTCAAAGTGCGACTGCCACAGGCAAGCTTCCATCCAGAAGCGCTCGGCCGCGGGATCGCGCGCAACCAGTCCGCTCCAGTCGGCCTTATCGATCTCGGGGGCCTGCTGCCGCAATGTTTCGATTTCGGCATCGAGACGGCCGGTGCGCCTAAGCAGTTCGAAGAGCTGATCGCGCAACGCGGGCGACTCGGACCAGTGCTCCCACAAAAGCTGCTCGAGCTTCGCATTCTGGCCGGTGCGCCGGTACTCGTTGAGCAGGTTCTGGACGAAGCGCAAATCGTGCGGGAAGCGCTGGTGCGCGTAGAGATTCACTTCGAGCGCCAGGCTGCGGTTGGGAGCAGGCGCCTGACGGAGAAACTCCTCGAGCTCGGTTCCCGAGAAAATGCCCGTCACCTTCTGCATCAGGGCGCTGTAGTCGGCGTTGCGGCGCTGGCGGAGATAGAAGCGCGCCAGCTTCGTGTACCACTCCTCGCCCTGGAACTGATCGATGGCCCGCTGGTAAACCTCTTCCTCATGCGCGTTGAGCTGGTTCTGATCAAGAAAGTCCGCAAGCCGCTGGTAGAGCCCCGGATCCTGCGGGTCGCCATCGAGCTCGCCGCGAAGCACGTTGAGCGCCTCGGGCAACCGGTTGAGCGACACCAGCCGCGCGAGATAGCGATTGAGGACTTCGGCATACTCGCGGGAGCGCGCGCCTGGGCTCGTGTTGGCCGCTGTGGCTGTGTTGTCGCTTTCGCCGGATTGCGCTGGAGGAGACGGCGGCTGCTCCCCTTCCACCGGCTTGCCATACGCTGCGCTGCTGTCGCCCAGCGGCACGCCGTCCGCGCGAGCCGCAAGCTCTTTCAACAACCCCTGGTAGAGCGCAAACTCCTTCTCTGTTTGATTCGTGCGCGCATAGGTATCGGCAAGCTGCATCGCCACCTGGACGCGGCCGGTGAAGTTCGGAAAACCGGCGAGGATCGCCGTTCCTTCGCGAATCACGGCGTTGTCATCGCCATACGCGGCGTAGGCCTGCATCAGGCCGGCGTGGAGCTCCGGCCGGGAGGCATCGCCGGGGAAGCGGCTGTCGATTTCGGCCAGCAGCTCCGCGGCCTTGGCGCGGTGAAAGTACTCGGCGGCGTGCTGATCCTTGGTTGCGTACTCGTCCTGGGGTTCTTGCGTGTTGAGCAACAGCGAGAGAATGCCATTCAGATAGCCGGGGCCGCGATCCATGGTGGCGATGTTGCGATAGAGAGCCAGGTTGCCGGCGCCTACGCGCAAGGGCTGATCGGGATTCTCGAGCAGGATGCGCGCCAGCCCAACCAGGCCTTCTTCCTCCGCGCCCGGCGTGCCGCGGTCGGTCGCCAATGCGTAGTTGTAGCGCGCGGCTTCGGGGACATCCTGAACCGATGCGTAGAGACGCGCGAAGACATCGAGCTCTTCGGCGCTCCACGCCGCTCCTGCCGCATCTTTCTTTTCGCGGTAAGCGTTGAGGACGGCCTTCGCCGAGTCGATCTGTCCCTGTTGCCTGTAGAGATAGAAAAGCCGGGCTGCGTCCTTCAGGTCGGCGGGATCGGCCGCAAGCTTGGCGCGCCACGCGTCGGCGCAATGCCGCTGCGCGCCGCTCTTGAGAAGCAGCGCGTAGTAGCTCGCGACCAGTGGCTGCGGCCACAGCGGTTCGAAGCTGCGTTCGTAGACGGCGAGCCCGTCCTCGGCCGAGCCGCGCCGTGCCGCCAGATCGGCCTCGGCCTCGACGGGAAAGACGTGATCGCCGGGAAATGCGGAACGGTAGCGCGCAATGAGATCGGTGGCCGCGGAAAATTCCCCGCCGTCGAGAAAAAACGCAAGCTGCCGGGAGTAAATTGCCTGCTCTAGCGGATAGCGCGCCACAAAGTCCGCATAAATCTCGGCGACCGTCGCGCGCGGCAGATTGAACTCGGCGGCCACCTTCAGCGCGCGCTCCCATGCCCGCCAGGAGCGCTGGGATTGGGGCGCGGTCCATCGCTCCTGCACGCTTGCCGGAGCCTTGCCCACGAATTCGAGCGCCGCCAGTTCCTCCTGCGGCTTGAGCCGGCGATCGTAGAAATCCGCGAGATCGAGGTGCGCGGCTGCCGGATCGCTCGCCTGTTCGGCCCAGGTCTTCCAGTCGCGCTCCGCGGCATCGAAGTCGAGCGCCTGCTCCTCTTCGAGCGCGCGCAGTGAGTAGAGCGCCGCGGCTTTGTCGGTTTGCTGTAAAGCAGTCAACGCGGGCACGGTCTCGCGCGGCGGACGGCGGAAGAGAATCTCGCCCCCCGGCAACAGCATGAGCCGGTAGAGCGCCATCTCCGCGGCTGAGCCGGACTCCACGTTCTCCATCCATCGCGCAAATCCCTGACCCGGTGCGAAGAAGATGCCGCCGGAAAGACGCAGCAGATTCGAAGCGCCCGTGGCGATGCCGCCCAAAAGCCCTGCGGCGAGAAAAACCCCGCAGAGAATCGCCATCGGCGCAGTGCGCTTACGGGACCACTTCAATCGGCACCTCCGCACTGCCCAGGTTATGCGCCACGTCTTCGGCGGTCACGGTCAGAACATAGTTGCCGGCGGGAAGGCCGGGCGGAAGCCAAAGTTGTCCGGTGCTCGCTTCCGCCTCGCGATTCCAGCGCAGGCTCACCGGGGCCAGGCCCTCCAAGCGCGCCGTTAGCGTGCGCGTGCTGGCAGAGGCGTTTACGCTGAGCGGCACCATCTCGCCGGCGCGGAAGCGCGTCCGCGCCAGCCGCACCTTCACCGCCGGGGGCTTCGAAAGTATGACGAAGCTCTTCGATTCCCGATAGACCTGTCCATCCTTGTCGCGCAGCACCAGGCGCACCGGGTAAGCACCATCCGTCATCTCCGGCGGCGCAACGAAGCGCGTCTCCCACACGTCTTCGCCGGAGAGATAGCGCAGCGGCTTCTCCAGCCCAAAGGGAAACAGCGCAACGACAGAGACAATGGCCGGATCGGTGTGAATGCGCAGCACCGGATCGCCGGGACGGATGACGCGCGGCCGCAGCAGCGCTCGTGGCGCAGCCAGAAACGATGTGTACGGAGTGACGAACTTATACTTCTGCGCAAGGCGAATAATCTCGTCGATGGCCGCCTCGG
>Ga0326728_10014784_pt1 | contig 16432 bp, 7 predicted proteins | sample MB3enrmetagenome_FD_207602 | JGI IMG/M metagenome (GOLD analysis project Ga0326728, IMG submission 207602) | Lab enriched peat soil microbial communities from McLean, Ithaca, NY, United States - MB31MN | ecosystem: Environmental > Terrestrial > Soil > Wetlands > Peat | place: USA: New York...
CGTTCCCCCTGGGGGAGGAATGGGTTTCGTGGTCACACGGTCGCCGACGGTCCGAAGATGCCAAGCCCGCACTAGGGGCAGCTGGTCGCGCTCGCGCACTGGTTGAAGACCACGTTCACTGAGTTGATCACCGGGGCGGTGGTCGTGCCCAAGTCCACGAAGACGAAGACGGGGACCGTCGGGGCCGCCGTGGCACCGGAAGTCCCGGTCGAAAGGTATCCCTGAACCACGACGCTGCTCGTAGCAGCCCCGACCGTGATGGAGATGGTGATCGCGAAGTCGAACCCGAGGGGGCCGGCGGCCGTCAGCGGCTGGATCACATTCACGACGAGCTGTTCACCATAGTCCCCGGTCGTCGCGGCGGAAGGGCTTGCCGGACGGAACCCCTGAGCAGTGCATGGGGCCAGGTTACAGGCCGCGAGGGCGGTCGGCGTTCCGTCCAGACCGAGCGTGCCGATCTGAGTGCCGCCAATGGTCGAACCGGTCATGGCGGCCGTGAGGACCACCAGTTGCTCCGAGGCGACGGATCCTATGTTGGCGAACCCGGTCGGCGCCGGCGTGGTCGTCACGTTGGACGACTGACCCGGGGTCATGGTCGTGATGCTGGTGGCGGCCAGCGCATACCCGCCGACCATAGCCACCATCAACGCGGCAGTCACGATGTAGATCGCTCGATACTTTCTTCGACTTCCAGTCATGGGACCCACCTGATGGGCCCATGAAAATGTGTATGAATGCGTATTTATACTTACTCTCGGCCGCCCGGAACTGTGCCCCATCCTGACAGGCTAGCCCCTCCCACGGTCGCCGATCGGTCGTGGGTGTACACCGGTAACCCGCTCGGTAATCCTCTCCGGAGCAGGACGAGGGCCGTCCTTCTTTTGTCACGGCGAGCGAGTGTTTTTGATTCTAGCCGGGTGGGAACGGGAGGTCCATTGACGGCCTTCCGAAGACCTCCCGGGCGCGTTGGGACCTTGAAGTGTTTTGGTGAGGACCTTGGTGGGTCTTAGCTGACACCGCCCGGTTCGAGGCTGACCATGTATGCCCCTCTTGTCAGAAAGTCTAAAGCCTGCTTCAATCGTGAATACGATGAATTGTCGACCCGCAACCACGCTGGCCAGCGTGGTCGCGCCGACGAACCAACGAATACCCGAACGGGAACCATTGAGAGTCTGACATGAGTCTCTCTATACGCGGGGCGGCTGGGTCGGGTCTCGCAGCCACTCTGGGAGCGGATGGGTAGGGGTACCGCAATTCCATTCACCGGGAGAAGGAATGAAAGCACAGGTCCTGTGGCGGCGCCACGGCGCCGTAGGGTTTGCCATTGCCGTATCGATCATCATGTTGGGAGCTGCCGCGCTTGCATCGGTGGGCGCGACGGCACATCCGGGGTCGGCGACCGGGGGTGCGGTATCCCCCGCGGCCGTGACGGTTTCGTCCGAAGGTGCGGCCAGGAGCGCCGGGGGCCCGCCGTACCCAATCCCGGGTGGCGTTTCGAGCGCCCCAGTCGTCTCCGCCCCCTCTCCCGGCGTCTTAAGTCCGTCTGCTCCAGTGATAGCAGGATCCCCCCCGACCGACCTCCTGTCGATTACGCTCGTTCCAAACCAAGGACCGAACGGAACGCAGGTGACGGCGGCGGGAAGCGGGTTCGCTTCCACCGTGGCGATCACGTTCACCATCACCGGAGCTGGAAAGATCACACCGATAAGCTCGTGCAACACAAATGCCTCAGGGAAGTTCAGCGGGTGCACGTTCAAGGTCAACGGGGCCGCGGCGACGTACACGGTGACCGCGACGGGGTCCGACTCGTCCAGTGACAAAGCGACGACCTCATTCAAGGTGACAACACCCGCCATTACGGTAACTCCAGGGCAGGGCCCGGCAGGATCGCCGTACAAGGTGGTTGGGTCCGGGTTCAGTCTGTCCTCATCCGCGATGGTCGAGTTCGATTCCACTCCGCAGACTCCGACTAGCTGCTCTGACGGGACGTTTAGCGGAACCACCATCACGACGGATTCGACGGGTGCCTTCACCTGCCTGTTTCCCGTCCCGAGCGAGGGAGCCGCGACCTACCATGTGGTGGGGGAGGACACCGCGACGGGCGTCACGACGGCCACCAAGGCGTTCACGATAACCGTGCTGGGACTGTCGGTGAGCCCGATACAGGGCCCGGTGGGAAGCTCTCCAGCACTGACGGGCACCGGATTTACAGTATCGGGAAACGTGACGGTGACGTTCGCGGGTAGCCCGCTGACGTTCACCAGCTGCTCAACCGGGACCCTGGCGACCGGTGATAGGACGATTGTGACATCGACGGTGGGCAAGTTCGTCTGCAAGTTCGCGGTGCCGAGCGCAGCGTCAGGGGCGCAGACAATCCATGCGACAGATGTTAGTTCGAAATTGACAGATTCCACGACGTTTACGATAACCAATCTGGCCCTTCAGGTGAGCCTCCCGTCGGGCACTGTGGGAAGCTCCGTGACCCTCACGGGTACAGGATTCACCGAAGGGGGCAACGTGACGGTGACGTTCGCCGGTTCCCCGCTCACGTTCGTCAGTTGCACGACGGGCACATTGACCGCGGGAACGACAATCGCCGCGTCCCTGGCCGCCGGCAAGTTCGTGTGCAAGTTCACGGTGCCGAGTTCGAGCGAGGGCTCGCAGACGATCCAGGCGCTGGACGTCAGCTCGGGGCAGACGGCGACGGTGTCATTCACGGTCGACGCGGCGGTTGCGCTCACCCCGGTCCAGGGCCCGGTGGGGAGCTCCGCGATGCTGACGGGCACGGGATTTACGTCGCTGGGTAGCGTCACGGTGGCCTTCGCGAGTGCCCCTCTGACGTTCGGCAGTTGTTCTCCCGGGACGCTGCTGCCCGACGGGACGACGATCACGGCGACCGCTTCGGGCGGGTTCGCCTGCACGTTCACTGTCCCGAGTTCGAGCGTCGGAGCGCATACGGTTCAGGCGACGGATGCCGGGACGGGCCAGATGCCGACAGCAACATACACGGTCACCACGCCAAAGATCACGCTCAATCCGAACCAGGGACCCAATGGAGTGTCGGTCGTGGTGTCGGGGACCGGGTTCACTCCCGGTATGACGATCACAACAGGGATCGGACCGGGGGCGACAATGGGCTCGTGTGGCGTGCCCGTTTCCGGGACCGGTGCGTTCACCTGTCCGACCACACCCGTGACCGGCATGACCGGTTCCTACACCGTGACGGCGACGGGGTCCGATGGAGGCCTTGACAACGCGACGGCGTTGTTTACAATCAAGACAGAATCGCTCACGCTCGCTCCGGCACAGGGACCGAGCGGAGCGACGATAACGGCGTCGGGCAACGGGTTCACTCCGGGCAAGACGATCACGTTCACGATTAACGGAACCGGGTCGATCGGGTCGGCGAGTGGGTGCACCGCGACCGGAGGGTCGTTCAGCGGTTGCACGTTCACGGTGAGCGGAGCCGCGGGTACCTACACGGTTACTGCGACGGGCTCGGACGGCACGTTCGACAATGCGACGGTCTCGTACCAGGTGACAACTCCGACGGTCACGCTCGATCCAATTCAAGGACCGAACGGAGTGGTGGTGGGAGTATCCGGGACCGGGTTCACGCCCGGGAAAACGATTAGCACGTTCTCGTTCGACGGGGCCACCCCGGCCCAAACGTGCACCGGTCAGACCATTACCGGCACCGGCGCATTCTCTTGCATCTTCACAGTCCCGTCCGACGTTGCGAGTAGCGTCCCGTACAACGTTGTCGCGACAGGAAGCGATGGCGGATTTGACACGGCCACCGCGTCGTTCACCATAACCACACCGACGATCTCTCTGGTCCCCGGGGATGGACCGGTCGGGTCGACCTACACGGTGACCGGCTCCGGCTTCAATGTATCGTCGGGAGCTACAGTCTCGTTCAATTCGACCATTCAGTCGCCCACCGGCGGGTCGGACTGTAGTTACTCCTTGACGGTGATCACGACGAACGCGACCGGAGGCTTCGTCTGCACGTTCGCCGTTCCGACCGTTAGTGCCGGCTCTTACCCGGTGATGGGACTGGATGCGGCAACGGACATCCCAACGGTCGCGATGATGTTCACGGTTACCCCCCAGGTGACGTTCAGCCCCTCGAGCGGGGACGTCGGCAGCCCGGTCACCCTGGAGGGCTCCGGGTTCACGGCGAACGACGTGGTGACGCCGTTCTTCAATCTCTCGAGCTCTTCGTGCACCCAGGGGATGGTGAGCGTATCCGCTGATGGTTCGTTTACCTGCACGATAACGGTACCCGCCTCCTTGGCGGGACCATACGCCATCGGGGCCTTCACCGAGGACGACGCGCTGGTAGCGGCGGCAGGCATGTTCACGGTCGACCCACCGCTGGCCGCGGGAGGAGTGACCCCGCCCTCCCCGGGCATCGATGACGGTCAATCGATCACGTTGATGGCGAACCCGACCGGAGGCGCGTCTCCCTACAGCTATCAATGGTACTTGGGCGCAGGCTCGGGTGCGTGTGCGGGAACCGCATTGGGCACGGGCGTGACCCAGTCGACCGGGGCGCTGGCAGTCGGGACGTTCTACTACTGTTACGTTGTGACCGACAATGACTCCAACCCGGCGCCTTCGGCGTGGGACCAAGTGACCGTGAACCCGCCGTTGAACGCGGGATCCGTTACGCCCGGTTCACCGGCCATCGACGACGGGCAGTCGATTACGCTCTACACTTCGAATGTGTCGGGCGGAACGGAGACGCTGAGTTACCAGTGGTATTCGGATACGTCAGTCGGGGCGGGGACCGACGGCGACGCCTGCGGAGCCGGACTCAGCGTGATGCTGGGTACGTCCTCAGTCTCGCAGTGGACGGGATCGCTCTCGACGGCCGGGGGTCTGTACTACTACTGTTACACCGTGACCGACAGCTCGCAAGCAGACGCCGGCGCGGTGACCGTGCTCTCCGCTTGGGACATCGTGACGGTGGACCCGGCACTCGTGGCCCCGGTAATTTCGGTCCTCCCGACCACGATCGACTACGGGCAAAGCGCGACCCTCTCCACTACGCAGTCGTTCAGCGGGGGCACGCCACCCTACACCTGCCAGTGGTTCGAGGAATCACCAGGCGGCAGCAGCTACAGCGCCTTCGGAAGCTTGTTCAGCTGCATTGCGGGCGACACGCCGACCATATCGACCGGTGTCCTGACCATTGCCGGGGCGTGGAGCTTCGAGCTGCAGGTTACGGACAGCTCTACAACGCCGCTCAACCAGACCTCTAACGCGGTCGGGGTCACAGTCGACCCGCTCCCGACGACCACTGCGCCCGCCCCTTCCTTCACTTCCGGTTCCATCGACGTGGGCCAACCGGTAACCTTCACGACTACTGCCAGCAGTGGCGACGGTGGACCATACTACTTCACGTGGGCGGAGTCTACCCTCGACTTCGGTTGTCTTCTCGCGTCGGTGACCGACTCGGTCACCTGCACCCCAACAGCCGGTGGGACGTACACGGTCTCGGTTTTTGCCACCGACCTGAATGGGGGAAACTCGTTGACGAACGTGTCGGACAGCTTCCTAGTCTACGCTCTCCCTAGTACCACCACACCCACCCCTAGTCCCCCATCCATCGACGCCGGACAGGACGTCACCTTCTCCACTTTGACGACTCTTGGGTCACCGGGGACGGACACCTACGTGTGGGCGACGCCCGTCGGCCTGAACTGTTCGGCGTCGACCACTGACTCCATCGCCTGTTCAGAGCCGAAAGCTGGCGATTATTCCATTTCCGTTAATGTTACTGACTCGAACGGCGGAGTATCGGCCACGGCGACGTTGGGCAGCTTCATCGTCTACGAGGTTCCGGTAACGACCTCCGTGCCTGGCCCCTCCGTCGTCTCCACTCAGATCGACGTGGGCCAATCGGTCACCTTCACGACCACGGCCGACAATGGAAGCGGCGTCTACACCTTCGTGTGGATGGAGTCGAATTCCTCCTTCGCTTGCGATATCACCTCGGTGACCGACTCGATCACGTGTACGCCTGAATACAACGGGACGTACAATGTTTCGGTGGTGGCAACCGACTCGAACGGCGTAAGTTCAACCACGGAGCTGTCGGCCAACTTCATCGTCCTCACACAGCCATCCACCGCCGAACCTTCCCCATCCGTCACCTCCGGTCACCTCGATGTCGGCCAACCGGTTGTGTTCACGACCACGGCCAGTAACGGCAGCGGCGGCTACACCTTCGTGTGGACGGAGTCGAATTCCCACTTCGCTTGCGATACCTCCTCGGTGACCGACTCGATCACGTGTACGCCCACAGTCGGAGGGACATACACGGTCTCGGTGATCGCCATCGACTCGAACGGTGGGAGCTCGACCCTGGAACGATCGGCCACCTTCCTGGTTTACGCTCTCCCGACCGTAACCACACCGAGTCCTTCGGTTGCCTCCGTGGACCTCGGACAGTCGGTCACGTTCTCGACCACTGCTAGCAGTGGGAGCACTGGGTATACCTACACGTGGGCTCAATCGTCGATGGACTTGGGTTGTACGCTCGGGGACACGCCCTCTATCTCGTGTACTCCTACCACCGCAGGGACGTACACCGTCTCGGTGGTCGTCTCCGACTCGAACGGCGGGGTTTCGGCCGCGGCGACCTTGGAGACCTTTGTCGTCCATGTGATCCCGAGCATTACCGTCCCTAGCCCCTCCGCCACTTCAGTAGACCTGACCCAATCGGTCACCTTCCTGATTGCGGCAACGGGCGGAAGCGGCGACTACACATACTCCTGGGCGCAATCTTCGACCGACTTCGGCTGTGATCTTGCGTCGGCGACCGACTCGATCACCTGTACTCCCACGGCCGCCGGGGCATACACCGTCTCGGTGTATGTCATCGACTCGAACGGCGTAAACTCCGGTACGGAACAGTCGGTCAACGTCGTCGTCGACGCGCTCCCGACCACCTCCGCGCCCAATCCTTCGGTCGCCACGGGCCTCATCGACGTGGGCCAATCGGTAACTTTCACAACCACGGCCAGCGGGGGAAGTGGCGGTTTCACTTACATTTGGACGGAGTCCTCAACTGACATGGGTTGCACGCTGGTGAACGCGACCTCCGTAACTTGCGTGCCGACGACCGCCGGGGCATACACGGTTTCCGTCTATGCTTCTGATTCGAACGGTGGGAGTTCAACGACGGAAACATCGTTGAGCTACGCGGTCAACACCGCGCTGGCACCGCCCGTAGCGCCGACCCCGAGCGCAACCGCGTTGACGGTCAACCAAGGCTTGACCGTGACGGGAACCATCCCGTCGACGGGGACCCCGACCTACTCGTGGCAGTGGCTGGTTTCGGTCAATGGCGGGGCATATGCGCTCGCGACCCAGTGCGCTGTGAACAGCGGAAGCGGAGCGAGTGGAGGCATCGAGGAGACGTGTTCCATCTCCCCGAACGCGCTGATGGCGGGGGACACGTACGCGTTCGAGTTGCGGGTGACGGACAGCGCGACGTCCCCTACCAGTCAGACGTCGGCGGCAACCCAGGCCGTGGCGGTGACCACGCCGTCCTCGAGCTCTTCGTCGTTATGGGCCTATCTGGGGATCGCCCTGGCGGCGATCGTCGTGGTCCTCCTAGCGTCCCTCCTCATCCTGCGCCGGCGCCGGGTGTCGCCCGCCGCGGTCGAACCGACAGAAGAACTCTCACTGAGGGGGCCCACTCCGCCCGCTGGCGGCGGTCCGCCCGCGGCCGCGCCGGCCTACCTCGAGACGCCGAAGGACGTAGGCCGGGCGCCCCCGGTCATCGCCCCGGTAGTCGCCGGTGAAACCGCGGCGGCTGGCACAGGCTCCGCCATGAGCGATACGGAGTCCGACATCGCGGCTCTCATGGCCGAGCTCGACAAGATCGGCAGCGAGGTCGTCAAGAAGCCGCCAAAGACGGGAACCACCGGCCCGGACGAAGAGCAGGCCAAGGAAGAAAGTAAATCGTCGGGATGAACCTCGGTCACCGAAGGGAGTAAGTCTGAGGAGCAAGACTGGTTGGCTCTACAATCGCTCGGCCGAGCTCGGGTCGATACGAATCCTGAGGAGCGGCTCTGCCTCCTCTCGCCTGCGACGAGAGAGACCACCTCTTCCCACAGCTGTCACCGTGCGCCTTGACCTCCAACAGTAGATCAATCATCGTTCCGGCACTACTAGGAATCCATGCCCGATCGCATCCACGGGCGGCGCGGCGAAAGCACCCCATGGTCGCCCTAGGAGACCTGAACGTGACCGATCTCCCGGGTCACTTCGGCCGCGAAGCAGCCGACTGACGAATTCCGCGACCCAGCCGCGCTGCGTCGGCCTGAGTCAGCTTAGAGGTCCTCAGCAGATGATCGTAGAGCTCGAGCTTGTCCAAGTGGTCGCGGAACGCTTTTCGGGCGACCTCCGCCCATCGGACTTCGGGGTGCGCTCGCATCTCTCGGTGAAGCTCCTCGGGGACGGAGAGAGTTACGTTCGTCATCTTATTCTACTTACCTCACAGCTAATACAACACTTACCTTAAACCGTATCGTCAGTTATACGCCACAGGCGTTCTGGAAAGCTTAATGCTCGCCCCAATCGTTTTTGAGCCAGATTGTCAGGTCGTCACCACGCTGAGTCGCGTGGTCGCGCCGACAAGCGAACGAGTCCTCGAGAACAAGAAAGTGAGAGTCTAAGATGCTTCTGTCCGCACCCCCGCCCGTCGTGTCGCGTCTCCTATACGACCGTGAGGCGAGTGCTCGAGGTCTCCGTAATTCCAATCACCGAGGGAATGGATGAAAGCAAAGGTTCTGTCGCGGCGCCATCACGCCGTAGGGTTTGCCATCGCCGTATCGATTATCATGCTGGGCGCTGCTGCGCTCGCCTCGGTCGGAGTGGTAGTGCCTCCAGGGTCGTCGTCCGGAGGTGCGAGTGTATCTCCGACAGTGACGATATCATCCGCGAGCTCAAGCGGGAACCCCACACCACCGGTCTCCGCGATCTCGGTCGGCAGTTCCAACCTGGCTGTCGGACCGTTCCTGCCTTCGAGTGGTCTAATCTTGGCTTCCACCTTCGTCGCGACTCTTGTGGCGGATCCGACGACGACCCAGGTGGGGGGATCTTCGAACTTAACGATCGGATTCTCAGATGAAGTGGCCCCGGTCTCGTGGACCCTCGAGGAGAACAACACGGTCGGCAACCTCTCGGACGTGTTCGGAGGGAACTACACGTTCTCGCCGATTGGTTCGGGGGTCTACACGTTCTACCTGAACGCGACTGACAATGCCTCAAACAAAGCTAGCGCGACTGCGACGGTTACGGTGGAGCCGGCCCTGGTAGCGACGCTGGTGGCAGATCCAACGACGACCCAGGTGGGGGAGTCGTCGACGCTGACGCTCGGGTTCTCGGGCGGTGTGGCCCCGATCTTGTGGACGCTCGAACGAAACAACACGGCGGGCAATCTCTCGGACGTGGTCGGAGGCGTGTACACGTTCACGCCGACGATTTCCGGGATTTACACGTTCTATCTGAATTCGACGGACGCTGTCGGGAGCACGTCAAGCACTACGGCAGAGGTGACGGTAGAGCCTCCGCTGTTGGCAACGCTCGGGGCAACTGCCTCGGCAATCGGCCTCGGGGAACAATCGACGCTCACGCTCGGATTCTCGGGAGGAGTCATGCCAATCATCTGGACACTCAAGGAGAACGGGTCGTCCACCAACCTGTCGGAAGTCACTGATGGCCACTACACTTTCTCTCCTGCACAGACAGGTACCTATACGTTCTACCTGAACGCGACGGACGCGGTCGGAAGCACATCGAAGACAACCGTGGTAATCACGGTGGACGGGGCGTTGTCCGCGGGAACGATATCGACGCCCTATGCCACGGTGGGCTCAGGTGAGCCGATCGTGGTCTCGACGAGCGGAGCATCGGGCGGGACGGGATCTGGGACCTACACCTACGCCTGGACGGCTGTGTTGACGGGATTGACGGGATGTTCCACCAGTGAATCAACCCTAACATACACTTGCATGCCGTCGGGGACAGGAACGGTCGCGGTATCGCTCACGGTCACGGACACGGACAGTGGTTCAGCGGATGCGTCACCCAGCTCGGTGACGGTCACGGTCGACGGGGCGTTGTCCGCGGGAACGATATCGACGCCCTATGCCACGGTCGGCTCGGGTGAGCCGATCGTGGTCTCGACGAGCGGAGCATCGGGCGGGACGGGGTCTGGGACCTACACCTACGCCTGGACGGCTGTGTTGACGGGGTCGACGGGGTGTTCCGTCGGTGAATCGACACCGACCTACACTTGCACACCGGCAGGCCAGGGAACGGTCGCCGTGTCACTTACGGTCACGGACACGGACAGTGGTTCAGCGGATGCGTCACCCAGCTCGGTAACGGTCACGGTGGACGCAGCGCTGTCCGCGGGTACGATCTCAGCGAACCACGCCAAGGTGGGCGTGGGCGAGTCGATCGTGGTCTCCACGAGCGGAGCATCGGGCGGGACGGGGTCTGGGACCTACACCTACGCCTGGACGGCTGTGTTGACGGGGTCGACGGGGTGTTCCACCAGTGAATCAACCCTAACATACACTTGCACGCCGTCGGGGACAGGAACGGTCGCGGTATCGCTCACGGTCACGGACACGGACAGTGGGTCAGCGGATGCGACACCCAGCTCGGTAACGGTCACGGTCGACGCAGCGCTGTCCGCGGGTACGATCTCAGCGAACCACGCCAAGGTGGGCGTGGGCGAGTCAATCGTGGTCTCGACGAGCGGAGCATCGGGCGGGACGGGGTCTGGGACCTACACCTACGCGTGGACGGCTGTATTGACGGGATTGACGGGATGTTCCACCAGTGAATCAACCCCAACATACACCTGCACGCCGTCGGGGACAGGAACGGTCGCGGTATCGCTCACGGTCACGGACACGGACAGTGGTTCAGCGGATGCGACACCCAGCTCGGTGACGGTCACGGTCGACGGGGCGTTGTCCGCGGGAACGATATCGACGCCCTATGCCACGGTGGGCTCCGGCGAGTCGATCGTGGTCTCCACGAGCGGAGCATCGGGCGGGACGGGGTCTGGGACTTACACCTACGCCTGGACGGCTGTGTTGACGGGGTCGACGGGGTGTTCCGTCGGTGAATCGACACCGACCTACACTTGCACACCGACAGGCCAGGGAACGGTCGCGGTATCGCTCACGGTCACGGACACGGACAGTGGTTCAGCGGATGCGACACCCAGCTCGGTAACGGTCACGGTGGACGCAGCGGTGTCGGTATCACCCACCGCGACGGTGAACCCCACGGACGTGGGACAGGCGACAACGATCTCGGCGGATGCTGACAATGGGACGGGCACCTACACGGTGTATGCATGGTCGGGGCTCCCCTCGGGCTGTGCGGGACCAGGCAACGTGCCTTCATTCAGTTGCACACCGGCGCCGGGGGACAATTCCTCGTCGCCGTACACGGTGCAGGTCATCGTCACGGATTCCGACGGCGGGACCGCCACGGACACATTCTCACTAACGGTGACAGGAGATCCGACGATCGGCGCGACCCCGGCAGGGCCTTTGGACTACGACTTGGGGCAGGCACAGGGCACGCTGAGAGCCACGATTACCTACTCGGGGCCAAACCCGACGCCGGTCGAGTGGTACAATTCGACCGACCCCACGTGTAGCGCGGCGTCGACGGACACGGGGGTAGAGGGACTAATCCTCCACCCGAGCACAATGTCGAAGGGAACGACCTACTACTGTGCCGTAGTCACCGACAACGGCGTACCGGAGTACACGTCAGCTTCGAACGCGGTAGAAGTCGTGGTGGGCGCGACACTGACAGCAGAGATTTCGACCCCAACGTCTCCCGCCGTCGACAGCGGGCAATCGATTACGCTGACGGCCAACACCACTGGCGGGGCGTCACCGTACACCAACTACGTCTGGTATTCCACCCTTTCCTCGGCGACCGCCGGGACAACGTGTGGATTGTCGGGGTGGGTCTTGGTTCTGTCGTCGGAGCTGAATGCGTACTCGACGGCGTCACTGACGAGCACAACGTACTACTGTTACGTGGTGACGGACAGTACGGTGCCTACACCAAACACCGCTTCGTCGCCAGCGGACAAAGTCACGGTGGACCCGGCCCTCTCAATCTCGGCCGAGCCGAGCTCGGTGGTGATCGACGGTGGCCAGAATGTGACGTTGTCATCGACGGTAACGGGCGGCACCGGTTCCTTCAGCTGGCAGTGGTACAATGCCAGCGGGCGTATCGTCGGCGCATCCGGAGTCGGAGCGACAGCGAAGTATGTGGCTTCCTCAGCGGGCAGAGGGATCTATGTGATCTTCAGCGATTCGGGCACTGCTCCCGGGGCAACCCCCGTGGCAACTGCCACGTCTTCCCCGACGGCATCGGTGACGGTGAACTCAGCGCCGACGATTACGAAACCCCTCGCGGCAACGGTGGCCATCGACGCTGGGCAAACGTACACCTATTCGGTCACAGCAACGGGTGGCACGGGATTGCTTTCGTACACGTGGACAACCTCTGGGTTGACCGTGGTTAGTGGCTGCACTTCCACGTCGGTAACATGCGTCGTGAGCGGAGCCGCGGGTGACTACACGGTTTCGGTTCTGCTTAAGGACCAAGCACAGGGAACCGGGGGATCGTACCCCTCGTCCTCGTCGGCGTTGACGGTCAATGCGGCATTGACCGCACCCCAGGTGCCCGCGATAAGCGCGACAACGTTGGACGTCAATCAGAGATTGACCGCGACCGGGGTGATTCCGTCGACTGGGACCTCGAGCTACTCATGGCAGTGGCTGGTATCGATCAATGGTGGAACCTACTCCCCCATGTCGCAATGCGCCGTGAACGCTGGAACCGGAGCGAGCGGCGATGCCGTCGAGACATGCTCCATTGTCGCGAACACATTGACCGCGGGGAACACCTACACTTTCGAGTTGAGGGTGACTGATAGCGCGTCGACTCCGGAGAGCCTGGCGTCATCGCACTCCTTGACCCTTACGGTTAGCTTGGCATTGATGGCGGGAATCCCGACACCAACGTCTGTGTCCATCGACAGCGGTCAATCGATCACGTTGAAGGCCACCCCATCGGGCGGGTCCGGGACGTACACCTACCGGTGGTACTCGGGGAGCACCTCGAACACGTGCACCGCGTTGGGCTCGCCAGTCCCTGAGGCAACGGCCGCGACCTACTCGGCCTCCCCGACTACAACGACGTACTACTGTTACGTAGTGACGGACAGCGCGACGGTGCCCGAGACGCAGACGTCGGTGGGGTCATTGGTCGTGAACGTGAACTCGGCGCTGACGGTGCCATCCGCGCCAACGGTAAGCGCCACGGCGGTGAACGTAAACCAGGCCGTATCGATAACGGTGACACTCCCGTCGACGGGCACGCCACCGTACTCGTGGCAGTGGCTGGTCTTGATCGGCAGCGACCCCTACTCGAACGCGACGCAATGCGCCGTGAACAATGGTACGGGCGCGAGCGCAGGTGCCACGGAGACCTGCTCCATCGTCGCGAACACGTTGACGGCGGGGGACACGTATACGTTCGAGCTACGAGTGACGGATGGTGCGACGTCGCCCGTCACGCAGACATCAGCGGCTACCTCGGCCGTGACGGTGACGACCCCGTCGTCGTCGAGCTCACTCTCGATTTGGGTCTACGTCGGAATCGGCCTCGGACTATTCGTCATTCTCGTCGCGTGTCTCCTAGTCCTCTCCCGTCGGCGCCGGCCGCACCCGGGGGCCGCGCCTCCGATGCAGGTCTGGCAAGAAGAACCGACACCCCCGTCTGGTGTCGGTCCTGCCGCGGCGGCGCCCGCTTACCTGGAAACACCCGAGGACATCGGCCACGTGCCGCCCGGAGGTTTCACGGTCAGTCCGGGTGGAACGGCGTCCGTCGCCACCGTGCCCCCAGCGAGCGAGGCGGAGCCCGATATTGACGTCCTCATGACCGAGCTGGACCGGATTAGCGTGGACATTCTGAAGAGGACGGCCAAGAAACCGAAGGGCGGCCGCGACGAAGAGGCGACCGAGGAAGACGACACGCCCTCGTGATGACATTCCAGACCAGGCCGTAGTAGTCGGGGCGGTCGCCGAGGTTGGGAAGAAACCCGCAAAGCACGGAACGCGCGACCCGGTCGGAGCGCGAAGCCGTCCGGGGCCAATAGAGGACGAAGGCGGCTCGGTGCGGACCCGACCCCGCTTACGGGTGCTCCGTACGGAATGACTGGATCCGCTCGAGGTCCTCGGGGGTGAGACGCAGGGACATCGCCCCAACGTACCCCTCCACCTGCTCCGCCGAGCGACCACCGCAGATGGCTCCGGTGACGGCCGGGTTCGCGAGCGTCCAGGCGATCGCAACCTCGGCGGCGGACCGACCCCCGTGCAACTTACCGATGTCCGCGAGGAGGCGGGCCAGAGTGAGGTGGCGGGAAAGCCGGGGTTCCTTGAACTCGTCGTCCCGGCGTCGCCAATCATCGCGTGGCATTCGGGCAACCCTCTCGGCCGTCATGGTCCCGGTCAACAGACCATAGCCCATTGGCCCGTAGGCGATCACCCCGATCCGGTGCGCCCGGGCGTAGGGCAGGATCTCCGTCTCTGCTTCGGGATGGACCAGCGAGTATTGGGGCTGCAAGGTCTCTACCGGCGCGACGGCAGCGGCCCGTTCCATCTGGGCCACGTCAAAGTTCGAGACGCCGATGTGTCGCACCAGCCCCTGGTCCTTCAGCTCGGCGAGCGTCCGCCACCCTTCCTCGATATCGGCTTCCGGGTCCGGCCAGTGAACCTGGACCAGGTCGAGCGTGTCGACACCCAGCCGCTTTCGGCTTGCGTTCACTTCTTCGCGGATCGAGTCGGCCTTGAGCCGGTTGACGGTCTTCCGGTCCGCGCCCCATCGGAACCCGACCTTCGTGAAGATCCTGGGTCGTCGGTCCAGCTCGGCGACCCCTTTCCGGACGACTTCCTCCGAGTGACCCAACCCATACACCGGAGCCGTGTCGATCCAATCGACCCCGAGCTCGCACGCACGTCGGATCGCCTTCACCGAGCGGTCGTCGTCTTGGGGACCCCAGCCGAACGCCCACCCGCCGCCTCCTATCGCCCACGTTCCGAGGCCGACCGGCGTGATCGTGAGACCCGTACGACCGAACTCCCTCACCGCCAGGTTCCGCGCCATGAGCCTCCGGAAGAGCCCATCGGTCATTATGCGTGCGGCCGTTCCCGACACGAACGCGTGAGCCATACGGCCCCCGCCGAAAGCCCCCGGAAGGGGTCCCGTCCCCGGTCCGGGGGCTATGGAGATGTGGTGCTGCCGAGCGAGTCAAGGACCTCGAGGAAGTAGTCGGTCGGCTGGGCCCCCGAGACCATCTGGCGACGGTCGAACGCGAAGAGCGGGACCCCCGTAGCTCCCAACGCTGCGGCCTCCTTCTCATCGGCCCGTACCTGGAGGGTAAACGCTTGGCCCGCCAGCACGTGACGCGCGTCCTCGTCCTTCAGCCCGGATTCGGTCGCGAGCCGCAGCAAGGTTTCGGGGTCGGCAAGGGACGCTCCCTCCGTGAAGTATGCCTTCTGGAAACGGTCCTCGGCCTCCGACCGAATCCGCCGTACGGCGGCGAGCTGGAGCAGGCGATGGGCGGCGAGCGTGTTGGTCGGTCGAGCGCGGTCGAGATGGAACTCGAGCCCTTCCTCCGCTGCGATCTTCGTGACCCGCTCGTTCGCCTCGCGGGCCTGGGCCGGGGATAGCCCGTACTTCGTCATGAGCCGCTCTTCGAGGGTCATCTCGGAGCGGAGCGGTGCGTTCGGGTCGAGCTCGAAGCTGCGGAGGACGACCTCCACCGTCTCCCGACCGGAGAACTGGTTGAGCGCCTTCTCGAACCGCTTCCGTCCGATGTAGCACCAGGGGCAGACCACATCCGACCAGACCTCGACCTTCATCGGTCGGGCCGATCGCTTCGGGCCCCATAACGGACGCCGGTGACGGCAGGCCGATCGCTGGGGTTTCCCGGGTCAATCGGGTCCGATGTGCGAGTGCCCCGACACGGGGTGCGCCTCCCGCCGGGGTGTCGGGGAGATTGCGATAGTCACGTCGACCGGGATGTGGGCCCGTTCGAAGATAACCCCCATCGGACAGGTCTTCAGGGTGAGGCGCAGGATGGTCTCGATGTCCTCTTTCGACGCGTCGGTCTGTACCTCGAGAGCCCCGTGGACCCTTTCGATCGTCGGGGCACCGCGGGGCCGCTCGGCGGTCAACGAGATGGTAAGCCCGGTGAACACAAGCTTTCGCTTCTTCGCCACCAGGCCGAAGATGGTGGTTATGCAACCGGCGAGGGAAAGCACGCCGAGTTCGAGCGCGGAGGTGCCTTCATTCTGGC
>Ga0326728_10014786_pt1 | contig 16431 bp, 9 predicted proteins | sample MB3enrmetagenome_FD_207602 | JGI IMG/M metagenome (GOLD analysis project Ga0326728, IMG submission 207602) | Lab enriched peat soil microbial communities from McLean, Ithaca, NY, United States - MB31MN | ecosystem: Environmental > Terrestrial > Soil > Wetlands > Peat | place: USA: New York...
GAATCCAGTCCGCCCTTTCCCCCAGGTTTGTGGGGTGGATTCCCGCTTTCGCGGGAATGACTATTTGATCATCTTGAATCCCTTAGGAAGCCTGAAGTACTGCGGATCCGGTTCTTTTCCGGCCTGAATTTCCTCGACGCGAGTGGTAACCTTTTGGCCGGCCTGATTGGGCGACTTGGTTTCAATAGGCAGATAATTCAAGGAAGGCGCATACCACGCTTCGCTGACGTACTCGCCCTTGTGACGAGAGTCATGGATTGCGTACCCTTCGCACTCCATACCTGAGATAATCTGTTTGCCAAGGAACCTGTCTTCCGAACGATGCTGTTCAAAGGCTTGCGGGGACATTGGATTGTCGCCCAACAGCGGCTCGGCGGTGATGTCTACTTGCAGAGCTTTGATGGTCCTTCTCGAAAAATCAAGCGAATAGAACGTGTGACTAACTCGGTCGCAGAGGACTGCCGTGTCTGCAAGAACCACGACAGGCAAGCCGCCGCGGATGGGGCTAACAGTGGCCCGTCTGAACCACGACCCCGTTTGTCCCTGACATAGATTCCGGAGAGGCGGACCGTAAGATGTCCCCACGATGTCTGAACTTCGTCTTGCTCGACCCATTTGGCCACGAATGGGACCCATTCTACCGCCGCGGGTTCCTCAGCTCGCGACGAGGCCGCAAGGCCGCAGCCAAGACAGATACTCAACACAACCAGCATCGCGTAGAGCGATCGAGTCATCGAGGTGGCATCTCGCACAAATCTGGGAAAACGGCCTATCCTGGACTCTTCGAGTCAGAGCTATGTACAGGCCAAGCCAGAAAGCTTACCACACTTGAGCAGTTCGCTCACCCTCGACAACACTGCTCCGGGCAAGATATTCCTGTCAGGGCCGGAGTGGTGTGCCATGGAAACTTGCATCCTGACGACAGTCTACAACTAATTCGCGCGTTCCTCATCCCGGTGGCGCATTTCCCTCCGAGGCCACACCGAACTTAAGTGCCGGCAGTTTGCCCTGGAATCCGTCCCATCCTCCTGCTAAAGAACCAATCATAGTAGCGGTTGTCGCAATGGTCACAACGAAACGGCCTCAGCAAAAGCAAGCGGAGTACGAGAGACTCCAGCACTCCGCGCCGCCTTGAACGCCTGACGCTGCTACTCTTACAGTTAGGGCAACAACGGATTGGCATCTTCGTTCGCTCCATCTTGTCTGAAGGAGCGTTTGGAAGCGGGGTTCAAGGCTACGCTCTCTCCACCGAAGGCAGCTTTTTGCCTTGGTGACTCAATATATTACAAGCAGACGTTCCAGCGATGTGACACCAAGGTAACAGTACTGTGAACCCCCTTAGGTCCAGTCTTACCCTCTACCCGCGAGGCTGGAATCGTCGCATAATGGGGCTACCCTCGAGGGAACCTATGCCTGCGAATCTCACCCCCGAATACCTGGAAGCCGAGAGACGGTTCAAGGCCGCCAATACGACGGAAGAAAAGCTGGGCGCGCTGGAAGAAATGCTGGCCACCATCCCCCGCCACAAGGGGACGGAAAAGATGCAAGCCGACCTGAAGCGGCGCCTCTCCAAGCTGCGGACGGAACAGGCCAGGAAGCCCGTCAGCCGCGCCGGCATCATCCACCGCATCGACAAGGAGGGCGCCGGCCAGGTGGCGCTGGTGGGCCCGCCCAACAGCGGCAAGTCGATGCTGGTCCGGCAGCTCACCCATGCCACGCCGGAGGTGGCCGACTACCCTTTCACTACCCGTGTCCCCCTGCCGGGCATGATGAGGTTCGAAGACATTCAGATCCAGCTTGTGGATCTGCCCCCAGTCCATCCCGACTTCCCTGAATCATGGCTTTATCAGATCATCCGCAACGCGGATGCAGCCATGCTGGTGGTAGACCTGAGCGATCCGGACCTTCTCGAAGATCTCGAAACCACTCTCACCCAACTCGCCAAAGCCAAGGTGCAGCTCGGCGCCGAGTTGCCAAACACCCCAGGATGGCTCGGCAAAAGGACGCTGCTCATCGCCAATAAGCTCGACGCCAGCGGCGCCCTGGAAAGTTTGGAAGTCCTGAAAGACCTCTACGGCGCACGGCTTGAGATCCTGCCGGTCTCTGCCGAATCGGGGCAGGGACTGGATGAGCTCAGGCGGCGCGGTTTTGAGTTGCTGGAGGTCATCCGGGTCTACACCAAGGCCCCCGGGAAAAAACTGGAACTGACTGCGCCCTACATCTTAAAACGCGGATCCCGCTTGCTCGACTTGGCGGCACACGTCCACCACGATTTTCTCACCCAACTCAAGTATGCGCGCGTCTGGGGGCACGGGAAATTCGAGGGCCAGATGGTCAACCGCGATTACCTCCTCGAGGATAAAGACGTGGTCGAATTGCACAGGTGAAGGGCAGGTTTCAGGTGCCGGGAGTCAGGTGCTAGGGGCTGGGGCTAGGAATTGGGGCTCAAGCGCAGTGGGCAGTGACGCGCAGGGGTCAGAAATCAGAATGAAGAACATCTGCTTTCCACCTTCCGCTCGCCACTCGTCAGTTCGCTCAATAGCACTCTAGGTTTGGCTACCTACTCCAGCCCGATTTGGGCTGACACGCGGACACCCTGTCTCTTGACAAACGGAAAAGATAGGCTACAATTCTAGATGGAGTTGTGATGGAACTCAGGCCCTTTTCGGAACGCTCTCATCAGGAGCCGGGAGAAAGACATTCGAGGACATATCAGCCGGCGCGACAAAGGCCACGAACTCCGTTGCTTCTATTGGACAACTTGTCAGTTGGGATGACAAAAGAGGAATGCAGTAATTTTAAAAAGTGAACGAACAACGCGGGAATGTATATGAAAACAAAGGACTGGATTTCCACAGGCGGTGCCGAGCCGGGAATGTTGCAGAAAACAAAGGAGTTTACACGTAAAAAGCAGGAATGTTGTTGAAAGTAAAACTGGTTAGGAGGTTGTGTGTGCGGGCGAGAATCCCAAGCCTTCTGACATTCCACTCGGGTGCTACTGGCAGGGTCCCGCTTTGGAATGTGGCGCTTGGTGCCGGTTTTGTGGACCGAGCCCAATCAATGCTGGGCCGGAAGCGAGCTTCCGGCAACTGAAAGCGGCAGCCCGCCGCGGCGGGCCGTACTCCGAAAGTGCCTGTACCATAAAATGTTGATAAATTCAACGATTCAATTTCCAAAATGCTAGTATTAGGTCATCGAGTCCCCTTTTCTCGCTTCATTATGTCCCTATGCGGCTATTTTCTTGGACAATTAGTGCTAGTTCCCCTCCTCGGAACGAGAATTGCCTATGCACAGAATGTGCGTGGGTTGTTAGGGTGATTTCACCCGAAGGCGGGATTCCGGATCGCAAGCTAACTCAAGCGCAAAAACCGAGAGACAAGTCGGAGGAAAAGGAGTAGAATCTCGCATTCCAAGCTGACTGACACGAAACCGATGGGTCGAGCTTCCCGGCATGGGTCTCTCCGGCGAGCGTCCCCGCCTCCGGTTTTGAAGGCTTAGGCTTCTATGAGCATCAACATTGGATTAGATATCGGCGCTGTCAGTTTTAAGCTTGCCGCCATAGGATCAACAGCGGACGACCGGCTATTCCGCAACCTGAGTGAAAAATCCCAGACATTTTACGGGGCCACGTTTCCCGCTTCCAGCCCTTTCGCAGGGCGACCGCTGATCCTCTCGAAGTACCGGCGCATTCAGGGCAGCCCCATCCAATCCACCTTCGACCTGCTGCAAGAGCTTTACGAGGACCTCTCGGAGGAAAACGTTGAAGGGATTCGCGTGACCGGGTCAGGCAGCCAACTCATCGCTAAAATCCTGGGCATCTACTTTGAGAACGAGTTCCGCGCCATTGCCAAAGGCGTGCGGACGTTCAACCCCGAGGTGCGCACGATTTTCGAAATCGGTGGCGAGTCCTCAAAATACCTGCGGCTGGACCCGGAAGCGACGGGCAAGCACCTGGGAATCGTGGACTACCAGACCAGTGGCGAATGCGCGGCGGGCACAGGCTCCTTTATTGACCAGCAGGCTACGCGTTTGCTTTACAGCATCGAAGAGGTCGGCCCAGCGGCGTGCGGGGCAAGTTGCGCGGCTCGCATTGCCGGCCGATGCTCCGTGTTCGCCAAGACGGACATGATCCACGCTCAGCAGAAGGGCTACAGCACGGAGCAGATCCTGCGGGGCCTGTGTGACGCCGTAGCGCGAAACTTCAAATCGAGCATCGTCAAAGGCCGGGCCGTGGTGGCGCCAGTGGCCTTCATCGGCGGCGTGGCGCTGAACGCGGGCATCTCGAACGCCCTGCGAGAGGCATTCAAGCTGAGCGAGAACGACCTCGTGGTCCCCGGCCTCTACGCGTGGTTGGGGGCGCTGGGCGCCGCCATGCTGGAGGCTGAGGAATGGCGCAAACGGTCGTTCAAGCGCATTCATCAACTGCGCCAGCATGAGGCTGCCAAGAAGAGTTTTGCCTGCACGGAAGCGCTCTCCATGAAAAACGTGCTCCTGTTGCGGGACCGAGCGGAGCCGGCAGCGATTTCAAATTTGAAATCTCAAATTTCAAATAGGATCGAAGCGTACCTGGGAATAGATATCGGCTCGGTGAGCACCAACTTGGTGGTTACCGATGTGGCAGGCAATCTTCTGAAAGAAATCTACCTGCCTACGCAGGGGCGGCCCATCGAGGTGGTCGACCGGGGGCTCAAGGAGATCGAGGCCGAACTCGGGACCCGGCTCGACATTCGTGGCGTGGGGACCACGGGTTCCGGCCGCGAGCTGATCGGCGAACTGGTAGGCGCCGACACGGTAAACGACGAGATCACCGCCCACAAGACCGGGGCCATGCACGTCTGCCAGCAAATGGGCATGGAGCCGGTGGATACGATCTTCGAAATCGGCGGCCAGGACTCGAAGTTCATCCGCATTGAGAAGGGCGTGGTGGTGGACTTCACCATGAACGAAGCCTGCGCCGCCGGCACCGGCTCGTTCCTGGAAGAGCAAGCCGAGAAGCTGGGGATTTCCATCAAGGAGGAATTCGCGCGCCTGGCCCTGGCCTCCGCGAATCCCGCGCGGCTGGGTGAACGTTGCACGGTCTTCATGGAGCGCGACGTCACCTCACTGCTGCTGAAGGGCGCGGAGGTAGGGGATCTCGCGGCGGGCCTGGCTTATTCCGTCGCCTTGAACTATCTGAACCGCGTGGTGCGGGGAAGGAAAATCGGCAACGTCATCTTCTTCCAGGGGGGAACCGCTTACAACGACGCCGTGGCGGCCGCCTTCTCCCAAGTCCTCGGCAAGCGGATTGTTGTTCCGCCGCATAACGGCGTGATCGGGGCCATCGGCATGGCGCTCATTGCAAGAGACCGCATGAAGGGTGCCGACCGCCCCAGCCGCTTCCGGGGCTACGACCTCTACCGGGTCCAGTTCACGGCGCGGGACTTCGTCTGCCGCGCCTGCTCGAATTACTGCGACATGAAAGAGTTCATCATCGAGGGAGAACGCACCTATTGGGGGGACCAGTGCTCTGACAAGTTCCGCAAGCGGGCGCGTTCCGACCGCCAGCCCATCCTCGAAGATCTGCTCGACTACCGTGAAAAGCTGCTGGAAGAAGTTCTGCTGCCCGCCCGAGGTTCGAGGCCTAGCGTGGGCATCCCGCGCACCATGTTTTACTACGACCGCTTCCCCTTCTGGTGCGCCTACTTCCAGGAACTGCAATTCAACGTGGTGGTCTCCGCCACGACCGACCGCAAGATCTCCACCCGAGGTGAGGAGTTGGCCGTGGCGCAGCCTTGCTTCCCGGTACAGGTGGCGCACGGGCACGTCCTGGACTTGCTGGACAAAGGGGTGGATTACCTGCTGTTGCCCAACACCGTCAACGACGAAGCTCCGTCGAGCGGCGTGGATTCGCACCTCTGCCCTTGGAATCAGACGCTCCCCTTTGTGGTGCGCGCGGTGCCGCAAGTGGAGAGCGCGCGCACCAGGTTGCTGATTCCCACGGTGCATTTCCGCTTCGGGCGGAAGCACGTCGAGAAGGAACTGGCGGAGTTTGCTCGCTCACTCGGCATTTCGCGCAAGCTGAGCGATCGCGCGGTGACGGCAGCCTACGCCGCCCAGGGAGCCTTTACCGAGGCCGTGCTGGAGGCAGGCGCTCAGGCCCTGGCCCAGCTCAAGGAGAGCGGCGAGCCGGCGTTGGTGCTGGTGGGGCGTCCTTACAACCTCTACGACCGCAGCGTCAACTGCGACATCCTGCGCAAGCTGCGCTCCCTTTATGGCGTCAATGTTCTGCCCATGGATTTCCTCCCCCTGGACTTCGAAGACATCACCGAGGTCAACGCGAATATGTACTGGAACTCCGGGCGGCGGATTCTGGCGGCGGCGCAATTGACTCGCCGCCACCGCAACCTGCACCTGGTCTACATCTCGAACTTCAAGTGTGGACCGGACTCCTACATCAAGTCGTTCCTCGACGATGCCGCCGGCAAGCCCTCGCTGGTGCTCCAGTTCGACGGCCACTCGAACGACGCCGGGTTTATCACCCGCTGCGAAGCCTATCTGGATAGCAAAGGATTTCTGCGATGCGCCTCTTCGACCACCGTCATGTAAGCCGTCGCATCAGCGCCGGGCATCCCCTGGCGGGCAAGACGGTTTACATCCCCACCATGGCGGAAGGCAGTTCCGAGGCCTTCGCGGCAGTTTTTCGCTGGCTGGGCATTGAAGCACAGCCCACCCCGCCCTCCAACGAGCGGACACGCGAGCTGGGGAGCAAGTACACGACCGGCGACGAGTGCTACCCGGCCAAGGTTACGGTGGGCGATTTCCTCCGCGTTATCGAAATGCCGGGCTTCAGGCCGGCGCGCGCGGCGTTCTTCATGCCTACCGCCGAGGGCCCGTGCCGCTTCGGCCAGTACGCCCCTTTCCTGAAGAAAATCCTGCGCGATGCTGGTTACGGCGACGTCCAGATCCTGTCGCCCACCAGCCAGAATGGCTATGCTGATCTGGGCGACATCACCAACGCCTTCCTGCGGGCTGGTTGGCGGGCGCTGGTCGCGGCAGACACGGTCCACCGTGCCTTGCTGAAGACCCGTCCCTATGAGAAAAGCCCAGGCGCCTCGGACCGCGTCTTCCAGGCGTCCCTCCAAGACTTGTGCCAAACACTGGAAGCAAGTTGCGCGGAAATGGACTGCCAACTCTTGGCCCTGGTGGAGTCGATGATCCGGGCGCGCGAGAGGTTCCGGCGTGTCCCGGCCCACTACGATTCAGAAACTCCGCTGATTGGCGTGGTGGGAGAGATCTTCTGCCGCCTGAATACCTTCTCCAATGAAGACTTGATACGCAAGCTGGAAAGCTATGGGGCCGAGTGCTGCCTGAGCCACATTGCTGAATGGGTGGCCTACACCAACACCGAGCAGGAACGAAAGCTTCGTCTGCGCGGACGGGTCATTTCGCTGGATATGTTGAAGGCGCGCTTGCGCTCCTACATCCAGCATTCCGATGAGCACGCCTTGATCGCCCCCTTCCATGAGGACTTTGTGGGTTACGAGGAGCCGGAAGTCGAGGAGATTATAGAACTAGCCTGGCCCTATTTGCCGGTCTGCGGAGCGCAGGGTGAGATGGTCCTGAGCGTGGGGAGGGCGGCTCATCATGCCCTTCACGGGGCCGACGGCGTCATCGATATCAGTCCCTTCACGTGCATGAACGGAATTGTGAGCGAGGCCATCTATCCCAAGCTCAGCAAGCACTACGGCGGCATCCCCATTCGCAATTTCTATTTCGATGGCACGCAGTCCGACCTCGACCGTGACTTGGGCATCTACCTCGAACTCGCCCGATCCTACCGCGAGAAAAAGGCTCACCCTCGCAAGTATGCTCCCTGTTTCACCCAGCCCGTTGCTTGAACCGCATCGGTTGTCGTCTTGAAGTAATGAAGTGAAACTGGAAACTGGAAACTCGAAACTGACCCTCCGCTTGCCAGTTTCTGATTTCTAGTTTCTGCCTTCTAGTTTTCTCTAGTCCTTCCTCCATTCTTCCCAATCTTTCAGAACGGCCTTGGTCATTCGATGAACCGCATCGAGCAGCCAGTCCGGCTTGCGTCTCCCCAGGTCGCGCCGAACGGCCTTGATTGCGTCCTTGCTCCCGAGGTGGATATTTGCGGTCTCGAAACCCATGGCGTGGAGCAAGCGCTGCTCATCTCGCTTCTCAGGCAGGGCGGCCAGTTCGATGCGCGAACAATGGGGGGACAGCCGGCGCACGATCCACCTACCACGCAGATGCACAAAGGGGTCAAGAACCCGCGCCGCTTTGGTGATGATATCCTCATAAAACATCTTCTGCGGGCCTTTACCTTCATTTGCCCAAACACACGCCGAAGGCACCGTCGCCTTCGCCTCGCGCGCGACCCTTCCTGCTCCCCAGTCTGCGATCGCCACGTAACGTTCCCGCCCAAGGCTGCCCAAGCCCGCCGCCCGATGGGCAACGCGATAAATCAATCCTCGTTCCGGCAACAATTCCTCGAGCGCTTTCCTGGCACTCTTGGGGATTTCGCCGCGAACCGTGGGTAAGGCATTCATCTTTCCCCAAAAATGAACGGGGTCGCGAAGTTCGCCGGTGACAGCTTCGCGCAGCCACTTGTCATTCTCCTCCAGAACGAATGGCTTGCCCCCTTCTTCGAGACCTTCGTGGTAACCGTTCAGAATACTCTTGCACACGGCTGGCGTGGTCAGCGCCAAATGGCGGGCAGCAATGGCCAGGTGTGCGCTCACCGCGAGCCTGACCAGGTCGTTGGTGTAGGCCATCGGAAAGGCCTCGTCAAAATCGTTCACGCCCCAGATCAGGCGTCCTTCGACGTCGCGCCACGTCCCGAAATTCTCCACGTGAAGATCGCCCACCGCCAGAGTCCGAGGCGCCTTGGCAAGATCCGGACACACTTCCGGCCACAGTTGAGCCCACCGATAGAATGTGGCGCGCAAAAAGGGGAACGGCGCCTCCACCATCCGGGAGTGCTTCAACGCCAAGTCCGCCTGGACAAGAGTGAGGCGCTCGCCCAGCCATGCTTCGTACCTCTTGGTCGCCTTTTTGATCCTCATTACTTCCACCAACCGTTCGCCTGCTGGCAGGTGAGTCAGCGAAGTGAGCATGACGAGGCTTACTCGCGCCTGACAGCAAGAGGGGAGATTACCCCGGCAGGGACTCTTTTTGCAAGTCCTGCCGCGCGACGAAGTTAGCGCCGAGTCCTACAGGAGAGTTATACTCACCACACTATGAAGCGATTTCCAGTTGGGAAATTGCCCCCGCGCATTCTCCAGGCTCTATTGGCCCAATGCCGAGTGTCAAGACGATCCAGAGTCGTTCTGGGCCCGCGCTTCGGTGAGGATGCCGCCGTAATCGACCTTGGCGCAAAATACCTTGTGGCGAAAACAGACCCAATTACCTTGACCTCGGAGCGCCTCGGTTGGTACGCGGTCAACATTAATGGCAATGATGTCGCCACTCTGGGAGCGCGTCCGCTCTGGTTCCTGGCGACTTTGCTGCTTCCTGAAAAGGCCGTGACCTTGCCACTGGTCCGCAAGATCTTTAGGGAGACGCTTCGTGCCTGCCGGGAACTGGGTGTGACACTCTGTGGCGGCCACACAGAGATCACCCGTGGCATCGACCGTCCGATTATGGTTGGTCAGATGCTAGGAGAGGTCGCCAAATCGAAGCTTGTTCGAAAGGAAAGCCAGCAGCCGGGAGACCTCGTGTTGCTCACGGGTGGCATTGCGATCGAGGGCACGGCCATCCTGGCAAGGGAAAAGCGTCTTACCCTCGCGCGGAAACTGCCGATTAGAACTCTGCGCCATGCTGAGCGGTTGCTCTTTCGTCCCGGGATTAGCGTCGTCCGGGACGCATTGCTCGCGCAACGGCACGGTGAAATCCACGCCATGCACGACCCGACCGAAGGCGGACTGACCTCAGGGTTGTACGAACTCGCAAAGGCCGGCGGCGTGGGGCTGCGCATCTGGAAAGATAAGGTCCCCATTCTCGAGGAGACGCGCTGTTTCAGCGAAGTCCTGGGATTCGATCCCTTTGCATTGATTGCGTCGGGCGCATTGCTCGTGGTGGCAAGTGCGAACTCGGCCCCGAAGCTGCTTCGCGCTTACACTCGCCATGGTGTAAGAGCCGCCATCATCGGCGAGGTCAGGCAAGCCGCCGAGGGCATCCAAGTGGTCGAGAAGGACCGCGTAAGGCAGCTCCGGGTTCCCGCCAGAGACGAGATTGCCCGCCTGCTCGAATAGACAAAAGTAAACTGCACGAGTTCAAGTAGCGGGAGGCTGGGGTGGCGGGCCATACGGAGCAGGAAAACCCCTCCGCTGATTCTCCACGACCGTGCTCCTTCTCGCCAACTTGGGTGGCTGATCGAGTTCGGGTTCGCAAGGGTGCAGGCATCGTAGCAGCGCTTCAAAAAGGAGGCCCAAGAGCGGTTGGCACGCGCATCTTTTCGTGCTATATTGAGGGAGTGAGCTGAATCGTTTCGGGTAAGCTTGTGCGCCTTCTTAGGAACGCTCCGGTTCGAATAATGGGGGAAAACTAGGGTCAAGACTCGGTGCTTGTGGAGGCCCAGCAACGCCTTCCATTGCGAGCTTGCTCGACGGGTTGATTCCGAACCTGCTAGGCGCAAGTCTCACAAAGCTTACGCCCTACCCCCCTATGAAACCTCAATGAATGCTTGGCTGCAAGTCCTGAATTACCTCAAGACGAAGGTCAACACGCAAAGCTACCAGACCTGGTTGAGGCCTACGCGGTTCAGCCACGTAGAAAACGAAGCCATTGTAGTGTCCGTGCCGAACCATGAGTTCCAAGAATGGATTCAGGAGAATTACGGCGGGCTTGTCACTGAGGCCCTAGACCACCTAAAATTGGGTTTCAGGGAGATTCACTACATTTTCGGGGAGAATGCAGAGAAGAAGAGTGTTAATGGCAACGACGCCAAACCTTTGCAGAGGAAACTGGACTTCGATTCCGTCGACCACCAACTCAATCCTAAGTATACCTTTGACACATTCGTAGTCGGTTCTTGTAACCAATTCGCTCACGCGGCGGCCCGCGCCGTGGCGCAGGCTCCAGCAAAGGCTTACAACCCGCTGTTCCTCTACGGCGGAGTCGGGTTGGGCAAGACCCACCTCATGCAAGCTGTTGGCCACGTGATTAAGCACAACTGGAAGGACATGCGGTTGGCTTACGTCTCCTCGGAAGCTTTCACCAACGACGTTATAAACTCCCTTCGATATGACCGCATGGTGTCCTTCCGGGATAAGTATAGAAACGTCGATGTGCTCCTCATGGATGACATCGAGTTCATCGCCGGAAAAGAACGGACAATGGAAGAGTTTTTCCATACTTTCAATACCCTCTATGAGGCGCAGAAGCAGGTGATGATTTCGTGCGACTGTCCTCCGAATGAAATCCCTGGCTTGGAAGAGAGGTTGCGCTCCCGCTTCGCTTGGGGTCTCACGGCTGATCTGCAACCTCCTGATCTTGAGACCAAGAGGGCTATTCTGGCCAAGAAATGCGAAGAGCAAGCGCTTACTCTACCCGACGAGGTCAGCGACCTCATCGCGCGCAAGATCAAGTCCAGCGTGCGTGAGCTTGAAGGCGCTCTGACCCGGCTCATCGCCTATTCCTCTCTGACCGGCGCCGAGATTTCCGTTTCAATGGCGCAGCAGGTGTTGAAGAGTCTTGTCGATCTAGGAGAACGCCGGGTCTCGATTGAGAACATTCAGCGTGCCGTCTGCCAGGAGTTTGGTTTGACGCTCCCGCAATTGAGATCAAAAAATAACAGCCGCCCCGTTTCTTACCCCCGACAGGTTGCGATGTACCTTGCAAAGGAGCTCACCAGCGCCTCACTACCGCAGATCGGCCGGGAGTTCGGTGGGAAACACCACACGACCGTGTTGCACTCTATCAACAAGATTTCGCAATTACGCCAGTCCGACAGAGATTTGAACAGACTTCTCAACAAGCTTCGAGATAGTCTCAGTTCAACTTAGCGACTTTCTTATGACGTTCGTGATGAGAAAACTTGTGAATCTCTTCCGGCTACACGACAGCGAATCGAAATTCACAGCTTTGCCAATCCTATGCACAGGGCAAGTATCTGTAACTGGATGTTTGGGAAACTGTTCCACACTTTTCCACACTTCCACAGCATCTACTACGAATAATCTCTTCTAATAGGACACCAATAAAATGGATTTCTCCATCGAAAAGTCTCAGCTCTTAAAAGAATTGGCACTCACTCAGGGAGTGGTTGAGAAGAAAACGACCATTCCGATTCTATCCAATCTACTGGTTGAGGCGGAGGAGCAGGTTCTTAGGATTAGCGCTACCGATCTTGACCTTGGGGTGTGTTGCCATTGCCCGGCGAAGGTTAAGAGCCCCGGTTCAGGGACGATTCCTGCCAAGCGCCTCCTTGAGATTGTGCGATCTCTTCCCGAAGCTGAGGTTCACTTCAAGGCATTGGAGAACCACTGGGTGCAGGTTACCTGTGAACGCTCGTCCTTTAAGCTGGTCGGAATGGCAAAGGACAATTTTCCGATGCTGCCGGCTGTCCCGCCTGCTTTGGCAACGCTCCCTGCGAATGTTTTCTCGACTGTCATTCAGAAGACAGTCTTTGCAATCTCTAATGAGGAGTCCCGGTACACCTTAAATGGGGGCCTGTTGTTACTCAAACCCGGCAGTGCGACCATGGTGGCAACCGATGGGCACAGGCTTGCCCTGATTGAGCGGGACATTGAGGTTCCCGGGCTTAAGAATGAGTTGAGGCTGCTGATCCCCAAGAAGGCTATGGGCGAGCTTGTCAGGCTACTATCGGAAGGCGAAGGGGAGTTGCCAGTTAGCATATCAAAGGATGAGAGCCATCTCTTCTTTTCTCTTGGCCAGCGAGTCTTGATTTGCAGGATGTTGACGGGGCAATTTCCAAACTATGAAGCTGTCCTTCCCCGTGAGAACAACCGCGTGTTGGAACTTGACAAGGAAACAATCTCCGCTGCCGTGCGTCGGGTTGCCTTGCTGGCTGACGAACGCTCGCGTGCCGTGCGGATGCATTTGGAGAAGGGACAATTGGAAATATCCTCGTCGAGCGGGGAGTACGGCGAGGCCCGCGAAGTACTCGATACGTCCTACCAAGACGAACCCATGCAGATTGGCTTCAACTATCAGTACCTGCTGGATTTCTTTGGCGTGTTGGGAGAGGCTGAGAAGATCAAGCTTGAGCTAAAGGACGAGCAGAGCGCCGGCCAACTGCGGCCTGTCGAGGAGGGACCGTACCGGTATCGGTACGTAGTGATGCCCATGCGGATTTAGCCGCTCACCGCCGTGCAATGCCCTCTTATCGGCTTCGGGTGGCACACGGGTCGGTGGCGTTGGGTTCTGAATGGCGGAGAAAGGACGGGTCAATAATTCTGAAGAGGAGTCAGCAGTCAGATTAGCTTGGTGAAGCGGAGCCGGCGGGGAGACTCCTTCTCCGCCGGCTTTTTTGTACAGGCTGGAATCAGACGGGAGGTTTGTGGAACACGTGAGCAAGCAAAAGCCGGCAGAACCTGATGGAGCCCAGGCTTACGACGCCGCTAGTATTAAGGTGCTTGGCGATTTGGAGGCGGTGCGCAAGAGGCCGGCGATGTACATAGGGTCGACGGGCGCCATGGGTCTACACCACCTTGTATGGGAGGTGGTGGATAATTCAGTCGACGAGGCGCTGGCAGGCTACTGCGACCGCATTGATGTCGTCGTCCATAGTGATGACTCCGTGACGGTTATCGACAACGGGCGCGGCATTCCAGTTGATTTGCACAAGGAGGAAGGGCGTTCAGCGGCGGAAGTGGTGATGACGGTCCTTCACGCGGGAGGTAAGTTTGACACCAACAGCTACAAGGTCTCCGGCGGCTTGCATGGCGTGGGAGTCTCAGTTGTCAATGCCCTCTCAGAGCGGCTCGACCTGGAAATATGGCGGGACGGGTACACCTGGGAACAATCCTATGAACATGGAAAGCCCATCCAAGATTTGAAGAGGGCGGGTAAAACCGAGCGCCGCGGCACCAAAATTACTTTCCTCCCGGACGCCAAGATCCTCGATACGATTGACTTCAACTACGATACCCTGGCTCAGCGCCTGCGCGAACTCTCCTTCCTGAATAAAGGCCTTACCATCCGGCTCAAGGACGAACGTAGCAACAAGCAGGCAGAGTTTCATTACAATGGCGGAATTGCGGAGTTCATCAAGCACCTCAACAAGAACAAAGAGGTTCTTCACCCCACCCCCATTTATGGCGAGGCTGATCGCGACAACGTCCACATGGAGTTTGCCCTCCAGTACAACGACGGTTACGCGGAGACGGTCTTCTCTTTTGCCAACAACATCAACACCGTGGACGGCGGTACACACCTGTCAGGTTTCCGCTCCGCGCTCACTCGGGCCATCAATCAATACGGCCAGAATCAGGGGCTTTTTAAGGATGTGAAGGAGAACCTGCAGGGCGAGGATGTGCGCGAAGGTCTTGTGGCAGTGATCAGCGTCAAACTCCCACAGCCCCAATTCGAAGGCCAGACCAAAGGGAAGCTCAACAGCGACATCCAGAGCACGGTGGCGAGCTTCGTTTACGAGAAGTTGATGGAGGCTTTCGAGAAAAACCCTACCGTGGGTCGGAAGGTCTGTGCTAAAGCGATCGACGCTTCGCGCGCCCGCGAGGCGGCGCGCAAGGCACGCGAATTGACGCGGCGCAAAGGCGCACTCGATTCCGGCGGACTTCCCGGGAAGTTGGCAGATTGCCAGGAGAGAGACCCCGAGCGCTGTGAACTCTTCCTGGTGGAGGGTGATTCGGCGGGCGGTTCTGCAAAGCAGGGGCGCGACCGCCGCTATCAAGCCATCCTGCCCTTGCGAGGAAAAATCCTGAATGTTGAAAAAGCGCGCTTCGACAAGATGCTGGGCCATGAGGAAATCCGCGCCCTCATCACTGCGCTTGGCACGGGCATTGGGAAGGATGACTTCGACGTCACGAAACTCCGCTATTCCAAGATCATCATCATGACTGACGCGGACGTGGACGGATCACACATCCGCACTCTGCTGCTTACCTTCTTCTATCGTCAGATGCCGGAATTGGTGGAGCGCGGTCATGTCTTTATTGCCCAGCCGCCGCTTTACCTGATTAAAAAAGGCAAGTCCCTGCGCTACATCCGGGACGAGAAGGAGTTTCGGCGAGAAATCATGCGCCGGGCCACGGAAGACCACACCGTCGAAGTGGGCGACGGCAAGAAGACTAAGCTCCAGGGTGGTGAGCTGACCAACTTTCTGATGGCGTTGGCCGAATACGTCGAGCTCTTCGATAAGCTCGAGAAAAGGCTTGGCGATGAGCGCCCTATCAATGCCCTGCTGAAAGCCGAACTGGGCAAGAAGATGGAACTCGAGAACAAGGATAAACTCGAGTTGGTCGCCAGGGAACTTAAGGCGGAAGGGTTCACCATAACCGTCCGTCTTGACGAGGAGCACAACCTGTACACCTTGAGCTTTTCCAGCGAGACGCTTGGCGAGCGAACCATCGATTGGGACCTGGTCTCAAGCGCCGACTATAAGCGCCTGCTTGACCTCTATCGGCGGGTGCGCGATTACGATAAGCCCCCCTTTATCATTGCCACCAACGGCACGCAATTGACCATCGAGGACCGCGGGCAACTCCTCGAACACGTCATGGCCCTGGGAAAGAAGGCGTTCACCGTGCAGCGCTTCAAGGGCTTGGGAGAAATGAATCCGGATCAACTCTGGCAGACCACTATGGACGCCGAGCAACGCGTGCTGCTCCAGGTGAAAGTCGAGGACCATGTGGAGGCGGATTCCATCTTCACCGTGCTCATGGGCGACGTCGTGGAGCCCCGCCGCCAGTTCATCGAAGATAACGCGCTGGACGTGAAGAACCTGGATATTTGACTCCTCTTTTTGCAATCGGCAACCCCAACCGCGTGTGAAATCCGTTACAATAGAATGGAGAGGATTTGTAGCAGCGGCGCCTGTGGAGAGTGCGAAAGTGGTGGTCACAGAACGGGGGCGCGGACGACGCGCAGCCCGGAAGCCGAGGAAACCGCGTAAGGTCGCCGACCATGCGGCCTTTGGCATGTGGGCGGACCGTGAGGACATGAAAGACGTGCACGCCTGGCTGAAGAAGATTCGCGCGCCGAGATACGACCGCTTGGGCAGACGTCGGCCAAAGCCGTAGTGTGATAGCAAGGAACTGGCTCTATGGGTGATCAAGAACTATTCAAGCCGGCGCGGGAGATACCCGTCAACATCGAAGACGAGATGCGCAAGTCGTATCTCGACTACGCGATGAGCGTCATCATCGGGCGGGCGCTGCCGGACGTGCGCGACGGGCTCAAGCCGGTGCATCGGCGAATTCTTTACGCCATGTACAAAGAGGGGAACAC
>Ga0326728_10014787_pt1 | contig 16430 bp, 7 predicted proteins | sample MB3enrmetagenome_FD_207602 | JGI IMG/M metagenome (GOLD analysis project Ga0326728, IMG submission 207602) | Lab enriched peat soil microbial communities from McLean, Ithaca, NY, United States - MB31MN | ecosystem: Environmental > Terrestrial > Soil > Wetlands > Peat | place: USA: New York...
AATCACGGCGTGGACATGGGCTCGGACCAAAACATCAATGCCAGTCCGGTGATCGCACCCGCGTCCTCGGGCGACACCGCCTACCTGCCGTACTACCCGCACACAGGCAACATAACGCAGTTCTTCGTGCCGGTGTCCGCGATGTACAACGCCCTGCAAGCGAAGTTTGACCGGCGCTTTAACACCTCGCTAGGCATCACCACCTCGATCAGCTACCAAAAGGGCATGGCTTACTACAACGGCGGAGACGACGATGGATTCTACGGCTTCTATCTCAACGGGCAGTATCACCGTAATTGGGGCCTGAACGATTTCAATCGTACGTTCAGCTTTGTGCAGAGCTATGTTTTCCAACTCCCCTTCGGTAAGGGGAAACACTTCCTGAACTCCGGTCCGCAAGGGCTGGACAAGATTGTGGGCGGATGGCAGATCGAGGGCATCCTGACGGCCATGACCGGAACTCCCTTCACGGTGACCTACAGCTCAACGTACTTGAACCTTTCCCAAGGCGGCACTAACACGCCCATCCAGGTGGGTCCGGCCACCAAACTGCACGGAATCAACACCACCCCGAACGGTGGAAGCCTGTGGTTTGATACAACCGCGTTTGCCCAGCCACCCTGCCAGTCGGCGACACCTAGCGCTGCCTGCCCGACCGGAGCCATCGATCAGGTCGGCGGCGCTGCCCAGCAGGTCGGAAACGTTGGACGCAATTCCATGATTGGGCCGGGATTCTTCAACGTGAACCTGGCCCTGTCCAAGACCACCCATTTCACCGAGCGCATCGTCATGCAGCTTCGGCTGGAAACCGTAAACACAACCAACACTCCGCAGTTCGCCAATCCGAACGGCACTTGCTGCACCGCGAACAACGCCAACTTCGGATTCGTGACCAGCACCGTCAGCAGCGGCTCTGGCTCGGTCAACTCCGGCACCGGCGGCCCTCGCAGTATCCAATTGGCGGCGAAGTTGACGTTCTAGCTTTTCGAGAAGTAGCTTTGGCCACCGGGGCGGCGCCCGCAACAGCGGCTCCGGAGTGAACGGCGTCGGCTAGTTCGGCCGTTCCTTCCAGCTTGCAGCCAAGCTGACGTTCTGACGCGGAGTAGCAACCGAGAGTAGGAGTCTCCAGTGGGGCCGGGCACGTCGTCCGGCCCCTTTTTATTTGCCTCGTAGGCAGCGCCGATAGAGAAGTTGGAAGGCCGATTGACGGGGTACCTCTGGGTCCGCCGCAGGCTGCCAACCCGCCCCACAAAGGCCCGGGACCGAACAAGATGTTCGGTCCGCCGCATTGGCGTGTTGAATCTAAGGTGGTTAGCGATGGCGACTGTACATCATGTTCGGTGCCCCTGCTTCTTCGCCGGCGCCGCTGGGGCCGCCGCCCGGCCTCTTTTTATTTGCCTGCCTTCAATGTTTCCAGCATCTGCCGCACGCCGGCATCGGGATGGATTCGCTCGGCCGCTTCGAGCTGAGCGATCGCCTCGGGAATGCGGCCGGGCATCTGAGAAAACGCCAATCCCAGGTTTAGGTGCGCGTCGGCGTAATCCGGGTCGATCCGCAGGGCGGCTTGAAAATGGGCGATGGCCTCGCCGATGCGGCCGGGCTCCTGCGCCAATAAGACTCCCAGGTTGTTGTGGGCTTCCGGATAATCCGGACGCAGGCGGATGGCGGCTTCCAGGTGAGCGATGGCTTCGGAGGCCCGGCCATCCGTCTTCGCCAGCGCCAACCCCAGGTTGTATTGCGCTTCCGCCAGGTTGTGGCGCGCGTCGGCGTAATTGGCATCGATGCCGAGCGCGGCTTCATACTCGGAGATGGCCTCGCTCCAGCGGCCCGCCTGCGACAAGGCATTGCCGAGATTGTTGTGCGGAATGGCCAAATCCGGGTCGATGGCGAGGGCGGCGCGGAATTCTTTGATGGCGTCGGGCAAGCGGCCGGGCAGTCTGGCGAGCGCGCTCCCCAGATCGGTGTGCGCGCGGACGTAATCCGGTCTGATCGCCAGGGCAGCTTGGAAATGGCCGATGGCTTGGTCCAAATCGGCGGGGTCTTCGGCCAGCGCGACGCCCAGGTTATGATGCGCCAGGTAGTTCCCATCGGTTACGTCCACGGCGTGCTGGAAGAGCGTGCAGCTGTCGCGCCAGTATCCGATTTGAATCCAGGCGACGGCCACGAGACACACACCGGCGATAGCGGCCAGCGCGACGGCGGCTAGTCTGACGCGCGGCACACTACGGAGAAGATCCGCCGCGCCCCATACCAGCATAATAGTCAGGCCGATCATGGGGATGTAGGTATAACGGTCCGCGCGCGCCTGCGCTCCAACCTGTATCAGCCCGATGACGGGCGCCAGCGCAACCAGGTACCAGAGCCATCCCACCATAAGGTAGGGAAATCTGCGAATCGAGCGGAGCGCCACAATCGAAATGGCCGCAATGGCTAGCGCGCAGACGGCGGCCTGCCACGCGGGCACCTCCGCCGGGTAGGGATAGAACACCGCCAACCGGGCAGGCCAGAACATTTTAGCGATATAGACAACGCAAGAGACCAGGGCGTTCTCGATACGCAGCCCAAGTGGAAATGCGCCCATCGATCCCACCGCGCCGCCGGCTTGTTGCACAAGGTACGTGGCGCAGGCCACGGCGGCGGACATCGCCAATAGCGGAATCTTCTCGCGCAGCAGCGGGGCGATGCGGGACCGGGAGAGTCCCGTCGCGCGGCCTAGCGGCCACACGTCCACAAGCAGCAGCACCAAGGGCAGAGTCACGATCATGGGCTTGGCCATCAGCCCCAGACCAAACGCCAGCACCACCAGTAAGTAGCGGACCAGCGCCGGGCGTTCGACATAACGCACGTAACTCCACAGCGCCAGCGACCAGCAGAAACCGCTCAGGACGTCTTTCCGCTCCGCCACCCAGGCGACCGATTCGACATGCAACGGGTGCAGGGCGAAGAGGAACGCGACCGACGCGCTGGGCCAGCGGCGTCCGGTGGAGCGATTCAGAAACGCGAAGAGCAGCAGCGCGGCCAGGGCATGCAGCAGCACGTTGGCGAGATGGTGCCATCCGCTGCGCAGGCCGAACATCTGGCAATCGAGAATGTGCGAAAGGCGGGTGAGCGGAAACCAGTTGGCGGCTTCGGTGGAGGTGAACGCCCAAGCGACATTCGCCGGGGTGACGCCGGTGCGCACGTGCGGGTTTCTGGCGATATACTCGGGGTCGTCGAAATTGACGAACTCGAAGTGGCGGACCTGCGCGTACACCGCAAACGTCGCGAGAAACAGGCACACATAGATCCACAGTGTGTGGCGCGGACGCGGCGGCGGGCTTGCGGGAGGGGTGACGCCCGGCTTTGGCTGTCGATTCGGCGGCTTGGCGGAGCGCTTCGCCATGAGACCTAATCACGATTATAGAGGGCCATGTTAGCGCTTGGCCAGTATTGCGGTGGCAGGCACACCTCCTGGTGGACATTTAACGAGAAATACGGTGAATTCCCTGCTCGCGCGATCCGCCATGGCTTACTCTTAGTCACAGCGAGATGAAAGCTATCGGACTTTTAATGGCGGTGGGCTGGTTTTCCTCCGCCTCTTTCGCGGCGGAACCAGCCGCACTCATCCAGAACATTCCGGGGCGCCAGACGATCGATCTGTGCGGACCGTGGCGGGCGATTGTCGATCCCTACGAGGCGGGATATCTGGACTACCGCTACCGGCCTTATAAAGACGGCGGAATGGGAGCCAACAAGAAGCCGAAATCCCCGGGCGAGATTGTGGAGTATGACTTCGATACCGCGGGCGAGTTGATGGTGCCGGGCGATTGGAACACGCAAAGGCCGGAGCTGCTCTTCTATGAAGGGAGCATCTGGTACAAGAAGGATTTCGACTACGCTCCCAAGCCCGGCCGCCGCCTGTTCGTGTGGTTCGGAGCGGCGAACTATCGCGCCATGGTGTTCCTAAACGGGACCAAGCTCGGCGAACATGTGGGCGGATTCACGCCGTTTCAGTTCGAGATCACCAGCCTGGTGCGCAACAAAGGGAACTTCCTGATCGTGAAGGTGGACAACCAACGGCAACGGGAGGCCGTGCCCACTTTGATGACCGATTGGTGGAACTACGGCGGACTGACGCGCGACGTGAGGCTGGTGGACGTCCCGGAAACCTTCGTGGAAGACTACTCCGTGCAACTGGAGAAGGGATCGCAAAACCGGATTGCCGCCTGGGTGCGCCTGAACGGCCCCCGAAAGCAGCAGCGAGTGACGGTAACCATTCCCGAAGCCGGCGTCTCGAAAGAAATCGCGACCGATTCGGACGGCTATGCGCAACTGACTCTGGATGCCCGCCTGACGTTATGGTCTCCGGAGGCGCCCAAGCTGTATGAGGTCGCCATCGGGACGGAGACGGACCGGATCATCGAGCGTATTGGGTTTCGTTCGATTGAGGCTTCCGGCCGCGCCATCTTGCTGAACGGCCAGCCTGTGCAGCTTCGCGGGGTTTCCATCCATGCGGAAGCGCCCATTCATTCCGGGCGGGTGTTTTCGGAGGCCGACGCCAGGACCCTGCTGGTGTGGGCTAAAGACCTCGGCTGCAATTTCGTACGCTTGCCGCACTATCCCCACGACGAAGTCATGACCCGCCTGGCGGACCAAATGGGACTGCTGGTCTGGGCGGAGATACCGGTGTACTGGACGATTGCGTGGGAGAGTCCGGAGACGCTCCGCAATGCCACGCGGCAGCTCACGGAAATGATCGTGCGCGATAAGAACCGAAGCTCGGTGATTTTGTGGTCGGTAGCCAACGAAACGCCGCAAAGCGACGCGCGATCGCAATTTCTTGCCGCGCTGGCCGGGTTGGCTCACGAGTTGGACCCGACTCGCCTGGTGACGGCGGCGCTGGAGACGCACCGCATCGATCCCAACACGATCATGGTGGACGACCCGTTGGGCCGGTACCTGGACGTCGTTTCCTGCAACGAATACATCGGTTGGTATGACGGCGGGCCCGGGAAGATCGACCGCACCGAGTGGAAAACCGCCTACGACAAGCCGTTCCTGATCAGCGAGTTCGGCGCCGACGCACAGGCCGGCCGCCATGGCGACAGCGGCACCGTTTGGACGGAAGAGTTTCAGGCGGACTTTTACCGGCGGCAGATTGCGATGTTCCAACGAATCCCGTTCCTGAGCGGAACCATCGCCTGGGCGCTGGTGGATTTCCGGTCGCCGCGCCGTCCGCTGGCCGGGATCCAGGACTTCTTCAACCGCAAAGGACTTTACTCCGACCGCGGAGAGCGCAAAGCCGCGTTTTACGTCTTGCGCGACTACTATCGGTTGCTTGCCACGGGTGGACCGCGACTGCCCGAATGAGCCAACGGAGCCGCTGGCGATCGATCTGATCTAGTCATCCCTCCGTCCGGTTGCAGCCGCGGAGCAAAGTCGCCAGCCCGCGCTGCATGCCAGCGGCCTCCGGTTTCGCGCAACATGCCGGTTGCGGAGATCCCGCCCCGGACCGCCGGTTGCGCGCGGTTGCGCCGTGATAGAAACTAGGCGATGCGCGGCCGTGCCAAAAGCGCCCTCATGGGGACCATTCGATGATAAAAGCCTTGACCGTATCACTACCGGTGCTCGGCGCGATCGGGAACGCGCAAACCAGACGGATCGCGTTTCACGGTACCTCGTCCCTTCAGCCAAAGGACCAAGGCCACCGGCGCCGCAACGCTCGAGACGCCCTGGACGGATGAAGATCGCGGCTATCAGTTCGGAATTCAGTCAGGTTCGACACAGGAGACCCATCGTGACTCGCGGGCATACGCTTTTTATCGTCTTAGTTGTGGGGTTGCCGCTTACGGCTGCCGCTTCCTTTGCCGCCGACGCTTCCGGGGTAAAGGTCTGGGAAACCAAAATCGTCGTCCCCACTTACCTGGCCGGAGATCCCGAACCGAACCCAATGTTCTTCTTCGGCCGCCAGTCTCAGGGCGCACAAGGGCCCGTCTACCCCTATCCCATGTACGACACCCTTACGGGCAAGAAAGTCGACAAGACCTACACCATCGTCTATCTGGAAAACGAATATATCCGGATCGGCGTCCTGCCAGAGGTCGGTGGCCGCATTTTCGAAGGCATCGATAAGACCAATAGCTATAATTTCATTTATCGTCAGCACGTCATCAAGCCGGCTTTGATCGGCCTGATCGGCGCGTGGATTTCCGGCGGCTTGGAATGGAACATCCCGCATCATCACCGCGCCAGCACCTTCATTCCGGTGCAATACAAAGTGGAGGAAAATGCCGATGGCGGCAAGACCATCTGGGTGGGCGAGTTGGAAGTGCGGCAGCGCATGCGCTGGGCCGTGGGGTACACGCTGCGGCCGGGAAAGGCGTATCTGGAAGCCTCCGTGCGAATTCTCAACCGCACGCCCGAAGTGAACACCATGCTGTGCTTCGCCAATCTGGCGGTCCATGCCAACGATAACTACCAGGTGATCTTCCCGCCCGGCACGCAATTCGGAGTGCACCATGCCAAACGCGAGTTCACAGACTGGCCGATTTCCCACTCCTTCTACGGCGGCGCGGATTTCTCCGAGGGCGTCGATATAAGCTGGTATAAGAACCACATCTCGGCGAATTCGGTTTTCGCCTGGAACTACCAGGATGATTTCTTTGCCGGCTACGACCACGGCAAAGAGGCCGGAACCATGAGCGTGGCCGATCACAATGTGGTCCCCGGCAAGAAGTTCTGGACCTGGGGCAACGGTCCCAGCGGCAAGCGCTGGGACGCCACTCTGACCGACGAGGACGGCCCGTACATCGAACTGATGGTGGGCGCCTATTCGGATAATCAACCCGATTACAGTTGGCTTCAGCCTTACGAAACCCGGTCGTTCGTCATGAACTGGTATCCGTTCCGGGATATTGGCGGCGTCAAGAAGGCCAATCTGGATGCCGCCGTGAACCTCGACGTCACTGCCGGTACCGCCAAGGTGGGCTTCTATGCCACTTCGGCTCACTCCGGCGCCCGCGTTGAGCTCCAAGCCGGGGATCGGGTGCTGCTGCGGGAGACCATCGCCATCAGCCCCGGCAAGCCCTACGTCAAGCAAGTCATTGTGCCCGCGGGCATCGACGAACATGACTTGGTCGCTTCGCTCTGGGACGGCGCGAAGGAACTCGTCTCTTACAGCCCCGTCCGTCTGACGTCTCAACCAACGCCGCCGGTACTCACTCCACCGCCGCCGCCACAGGAGAACAAAACCAACGAAGAACTCTACCTGGTTGGTCTCCGCGCCCAACAGTTCCACGACCCCAACGTGAATCCGCTTCTCTACTGGCAGGAGGTTTTGCGCCGCGATCCCGGCGACACCCGGGTAAACACGGTGCTCGGAATCACCGCCTTCACCAAGGCCCGGTATGCCGACGCGGAAAACTACTTACGGAAAGCGCTCGACCGTCTTACGGATCGGTATACCACACCCAAAGATGCCGAACCGGTCTATTACCTCGGCGCCACGCTCCAGGCCGAGGGCAAGACCGGCGAAGCGTTCACCTGGTTCTATAAGGCCACCTGGAGCCAGGCATGGAAGGCCGCCGCCTATTATTCGCTGGCGCAGATCGCCACCTCGCGCGGCGACATGACCGCCGCGCTCGATCTGGTGAACCGCTCGATCGATTCCAACACACTCAACCTCCGCGCCCAGAACCTCAAAGCCGCGGTGTTGCGCCATCTCGGCCGTAACCGGGAGGCATTGCAAGTGCTCGCCTCCGCCTCTCACGCGGCCGACCCGCTGGATGTGCGCGCCATGGCCGAGACATACCTGGCCTCCGGGAATCCTCAGGCTGCGAAGGTGCTGGCGTCCACCCTCAACGATCATCCCGCCACGGCTCAGGAGACCGCGGCCGAGTATCTCGATGAGGGACTCTGGGAGGATGGCATCGACGTGCTTCTGCAATTGACCGCGGCGGCGTCCGATAAGTCCCGCATCCACCCCGTGGCTTACTACTATCTGGGTTACTTCTCCGAAAAGCTGGGACAAACTCAGAAGGCCGCCCAGTATTACCAACAGGCCATGTCGATGCCTCCGGACTACGTCTTTCCGTTTCAGACCGAGGCCATCGACGTGCTTCGCCGGGCGATGCGGGCCAACCCTCGCGACGCGCGTGCGCCGTATTACCTGGGCAATGTGTTATATGACTGGCAGCCGGAGGAAGCCACCCGGATGTGGGAGGCGTCGGCCGCTCTCGACCCATCGTTCGCCATCGTGCATCGCAACTTGGCCACCGCCTACATGCACCAGGCATCCGGCGCCGATATCGATAAGGCCATCGCCGAGTTGGAAAAGGCAGTCTCTCTCGAACACAAGTACGCCCTGCACTTCACCGAGTTGGACGAACTCTATGAGCAGGCCGGAACCCCACTGGAAAAGCGTCTTCCGCTGTTCCAGCAGAATGCCTCGGTAGTGGCGCGCCGGGATGACGCCCTCAATCGCGCGATTGCGCTCCAGGTGGCCGCCGGCCAGATCGATGACGCCATTCGCACCATGACCACGCGCACGTTCGCAGTGGCCGAGGGCGTCAATCTCAATGTGGCGGATCACTGGACCGACGCCCACATTCTGCGCGCCCAAAAAGAAATTCAGGCCAAGCGTTATGGAGAAGCGCTAGCCGATCTGCAGGCCGCCGCTACCATCCCGGCGAACCTGCCCGTGGGCTTCGGGTTCGGCGGCGCCAACGCCCGTCAGGCGGAACTGGCTTACTGGACCGGCGTCGCCTATGAAGGCATGGGCGATGCCCGGAAAGCCACTGAGTCCTGGAAGTCGGCGGTAGCGCCGCCCGGGGTTGGTCCGGAGCGCCGTTCCAACCCGTCTGGCCGCATCGCGCCCTTCGGTAGCGCTCAGACCTACTACCGCGGCCTCGCCGCCCTGAAGTTGGGTCAAACGGAAGAAGCCCAAGCGCTCTTCCAAGGACTGGTGATATCCGGACAGGATGAGTTGAAACAGGCCGCGCCGCCCGCCGGCGCCCGTGCGGGCCGCGCCGGACGTGGAATCTCGCCGCGCGTCCGCAGCGCCAGCGCCCATTATCTCGCCGGTCTGGGATACCTGGGCCTCCAGAACCAGGCGCAAGCCAAAGCCGAACTCAGCCAGGCCGTTCAGATCAATCCCGACCTGCTGGGCGCCAGAACCGCGCTGGCGTCGCTGCCATAACCCGGCCCTGTAGTGTTCATCATTGCTCGAGGCAGGGCGCGGCGTTTCGAGCGTGCGGCCCTCGCGCCGCAGAGGGATTTCGGCTTGTGGTAGCGGCGCGAGCGTCCCCGGCGCTCTCGACGGCAGGTCTATCGTTAGATTGACAAGTGAAAGGCTACAGGCTACAGTCAAAGCGTGACGGTACGAAGCATCGTTCACAAGGGGCTGAAGCGTCTCTACCTTGAGGACGACCCGAAGGGCGTGCCTGGGGATGCCGCCGGCAAGCTGCGGAGGATGCTGGCATTCCTCGACGACATCGAAGACCAGGACGAGTTGCGCAATCTTCCCTCTTGGGATGCCCACATCTTGACGGGCGATCGCACGGGCACCTGGAGCCTGAAAATCACCTGAAACTGGCGGCTAACATTCCGCATCGATACTGTCGCGGATGAGATCTGCGACCTCAATCTTGAAGACTACCATTGACCAAAGGAGAATACCCCGCATGCGTATGCTAAACCCTCCACACCCAGGCGACTTTATCCGCGCGGAGATCATCGCTCCGCGGAACCTGTCCGTGACCGCGGCAGCACAGGTGCTTCAAGTGTCGCGGCCCGCCCTATCGAGTTTGCTCAACGGCAAGGCCGACCTGTCCGGCGAAATGGCGCTCCGCATCGAGAAGGCCTTCGGAGTGAAGATGGACACGTTGATGCGTATGCAGGCTTCCTACGATATCGCCAGGACGCGGAAGCGTGAGAAGGAAATCCGCGTCCGGCGCTTCGCTGGCTTGGCGCCCCGCCTGCATCCCGATGGGATCAGACAACATGAGCGAGACAACGGAGGGCGGGCGTTATGATGCATGCTAGACGTCCTGGATTTCGACCGGCGCAGAGGCAAGCCGGATGTTGACTATTGATCGAATCTTGAGGGTATTAGGTTGGCTACTGGTTGGGATGGCGGTATTTGCCTTTTTTGCCGCGGTGTGCCTGGCTTTTTGGATCCCGCCGTCCTCTGCCGAACAATTGGCAAAGGCGTTATCGCTTATCACTGCTGCCGTGGTACCCGCTGGGCTGCTGTTGACGCTGGGGGACTCTTCCTTACGAAGTCCCACGAGGCCGGCGAGGCCGAGGAAAAGCGCTCCCTCTTCTACCTGGAATCATGCACCAGGGCCTACGAAGAGGCACGGAATCTCCTGGCGGACGGGAATAATGATCGCGCCAACTGGATTGCGGCAGCCCGCGCGCTGAAGCACGCGCAACAGCTCTCGGCGAGGGTCAGGGCGGACGCACACCGGAGAGTGCTGGAGTTGCACCAGCTCAAGTACCGCGGGTTCTTCGCTGGGATTCTCCGGGCCGGCTCGGCCGCATTCTTCTATGGCGCTCCTGACCCCTCCACGCCGATAGACGAGGCTGCCGCGGCGTCATCGGCCCCCGAACGGCGCGGCGAATTGATCGTGACCTCGACTAATCATGAACTCTCCGAAGAGTCGCTGAAGGCGATTTGGGAGGCTGCGCAGTGGCCGCACGACTACGACGATCCCCTTAATGGCGGAGGGTTCTCCAAGAAAGACGAAGCGCCCCTGATGCTTTTCGCTCCGGCGCTTCATGAGTATCTTGAACACAGACGGCGGTACCATTCGGCATCCGGTAAACTTTGGCCACGCGGCAAGGACGCAAGTCACTGAATTGCAGGGAACGGAGGTCGCTCGGGAGGCATGCCGCAATTGTCTGGAACGTAGTCACCGCCTTCACCGGTAATTCCCCAACAAGTCGGCTCTGCCGGGACTATCGCGCGCTTCCCGGCGGGCTGAATCTCGCCTCCAATCCCGAAATCCGGTTCTGCGTGGCAGGCTCCTCAGCAGTCCATCCTTGATCTCCGCGGGCAGGCAACGGGCTGCCACTCAGCGCGTAAACTGAATAGCTCTTCCGCCCTCAATCCCCCGACACCATCTCGTAACGCTCGGCGGCCGTCGCGGCCAGCGCGCCCACGCTCACATGGATCTGCGGCATCGCGCCGGTTTCGAACGCGTCCGACAGGCCCTCCAGCTTTTCGCGCAGCAGTTGCCTTCGCAGACGCGCCTCGAACTCGCGTAACTTTTCGTCGATGCTCGTGGCCTTCTTCTTATTGCGGACCATGTCCTCGCGGTACCGCTTCAGGAAGTAACCGATGGTCTCCACGCGGATCTTGATCGACCCAGTCGGCTTGTTCTCGTCGATATCCTTGAAGCAGAAGTACGGCGTGCCGGAGTGCTCCACGATCTCCTCCACCACCGTGTAAATGGGCGCGTCGTGGCCGCACTTGAAGCTCGATAGCTCCAGCGCCACTAAGTTGGGATGGCGCGCGACATACTTGGCGGCCCACACCTTGCGGCTGGTGTTCTCGCTGTAGGAGTTCTTCCATACGTCGTCGATCGACATCGGATTCGGAATCTCGCCGGCCGCCACATCATCGCCGAACAGGCGCCAGACGATGTCGTCGTCGATTGGCAGGCAATCCTCCGTGAAGACCGGGTAGCCGAGCTTCTGGAACTCCTCCAGAATTTCGTGGTTCACGCCCGGGTCGTTGTGATACGGACGGCCCAATAGCACCACGCCCAGCCGGTCCTCGCGCTCCAGTTGTTCCAGCACCTCGCGGGCCGCGCCGCGCATGGTGTAGTTGTTGAACTGTTCGAGCGCGCGATAGCCCTGCTCCACGGCCCGCTTATTCTCTTCGGGCGTCAAGCCGAAGATATCCTGGAACTGTTCGAACATCTGCCGCTCGAAGAGGTCGGGCTTGGAGAGGTTCACGAACGTATCCAGGAACCGGACGCCCTTCTCCGCGAACAGGTCGCCTTCCTTGATGAACGCGGCCTTCACCGCCTCGGGCGTGGTCGCCACCGTGGGGCAGCTCCGGCTGGCCTGCGTGCCGTGCAGTTCGCTGGTGAGGCAATCCATCATGGGAAAGAAGATGATGTCCAGAGGCTTTTTGGCGTGTATCTTATATAGCAAGTTGTGTACGTGCGGGATTCCCAGCTTGGAGGGGAAGCACGGGTCGATGGCCCCGCGCTTGGCACCTTCCTTGTACAACTCCTCGCTGGTGTAATCGGAGTACACGATGTTCTCCGCCTTAATGCCCAGCGACGTGAAGTATCCCGTGAAGACCGGCGTCATGGAATACATGTTCAGCACGCGCGGCATGCCGATACGGAGATCGCCGCGCCTATTGAGCAGCGCGGCGCGGCGCTTCTGCGCGGCCGTGATCTGGAACTTGGGCGCCGGATCGGCCACCAGGGGCGTATCGGGAACGCGAAATACGCCCTTGGCGGCCATCTCCACGAAGTTCGGGTTGGCCTTCTTGACCTTGTCCAACTCGCCCTTGATGCCGCGCATTTCCTCGATGTTTTCCACTGTGCCCTTTTCGCAGGTGGCGATGATCAGACGCTGCGCGCCGGCTTCCAGCGGCACCTTGGTCTTCATCGGAGGCTTGTAGTTGATGTTGACAATGTTAGTCTTGACGTCGATAAACGTGCGCAGGCACTTATTCTTGCAGAAGTAACAACGCGTCGATTCGTCGCGCGTAGTCTTATACTGAATGTGCTGGCACGCCTCCAGGCCGATGAACGTGCTCTGCCGCCCGTTGTCCCACAGGCGTCCGGCCTCCAGCGCCGCGCCGATGGCGCCGGCTTCGCCGCAATGCTCGTGTACGATCACGTCGGCCGGAGTGTCCTTGCCCTTGAACCGCGACTCGATGAAGTCCACCTGCGCTTTCACCGCGGCCAGGTTGTACTGCGTGCCGCCTTGCAGCAGGAAGCGGCTGCCGATGGCCGACAGGTTGGGAATCTGCGACACGTACAGCCAGATGTTCTTGGGCAGCACGTTGCACAGGCCGGCCATAATCTCTTCCGGCTTCCATCCCTGGCGCTGGAAATCCACGATGTCGCTCTGCATGAACACCGCGCAGCCGTAGCCGAACGACGGGAATCCCTTGGCGCCGAACGCCGTGTCGGCATACTGCTCCACCGGGACGTTGAAGCCCTGCGCCGTGGATTGCAAAAAGTAGCCGTTGCCCGCCGAGCACTGGGTGTTCAGCTTGAAATCCTTCACGCGGCCGTTCTTCAAGATGATGATCTTGATGTCCTGCCCGCCCACGTCGCAGATCACGTCCACATTGTCGTAGAAGTGCAGGCCGGCTTCGGTGTGGGCCACGGTCTCGACCAGCGCGGCATCGGCGCCGATCACGTCTTTCAGAATGTCCTTGGCGTATCCGGTGGTGCCCACGCCCAGAATCTTCAGCTCCACGCCTTGATCGCGAACCTGCCGGTCGAGCTTCTGCAACACCTCCACCGTGTCTTCAATGGGGTTGCCCTTCGAAAGCTGGTAGGTCTTGGCCAGAATGCGGCGCTTGTGATCCTTGGAGATCAGCACCGCCTTGGTGGACGTGGACCCGCCGTCGATGCCCACAAAGCCTTCCACTACCTCGCCCGCCCGGAACACCACCGGTGTGAACTTTTTGGTGCGGTATTTGTTCTTGAACGCCGCCAGCTCGGCATCGTCCTTGGCCAGTCCGCCGCCTCCGCCGCGCTTGGATTTCTCCTCGTCGCGGCCGATGTCGACGTACCATTGCAGCTTTTCGTAGCCCAGGTACTGCCCTACCTCGTCGTCTTCGCTCTTGCCGAACTCCACCGATCCGATGGCCGCGAAATACTGCGCGTTGTCGGGCGTGCGGATCAGGTCTTCGGGCGGCACGCCTTTGGGCAGCGGCGTATTGCGCTCCTCCCAGATCCTGGGGATGTTACTCTTCCAGCAATCGCGCATGCCCTGGATGTAGCAGTTGGGGCCGCCCAGCAACAGCACCACGGGTTGCAGCGTGTTGCCGCGCGTCAGCACCGAGAGGTTCTGCATTACGATGGCTTCGAACAGCGACGCCATCAGTTCGTCGGGCGGAACGCCCATCTTCTGCAGGCCGTTGATATCGGTCTCGGCGAACACGCCGCACTTGCCGGCCACGGGATGCAGCTTCAGGCCCTTATAGCCCATCTCGCAGAGTTGTTCCGAGGGGATGCGCAGCTTGGCGTTGATCTTGTCGATCACCGCGCCCGTGCCGCCGGCGCACTTATCGTTCATCGACGGGATCTTCTTCTTGCGGCCAGTCTCCGGGTCTTTCTTGAAGATGATGATCTTGGCGTCCTGGCCGCCCAGTTCGATCACCGATCCACATTCCGGGTACAGGCGCTCCACGGCCAGCGACACCGCGTTGACTTCCTGCACGAACTTCGATCCCAGGTATTTGCCGAGGCCATTCCCTCCGGAGCCGGTGATGAACATGCGCGATCGGTCGGCGGCGAAGCTGTCGATTTCCGTCTCGAACCGTTGGCAGAACTCGAGCACCTTCTCCGGCTGCTTGGTGTCGTGCCGCTGGTAGTCGCGCCACAGAATTTCGTCCGTGGCGGCGTCGATCACAACGGCTTTCACCGTGGTCGAGCCGACATCCATGCCGATAAGGAAGTGTTTGTCCATGTGAAATGTGTCTTTGGGGCAGGTTGGCAACCTGCCTCTTGCCGCCCAGGCCGATTGCCAATCGGCCGCAGGATGCCATCCTGCCCCACATAACTACCTCATCGATGCCGCGATATGATGCACGAAGTTGGCCGCTCCGCCCACCACGCCCTTGGTGTGCGGGACCCGGTACAGCGGCCGCTTCGAGTCGGGATGCGCTTCCACCCAGGCGCGGCACTGTTCCAGCGTCAGGCCGTTCTTTTCCAACGCTTCGGCGAATTCCTTCTTGGCCTTGTTCTTGGCTTCCCCCAGCGCCATCTGCACGCGGCTGTGGGCGTTGATCTCGCCTTCGCCCGAGGTTTCGATGGGCAGGTAGATCATATCCTTATAGTTCGACACCACCGCCGATTGCGCGCCGTCGGATTGCGTGGACGGCATGCAGCCGAACGGCTTCACCGACAACACCATGTGCGCCAGGTCCTTATTCGAGTAATAGATGTTCTTGGCAACCTCTAAGTGGCCTTCGCCGCCACCCGCGCGCGAGTTATAGAACGGATGCCCGAGCCGCTGCAGTTCGTATTGGTCGGCTAAGTGATGCGCGATCGAGCCCAGCGCGGCCACAATCTTGTGGTACTCGTTCTTGAAAACCGCTTCGGCCAGCTTCAGCTTGGCCACTTTCTGGCGGTAGCCCAGCTCGATTTTGGTGCGCGTTCCGAGCTTCCAGATCGGCGGCAGCACGGCGCCATCTTCCAGTCCCTTGAAGTCTTTGTACTTCTGCACCACCTGGTGGATCATGTACATGATCCAGGTGCCGATGGGTTCCACCAGCACCTGCGCGCCCTCGCGCTGCAGAAAGTTGAACATGTTGAAGTTGCCGTCGCCTTCGGTGGTCTGCGCCCAGAATTCGCCGGTGATCTTGACGATCGGCTTGACGCGCAGGCGGTCGATATCGATTTCGTTGAACCGGTCGCGGCATCGCTCCAGCGCCGGCAGATACTCGTCGCCTTTGAGCTGTTTCACGAACTTGCCGACATATTCCGCCGTGTCCGAGAATCCGCCCAGGTACCTGGCCATCCCGCCTTCCAGCTTCCACGGACGCTTCTTGCGGAAGACTTCGTGCAGGTAGTCCATGCCTTCGTCGAGCACGCGGTCGGTCTCGCCGGCGTTCACTTCGTAGGGCCGCAAGGCGTAGGCCACTTCGTTCATCACGTCGCCGCAGTTCAGCGCGTTGAGGATGCCCAGAAAGAAGTCCAGGTTCATCTCCAGCCCGGCTTCGGCGTCCGACTGGCTCAGGCCGCCCGATTGTTGGAACAGCAGCACGCGGAACCCATCGAAGCCCGAATTCCGCAGCGCCAGGCGATATTCGGCTTCGTACATCCCGAAACGGCACGGCCCGCACGCGCCCGCCGTGAAGAACACGTAGCGGTCGATGATTTCCCGCTTGCTGAGCCCCTGTTCCTCGAGGTTTTGCAGGTACTGCACCAGGTTGCCGACGGTAAAATAGGTCGGGTTGCACTGGCCATTGTTGCCATATTCCTTGCCGGTCTGAAAGGCCTTAACGTTGGGTGTGGGAACCGCTTCGGCGCGGTATCCCAGCCCTTCCAAGGCGCCATGCACCAGCTTCTCGTGCTTCCAGGTGAGGCCGCCGAACAGCAACGTGGTCTGGGCGCGCTGCTCTCTGGTGAACGGTTTCTCCACCGGCCGCTTGAAATGGTGAGTTTCGTGCTTGACGAATCCCGCTTCATTCTCCAGCCGGTCGCGCTCTTCGCGCAGCCGCCGCTGGATAAGGTCTTCGATGGACC
>Ga0326728_10014788_pt1 | contig 16429 bp, 17 predicted proteins | sample MB3enrmetagenome_FD_207602 | JGI IMG/M metagenome (GOLD analysis project Ga0326728, IMG submission 207602) | Lab enriched peat soil microbial communities from McLean, Ithaca, NY, United States - MB31MN | ecosystem: Environmental > Terrestrial > Soil > Wetlands > Peat | place: USA: New York...
CGGATGCGGATTCTTGCCTCCGAAGACGGCGTGGATCTTGACGATCTCCTTCTGCCACTGGAGAGCATCCAGATAGTGCGCCACGGCGATGAGGTTCACCTCCGGCGGCAGCTTGTAGGCCGGATGACCCCAATAGCCGTTGGCGAAGATACCCAGGCCGCTGGCCGCGAAGGCTTTGATCTTGTCCTGCACCTCGGAGAAATATGCGGGGGTGTTCTTGTCCCACTTGGAGAACGATTGCGCCAGTTCCGCGGCCTTCTTCGGATCGGCCTTCAGCGCGTTGACGATGTCCACCCAGTCCAGCGCATGCAGGTGATAGAAGTGAATCACGTGATCCTGCACGTACTGCGTGGTCATCATGATGTTGCGGATGAGCTCGGCGGTGGGCGGAATCGCGATGCCCAGCGCATTTTCAACCGCGCGCACGCTGGTGAGAGCATGAACGGTGGTGCAGACGCCGCACACGCGCTCGGTAATGGCCCAGGCGTCGCGAGGATCGCGGCCCATCAGAATCTTCTCCAGGCCGCGCACCATGGTGCCTGCGCTGAATGCGTCGGTGATGACGCCATTTTCCACCACTGCCTCAATGCGCAGATGGCCTTCAATGCGAGTTACGGGATCGACGATTACGCGTGTCATTGGACCTCACGACTCCTTTTGATCTTCGGCGTGCACTTCCGCGATCACTTTCCGTTTGCGAACGTTGGTGACCACCGCGTGCGCTGCGACGCCGGCCAGCGTGGCCACTCCGACCACCGCGCCCACCGTGTCCGCCGTGCTCTCGATGCCGAAGCCGGGGAAGGACGCCAGATGCTGGTAGAACGGGCCGTTGTCCCAGAAGCCGGCTTCGCTGCAACCGATGCAGCCGTGGCCCGACTGGATGGGATAGCTGGTGCCTTCGTTCCACTTGGTCACCGAGCAGGCGTTGTAGGTGACCGGGCCGCGGCAGCCCATCTTGTAGAGGCAATAGCCCTTGCGCGCATTCTCGTCGTCAAAGGACTCGACGAAGAGGCCGGCGTCGTAGTTGGGGCGGCGGTAGCAGGTGTCGTGGACGCGCCGCCCGTAGAACTCCTTGGGACGGTTCTGGCTGTCGAGGGCCGGAAGTTGGCCCAGCACCAGCAGGTGGGTGACCACGCTCATCATCACGTCGGCGATGGGCGGGCAGCCGGGCACATTGATCACAGGCTTGTTCACCAGCTTGTAGATGGGCGTGGCGCCGGTGGGATTCGGCTTGGCCGCCTGGACGCACCCGTTGGAGGCGCAACTGCCCCAGGCCACGATCGCCGCGGCATCCTTGGCAACGGTCTGCAAGATCGACTCCGCGGTCTTGCCGCCGATCATGCAGTAAACGCCGTCGTCGCCCGTAGGCACAGCGCCCTCCACCAGCACGATGTACTTGCCCTTGTTCTTCTCGATGGTGTCGGACAGGCACTTCTCGGCCTGGAAGCCGGAGGCAGCCATCAGGGTTTCTGTATAGTTCAGGTCCAGCACATCCAGCAGCGCGTCCACCACAATGGGGTGCGAGGCGCGAATGAAAGACTCGCTGCAACAGGTACACTCTTGGAAGTGCATCCACACGACGGCCGGCTTTTCCTTCTTCTCAAAGGCCGAGACGACCTGGGCGACGCCGGTTTGCCCGAACCCGGCCGCGGTTGCGGCCGCGGCGCAGAATTGCAGAAAATCTCTGCGGCTGTAACCCTTTTTCTCCATTGAATTCCAAATTGACTGACCCATGCCTACCTCGCTCTGTGCTCTCTGCGTGCTGAAACCGGTAAGAACGACTGGCAGCGGCGGAGCGCAAAGGGGAAGCCGCCGATGGTTCGCCGATCAATGAGGGTCAAGGTACGCAGCAGAGACAACGATGCGCTGTGAGCTACATCACACTTGTATGGTTGACATAATCAGGTCCGATGACTCCTCCTTATAGGTGATTTACTCCCAGCGCCGGCCATATCGGGCAGCCCAGCCCTCCTGCCCATGCGGATCGAGTCCAAACCGGCCGGAATGCCCGGTTTGGCTAGAAGACGCCATGCTATGCTGGCGATTATCCATGGAAATCCTGGTCATTCTCGCGCATCCCGAGCGGCGCAGCTTCAACCACGCCATCGCCCATGCCGCCTGCCGCACGCTTGAGCGCGGAGGGCACACCGTTCTGTTCCATGATCTATGCGCGGAGGGCTTCGATCCGCTGCTGCCCGCCTCCGAGCTGGACATGAAGGCTCCGCCGTCCGCGGATATTGTTCGCTACTGCGACGAGCTGCGGCGCGCGGATGGATTGGTTATCGTTCATCCCAACTGGTGGGGCCAGCCCCCGGCGGCCATGAAGGGATGGATCGACCGCGTCTTCCGGCCCGGCGTCGCCTACGAATTCCAGGCGGGCGATGGCGGCGAGGGAGTGCCGATGGGCCTGCTGCGGGCGCGGACGGCGGTTGTCTTCAATACCTCCAACACTCCGCCAGAGCGCGAGATGGAACTCTTCGGCGACCCGCTCGACCGACTCTGGAAGACGTGCATTCTCGATTTCTGCGGGGTGAAGAACGTCGTCCGGGAGACCTTCAGCGTGGTGATCGCCAGCACGCCCAAGCAGCGCGCCGAGTGGCTGGGCCGGGCGGAGGAGATTGTGGCTGCCAGTTTCCCGCGTTGAAAGAAATACAACTACAGCACTAGCAGCCGGTTGGATTCGCCGCTTCACTCTCCTCGGGAAGGGGCGTGACCGGAATCTGCAAGGCTGACGTGACGCGGGGGAAAAACTCGAAGGCCGCGGCCACGGCGGTCAGCTCGACGATCTCCTGCAGGCTGAAATGCTCGCTAAGCTCGGCGAAGGCCGCTTCGTCGACGGCGTGGCCCGAGCCGTGGAGCAGACTGGCGTAACGGAAGCCCGCCTTTTCCTTTTCAGTGAAGGAGCCAGTCTCGAACTCATTCAGGCTGGCTATCTGCTCGGGGGTGGCGCCGCGCCTGCCGGCCAGAAAGCGGTGGGCGCTGACGCAGTATTCGCACTCGTTCAGCGCCGCCACGCGGGTGGCGATCAGCTCCTTGTACCAGCCCCTCAGCGCGCCTTCGGCCATCAGCGGCTTGAGCAGCGCGGCAATGCCCAGCACCAGCTCTGGAGCGTTGGCCAGCGCCTTGAACATATTGGGCACCACGCCGCGGTCGGCATAGAGCCTGTCGTACAGAACGGCCACCTCGGCGGGGACCCCGTCGCGCTCCAACAGCGGAACGCGTGCTTCAAGAGAGGATTCATCGTTCATAAGTACTCCGAAAAATGCCTTCACCAGTGTAAATCCGGAGGCTTGCCGGGCATTCCCGAAAGTGAACGGGAAAGAGAAGCGGGAAACCTCACTCGGCAAAACACGTGCCGCCAGGAAATTCCGATTGAAAACCGGCGAGAAAGACTCTAGCCTCCAGCTTATCGACTTGGAAGGCTCCGGCCGGTGGGGCGAAGAGCAGCCGAGTGCCCTCCTTCCATTGCACCCAGGCAGCCTTTCGACGGTGCCCCCGGGCCTACCTTCGGCGTCGCTCACGACGAAGGTCTCCTTGGAGAGGCATTCGCAATGCTACAGCGCAATGACGATTCAGCGGGAGGATTGGCCGGCCGGCTGGCCGAGGCGGCACAGGGCTACCAGCGAATCCTGAATGAGAACCCGCGCCAGCCCAAAGCGCTGGTGGGCATCAGCCTGCTAGCGCTGGCCAGCCGCCAGTTCGAGGCTGCGGTGAAAACGGCTGAGAGGGCCGTTGACGTGGCGCCGGAGATGATCGCCGCATGGATCGCTCTGGGCCAGGCGCTGAAGGCCGCCGGTCGAAACCACCAAGCGGAGCGCGCCTACGGCCAGGCCATTCTACGAGACGGAAGGAATGCGCTGGCCCGGATGGGACTGGGCGAGCTCAAAATCGCCACCGGACGCGCCGAGGAAGCGGCAATGGAGTTTGAGCTGGCGCTCAATCGGCAGCCGGCGCTGGTGGCTGCGCACCTGGGCCTGGGCAATGCGCTGGCCGCCATGGGCCGGTATGAGCAGGCGCTGGAGCGCTACGAGCAGGCGATTGCTGTGCGGCCCCGTCTGCCCGAGGGCGAGTTTGCCGCGGGGTTTGCGCTGGCGCGGCTGGGGCGGCCGAAGCAGGCCGAAGCGCGCTACCGGCGGGCGCTGGTCCTGCGTCCGGACTTTGCCGCTGCCTGGCTAAACCTGGGTAGCCTGCTGCGCGAGCAGGGTCGCGAAATCTTTGCCGAAGCGGCCTTGCTGCGGGCCGTCGAGCTGCGCCCGGACCTGATTGCGGGCTGGGTCAACCTGGCCATGCTGGAGCGGGAACGCCGACGCCCGCGGGAGGCGGAGGCGCACCTGCGCAAGGCCTTCGCGATCGATCCCGAGCAAGTGGAGACGCTGGTGGCCTGGTGCCAGTTCCGCGCCGCGGAGCGGGATCGGGCCGGCGCCTGGGGCTGGCTGCGCTGGGCTCTGGAGCGCGATCCAGACCACGCAGAAGCTGTGAACATGCACGGTATTCTGCTTCACAGCGAAGGCCGCTTTGCTGAAGCAATCGAGGTCTTTGAACGGGCCGAGGCGCTGGGTAACCGCGCCGCCGCATCCAACCGAGGAAACTCCCTGCTGGATATGGGCTGGATGGATGAGGCGTTGCGGGCCCACCAAACGGCGGTCGAGCGCGATCCGACCCACCCCGGCGCGCAATACAACCTCGCCTTGACGCAGCTCAGGCTGGGCGACTGGCTGCACGGCTGGCCGGCTTATGAGGCGCGCTGGCGCTTCCGCGAAGTTTATCGCAGTCCGCGCGTCTTTTCCCAGCCCCGCTGGCAGGGCGAACCGCTCGAAGGCCGCCGCGTGCTGCTCCACGCAGAACAGGGATTGGGCGATACCATCCAGTTCTGCCGCTATGCAACACTGGTTGCCGCGCGCGGCGGGACGGCGATTCTCGAAGTGCAGGCGCCGGTCGAGCGCCTGATGCGCTCGCTGCCTACGGTGCGCGCCGGGCAGGCGGAGATCGCGCTGCTGGGCGTTCGCTGCGGCGGGCCGCCGCAGTTCGACCTGGAGTGCCCGCTGCTGAGCCTGCCGGCCGTGTTTGGCACAAAGTTGGAGACGGTTCCCTGGCCGGGCGCCTACCTGGGAACCGATCCGCTGCTTGCATTTGAGAAGCGCGCGAGAACTCCATATGTTCGGCCCGATCCGCAGTCCTATTCCGGCCTTGCCCATCGGCCTCTGCGCGTGGGCTTTGCCTGGGCGGGCAATCCCCGCTACAAGGCGGACCGCCAGCGCTCCATGGAGGTTAGGACGCTGCTCCCCCTGGTGCTCACGCCGGGCATCAACTGGATATCCCTGCAAAAGGGCGAGGCGGCGGAGCAGTTGTCCGGTCTGGCCGGCAGCGTCTTTGTCTGGGACGGGTCGAGCACGGACATGGATCTGGCCGAAACGGCCGCCATGCTGGCCACGCTCGATCTGGTCATCACCACCGACACCTGCATCGCCCACCTGGCCGGCGCCATGGCCAGGCCGGTCTGGATTCTGCTGCCCCATCTGAGCGATTGGCGCTGGATGCAGGCGATCGAGACCACTCCCTGGTACCCCACGGCAAGGCTATTCCGCCAGCGAAGCCCCGGCGATTGGGCGGGCTTGCTTGAGCGCGTGGCGGGGGAGCTGAGGGAACTCAGCGAGGCGCGGTCGAGGCTATCGCAACTAAAGCCGAAGGGAAAGTTCTCGAAGCAGGACTCCCAGCCCTCCTGGTTCATCCCGGCGTAAATCTCCAAAGCGAGGGTCAAAAGAAAGTTGAAAAAAGCTCTTGACATTCGATACTCTATAATATAGAGTACTCTTCATAGAGGAACACTCTGGAGACAAACAGAGCCCTCATAGGAGAATTGGCATGACAGCAAGCAATGAAGAGTTGGAACTGAAAGACAGGTTGAGCCTGATCGAAACCATGATCGCCGAGGGACGGCGGAGCACCGAAAGCTACGCCTGGACCTTCATTCTGTGGGGGGTGGCGTACTATGTGGCGATCGCCTGGTCCACCTGGGGCTTCGGTTCGGCCATCTGGGCGCGCGCCTACCTGGCTTGGCCGATAACCATGACGGCGGCCTTTCTGCTGACCTGGTTTCTTGCGGTTCGGAAGCGTGGAGGCAACGATAGCAAGCAGCCGGCGACGACCGCAGGCCGCGCCATCGCATCCATCTGGATCGCGATGGGAATTTCGATGTTCATCCTCCTGTTCTCGATGGGTGTGAGCGGCAGGGGCGACCAGCAGGTCTATGTTGCGGTGATTGCGGCCATGCTGGGTACATCGAATGCGGCTTCCGCCATGCTTCTCAGGTGGAAGCAGCAGTTTGCCTGCGCGGCGGTGTGGTGGGCGGCGGCGGTGGCCTCCTGCTTTGGCACGGTTACACAGAGTTCGATCGCGCTGCTGGTTGCCATCTTCTTCTGCCAGATCGTCTTCGGCATCTACGGAATGGTTTGCGAGGCTCGCCTGCGCAAGCAGCGGGGTGCGATCCATGCCTGAGCTGCCGGAGCTGAATCCTGTAGTCCACGGGAAGCTGCGCCTGGCCTTGCTCTCGCTGCTGATTGGGGTCGAAGAGGCGGAGTTTACCTGGCTGCGCGCGAAGACCGGCTCGACCGACGGCAACCTGGGCGCTCAACTTTTCAAACTCGAAGAGGCCGGCTACGTGACGGTCGAAAAGAAGTTCGTTCAGCGCAAGCCGCAAACCATCTACCGCATGACCGACGCCGGCCGCGAGGCACTGACCGAGTACGTCCAGGCGCTGAAGCAACTGCTGGGCGGGAGTATCGGCGGCCAGGAGTGAGCCTTCAGCCCTCCGGTTGAAGGCTCGTTCGCACTCGCTCCATGACTCCCATATAGTAGGCGAGATTGTGGATGAAGCTGAGTGTTCCCGATACCCCATTGAAATCGGTTCGGAGTTTTCTGGTACGATGGTGCACACATGCCAATCCATACCATTGGAGAACGGATCAATGCGCCAAGTATTGTCTACTCTGGTTCTATTTGCCTGCAGCATTCCACTCTTCGCGCAAAGCACACCGAAAGCGGAGGTGTTTGGCGGATTCTCGTACCTGAACTACGAAGTGCTCTCGGTCAATTTACCGAATGGATCGATTACTGAAAATTGCACCTCAAGTTCGAGTTCCACCACCTCCACTTGTCAGACGACTCCGGCATCGACACCGACCCTAAACTTCAATCCGCGCATGGGGCTTTACGGCTGGAACGGATCGGTAACAGCCGATCTGACACCATGGTTCGGCTTTACAACGGACTTCAGCGGTAACTACGGCAAGGCGACCGACTCGATCACAACCACGCTGACAACAACAACCATACCTTGCACGCTGAGCTGCACGTTCACCGATGCCTATCAGCTCACAGTCTCAGATCCCACGGTTTACACTTTCCTCTTTGGTCCGCAGTTCTATTTCCCGGCGGGCAAGGCGAAATTGTATGGTCGTTTTCTGGCCGGAGGAGAACATAAAAGCGTGAATGAATCGCAGACCGACACAATCAACGGCTCGGTTTTGCCTAGTATGCTCGCAACTTCCGCAACCTCGGGGAACTACTTTGCTATGGCCTTCGGCGGAGGGGTGGATTATCCCATCCGCAAGAAGCTCTCGTGGCGCATTGGCGCGGACTATCTGACAAGCACCGGTACAGCACAGAATCATGTGCGCATCTTGACCGGAGTCGTTTGGCGGCTGGGGAAATAGAGCGGGGAACACCGTACTATTCCTTGCACTGCTATCGAATGATTCATGGTGTGGCAAGATCTTGCCGCACCCGCTCCATGACTCCCAAATAGTAGGCGAGATTGTGGATGGTGTTCAGCGTTCCCGAGAGCGCTTCGCCGGCCTGCATCAGGTGGCGCAGGTAAGCGCGCGAGTAGCGGCGGCAGACCATGCACTGGCAGGCGGGGTCGGGCGGGCCTTGGTCTTCGGCATATTTTTTGCCTTTGATGTTCAGCCGCCCCTCGCTGGTGAAGAGCAGCCCATGGCGCGCGGCGCGGGTGGGCAGCACGCAGTCCATCATGTCCACGCCCATGCGCGCATACTGCTCAATCTCGTCCGGGTAGCCCACGCCCATCAGGTAGCGGGGCTTGCCGGCGGGCAGCAGCGGCAGCACCTCGGCGATGGTCTCCTGCGTCATTTCGCGCGGCTCGCCCACGCTGAGGCCGCCGATGGCGTAGCCGTCGAAGTCCATCTCGACAAGCCGCGCGGCGCTTTCGCGGCGCAGATCGCGGTAGGTTCCGCCCTGCACAATGCCGAAGAGGCTTTGCGTCCGGCCAGCGGCGTTCCCAGGTCCCAAAATCGGAATCTGGGGCACCCAGCCTTCCCAGGTCCCCGAGTGCGAGGAACCTCCACCCCACGGACGAGAGCCTGTCCGCGGGGACCCCGGACCTGTGGCACCCGACCATACGACTTCGTCGCAGTGCGCGCGAAAGTAATCGAGCGACCGCCGCGCCCAAGCCATGGTGAGGCGCAGGCTTTCTTGCGCTCTGGTCCGTTCGGCGGGGTACTCAGTGCACTCGTCGAAGGCCATCACAATATCCGCGCCCAGCGCGATCTGCACGTCCATCGAGTGCTCGGGGGTGAAGAAATGGCTGCTCCCGTCCAGGTGCGAGCGGAAGCGCACACCCTCGTCGCTCACCTTGCGCAGCCCGCTCAGGCTGAAGACCTGAAAGCCGCCGGAGTCGGTGAGCAGCGCCCGCGGCCAGCTCATGAAGCGGTGCAGCCCGCCCATGCGCCGGATAGCCTCGTGGCCAGGCCGCAGGTAGAGGTGGTAAGTGTTGCCCAGGATCAGCTCGGCGCCCAGCGATTCCAACACATCCTGCGGCACGGCCTTGACCGTTCCGGCGGTGCCCACAGGCATGAAGACCGGCGTCTGCACGGCGCGGTGAGGCAGGCGGAGCTCGCCCCGCCGCCCGCCCGCTTCGCTCGCCGCAATTACGTTGAATTCGAGGGCCACCAGACGATTCTACCGGCTGTCCCATGTATCGCTTTGCAGCCGGACGACAGCAGCGGCTCCGCCTCTTGAGCCTTCCACAGAGCTGGGAGCCCCAGAGCCTGCCCTGAGCTTGCCGAAGGGCCTCGCCTTTGAGACCTGGGATACCACCAACTGCGCGACCGGCTCCCCGCAACCTGGCACAACAACCTCAGGCGCAATCTCGTTGAGAGGAATCAGCACGAAGGCGCGCTCGGCCAGCCGGGGATGGGGAATATCGAGCCCCGGCTCACTGAATGTCAAGTCGCCGAAGAGCAGGATATCCAGATCCAGCGTCCTCGGCCCGTTCGCGAATCCCGACGCCCGGTCCCGGCCAAACTCCTGTTCGATGGCCAGCAGGCCATCCAGCAGCTCCCGCGGGGTCAGCTCGGTTGCGAGCGCCACGACGGCATTCACAAACGGCGGCTGTTCGGCAAAGCCAACCGGCTCGGTCAGGTAGAGCGACGACCGGCTCGCCACCCGCCCCAGCGACTCCAGCCGCAAGGCCGCAGCCGCCAGCGTTGCCTCTGGCTCGCCAGCCCAGCTTGCCAGGTTACCGCCCATTCCGATGTAGGCCGTGCGCATGACTTTCAGGTTATCGCGGCGCCTGATACAAGGCTCATGTCCGATGCCCAACCAGCGGGATACCTTCCAACGAGGCAGCGGCAATCAACTCCTTGTCAAACGACGCAAGGGGCAGTCCCTTTCTTTTTGCCAATTCCATATAGGCCGCGTCGTAGGCGGTAAGTCCGTAACGGCGCACGATGGGCAGCAGGGTCTTGCCGTCTGGCGCAGGAGAAGATTTGTCGATGCGAATATCGAGGCCAGAAAGCGTCTGCAGGAATTCAAGGGAAATCGCTTCCGCAATACGCCCTCTCTTTTCGTTGACAGCCAACACGTTGGCAATTTCAAAAGGCCAAAGTGCGGGAACCTCGGCATAAGTATCCAGAAGCGATGCAAGAACACTACGACCATAGGGCGTACTTTCATCGGCAAAACACCAGCTCATGGTCATCGAGGCATCGAGCACGAACGGCATCAGTATTTGTGCCCTTCATGCACCATGCTCTTCAAGCCGAGCCCGCCGAGCGTAGCGGCATGCCTCTCCGCAAAGTCGAGCATGGCCTCGACCGCCTTCCGCCGCTGACCGTTTCGATCAGGATTCCCCGAGAGGTCTTCTCGCATCAGTTCGCGCACATAAGTTTCGAGGACGAAACCTCGCTCCTGAGCCTGAGCGGCCAAATCGTCGGGGATGTTGAGGGTCACCTGCATGGAAAAAGGGTAGCACGACTTGAGCAAGGATGCCACCAAATGGCACGCGCTGTCCCCGCCCAACTGGCCAGGTTGCCGCCCATTCCGATGTAGGCCGTGCGCATGACCTTCAGAGTATCGCGGCTACGCGCCACGGGGCATCATGCCAGGGCGAACTGTGGGCTTCGCAGAATCTCTCTGGCATCACGCGGGTCCACGTCTGTCTCCCGAGCGGTCTCAGTGAAGACGTAAGGCTTCCCGGTCCCAGCGCCCTTGACTTCAGCTTTTCCATCGCCAAGGAAGCGCAGGCGAACGGGCCGCGGCGCCAGCCACGCCTTAAAGGCTTGACGTCTCCGTCCGCAGCAACTCATCGCAATCTCCTTTCTGTTTTGGCTCCGGCGAAACTGCCTCTTCAATCAGGCATGCGGCCCCGGAGAGCGCAAGCCATGCCGCAATGCGATCGGCGGGCTTGCGGGCCGCATAGAACGCAAAGGGAATTGCCACCCAGACGCTGGCGCACTGAAAGCAGTCCATCAGTTCGCCCAGCTGGCTTTCCCCAAGTTTCTCCCGCACCCGTGCTATGGCCGCGGCGGGGCCGTCCTCGCGCGCCAGCAGGTGAGTTACCCGCCAGGTTGCCAGGGCAGCCACGCCGAAGCGCAACAGAAACTTCACGCCGTCACGATCTGCAGAATGCGATGAAGTCCTGGAAGGTTCCATACAACACGACATCTCCATTGGTCAGGTTGAGGTTGGCGTTGAGGAAGACCACGTAAGCGCATGGCACCAGCATGCTGATGTCGACAGCCAGGCCAGCCGCACCCGAGTAGGCGTCTCCGTCGACAGGAATCGCAGGCACTGTAACGGTCGGCAAAGGCGCGGGCCCAACGAACTGCACAGAGTAACTGCCCAGATAGGGATGGTAGGCAGTGTACAGGATGTGCAATGTGTCGGCGCTCACGCCCAGCGGCTGGCAGCCGCCCGCCTGCATCTCGACAATATCAAGCGAGACGACCGGCGGAAGGGTTACCGTGGAGCCGGCCCAATCGGGATGGCGGCTGTACTTGTACTCGGTGTTACTGAGCGCGATCACATCCAGCGAGTTGCTGCCCACGCTGGCCAGGGTGGTCACGTTGCGCGCCTCAAAGTTGATCTGGAAGAGCGGCTTCACCGACTGCTGCGCCGCCGGAACCGGCGCCCCCGCAACCACCGGCAGACCCGGCCCCGCAACCGTCAGGTCGAATGGCTCGTACGTCAGTTGCGTTGTGTCCAGTTGGGCCAGCAGCCCCGTCGGCACAAAGCGGCCAACGCCGCCGGGAGTAAGGTCGTTCTGGCGCGGCACCTGGATCCAGCCGTCGGCATCCGGGTCAGTATCGACAACCACGCTGAGCGGCGGCCCAATCTGCTGCGGAATGCTGACGGTGGCCGCCGGGTTGTTGACGTAGAAGTCGGTGGAACCTACCAGCCATGCCAATAGGGACGTATCCCAGTAGTAGTATTCGAGCTGGCCGATGATCGAGGTCGCCGGAATCATCGTGCCGGTGATGGGAATGGGCGTTCCGCCGATGGCCAGATTCACATAGGTGAAGCGGTACTCCAGCGGGTCGGGAGCCGTGCCATCGGGAATGATCCCGTTCAGGTTGACGGTGGTTGAGAAGGCATATCCGCCCACGGTGGTGGTGCCGTTCGGCTGAAAGTCGTTGAACGAGGTGGCGACGTGGTATTGGCCCACCTTGGTGAAGAGGGGAATGGTCTCCTGCTGAGGGCAAATGCAGAAGCAGAAGCGGGTGCATACTTCAAACGTCACCCAGCGGCAGAGCTGGAGGCAATATGCCCCGACATCGTACTTATCGACGAGCGCCGAGAAGACCTTTTGGTCTCTTGCATTCACGGCGTCGAAGAATCCCGCATACGCGCCCTCTTCGTCCGCCAGACGGCCAGAGAGCACGGCGAACGCGCGCTCCTCCTCGATGATGTCTTTGGGTAACTCGAGCGGGCGGCAAATCGGTCCGCAGAAGAGAATCGAGCGCCAACTACAGATCCATTCGCAAATCCAGACACAGTCGTTGAACCCGGCCACGACTCCTTGCAGGTATTCGCAGTTGAGCGCAACCGCCGCGTCAATCACCCCGCGCAGTTCCGCAGCGTTCCTGACCAATTGAGCCAGCGCCTGGCCGGCTACCGCCAACTGGGCCGACAGCTCCTTTTCCGGAACCTCCTCGCGAATGCATACCACCTCGCAGATCAAGCCGAAGCGGATGGTGCAAACCCAGTGGCAGATCAGCCGGCAATAGGCTTCCAGCTTCTGACTCGCGATGAAGGCCCGGTAGCCGGCCACGTCGCGGCGTTCCACCACATCGGCCAGCCGCTCGAGAAGCTCCTCGCTTTGCGAGATCCTGGCGATTGCTATCGCGGAGGCGGCAACCTGCTCCACGGTGACAACTCCCGTTGCCGGCCCGCAAAGTTCCAGGCATTCCAGCACGCACTCCTTACTCGCGAACCATCGACATATCTCTTCGCAGTAGGGGAGCGCGCCGATCTGTCCCAACAGCCGAGTGAAGCTATCTCCATCTCCGGCGCGAAATGCATCGACAGCTGCCCGGAAGACAGTGTCGTTCTCTGCCAGTTTCGCCACAGCCAGTCCCGTCCGTGAGGCAAGGGCGGCCAAATCCAGGTTTTGTGTCGTGTTGCTCATACAGAATCTCCTATCGCAAGGTGATGGGCTGTGATGGCGAATCGCAGGTGCGCAGATCGTCTTCATCGATAGAAGCACAACTCTCCCCTTGCCTCCACCGGCCTTGCGCAGGGAGCGCTCGGGTGCGTTTGCTTATCGACCACCCCAGCGGACGCGGAAGCGACTGCCGAAAATCCACGGCTCCGCGCGAAACTCCGCTTGGGGTGCATGACCTGCTTCACATGGACGAGGAACATCGCAGCACGTTGAAGTTGCAAAACTGCGCGCTGGGCGTCAGTCCTTCAACAAGGCAAAGGGGAACACAGGCCGCACGGCCCGCATCAAAGCGTTGCAGAAAAGGTGCTCGCGTTCTGGGTCGTTCCTGGGGGAAAGGATGCAACCGGTGGGGAGGGCCTACGCTGCTTGCGATTTAGCGAACGCCAGCTACCGGTGCTCCAGACGTTCCCCCAAATTAGAGCGTCGCAGTTTTCTTGTCAAGTGAATTTCCAGGGGTGTCTTCCTATTTCTGGAAGGCAGGCAGGAAGCATGGCAGTCGCATAGCATCGCCGGTCCAATCGTTCGAGATAGCTTGTTCCAGATCGGCGAGTAGGCCGCGCTGCTTCCGCCTTTTCTGCATCGGGCAGTCTTACTGCACCGTCCCTTGAGGCCGCAACCGGCGCAGGTCCAGGGCGCACTCCACGGCATTCCGCGCGTTCAGGCGCAGATTGTCGCAGGCCGCCCAAAGCCACAGGCGTGAGGCCGCATTCGAGTTGCGCCCGCTGCTCACTTCGGGGCGCAGCCGGACCAGGAGGTCGTTCTGGCCGGTCGCGGCCAAATTGGAGGGCGAATCCGTGTCCTCCAGCACCAAATCCAAGTGGTCACCGCTCAACGCCTCTTCCAGCGCGGAAATCTCGACGGGCCGCTCCATTTCGACGGCGATCGAAAACGTCTGGCCGTGAAAGACCGGAGCATGAATGACCTGCAGGGCAAGCGCCGGCCAGCGCCCGGCCGCCAGCGCGTCATAGTGGCGGCGAACTCTGGCTTCGACCGCGCTCAGGCTCACCGCGGCGCCCTCGCCCAGACCGCCCAGCAGGTTGTAGGCTGCCTGGGAGTCGTAAATGGCGCGCGGCAGTCCTTGAAAGCTGAGCAGGTTCACGGTCTGCTGGTGCAGCTCGTCCATGGCGGCGCGGCCAAACTCACTGGCCGGCTGTAGCAGCGTGGCGGCGGCAAAGCGCACCGGCGCGGCCAGTTGCAGCCGTTCCAGAACCAGGGCCAGCGCCAGCGCAGCTGGATGGGCGGGAACCACGGCGGGGGTAAACAGGTCGGGAGCGGCGACCGCGGAACCAAGCCAGGGAGCCCGCACCAGCACGCCGGTCTCCTGGTCCAGCGCGCCAGAGAGGTCGAGCACCGTGGAGCCGGAGCGGAGCGCCTGGCGCCAGTGCTTGCGAGTCAGGTTTTCAGTGCCGCAGAAGAAGGTGAAGTCTACGCGCTCAAAGGCATCGTCGCGGATGGCCTGGAGGAAGGTAACCTCGTCGCCGACCTGGTCCAACTGGCCCTGTGCGGTTTCCTCGTCCAGCAGAACAAAGTTGGCGGCCGCCAGAGGCGACTCCTCAAGCGCTTCCTTCAACTCCCTGCCCAGCAGGGTCGAGGCTCCGGCAATGGCGATCTTGTACACAGGCATCCTTTTTCGATTGAAAGGACTATGAGGGCGTCACCGAGTCTGGCTCAACTTCGGGACTGGGAGCGACGGCCGGCCTTCTTCTTCGCCGCCACGACCAGGAGTACGCCGCCCGCGCCCAGATTCCAGAGAACATGTAGGTCAGCCCAATTGCGAAAAACACAAAATTGGAGAACCGGAAGAGAACATACACCACAACCGCTACCACCAGAAGCAGTTGAAATGGATGGCTGCGCGAGAAGTTGATCTCCTTGCCCGACCAGAAGCGCCAGGTGCTGACCATCAGGAATCCGCACAGCCCCACCATCACCAGCCAGGGAATGGCGATCCACCACCACCAATCCTCGATGGGGATGCCGTAGCAGAAGTGGACCGTGGAGGCTAGCATCCCGGCCGCCGCCGGGATCGGCATGCCCACAAAGTACTTGCGATCGGGCCGGCCGGGATTGCGCGGCTGGGCATCGTGGCTTATGTTGAACCGGGCAAGCCGCGAGACCCCGCCGATGAGAAACAGAAAACAGATGAAGGCGCCGGCCTGCTGCATGTGGAGGTACAACTGGGGGTTCATGGACTTGGGAAGGAAATGGAATCCCCAGACGAGCGCCAGCAGGCTGGGAGCGACGCCAAAAGTGATGGCGTCAGCCAGCGAATCCAGTTCCTTGCCGAACTCGCTGGTGGTATTGGTCATGCGGGCGATGCGGCCGTCGAGAGCGTCGAACGGAATGGCGAGAACGATGGCGATGGCTGCCCAATCCAGATGGGTTTGGGCGTCGCCGCTGATGGCCTTCATGGTCTCGGTAATGGAAAAGAAGCCGGCCGCAATGTTGCCCATGGTAAACAAGGAGGGCAGCAGGAACATGCCGCGGCGAAGCCGTGCCTGTGCCTTGGCCCTGGCCACTGCGCGATCGCGGCCGTTCACAGCAGCTCTCCGGCCGGCATGGCTGCCAGCACGCTCGATCCGCCCTTGACGCGCTCCCCGACCTTGACCCGCACAGCCGCCTCAGCCGGCAGCAGCACATCCACCCTGGAACCAAACTTGATGAGCCCCACGCGCTGGCCGCGCTCCACCGTATCGTCCTCGCTCAGGTTGAAGACGATGCGCCGCGCCAGCAGGCCGGCAATCTGCTTGAAGGTGACCTCAACCCCCTGGCCGCGCACGGTGACCACATTCTGTTCGTTGCGGTCTGCCGAGGCAGGGTTCATGGCGTTCAGGTACGCGCCCTTCCGATAGCGCACACTGGTGAGAATGCCTCCGATGGGAGAACGGTTCACGTGTACGTCGAATACGCTCAGGAAGATGCTGATCCGCTGCCGGGATCCATCGGGGGTAGCGATAGTGACCGTCTCGGTGACCAGCCCGTCTCCGGGCGAGACAATCAACCCCTCGCCGGTGGGAATCGTCCGCTGGGGGTCGCGGAAGAACCACAGAAAAAACGCCGCCAGAAGCACAGGTGCGATGCTCCACGCCCAATTGCCCGTAGCCCACGCCAACGCCGCCGCCACCGCCAGCAAGCTCAAACCGTAGATGTAACCGTCACGAACCATCGTCCCAAACGATTATACGGTCATTCCGCTCCGGCCTATGGCAATTTCGCTCTTCCGCCCGACAGGCGGTTCGATCGGGCACAACACCCACCCTAGGCCGCTTGTGATGGAGCCAGAATGCCCCTTACGACGCGGCACACATCCACTCAGCGAGGCTTAACCTCAACCGATTCGCCTGGATGAACCGAGGTGCTTCCTGCTCTATGCGAGAACCGGAAGCTGGCGCTCCAGGGCGAAGATCAGATCTTTGGCGTGCAGCTTCAGCTTCTTCAGTCGCACTTCCTCAAGCTGTTCTTCTACCG
>Ga0326728_10014789_pt1 | contig 16428 bp, 11 predicted proteins | sample MB3enrmetagenome_FD_207602 | JGI IMG/M metagenome (GOLD analysis project Ga0326728, IMG submission 207602) | Lab enriched peat soil microbial communities from McLean, Ithaca, NY, United States - MB31MN | ecosystem: Environmental > Terrestrial > Soil > Wetlands > Peat | place: USA: New York...
TACGACTTTGACCGCGCTGGACTTTCACCAGCTGGCTTCGTTTCGAAAGGTTTCATCCGCTCATCTTGAATCCCCCTTTCCCAAGCTTAGCTTGGCGCGACTCGAATGCGACTTCGCGGGAGTCAGAGGGAGATTTCACCCGTCCGAGTTGTGCGTTATACGACCAAATGCGTGTATACCCGTGTTTTCGAAAGATTGCTGGTTGTTGCGGCTGAAGAAGGGATGTGCGGATTCTTGCAAATTATTGTTCTCATGCTGCCTTCCAGAAGTAAAATTCAAATTGGGGAATTTTGGAAAGCATTTGAGAATTGCGGGAAGGGTTCCTGGTCAACGTTAAGGCTGGATCATCGCAAGTCGAGATCCGCAAGGGTCCCTTCGGGTTTTCCGCCGAAAAGACAGAGGTTCATTTCCTATGAGAAACGGATTTGGAGGATTCCCGCCCGAGACGCTCAGATTTCTGCGACAGCTCAAACGGAACAACAACCGGGAATGGTTCCTTGCCCACAAAGACGTTTACGAGCTACAGGTCAAAGCGCCGATGACCGAACTGGTCCTGGCGCTCGGCCAGGCAATACAGGAGTCTGCTCCGGAACTCGTCGTGGACCCGAAACGCGCCATCTATCGCATTTACCGCGACATCCGATTCAGTGCCGACAAACGCCCCTATAAAACCCACGTGGCGGCCATATTCGTTCCCCGCGGAATCCCGAAGAACACCGGAGCCTGCCTGTATTTCCACATCGAACCCGCCGAGGTGGTGATCGCGGGCGGGGTCTACATGCCTGATCCCGCGACATTAAGGGCCCTACGCCAGCACATCGCGGCTAACTGGGAAGACCTTCTGGCGATTACGAATCAGCGGAATTTCAGGAAGATGCTCGGCAATCTGCAAGGAGAGCACCTAGTCCGTCCGCCCTCGGGCTTCCCTCCGGATCACCCGGCCATCGATGTGCTGCGACAGAAACAGTTTTATGTCACGCAAACCGAACCGGCAGCACTTGCCGAAGGGCCGAAGCTCTTTCCGCGGCTACTTACGCTTTTTTCGGCTATGATCCCTCTGGTGCGATTCCTCAACGCCCCGCTCAAATCGTTGACTGTCGGAACCTCCGAAAGCGCGTTTGGCAGAACGCGGAGTTGGTAACCGCCGTAAATTGCGTGCGCGGAGCGGATATCCAGAGCTGAACAAAATTTTCTTGCTAACTGGTCGTGTAATCGACTTAACCGGTCAGGTGACACGGCTCGAATCCCCTGATACGGCGATCTTGGAAGTTGGCAATCTGGACTGGGATCGCATTTGTTATGCACGGGGATTACTCCCCGAATGCAACTTCGCGAGTTACGAGGATTCAATTTTCCGTAATGCATCCATGTGAAATAGCAGCTGTCCAGATTCCGTCCCTAAATCCTTAGGCTCGGATGTCTCTCCGACCATCAGATCTGTTGCAGCGTTAAGGCCGCAGGCTGTCTATTGCCCGCCCTATTCTTCCGGCTGCAGCCGATCACCCCTGGTTCAAGTGCGCCGAAGCACGCCTTTATGGGGATCAGGATCTCAGTGGCGGGATCGTTGCAGAAGCCCTGTCACAAAAGCTCGCTTAAATTCGCTTCAATCAAAGGCCTTTTCGAAACCATATCACGAAGATATCTGGCTCAAACCGTCGATCGACAATTAGACATTTGCGGCCTTGTCGACCGTGAAAGACTGGGAACCTTTATGCTCAACCGGCATCCCAGACTTGCCCGTTATGAAGAAGTGCAAAGTTTGCAATGGGAAAATTCGAACGTGTGGCCCGGTTGGCGAACCTGGCGGTATCCATATTCCACGACATGCGGAAGAGACAAAACTTCTTTGCAAAAAGCAAAGAATCCACGGGTAAAGACTCTATCCGCAGGATTATCCTTCCCACAGCTTCCCTGTTACGGGATGCGGGTAATGGAAGGCTACCAGCCCGGTGTCGAGCCGCGGTTCCGCTGCCGGCGCGGTGAGTTTGTCCGGCCCGGTTGGATCCTCCGGATATGTTTTTGAGAAGGGGCGGATGTAACCCGGCTTGGAGTAGGCCCAGCCCAGAGCATAGTCGGCTTGCCATATTGCACGATAATCAAGCCTCTTGATCTTCCAGACGCCCCCGTCCCGCACATAGCAATTTTCATATATGCCGCCTTCCCACCACTGCAGGATTCCTTGCCCTTGCAGGCGCGCCATTTCCATCATCGGGAGATCCGAGACCACCTGGGCCCCCGCTTGCATCAGACAATGGAATCGAGCCTTGGCGGACTTACGATCCGTCGCTACATCCACTACGTCCTGCTCTTGTGTTTGGTCGAGGAGAAAACCGTGAACAGGCCCGTAATTGTTCCTGGTGAAACCCTGACCGAAATAATCGGTATACAGGCGGCGGACGCCCTTGTCTTTATCCTTAAAAATGCCGCCGTTGAAATACACTTCTCCGTCCTCGGCAAACAAGTTGACGATTTCCTCCCAAATTCCTTTGTCGAGATAATACCCATATGCATGGTGCAGTTTGCGGATGGCGTTCCTGTCCTCGAGGATTCCCAGCTGATTCGACAGCCGATCGACACGCTCTTTCAAAGTGCCGGCTTCATCGGATTTGCTCTTTGATTTCCCCGCAACCGCAAAAGCAAGCACAGCGGAAAGTGCCGAGCCCGTCTTCCAGATAAAAGACCTGCGCCCGGATTTTGGCTGCTTCGGGCTGCTGATGGGTTCTGATTCTGGCTTTAAGGTTTCCATTTTACGCTCCCTTCACTTTCGGTCCCAGGAATCTCTTGACATCATAAAAACCGGCGTTGCGGGCAAGAGCTCCGACGTCGCTTAGACCCAGACCATTCTGGCCGACACCATAGCCGAAGCCGCACTCGCGCATCGTTCTGGTGTTGATCACGATCGTGCTGTGATGCCCGTTACAGGCTTCCTCCATCCATTCAAACAAATAAGCGTAGTCGCGGAGCTTTACATAGTGGCAGGGAGAGCTCCACATCATGCCGAGGGTGCCGTTATCCATGAATATCGACCACGAATAGGATTGAGGCGTGCTGTAAACATGCATGGAACTCATCGTGTCGCTGTAAGCCCATGTCAACGAGCGGCCGACGAGCTCATCGGTGAAGGTGTGGCGCCAATACCTGGGAGCTTCCAATTCTTTCATCTCGATTATGCCGAAGATGATTTCTCGTGAAACCTCGTTTGCCATATACGGAGTGCCTAGCTTCGCACTTACGCAGGTCGTGAGCCCATTTTCAAAGTCCAGGGCAATTGTGACACACTCGTTGGGCCTGGTTCCGCTGTGGATATGGGCGAACAAAATCAATTCCTCGGCGGGTTCAAAGGCTTCATAAATCTCCTCGTGCCATTGCCCTTCGCCTTCGCGCCGCCAGCGGAGCTTTTTCAGCTCGTCGAACCTGTAATTCCAGACCGGGCCGCCGTTGTCGTAGCGGAGGGTGAGTTCCTTGCCGACAAGGAAGCCGCTGGGCGGTAATTTGTTGCCTGCCATCTCGCCACCGGTCGTACCGCTAGGGACGGCACCCATACCGCCGGCAAAAATTCTGGTGCTTTTTTGGCAAGCCTCATAGACCTCCCGCTCGGTCATGGGCGGATTCGTAAGGAGAGGACGGTACACCGGTCTTTCTCCCTTTCCCGTCATAGGTGGCCTGTTTGGTCCCATGACAATCTTTTCGCCATGATCACGGAAGTTTTCAAACGTGGCACCCTGACCGACAATTTCGCCATCCCCTCTGAACATGTAGTATTCGAGGGCATCCTTTTCATCAAAGCCGAGCCGCATTCCAACCTGCTTCAGGCTGAACAGGTCAAGAACATACATGGTCATGATGCCGGACATTACGACCTCGACCCTGTCATAGATATACATGTTCTCGTTTATCATGATGAAGTCCGAGGGCCCGCAAAACATAAGCTCGTTGCTGTGCCGTGTCAGCTCGATAAACGACGAGAAGATTACCGAGGAATAGAATTCCAGTGTCTCAATGCCCTTGTCTTGTGTCCAATGGAAGGCTTTGCCCTCAATTCGGTTTGTAAGGTGATGGCGCTCTTTCGGCGGCTCCTTGCCGGCAACGTCCACATAGCCGTAGTAAATCTGGCGCATAACCTCTCGGTTATCGTCTTTGTAGCCGCTGAACCACACTTCGAACACCGTGGCAAGATTGGTCTTGAGATCCACAACAACGTTGTAGCCCTTCTGACTCTTGGGCACCATGTGAGAGAAGAAGACGACCTGCTTGAGCGTCAGCGCCCCGTAACCTGATTCCGCGGGAGCTCCGCCGTCTTCAGCAACGGCAAGCTTGTTTTTGCTCTTAAACGCGTAGCTCAAAACAGGGCCGTTATCAGTCACGATTTTGAGCGACTTTCCGGCAAGAACGTCTGAATACTCGGACGCGCATGCGGGGCTTGCTGCAGTCGCGACAAGCTTTTGGTCTATCTGTTCTTTTGTAAGTTTTGTGTATTTGATTCTGTGCATTGGCTCATTCATTTGCCCATCTCCTTAAGGAAATATCAATTTTGAAATTGACGGGAGCAGCGAACTGGTGGAGTTAACCTGCCATTTTTTGATGCCCCGGCAGGATGACTACCTTCTCCTCTGACAAGAATCCTGCGCTAACTGCGACGGCGCTCCGGATGCCACCGATCAGCTTAAAAACCCAAACAATGGAAATTTCATCGAATCTTACTACCAAACAAAACCGGCAGAACACAAATTTGCACGCAGCTTTACCTTCCGGCCTGTGCAATCTGCCTTGTCTTCAGCAGGGGCCAGGGTTGTCTCTGTTTGGCGGGATTTTTCTTGGCTTGACTTGGCGGTATTGTCGCGTAGCCGGAAAGTGAATTACGCGCTTATCGGAGACGTTGGCGGGCCTAATTAACATTTTGGCGCAATTTCCCCGAATGCGACTAAACCGTAGCCCGCTGCGCGGCGGATGCTGCGCGTGCGTGCAAATCAACATTGGCAACGCCCGCAACATTCTGCAGGAGTTCCTTCTTATGTGCTATTAGGGGACGCCATGTCGGGAAACCCCGCGTTTACCCTGCAATTAACGACCAACGGCCTCTCGTCTCAAATTGTTGCGCTACAAAGATTTATAATCCACAATCCATAGGTCCCAGCGGCCGCCTTCAAGTCGTTTTATCGGGAGCGCGCCGCTAGGATAGTTTCGTTTTCTCGTTTTTTGCGCTGGTGCGCTACTGATAAAACCTAGGACTTCGGGGGAGTTTGAATCCCGGTCACTTGTTTGGATACCCGATTTTATCGGGAGTTAGCATATCGCTGCCAGGGCCGATTGCTGATTACAAGGTAATCTCCCAATATCGATTCGGTTGGATTTCATGCGCGGGACTCGAATGTCAGCAGTGATTGCAGCTTCGGATATTCGGATTTGGCAGTGATTAGGACGGAAATGTGGAGGTCGGAGTCCTTCCAGAGCATGACGAAATCCTGATACGCGGTGCGGGCTTTGGCCGTGTTGCCCTGCGGGACCCAGGCGCGCGCCAATCGGATGCGGCCAAAGTTCATTACCACTCCCCGGTGGTCAATGAATTTCTGAAATTCCGCGGCCGCTCGGGATCCCGGTCTGCCCTCACACTTCCCTGCGCATCTTCCCTGTGTGCTCCCCTTGAACTCGCCACAAAGGTCCGTTAGATTGGAATCGGTTCCAAAAGGGAAAGAGCGTCGAGATTGAAAAGACTCCTCGAATGGATTTGGCTGGCCGCCTTCATCATCATCCTGGGATTCGGATTAAGGTCATTTATCTTGGCACATTACGAATCCCAATGGGAAAGCTGGCGGGAACTTCCCTGGGCTCGCAAGTGCCAGCCAATCGTACTGGCAGCCAAAAGCTTCTTCTACAACCGCTTCCCACCACGAATCAATAATCGGGCTTATGCCCAGACTGATGCCCTCGCTCTCCGCCGCTCGGTGCAGGAGAGCGCTGACTGGCTTCTTTCTGTGCAGGAACCTTCCGGACACTTCAAGTACTGGTATGATCCGGTGAGCAATCAGTTCAGTCCATCATCCGACGACAGCTTCCATCGGCAGGCAGGTGCCGGATATGGGCTCGCCCTGGCTTATCGTATGACGGGCGACCGGCGGTATCTTGAAGGCGCGCGCCAAAGCGTGTGGTATCTACTACGGTATAAGAAGGAGGTGAATTCCGATAAATCTTATTTCCTGTTTAACAACAGGGCGGACTTAGGCGGCGCGAGTATTCCAATGTTTACGATGCTTGAGATCCGTGAACTCACAGGAACTCCGGAATACGACGGACTCCTTCGTCGACTGGCCAATTTCATTCTGTTCCTTCAAGGGAAGTACGGCACCGGGCAATTCAAGAGTACCTATTATTATGATGGAAACTACGAGCTGGAGAAAAAACTTGGGTGGGAATCCGATCTCTACCCTGGGGAAGCCATGCTCGCTCTTGCAGGCATGTATGATGGTTTTAAGGAGAGCCGATACCGAGACAGTCTCGATAGGGCGCTGCATTTTTATTCTGATTCCGGCTATTCCAAGCATCGTGCATTTCTGCCCTGGACAATCATGGCGTTCACATCTCTCTACAGACAAACCGGGGAAAAGAGATATGCCGACTACGTGTTGCATCTGGCCGACTACCTTTTGACGGATCAGAATCTCGATGAACGAGATGAAGTGTTTGGGAGCTTTCATGCGTTTCCGTCCATAAGTACCGCGAGTTATTTGGAGGGACTCGCAGATGCCATTCAGTTAGTGAAGGCATTGGGCGACATGCGCAGAGAAAAACTGTACGTCCAAAGAGCCCTGATCGGTTTTCGGTGGATTCTGAGCCTGCAATACAAACCTGATGAGATAAAACAATACGAGGTATCTCACCGGTCGTCGGGCGGTTTTCGCGGAAGTTTGACCGACCCTTGTATCCGGATCGATTACAATGGACATGCCATTTCCGCACTCACGCGAGCCATGCGCCACGTATTCCAACAGCGCCCGGCAGTGGAGCGGAACGCTTCCTTAGACAAAGCTGCTCCATTGACAGTCCAGTAGCAGCTAATGATCCGTGAGGGGGGGGTGCTTGACTTCGAGCTTGCCTACTTTTTGATCTTCTTGTAGACAGCATAGCCTCCAAGTCCGGCAAGACCTGTGACTAGCAGAAGAATCGAGGCCGGCTCGGGTACGACGGCAAAGTCGTCCGCATCTGCCGCTGCCACCGCCACTACGCAAAACAAGAAACTCAAAAGAAGAGCGGCCCGACAGAGGCACAAAGCCCATTTCGTAGTCTTCATTGAGACGTCCTCCAGTTCATGGATTGGCGTAGCTATTCTTGCAAATCCGGGTATTAGGAGAAGCAAGAAGAATTCCAGAATCAAGGATTGCAGTGCAAGTAGGCCTGCCTAAAGATAAAATCGCAGCTACTCACTCGAAGATCAAGTGAACGAATCTGTCAAGTAATCCGACACCAATCCGTTGCGATTTATCTCAAATGTCTCCAAACAAAGGATATTGGGTCGCCCGCGACCTGTAAAAAAATCCGACAAGGAAGCTACCCTCCTCGGTGGTCTCAAGAAGCGGCGCGGATTCAGGCTCCCCAGATACGGCCATGTGGGAGACCACCCCCGTCGACCTAAAGTTCGTCAGCCGCCCGGCAGCATTACGTCTCCGAACCTAGGACTTATGGCCCGGAACCGCTATCGTCACGAATTACGTGTGACATACGTGCTAGATCAATATGGATTCTGATCAATATTCACAACACCTCGCATTTTACAGGCACCCATTGGTACCCAGACCCAGTTCACGACGATATTGATGCTTCTTGCTGCTATTGAATCGGGACGACGTACCACCCCGAAGCCAAACGGCACAGGGCCCGCGAGACAGAAGCCGAGGAACCAAGACTATGGCTCTGCTCCTTGAAAAGCATTTGCAGTTAAAGAGCCGCACGGACAGAGCTGAAACGATAGGGAACGATTACATCGCGCTTGCCTCCACTTTTTCCAGCCCAGTCTCTGAAAATTTCTGCGGTGAATTACTCTGATGTCTTCCCAAGAAAAAAGAAACAATATCGGAGGGTTAAACGTTTAATTACTCATGGGTTCAAGCGTGCAGCACAGGGCCGGGGTGTGCCGGAAGACCGCCCAAGACTGCTTTTTTATACACTCTGTATTCTCATTTCTTCTGCTTCTGACCTAATTCGTTTCTATTGAAACAGCCAGAAAGGAAGGTGAAGCATGCGTTTGAAAAGGTTCCTTGCGATTCCCTGCATCGTTTTAATCCTGACTTTTTCGGTTTTTGCCCAGACACTGCCTCGAGGCGTCCAGAAGGTGACCTCCATTGAGGGAGTTACCGAGTATGCATTCCCGAACGGCCTCCATATGCTGTTGTTCCCCGACAGTTCGAAACCCAAAGTGACCATCAACATGGTGTATCTCGTGGGGTCGCGGAACGAAGGCTACGGTGAGACCGGAATGGCACATCTGCTTGAGCATATGGTTTTTAAGAGCACCAAGTCCGGCAGGGACCTCTTCAAGGAGCTCACCGATCGGGCGGGCGGGAGCAACTTCAACGGCACTACTTCCTACGACCAGACCATGTACTTCGAAACCCTGAACGCGTCGGATGATAACCTTCGCTGGGGCCTGGGGCTGGAAGCCGAACGCATGGTCAATATGACCATGGAGAAAAAAGACCTGGATAGCGAGATGACAGTCGTCCGGAATGAGATGGAAGCGGGCGAGAACAATCCCGGCAACGTTCTTCAAGAGCGCGTCCTGGCGGCCGCTTATAATTTCCACAATTATGGCAAGACCGTCATCGGCGCTCGAAGCGATGTGGAACGTGTGCCCATTGACAATCTGGCAGATTTCTACAGGAAGTACTACGAGCCTGATAATGCCGTTCTCATCGTCGCGGGCCAGTTCGATGAATCCAAGGCTCTTGCTTACGCAGCCGAAACCGTCGGAAATATCCCGAAGCCACAGCGCACGATCGCGCAGCCTTATACGGTGGAGCCTACACAGGAAGGCGAGCGCTCCGTGATATTGCGTCGCGTTGGAGACATCCAGTACATCATGGCGGTGTACCATGCCCCGGCGGCGCTGCATCGCGATTGCGCACCTCTCGACGTGCTCGCCCAAGTCTTGGGCGCGAGTCAGACTGGCCGTCTATACAAGGCTCTGGTGGACGGCAAGAAGGCCGTCTCCGCCGGCTTGAGCATGAGCGAGATGCATGATCCGGGATTCGCATTTGCGTTCGCCGTGCTCAGGCCGGACCAGTCGATTGAGGAGGCCAGACAGATCCTGCTAAAAACTGTGGAGGATTTCGCGAACGATCCGCCCACCCAGGAGGAAGTCGATCGCGCCAAGAGCCGCATTTTGAAAAACGACGAACTGATGCTGACCAATTCCCAGAGCGTCGGGCTTACCCTCGGCCGATACGTGGGCAACGGCGACTGGCGTATGCTTTTTCTCGAGCGGGACGACGTTAAGAAAGTGACCCCTGAAGATGTCGCTCGCGTCGCAAAAGCGTATTTGAAATCCACAAACCGCACACTGGGCGAGTTCATACCCACCAAGGACCTCGACCGTGCAGAAATTCCTGCCACTCCGTCGGCCTCCGAACGGCTGAAGAATTACAAGGGAGGTGAGCCGATTCAGCAGGGAGAAATCTTCGATCCCACCCCAAAAAACATAGAGTCGCGCGTGATCCGTACTCGGCTGCCGAACGGGTTGAAGCTTCTGATGCTGCCGAAGAAGACTCGCGGCGGCGCGGTGGCGGTCACGATGGACGCGCGGTTCGGCGACGAGAAATCGTTGTTCGGCAAATCCGCGGCGGCTTCTATGGCGGGATCGCTGCTTATGCGCGGCACGAAAAGCAAAACCCGCCAGCAAATCCAGGACGAGACCGACCGCCTCAAAGCGCAGGTGAGCGTTTCAGGCGCGACAACCGGGATTTCAGCCAGCATCCGGACATTCGAACCGACCCTCGCGGATTCGCTCCGTCTGGTGCGGGAGCTTCTCCGCGAATCATCCTTCCCCGAAACGGAATTCGAGCAGGTCCGGCAGATGCGCCTGGCGAGCATAGAGAATGCGCGCAGTGAACCGGGTTCGCTCGCTTCGCTGGAATTGTACCGTCATTTGAACGCCCGGTATCCGCGCGGCGACCCGCGCTACGTGTCGACACTCGACGAAGAGCTCGAGGATGCCCAAAAGGTCACGCTCGAAGAGGTGCGCAGCTTCTACGCGCAGTTTTACGGGGTGGGCGAAGGCGAGCTTGCCATCGTCGGCCAGTTCGATCCCGCTCAGATTCAAAAACTGATCGGCGAGCTTTTCGGCGACTGGAAGAGCCCGGCAAGATACGAGCGCATTCCCAATCCGTACGTAACCGTTCCGCCGATCAACCACAAGATCGAGACACCCGACAAACAGAACGCATATTTTCTGGCCGCCATGTACACCAAAGCTACCGACGAAGATCCAGATTATGCAGCGCTTCAGATCGCTGGATTTGTTTTCGGAGGTGCGCCCACATCCCGCCTATTTCAACGAATCCGCGTCAAGGAAGGCCTGAGCTACGGCGCGAGTGCTTCATTCTCGGTGCCCACCAAGGATGATTCAGGCATGTTTTCAGCAAACGCCATCGAAGCCCCGCAGAACACTCCAAAGGTGGAAGCCGCATTCAATGAGGAGATCACCCGGGCTATCAAGGAAGGCTTCACGGCCGACGAGGTGGAAAAGGCCAAGAAAGCATGGCTGAACAATCGCGCCTTATCTCGCGCGGAGGAGACATCGCTCGCCGGCTTGCTGGTGAGCCGGGCCCGTTGGGATCGCACGGTGACGTGGGACGAAAAACTCGAAGCGGCTGTCGCAGCGCTCACTCCTGCGCAGGTGAACGAGGCGTTCCGCCACCACGTGGATCCCGCGGCGCTGAGCATCGTCAAAGGAGGCGATTTTAAAAAGGCCGGTGCATACCAATAAAGATGCTAAGGGACGAGGGGCGGCTCGTCCCCTCTTATTCTGATTCATTTTTCTCTTCATACTTGCACCCGCCCGCTGTGCCTCGGGTCGGCCTGCCGGTTTTGAGTCCTGGAGTCTTTGAGTGGCAACTCCAGGATTCCAGGACTCGGGCTTGGAGAATGATCCTTTGAATCTTAAATAACTCAAATCCTCCTTGGGATTAGCGGAACATGAAAACCAACGCATTCACTTCCTTCAAGGTTTCTGAACCGGCGCGGGACACAGGGCATTTCTGAGGGCGCCACCCGTGGTGGTATTTCTCCAAAACTGCTCAGTGCCTGAAACCGAATGATTCTTCTCGATTAATCCATGCTGTTCAAAAGCCTCCAGCAACCGCAATGCTTTTTCCCCTCTGATCCCCAAAACCCTGGTCACGTTGCCGAACGGAAAAAACTCCATGCTTCGGCGCAGAAGGTCTCTGGTCTGCCTGGCAGGAAAACCCGCTATGAGCTCATCTGGCTGGATTCTCATACTCCTTTTCTGAAACCACATGTGCGCGCGTTTCAATCGCCTTCAGACCGATAACTATGCTCTGTCTTGAATTTATCCTGTCCTAAAAAGGCGGCCAAGGTTTATTGACAATGCGAGCACAAAACAACTACGGTATCGCAACATTCAATGACAAACCGGACGCATGTTCCTGACAGGAGCCCCAGGAGGCGAGGACCTGGGATCAAAACACTCCTGCTGAGCCGGCTTCCAAAACCCAAATGATGTCAAAAATCAGAATAACGAACCCGCAGGCGGGGAGCGCAACATGTGCGAAAGAAACATGAGTTCTCTGCGTAGATGCTATTGATGACCTGTGCCTTTGATGCGCAGGCGAATGGTAGGGGATTTGATGATATCAAAGGCCAGAGAAAAGAAGGCCCGCCACGAAGCCGCCTGTAAAATATGCAGTCATCCCTACAGAAAACAGATTGAGGACCAATGGTGTGCATGGGCAAACACAGCCACACTGGCGAAGAAATATAGGGTCTCTCTGAGTTCCATGTCGCGTCATCTGGCTGCCTTCAAACTGCGAGAGAGACGTGCAACAAACCTCCGCGCGGCGCTTGAACTGATCATCGAACAAGGGGACGAGGTTGAACAAAAGGCTATTTTGAAGAGACTTAAAGAATGGAATTTGAAACACACCCCAAACTCCAAAAACGTAAAAAAGGCGATTAGGCTTCCTTGACATCGGTGGCAGCAAGCCGCCACGGTACCGCAGCATCCTGCGGGAGCTTGAATTAAGTTGGGTGCAAGCTCCTGATGAGAGCCCCAGGAGGCGAGGACCTGGGATCAAAACACTCCTGCTGAGCCGGGTCCGAAGTCTCCAGAGACGAACCTCGCCGCCCGAGATACGCAATCGAGCATGGAAGAACCATTCTCATGACAAATCAGAAATCCTCGCCCGAAGGAGATGCCATCAAAACGGCACAATCTATTCAGGCTTGCCCTCGATTCCCACTGAATTCAACAAGGAGCGCGGCGATTTGAGAGCGTTTCCACTTCACTGCAAGCATCCATGGTGACTGGCGTGACTTGGTTTGTACATTCAGATCCGCTCCATGACGCAGCAGACCTTTTGTCCATTCCAAGTTGCCAATCGTGACAGCGTGATGCAAAACCGCCCGCCCGTGTTTTGCATGCGCATGGTATCTGCACGGTGCGCCAAAAGCAGTTCGGCGTTTTTATAGGGATATTGGTGAGCAAAAAACAGCGGCGTTACGCGATCGGGCTGCTTGGCTTCGTTCGGATCAATCCCATATGCCAGGGAAAGTGAAACCATGGCCGGATCGCCATCTGATGGCAATCTCACTGCCGAGGCCTCGATCAGATACCGGTTGCGGTTAAGTTCAAAGAATCTGCCTCGCTGTCGTTCGTCATGGATCAATGGATTTGCTAAATCAAAAACATCTTCCAGAAAAACTTCCGTCTTTGGCTTTGCAAACAGGGCTTGCTCATTGGAAAGCAAACGCGCCCTCCGGTGCATTTTGGATGGCAGGTTCCTTCACCTTGCCCTGCTGCCATCAGTAGAATCGCACTCTCAGTACAGATTCGCCGGGGGCAGGACGATAAGCTATTGTGGTACTCACATTTAAAGTCTCTTAGCGCTCGCAGAGGAAATAAAATGACAACCAAGGGGGTGTCGGAGGAAGAGATTGCACCCAAACTGGGCCTGCAGGTTGCAGAGATTGAATCGCTCCAAGCCAGGCTTCGACATGCCGAGGATAAGGTTCGGGCTAGCGAAGAGAGACAGCGCGCCATGCTCGACAATCCGATGTTTGCGGTTGGGTTGTCGGATGGCAATGAAATCTTATATGCTAATCGTCCTCTTCTGGAATTATTCGGATATTCAGATCTAGATGAATTTTTGTCCATACCTCTGGTCGATCATGTGGCACAAACTTCCCAGGCTACAATCTGGGATCGCCTAAGCAAATCTGCAATGGGCATTCCTTCAGAACCGTCTTTCGTTTACGACATCAGGCGGAAGGACGGAGCTGTGCGAACGGTTGAAATCAACGTCGTGCCCTACCAATGGCAAGGAAGGCCATGCCGGTTTTCGCTATTTCGCGACGTCACAGAGCGCAAACGGATAGACGACGCCCTTCGGGAGAGTGAAAGAAAATATAGAGCCCTGGTGGAAACAACGGACACCGGATATGTCATTTTAGACATGGAGGGCAGCGTTGTCGATGCAAATCCCGAGTATCTCAGGCTTACTGGCCACGAAGCGTTGAATGAAATTCTTGGCCGTAGGGTGGTCGAATGGACGGCACAGCATGACATTGCGCGCAACAGCGAAGAGATTCGGAAGTGCCTGGAGCGAGGTTTTGTCCGTAATCTCGAAATCGATTATGCGGACAAGGAAGGAAAGTTCACACCTATTGAGATAAACGCCACCGTCCTGCATACGGCGGAAGGAAGAAGAATTGTTGCCCTGTGCCGCGACATCGGCGAACGCAACCGGTCTCTGGAGGCATTGCGGGAAGGCGAGGAGCGATTCCGGCTAATTGCCGAAACCATGAATGAGGTTTTTTGGGTATTGGATGTGCAGAATGACCGAGTGTTGTATGTCAGTCCAGCCCATGAGCGAGTGTGGGGATATCCTCGAGAGAACATCTACGAAAATCGACAGTCCTATTATGCACCGATTCACCCGGACGACCGCGAGCGTGTACGTGCCATTGTCGACCTAATGAAGACCGGGCGCCAACTGGAGTATGAGTACCGGATCATTCGCCCAGACGGGACAATTCGTCAGATCTGGGAACGCGGGTTTCCAATTCATGACAAAAACGGGCAGGTCCAACGCTATGTCGGTGTGGCACAGGACGTGACCGCCTGGAGGCATGCCGAAGACGCGCTCAGAAAATCGACTGAGTACCTGAACCAGCTCATCAACCGCATCGGGGATCCTGTTTTTGTTAAAGATAGCCAGTACAGATTCTTACTTGTCAACGACGCGATGTGTACCTTCACCGGGAGGGAACGCAGTGAGCTGCTCGGAAGCACGGATCATAAATTTCTATCGAAGGAGGATGCAGACTCTATTAGGAGGCAGGAGAGTTTGGTTTTTGAAACGGGCCGGGAGTGCATCGCTGAGGAAAAGGTTAACGATGGGCAAAACGTTACGAGAACAGTCGTTGCCAGAAAAACACTGCTCACGGACAATGCCGGCAATATGCAGATCGTCGGCATTATCAGGGATATCACCGAGCAAAAGCACCTGGAAGCTCAATTCCTGCAAGCTCAGAAAATGGAGGCTGTAGGTGTGTTGGCCGGCGGGGTAGCGCATGACTTCAACAATCTGCTTACCGTGATCAATGGTTACAGCGAATTTCTGCTGGATGATCTCGCAAAAGACGATCCCAGACGTCCGGAGCTTGAGGAGATCAGGCAGGCAGGCCAACGCGCGGCGACTCTGACGTCTCAGCTCTTGGCTTTCGGCCGGAAGCAAATTCTGCAGTCTGAGATCCTTGACGTGAATAGTGTTATTGCAGATATGAGCTCAATGCTTCGCCGTCTGATCGGCGAAGATATTGAGTTCGTTTCCATTACTCAACCAGGTCTGGGACTGATTAATGCCGATCCAGGACAGATCCAGCAGATTGTCATGAATCTTGCCGTCAATGCTCGGGACGCAATGTCCCAAGGAGGCAAACTCACCGTTGAAACCCGAAATTTCGATCTGGACCAGGACTCCATTCATGGGCATCCGATGCTTAAGGCAGGTCCCTATGTGATGCTGGCGATCAGCGATGACGGTATTGGCATGGACGCGGCAACACAGGCTCAGATATTTGAACCCTTCTTTACCACCAAGGAAAAGGGCAAAGGAACGGGATTGGGTTTGTCTACCGTTTATGGAATCGTCAAGCAGAGCAATGGTTTTATTTGGGTTTATAGCGAACCCGGGAAAGGCACCACGTTCAAGATATACTTCCCGCGCGCGTCGGGCGAGATTTCCGAGCTCACGGGCGAAAGCAAATTGGAACACAGGTCCCGCGGATCCGAGACTGTGCTTGTAGTCGAGGATGAAGAGTCGGTTCGAGCCCTGGCATGCCGAATCCTGCGCGAGCGAGGATACGTGGTGATTGAAGCGGCAGATGGCATCGAGGCACTCCGGCTGGCTGAGAATCACGCGGGGCAACTTCACTTGATATTAACAGATATCGTCATGCCCGGAATGAGCGGCAAAAATCTAGTTTCCAACCTTGAAACTGCCCGGCCCGGAATCAAATCCCTATATATGTCAGGCTATACGGAAGGCACGATCGTTCATCAGGGCGTGCTGGATTCCAACGTTGCGTTTATTCAAAAGCCATTCACAAGCAAGGATTTGGTGCGCAAGGTTCGAGAGGTGATTAATTCATAGCCGCTTGATCGCCTGAAGCAGCTTGCCGTCCTTGATGCGCTGCGGCTGCAGGCTTTGACGATGCTCCGCATACCCTGAAAAAGATCTCCTAACAGGCGGAAGCGTTCACTGGGTGAGGACTGCCGGGATACTTCAAACATTTTCTTTACCATAAGCCCATCCGCAATCTGAATCCCGGTAGGGTCTAGAACTGGCGCGGTGTCCCTTAGGTGAACTCCTCGGCGGTTTCCGGGGTTTCCCCCTTCGCGCCCGGTTAGGAAGCACCGTGGCTCCGTCTCCGTCGGGTAGAACCTGGGCGCGCGCATCCCGCAGGTGAAGAGTGACCATAGCCTCCCTTTCGGTTGAGGTATGGGTTCCTATTTCCTCCATAGGGCCACGTTTCCCAGGAGCCCCCTTCGATCCCGGACGGTCGTAGTTAACGAGTCCGGTTCTGACCCCGGCTGATAGCCCATGAGCCTTCCCGGTCCCGATAAAGGGTTAAGCACTGACTTGCATACGCCGCTATCGAGTGGTTTGCTCATGGGTTAGTCCCCAATTCCGCAGCAAA
>Ga0326728_10014790_pt1 | contig 16425 bp, 11 predicted proteins | sample MB3enrmetagenome_FD_207602 | JGI IMG/M metagenome (GOLD analysis project Ga0326728, IMG submission 207602) | Lab enriched peat soil microbial communities from McLean, Ithaca, NY, United States - MB31MN | ecosystem: Environmental > Terrestrial > Soil > Wetlands > Peat | place: USA: New York...
CCGGCTTTGGCCGGACGGGAACGTGGTTCGCCTGCGAGCAGAGCCGGACCACGCCGGACTTGATTTGTCTGGGAAAGGCTTTGACGGGCGGCTTTCCGCTTTCGGCGTGCGTCGGGCGGGCGGAATTAATGGACGCCGCCTGGCCGCCTTCCACGGGCGAGGCCATCCACACCAGCACCTTTCAAGGGCATCCGGTCGGATGCGCCATGGCGTTGGCCCAGATCAAGGAAATCGAAATTCATTCTTTGCCCGAACGGAGCGCCGTTCTGGGCGCATATCTGATGCAACGGTTGCGGGCGGAAATTTCCGTGCCGGGGCACTCCATCGAAATCCGGGGCCGCGGTTTGATGGCGGGCCTGGAAATCAGGAAAGCCGGCGGCGGGCCGGCCACGGCGCTCGTTTTGGAAACTGTCAAGAAGATGTTGCGGCGCGGTTTTATTCTCCTGCCGGAAGGCGAATTTGGGAACGTGATCAGTTTCACCCCGCCGTTGATTATCACCAAAGCGCAGATCGCGGCGGCGGTGGCGGCTTTGCGCGAGGTCTTGAAGTGAAACTTTCCGAAATCAAACAAATCCTGTCCGAGCGCGAGTGGAAGCTGACCAAGTCGCTCGGCCAGAATTTTCTGCACGACGGCAATCAACTGCGCCGCATCGTGGACGCGGCGGAACTGAGCCCGGCGGACAAGGTCCTGGAAATCGGGCCGGGGCTTGGCCCGTTGACGGAATTGCTGGCCGCGCGGGCGGGTGAGGTGTTGGCGATAGAAAAGGACCGGCGGCTCTTTGATTTTCTGCGGGAGAAATTCAGCAGCGCGCCGCGCGTCAAGCTCATCCATGACGACGCGTTGCGTTACGTGAAGAGGACCCGGGAATGGGCGGATTGGAAATTGGCCGCCAATCTGCCTTATTCGGTCGCTTCGCCCATTCTGGTCGAGTTGGCGGAGAGCGAACATCCGCCCGGGCGGATGGTGGCCACGCTGCAACTGGAAGTGGCGCGCCGGATTGAGGCCGGCCCCGGCGCCAAACAATATGGGATTCTCGGCCTGTTGCTGCGCCTGCGCTACGAAGCGCGCGGTTCTTTTAAAATACCGGCCTCATGTTTTTTTCCCGCGCCTGAGGTGGATTCGGCCTGCATCGTTTTGGCGCGGAGAGCCGAACCGCTCCTGCCGCCCGGCCTCCAGCGGGTGTTCACCAAAATCGTCAAGCGCGGTTTCTCGCAGAGGCGCAAAATGATGCTGAAACTCTTGAAGCAGGACTGGCCGGCGGCACGGCTGAACGCCGCCTTCGGGCAATTGCAACTCCCGCCGCAAGTTCGCGCCGAGGAACTGGCTCTGGAACAATTCGTGCGACTGGCGGAATTGCTGGCAACATGAGCGAAGAAATATTTGACATCGTTAACGAACGGGATGAAGTCATCGGCCGGCTGCCGCGCAGCGTGGTCCACCGCGACGGACACAAACATCGCGCGGTGCATGTGCTGGTCTTCGGCTCGGACGGCCGCATCTTCCTGCAAAAACGCTCGATGACCAAGGACACCTTTCCGGGCGTGTGGGATTCCTCGGCGTCCGGCCATCTGGACAGCGGCGAGGATTACGACGCCTGCGCCGTGCGGGAATTGAGGGAGGAGTTGGGCTTGACTATGGCCGCGCCGCCGCGCCGGCTTTTCAAAATCGCGGCCTGTGCCGGGACCGGGCAGGAATTTGTCTGGGTCTATCAATTGGAATCAGACGGGCCGTTTGCGCTGCATCCGGAGGAAATCGAACGCGGGGAATGGTTCGGACGCAGCCAGGTGACGGATTGGGTGGAGCAGAGGCCGCAGGATTTTGCCGCCGGCTTTGTCCTGATTTGGAAGAACTTGACGGCGGGCGGCGCATTCCTTAATTTACCCAACTCGCGGCCGGGCCAATCCCATGACACAGGGCGGCAATAATGGCGTTTTTGGCGCCCGGCGCGAATGGTGGTGCCTTAATTTGGTGTAGTGTCGAGCCTGTGGCTCGAAATCGGCGCGCAGCGCCGACACTACAATCATTAAATTAAGGCACTGCCACGCGATTCGCCCATTTGAACTGAAAGGCTGTTTGTGAACGTATCGGTGGAAATTTTGGGTCCGTGCAAAAGGTTGATGCGCGTGGAAATCGAAGCGGCGAAGGCCGATGAAACCTTCGCGGAAATCACGCGCAAATTTCAGCGCGAGGCCCGGCTGCCCGGCTTCCGCCCCGGCAAAGCGCCCAAGGACATGGTGGCCAAACGCTACGAAACGGAGATACAGGACGAAGCCAAACAAAAGCTCATTTCCGATTCCTATCGCCAGGCCGTTGCCGAACAGAAACTCGACGTGGTCGGGCCGCCGGACATCGGGGAGATTGAATTTGGCCGGGGCCAGAAATGCCAGTTCACCGCCACGCTGGAAATCGCGCCCGAATTCCAGTTGCCCGAATACAAAGGGCTGTCCGCCCGCCGTGAAACCGGGTCGGTCACGCCCGAGGACGTCGAACGGGCGCTGCGCCTGCTGGGCGAGCGCCAGACACAATTTCAAACCGTCGCGCGCGAATTGAAGGAGGGCGACGTCGCTGTTGTCAACTATACCGGAACCTGCGACGGCAAACCGGTCACGGAAACGGCCCCGACCGCCCGGGGCCTGGCCGAAAAGAAGGCGTTCTGGATCAATGTGGACAAGACCTCCTTTATCCCGGGATTCGGCGCGCAATTGGCCGGCATGAAAGCGGGCGACAAGCGGACCATCACGGTGGATTTTCCGGCGGATTTCGTCACCCCGCAACTGGCCGGGAAAAAGGGCGTTTATGAGGTGGAACTGGTCGAGGCCAGGGAGAAGGTGGCGCCGGAGCTTAACGAGGCCTTTGCCAAATCTTACGGGGCGGACAGCATGGAAAAATTGCGCGAGGGCGTGCGGGCCGATTTGCAGAACGAATGGAACCTCAAGCAGAGCCGCAGCATCCGCAACCAGGTCGTGCAAAACCTCCTGGGCAGAATCCAGTGCGATCTGCCCGAGTCCCTGCTCGAACAGGAGACGCGGGAAATTGTTTATTCGATTGTCAACGAGAATCAGCAGCGCGGCGTCTCCAAGGAAACGCTCGACGCGCAAAAGGACCAGATATACGCCACGGCCAGCAGCACGGCCCGGGAACGAATCAAGGCCACTTTTGCCTTCCAGCGCGTGGCGGAAAAGGAGGGCGTGCGGGTGGAACAGGTGGAAATCGCCCGGCGGCTGCAGGACATGGCGGCGCAACACAAAATGCCGGTGGACAAACTGGTCAAGGAACTGGAAAAGGGCGGAGGGCTGGCAAGCGTTTACAGCCAGCTTTTGAATGAGAAGGTGGTGGATCTGCTCGTGCAATACGCCCGGCTGGAAGACGTCGCCATCGCGCCCGCGCCCCGGGTCTGAAGCGGCAAATCCTTCTGCGCGGAAGCTAATTGCGCCTGGCGGCCATTTGCAGGAGGAGCTTGTTCAACTCCTCCATGCGCGGCGGTTTGCTGAGCACGGCATCCACTTCCGGGGCGGTTTCCCCTTCCGTCTTCATGATCGTGCCCCACCCTGTCAACATGATGATGGGTGTGTGCGGCGATTCCGCCTTGATGGCGCGGGCCACATGGTGTCCGTCCATCTCCGGCATGCCCAAATCCGTGATGACGATCTCATACGGCTCGCGCCCTCGGAGATTGGATCGGAACATTTCGACTCCTTCCCTCCCGCCTGGAGCGACGCTTACCTTGTGGTGATAGGCCTCAAGCAGGTCATGCATGAGCTGCCTCAGTTCCGGTTCGTCGTCGATGCAGAGGATGCGCAGGGAGCGGCAGGGTTCCGGTTGCGCCGGCTGGTGCCGGGCGGATGAAATCACCCGCTCCCGGATGGGGAAAATAAGACGCACAGAGGTGCCCTGATTCGGTGTGCTGTCAATCACAATGCTGCCGTCGTGCCGCCTGACCATTCCATACACCATCGCCAGTCCCAATCCGGTGCCGCCGGTCTGGAGCTTGGTGGAAAAGAACGGTTCCAGGCAGTGTTGGCGGACCCTTTCATCCATGCCGATGCCGTTGTCCCGGATCTCGATCTGAATCTCCTGCTGCTCACTCCCAGCCTCTGGCAAATCGGGCTTGGGAACCAAGCGGCTGATGAGGGTGATGACGCCTCCTTGCGGAAGCGCCTCCACGGAATTAAAGACGACATTGGTCAGCGCCTCGCGCAGGTCACTGGCATTGCACACCAGCACGGGTGGATTCGGTTCCAGTTCAGTATTGACGCGAATGGATATTCCCTCGCGCTGCGCCAGATCACGCCAGCGTGGGCGGGTGAGTTCGACCACCTCCTCGATGGCCTTGTTGACGTTCACTTTTTCCAATTGATCGGAATTCAGGTCGCGGCGGTAGAATTCCCGCATTCGCGCCACGATCTGGGCCACGTCCTGGGCGGCCTGGCGGATCCTTTTCAGGCGTTCCCGCGGGGCATCCGCCAAATCCGGCAGCGTGCTGAGCAACAGTTCCGAGTAGGCGGTAATCGGGGACAGCGCGTTATTGATGTCGTGGGCCACACCACTGGCCATCTGGCCCAGGGCGCGGAGGCGCTCCTGCTGCACCACGGCCTGCTGGGTCCGGCGCAACTCATCGTAGGCTTTTTGGGTTCCCTCGGTCAGGCGCACCTGATGGTACAGACTCTGGCATTCTTCCTCGGTGGTGATGACTTTGGCTTGCAAAGCCTCTTTTTCCCGCCGGACGGCCGCGATTTCCGCATGCGCCTGTTCCGCGTTGTAACGCACCTCTTCCAAAACGAGCACGATCATGCTGACGGCGATAAAGAGTTGCAGCACCGCCGCGATAAAAAAACCGGCGCTGTAGAGGTTCCCGTATTGTTGGGAGAACGGGTAGCTCCCGAGGTAAACGCCCCATAGCAAAAAGCCCAGGGACAACATGCCCGCTCCCACGAACGCCCTTTGCTTCCGCAACCGGAAAAAACACGCTCCGGCAAACAGGCTGCTCGATCCAAGCAAAATGAACACGGGCAATTCGATTTGCAGCACACCGGTCATTGCCTGCGGACTGACAAAGGTCCAGATCACCAGGAATGACATGAACCCGCCCAGCAGCCGCTGCGGGGCCGGAATGCCAAGAAAACGAAGGCTGCCCCACAAAAGGAAGACTGCCGAAATGGACACGCAACATTGCTTGATTGCGAAGAGGGCGCTCGCCACGCCCGGATTCCCCATGCGCAGGCTCAACGTCAGCCACAGCGCATAAAACAACCATGCGGCCGTCCAGATGGTGAAATACTCGCGTCGGGTGTAACGGTTGAGGTAGAAGAAAAGCCCCACCAGCACCCACACGCTCAGCAGGGAAACCATTAAAGCCGCCCGCAGGTATTCCTGCGGGAATACCAATCCCATTTCTTCAAGTTGCATCATTATCATCCTCATATCGGCAGAAAACCGGCTGAACCTTAGCCCCGAATTTTAGCGGTTGCGCGGACGGGATTTTCGCTTAAAATAGCTGCGGCGATGACTTCCGACGCTTTTTCAGGGCAGGGGACAACGTTGCAACGCCGGCTCAATGAGACGCTGATCGAAGGGATAAATCTGCGGCTGGCGATGACGGGATGTCCCACCTTTGGCAATGGCGCCATGAGCCGGTTCCCCAGCCTGGCCGCGCCCATGTTCTCCCGTCAGCAGGAAACCATGCGCCTGCTGGCCGATTATCTGTGCCCGGCGGATTGGCGCATTGACCATTTCCTGCGCGATTATCTCTACGACACCGGCCTGGCCATAAAATGGCCGGCCCGCACTTTTGTTTTGGACAGCCCGGGACTGGCGCGGGAATTGTCCCTGCCGCCGGACCGCGATGAGTTCCTTTCCGACCTTGTCCGCTCTTATCGTTTGCGGCAGGGCGTGTTGCATAATCCCGTCAACGACCGTCGCACAACCCGGGGCGTTTTTCATGTGGCCGAAGGCGGATTGCCGATACCGGATGACAAGATCGCCGTGCCCAAAATGGTTTTTGCCCGGTTGTTGGACGCGGCCTTGCGACCGCCGGCGGAGTTGTTGCGGCTGCCTTTTACCTCCAGCCAGGCGGCCCAGGCGGAATGTTTCGTTTCGCTCCTGCTCAGGCCGGTCGTTTGTCCGGCGGTCCCGGGTTTCACGGCGGAGAAATCAATGGAAATCCGCTTCTTCGCCCCGGGCAGCCTGGTGTGCAATCTTGATTTTATCGAAGCGATTTTTGGCAACGCCGGCGATCCGTTCCTGCCGGAGAACGACGCGGGTCTGGATGCGCAACATTGGACCGGGCACAGCGGCTGCGTCATTCTGGCGCCGCACCTGGTCAAGCTGCCCAAAAAAACCCTCGGCCTGCCCCACTGGGACCAGGCCACCGAACGCCAGCGCCGGGATGGGATGTGCTGGAAAGAGGAGCAGGAACTTTACAACAACGGCGCGGCCTTCAAGGTCACGGCGCGCGATGAGCGGGGCGTGATCCTCACGGTGATCGCCGACAATTACTTTGGCTATTGCAAGAAGGAGGTCAAGACGCAGATCAGTTACGCCGCCAATCTCCACGGCCTCTGCGAGGAGGAGCACGCCGGGGGCGCGCTGGTTTATCCAAGCTACGATTTGGGCGAGGAATTTTATTCGGACAAGCATGTGCGCTCCCGCGGCCATTCGTTCGAGGAAGTCCTCCAACTGGCCGGCGCGGCCATGGACTTGCAGCCGGAAGGCCATGCCATTGACAAACAACACCCCGATATCATTTACGTGCCGCGCGACGTTCACTTTGATTTGCAGAAACAAACCGTGAGCTGGTCCTCCGCCGGGGGCCGGCAGACGCTCAAGTTGCTGGCCGGCAAAATTTACGTGCGGCCTTCCGGCTACAAGGTGCGAATGGAGCCGCCGTCCGCCATCCGCGCCTGGCGGCTGATCGGCACGGTGGCCGAAGGCACCCTCTGCCACAAGCCCTGCACCGTTTCCGGCGGCGGCAAATCCGAGATTTCCAAGTCCATCAGCGACGCCATTATCCACGGGCCGGTGTTCACGGCGGATTTTAAAAAGGACTTCGACCAGGTGGCGGCCCTCCTCCACCGGGATTACTCGGATCGTTTCAAAGACCCGTCGAAATCGGGTTCGGACACGCGCCCGATCCTCAGCCAGGAGCGGTCGCTCGGGTCGGTCATCAAATTATTCACCCCGTCGGACCGGGATTACTCGGACCAATTCAACCAATGGCTCCACTCGATTCCCCAATACATCCTCGAACTGGTTTTCGTCGTGAAACGGTTTTACAAACCAGACTGGGGCGACAACTGGCGGGAGCATTTCAGCGTCGATATCATCAATGGCACGCCCGGCAATGAATTGAAATTCAACAACCGCAAGCTGGTCTCCAATTTCCTGCGCGTCGGTTATGACACGGACGGTTCCTGGCGGGTGTTTGGGTTGCGCAAAGATTATTTTCCGGCCGCCAAGGTGCAAATGGAGGACGATATTACGGCGTCGGTCGTTGTTCCGGCCGAAAGGCTGCAACATTTGAACCCGGATTACTCCAATCCTTCGCTGAAGTTTGTCCATAATTGCGAGGCCCGGCTCTTCCAGCGGCCGGATGAGGCCATTCATCCCGGCTACGACAAGCAGACGGAACAGGACTTGTCCGAGCCGGGTAATTTCCTGTCCAATTTCGAGCCTTTGCGGCAGGCGGACGCGCGGGCGCTGGCCGAGGATGCCATCGGCTTTGTCAAATATACCGAGCCGATGCGGCGGCTGATCCTGGAAGCGGCCGGGAACGGCGGGCCGGAGTATTTTGTGTCGTCCTCCCAACCGCGGCTCGTCGATGGCCAGCCTTCCAAAAACCCGCGCTACCTGCAAAAGCGGCCGGATTTGGCCCATCCGCGCGAGACCTATCTGGCCGAAATGGCCGCCCGCTTGCAACGGCGCCTTCCCCTCGATGCCCCCCTTTACACGCCCGTCAACGCCGTAATGCCCGGCCGCCGCAACAATCCGCCCGACCCGGTTTCGCATATCCGGTCGCTGGCCGTTTTCAATCCCATCCATTACTTGGAACTGCCCGAACTGTTCATGGAATTGATCTCGAGCATGACCGGCAAATCGCCCTCCACCACCGGGGCGGGTTCGGAAGGGGCCTTGACCAAAGGCCCGTTCAACGCGCTGCCGCCCATCATTGATTTGAACGCAGCGCTGCTCTCTTACGCGTTGACCGGTTACGACGTCTTCATTTCCGCGGCGGGCCACATCGGGCCGAAGGTGCGGGTGGACCATGACATCAGCCTCCTCATTCCCGAAGTCTGGTGCCGCATGGCCCCGGCCGAACGGCAGCCGGCATTTCTGATCGAAAACGGCTATCTTGAAAGATGCGTGGACCTTGTGTTTGACAACAAGAAGGTTCTATCCAGCCGCCTGGGCTGGCGCATGACCGCCAGTTTCGTCCGGACATTTTTCGGGCGTGTCTTCAATTATCCGCTCGCCGTCTTCACCGAAGAAATCCTGCGGCCTGAGAAACAGGACATGGCGGTGTTCGCGGACGGAATGGACAATATTGTCAACACGCACAAGGAGGCCGCGGCCCGGTATTTTGCCGATGGCAGCGTGTCCTGGGCCTGCCCGCCGCTGCAAGCATTGCTGCACATCATGGCCCGCGGCCAGCACGAGGGCCGCGGCCTGGACCATCCCGGGTTCCGCGCCCTGTTCACGCGAGAGAACGTCCTGGCCAGCGATTGGTATGCCGCGCGCCTCGCCGCCAAACAGGAGCACGACATCCGGCTGTGGCACGACCACGCCACTTACCTGCAAAATTTCCTCAAGAAAAAAAATTACGTGGAAGAGGCCGAACGCCTCGGCATCCCGGCCAGGCTGGAAGCCGCGTGGGAAACGTATCACAAGGCAAAGTCGCCCGGCTACCTGGCGGAATTAAAAGGGACCATCGGCCTGCAACCCCTCTCCGGGGGCATCCCGGTTTTGGGTAGCCGCTCCTAATCTTAATCATAATCCTAATCTGTTTTTACAAAGCAAGCAGCTATTGAAATCTTACCTCATTCAGAATCTTTAGACCAGATGACTCTTCCTCGTTATTTGTAAAAGTGACAATGAACGACAGGGCGTAACTTTTCATAATTGCCACATAATATTTTTCCTTGACCATGGTCCCGCAGAGGGAAAGCTCCACATCCATCACATCAAAATCAACCCCGCCCAAACGTTCTGTGTAAATCTCCTTTGGGTAGGATATCTGCATCTTGCCTGATTCAAGTGTCTTTTTGGTAAAAAAAAGGTAATCTTTTCCTCTTTTAATGCCCGGCATCTGGCTCACTTTTTCCGCCAAAGCAAGGATTGACGGATTGAACGTGACTGGCGTCCCCAGGGGATATTTGAAGGCGGCGAACAGGTTTACGGTTTGCAACTCGCTTGCCTTCATAAGGGCTTTCATGTTTTTGTCCTCACCAGCCACCATGTTTCCTCCAAGCGCCATGATCCGTCGCTGCGCTTCCTGATCTTGTATGCTCCAGCCGGCGGGAATGGCGACCGTCAATCCAAAGTAATTGTTGGTATAGACGGAATTATTGAAAGCGCCGAAGTCAAGTTCGTTGCCTGTTTTCTTCCCACATCCGATTAACAGCGCTGCAAGCGCAATGATTTGCGCTGTGCAAAATAATTTGGTTCGTGACATAAACGTAAACGGATTAATTCCAGCTTTTGACATTTTACAGGCATTTCTCATTGCTTTGTTCTTCTTTGGCGGCCAGTGCTTTCATGGCAAAACTCTAGCCCGTTTGCCCAGGCCCGGCAAGTCCTGTTCCTGTTTCGCCGGGGAGATGTCGCGGTTCACTGGCCTTGCAGGCGATAATAGCGGGTTGCATCGCCGGCAGCGGACAATGTCACATACCATTGGTCCCCCGACACAAACGGCGTGTTGGTGGCGGGAGTCCAGAGGGCCGGCGGCGCCAGGTTCGTCGCCGTATAAAGGACATAATAGGCCGCGTCCGGTGTAGCCGTGACTGTCAGGTTGCCGGCTCCGGTGCTGCTGATGGCAAGCGTGGGCTGGGATCCCACCCCGGCACTCCAAGCGAGGCCGCCAAATTCATAAGCGCCCAAATCGGGCGCGCTGCCAATGCAGCCGTCGGTGAAACCGGGAATAACCACGCCGGCATTAATGGCGGGCGCATTGGGCAACAAGCTGAAATCGTCATTCGTCCAGTTCACGAGTTGCGTCTGGGGAGAGTTGGCGAGGAAGAGATTGTTCGAGGCCGAATACTCGTAGATGTCACTCGTCCAAAAGGCCGGGTTCGGGTTGCTGGCCGGGTATTGGTCATAGGTGTAAGCGCCCACGTCGGCGCAGTTGAAAAGTGTGTTGTTGTAGATCAAGTGCCCATAGGCCGGGCCGTTAATCCGGATGCCCGAATCCCCGCCGGAGTTCCAGCAAACATTGTGGTCCACCACAAAGTTCAAGTCATAGTTGTCGAGGTAGATCAACGGAGAAGGGATGGGAAAGTTATTGTCGTGAATCCAATTATAAGCAATGCGGGTGTCCGTCCCGCCGGCACCCTGGCCGTCGGTGCCCCAGGCATAAATGACGCCGAGATCCTTGCACAGCACGCCCGGCCCGGAAAGATCGTTGAAGCGGATGTCGGACCCGGCGCCCTCGGGGTGGAGAATGTCCCGGCCTGAAGTGTGCGCGGTGTTGAATGTGACGATATCCCCGCTGCCGTGGAGTTCGATGGCGCAGGCTCCAGTGCCTGAGTAATCTGTGTTGTAAATGATATTGCGGGTAATGACATTGCTGCCGCCGTCATACACATACACGCCTGACCCCGCGGTGTTGCACAGCGCGCAACCGCGCACAATATTGTTGTTGCCATTGATCGCCACCCCGCCGCCTTGTTGCGTCCCACCATCTTCCAGATAGCCCTCGCTGATGATCATATAGTGGCTGAGAAAATGCGCCGGACAGTTCTGCAGCACGTTGCCGTTGCCCTGGAGCAACACCGCCCCGGCCCACAGGTTCAGGTTGCTGACAGTGATGTAATTCAAGTAGTTGAGGTCCACGCACCAGTTGCGATGCTTCATCTCCACCGTGTGCGCGGAGGGATTGCCGCCGCCGGTAATGCGCAGGTAAAGTGTGTTGCCGCCTGAGTTGGTTTGCACATACCACTCATTATCGGCGTTCAGAAAATTAAAGTTCCCCCAGAGAAAACCGTTGCCGCTGCCAGTAAACCACCAGTTGGGTGTCTCCGTCGTTGGATCCACCGTGATGGTGCTGCCCGTGGAACTGAGCACACGCGCGCTCTGCCATTCCCAAGAAAGGCCCACGCCGCCGAGAAACCACGCCCCCGCCCAATAATTGTCCGGGTAGCCGCTCCAAGCCGCGCTCGTGATGAGATTGGTGTTGCTGCTGCCAACCGTCACGCTGACAGTGGCGGGATGCAAGACGTCGCCGCTGCCGTAGTTCGGGTATTGCGCCTGGTGAATCATTGCGCCGTCCACGAACACCTGATCGAAACCTTCCCCCAGATCCCAATTGACCGATGCCTGATAGATGCCGTTGGACAAATACGTCCAGCCGGTCACGACATCCGCTGCGTCGAGCGTCACGACCTCGTTTGACCAGGCGGCGAACGTGATCGGGGCATTGCTGGCGCCGACACTCGACGGCGCGAGCGTCTCATGATAAACGCCGCCGCGAATGTAACAGGTGTCACCAGCCACCGCGGTCGCGGCCGCATGTTGGATCGTTTGAAACGGGGCGGCCAGGTTCGTGCCGGAATTGGAGTCCGAACCGTTGGTTGCGACAAAGTAAGTTGCCGCCCCCGCGTATGGCGTGCTGTTGAGTTGGATGTCATCCAGGTAAAACGTTGGCTCAGCCATGCCGGCGGAGTCCTGGATGGCGAAACCGGCGAAGTTCGTCTGGTTTGCCACACCCAGGGTTGACAAAGGCACTGTGTACTGCTGCCAGGTATTGGACGGTGTGCCCAAATAATAGCGGGCACTCTGCGCCGTGGGACCCGTGCCGGCAATGTCCAGCAAGCCGTACACCTGGAGATGTTGCCCGCCGCTCGCGCCGCCGTTGAGCCAGAAACTGATGCTGGCATAAGGCGTAGTCGTCATATCCGGATGACCGAGTTGAATTCCCCCCCATGTGCCGGGCATTGTCACGCTGATGGAAGACTCCCTGTTGGAATAGACTGGTGCAGTATTGGTGTAATTCAGCGTGGCCCAGCCCCAGTTTTCCCAGCCGTTGACGAGTGAATTGGAATAGATCGAATAGACCGTTATGTTCTGCGCAAACGACACCTCCGGCGCTGCCATGACCGCCGCCAAAATAAATTTCGACGCGTATAGCATGAACCGCCGGAAGATCTGATTTAGTTTGGTCATCACCATCAATATCTTACATTCCGCAATTGGGAGATGCAACTTCTTGCCTTGTAAACATTGACTGGCGGGCGGAATGGCGTAGGCTCTCCTCCTATGAAAGCGGCAAAGAGACGGGCGGCGCCATGACCAAACACCTTTTAAACAGGACCAAATGTTATCTGGCCGGGAACATCGAAAACAGCAACGCCCCGAGTTACTGGCGGGACGTGGTCAAGACCGAGTTGAAGGATACCGGCATCCTCTTTTTTGATCCTCTCAAGAAACCCTTTCTGGATTCGGTCAACGAAGACAAGGAACACGTCGCCAGGCTGGTCAAATTGCGCGCGGAAGGCGGCTACAAGGAATTGTCCAGGATCATGCGAAAAATCCGTGTGCAAGACCTGAGCCTGGTGGACCGCGCCGATTTTCTGATTGCGTCCATTTCCGCCAAGACCGCCTCGTGGGGCACGGCGGAGGAAGTCTTCTGGGCCAATCGCATGAAGAAACCGATTTTTTTGGTGGTGGCGGAAGGCCGCCGCGCCTGCCCGTTCTGGATTTTTGGGACGCTGCCCGACGACCAAATATATGACAACATGGAAGACGTGGTGGCGGCCATCAAAAAACTGGATTCCGGGGAAAAGACCATGGACCTGTCGCGCTGGAAAATTTTCCGGGAAGAATACCGGTGATGAAATGTCGAATGACGAAATCCTAATGACCAATCAATGCCCAAATGACCCAATGACGAAATTTCATCATTCGAGCTTCGTCATGAATTGGTCATTCGTGCTTCGTCATTAGTCATTTTGGCGGCGGCTCATCGTTTTCTTTGCGCCAGCCGGCGCTGGAATTCCGCCATGATAAGCCGGTTGGTTTGTTCCGGCGTCTGGCCCGAAGTGTCAATAAAAACCGCGCCCAGCCCGACCATGAGCGGCGCCGCCGCGCGCTGGCTGTCGCGCTCGTCGCGGGCGGCGAGGTTGTCCTGCACCCCCTCCGCCTGGCGGCGGCGCTTTCGCTCGGAAAGCGAGGCGTCGAGATAGAACTTGAAGTCCGTTTCCGGGAAGACGTTGGTGCCGATGTCGCGCCCTTCCATGACCAGATTGCCAAAGCGAATGCACTCGCGCTGTTTCTTTTTCATCCACTCGCGGACCTTGGGAACGGCGGCGACGTGGGAAGCGGCGATGGTGATTTCCGGGGCGCGGATTTCCTTTTCCGGGAAATAGCCGCCGACCAGGAAGCGGACCCGGCGCGCCGGCCCCTCCTCGCAGAGCAGGGTTGTTTTCCAGCGGCGGCAGGCGCGCGCCACGGCTGCGGAGTCGGTGACATCCACGCGGCTTTTAACGCAATACCAGGCCAGGGCGCGATACATGGCGCCGGTGTCCACATAGGCGTAATGGAGCGTTTTGGCGGCCAGCCGCGCGGCGGTGCTTTTACCGCTGGCGCTGGTGCCGTCAATGGCGATGACGATGGGCTGGTTCTTCATGCTGAAGCTCCCGATGACGGCGGTTTGGGGCTGGCGACATGGGTCACTTTGCCCAGAATGGCCAGCATCAACACCCCGCCGATCAGGCCAAAGGGCACCATGAAATAAAAGTAATAGTCCATGCTTTTGTCGAGCAGTTTGCCGAGAAAATGGCCGGCGAGGCTGGCGCCGAAATACTGAAAGGAATCAATCACTCCGAAGACAAAGCCCGAGAAGCGCCGTCCGCCAATATCCATCGGCGCGGCGGCGCCGAGAATGGAATGGGTGGAATTGACCGTAAAGGAAACGAGCAGGAAAAATAGAATGGCCTCGTTGGCGGTGTGAAATTGCGCCGCCAGCAAAATGATGGCCGTTTGCAGAAAATACAAAATCGCCGCCACCGGCGCACGGCGGCCTTTGAACACGATGTCGGAAACATACCCGGCCACCAATGAACCCGTTGAGCCAACGATCGGGATCAAGTACCCCAAGGCTTTGAAACGAGCGGAATGGATATCCAATTGGAACAAGTCTTTAATATAGATCGGCCACCAATAGTCCACGGATGACCGCACCGCTCCCGTGCAGGCATAGGCGCAAGCGGTGATCCAGACGACTGGATTGGTGACGGTGGCGCGGACAACCTGGCGGAAAGTCGCCCGAACTCCATCTGTGTCATGCCCCGTATCGTCGGCTATGACACCCACCCAGCCGGCTTCTTCCGGGGTTTCCTTCACCGTCAGGGCCATGCCGATGGCGACGACCGCGCAAATGATGGACGGCGCCCAAAACAACCAGCGCCAATGCAACGGGGGAATACTCATCAAGCCGAGAATCGTAAATCCAGCCAGCAGAGCGGGTCCCAGGCTGTTAATCCCGAGGCGGCCAAGATTAATCATAAAACCGAAAATGCCGGAGAAACGTCCGCGCTCCCGATGAGCGAACCATGCGGCATTCATCTTTACCATGCCGGGCGCGCCAAAGGCCTGGAGGTAACCATCGACCCCGCGAATGGCAATGAATAATCCCAACAAACTCATAAACGAGGCAACACCGAAGAGGAAATTCATCGTCACCGTTCCTGCCGCTCCAATCAGCATCGCCCGTTTGCCGCCAATCCGGTCTGTGATAAGCCCGTTGATGATCATGCCAAAGCCGTAGGCCAGCGTCGTTGCCGAGATAATGTCCCCGATCTGTCCCAGCGAAAACCCATATTGATTTCTGATGGCGTCGCTGGCCAGCGGCAGGTTGTAGCGGCACATGTAGAACGAGGTGTACAACAGCCCGATGAAACCCCAGTTCAATCCGCGCCGCGCGCGAAACCCCTTTGGATGTTGTATGGAGAGGGTGGACACGGCGGCGGGTTACAAGCAGTTCAGGACATTGGCGATGCGCCGTCGCCGCGCGGCATCAACAGGTGGTTTTAAAGTTCGTTCCACGTCCGGAGAATAACGGCTGCCCGCGCAAATGCAAATCCATCTGCGAAATCCCGCGCTCCCAATCCCATGACGGGCCAGCCGTCAGTTTCCCGGCTCGTACAAAACGGGATGCGCGGCGCGGCTTGTTGGGCCGAACAAGGAAAGCTTCGGTTGCGACTCGGCGGTTGGGTTTGTGTTGCCCAACCAATTGGCGACGTGCAATGGAGGGGTCGCCGGCTTGAATTGGCTGGCGAACGCCCCCGCCGGGGCGGGACCTCTCAACGTCGCGGCGGGCGATGAGTCGGCGGCCTGCGCCATCTCCTGTTGGACCATGGAAACCGCGCTCAAACCGAGCGCGCCGCACACCGTCAATCCAAACGCATAGGCCAGACAGGGACGCAAAGAGAAGTTCGCGGAGAGCCTGTCCCACAAGTTCAATTGCCCTTCGCCGCGCTCGATGCGCGTCCTGATCGTGCCGGATAATTGATTCAGGTATTCAGGCGGCGGCTGCTCATGCCGCTTCAACGCCATTAATTTGCGCAATGTCTCAAATTCTTCCGGATCAGAGTTCATATTGCGTTTATTTTAAATAATCCAACAAATACCCCTGCAATTGCTGCCGCGCATAAAAGAGGCGCGACCGCACGGTGCCGATGTTGCAATCCATGATCTCGCCGATCTCCTCGTGGGAGAGGCCCTGAATGTCATGGAGCGTCACAACCATTCTATGGTGTTCTGACAGTTTCAGCATGGCGGCGTTCAATTTATCCTGCAATTCCGCCATGTTTAAATCGCGCCGCGGCGTCTTCTCCGAGACCAAAGCCACCAGGTCGGGGTCGTTTTCCGCATTGATGTCCACGTCGTTCAGGCTCATGTGCAGGCGGTTTTTGCGCTGCTTCAGGAAATTGATCGTCTTGTTCACCGCGATGCGATAGACCCAGGTGTAAAAGCTCGAGTCGCCCTTGAAGGTTTTCAGGGCGCGATAGGCTTTGATAAAAGTTTCCTGGACCAAATCATTGGCGTCCTCGTGGTTGGAGGTCATGTGGTACACGGTGGCGTAAATGCGTTCCTGGTAGCGGCGCACCAGTTCGTCATAAGCGCGGACATCCTCGCGCTGGGCGTTTCGCACCAGGGTCAGGTCGCTGATGTTCCCGTTTTCCACGCCCTCCGCCTCTTCAGGAATGACGGACGGC
>Ga0326728_10014791_pt1 | contig 16424 bp, 10 predicted proteins | sample MB3enrmetagenome_FD_207602 | JGI IMG/M metagenome (GOLD analysis project Ga0326728, IMG submission 207602) | Lab enriched peat soil microbial communities from McLean, Ithaca, NY, United States - MB31MN | ecosystem: Environmental > Terrestrial > Soil > Wetlands > Peat | place: USA: New York...
CGGACGGAAAAAAAGCGGGTGGACTATCGGGGGGCTCACAAACAAAGAGCCCATGCTTTCGAGCGATCGCAGTGGCGATTCTCTCCTTGGCAGGGGTAATCCATGCGGACCGCGGATGCCCGGACGTTTTGTTTTGGGCGGGAACGGGGAGAACCACACTCCCCAACTGAGACTCGGCGGCTTTCGCTGTACGCGAGGTTTGCTGAGGGGCTTGCCGGCGGGGGCCGGTGGGATAGACTACCAACGTGCAAACCTCAAGCAGTGGCGAACCGGAGGCAAGGGCGCTGCCCGAGATATCCATGAGCCAGGAAGTTTTGAATCGTGTCCGCGCGCGGCTGGGCGAAGCCGGCGTGAGCTACCGGGAAATCGAGCACGCCCCGACGCGCACGTCGGAGGAATCCGCGCGGGCGCGCGGCGAACCGCTCTCGGTGGGCGCCAAGGCGTTGTTGCTGCGGGTGGGCGAGACCTTCCGGCTCTTCGTGCTGCCGGCCCATTGCAGGCTGGATTCCGCCGCCGTGAAACGACATTTCGGGGTGAAGTCGCTCCGCTTTGCGACCGCGGAAGAGCTGCTGGCGTTGACCGGCCTGGCGCCGGGCTCCGTGCCGCCGTTCGGCGAACCGATTCTGGGCTTCGAGTTGTTCGCGGATGAAGGGGTGGGGGCGGAGCACGGTCGGGTGGCCTTCAATGCCGGCTCGCTGACTCATTCCATCGTGATGGCGACGGCGGATTGGGAGGCGGTGGCGCAGCCTGGGAAGTTCCCCTTCGCGGTGGCCAGTTAGGACGTGTGTGGCCCGGCCAGCCTCGTTCATGGTTGACCGCCCGGGAGACTGCTTTAGAGTGGCGGCCTGATGAAAGGCATTCTCTTTACGGCGGTGCTTGCCGCATTGGCCGCCGCGGGTTCGGGGGCGGGCGCCGGGGCGGCGGCGGAGACGAGCTACGAAGCCAAATGGGAATCCTTGGACCGGCGGCCATGTCCGCAGTGGTACCTGGATGCCAAGTTCGGCATCTTCATTCATTGGGGCGTCTATTCGGTGCCGGCTTGGGGCGCCCCCAAGGAGTACGCGGAATGGTACTGGAACCATATCGCCGATAAGCGGCCGGACAACCCGTGGTGGCAGTTTCACGTGAGGAATTTCGGCGGGGACTTCGAGTACCAGGATTTCGCCCCGAGGTTCCGCGCCGAGTTGTTCGACCCGGACCAGTGGGCGGATATCTTCTACCGCTCGGGGGCCAAGTACATTGTGCCCACCTCGAAGCACCATGAGGGGTTTTGTCTGTGGCCCAGCGAGGAGGCCAACCGCGCCTGGGGCCGGCCCTGGAACGCGACGGTGACCGGGCCGAAGCGGGACTTGTTGGGAGACCTCGGAAGCGCGGTGCGCAAGCGCGGCTTGAAGTACGGTTTTTATTATTCCCTTTATGAGTGGTTCAACCCGCTTTGGCTGAAAGACAAGGGGGCCTACGTTACCGGGCACGTGCACCCGCAGTTCAAAGACGTGGTGTCGCGCTACCGCCCGGCGATCATCTTCGCCGATGGGGAATGGGACCTTTCCTCGAAGGACTGGAAGAGCGAGGAGCTGCTGGCCTGGCTTTTCAATGAGTCTCCCTGCCGGGAGGAGGTGGTGATCAACGACCGCTGGGGCAAAGAGACCCGCCACCACCATGGCGGCTATTACACGACTGAATATGGCGCCGGGCTGAAGGACGACACCCATCCGTGGGAGGAGAGCCGCGGGATGGCGTATTCCTACGGCTACAACCGCGCGGAAAACATCGACGACTATAAGAGCGCCCGGGAACTGGTCCTCGAGCTGGCGGACCTGGTAAGCCGGGGCGGCAATTTCCTGCTGGACATCGGGCCGACCGGGGATGGCCGCATCCCGGTCATCATGCAGCAGCGGTTGCTCGAGATGGGGGATTGGCTGAAGGTGAACGGAGAGGCCATTTATGGGACGCGTTATGCCGGACGGTCCTGCCAGTGGTCCGAGGGAACGCGGCCGGACCAGGAGTATGGCGAGTTCCGCGTGAAATACAACCTGATGGAGCAAATCGGGCCGAAAGCGAAAGCCGGCAAGGCGGTGAAACAGTTGTTCTTCACCAAAAAGCCAGGCGCGCTCTACGCGATCACCTCCGGCTGGCTGGCGCCGGAGATCACGGTCAAGAACCTCCTGGTGTCGCCTGACTGCGCCGTGACGATGCTCGGGGTTCCCGGAACCCTGGCCTCGAAGAGCGAAGGAAAGAACCTCGTCATCACCGTGCCGCGCCTGGAGCCGGAGGATTTGCCCTGCCGCCATTGCTACGCCTTCAGAATCCCGGGCGCCGAGTGGGCGCCGGAATGAGCCAGGCGGCGGCCGGGGCTTTGCGCGATCCCGCGCCGCGCTCTCGACGGGCGCGATACGTTTGAATTGTGGCCCCGACGCGCCACATACGCGCTAAGAGGAGCGGCGTCACGCGCCGCTCTCCCAGCGCACCGCGAGCCAGCGACGCGTGGGCGAAGTCGCGAAGCGTGTGGAATGCGTCCAGCTTGCTGGCGCTTTAGGACGGCTGGGGGCGCACGAAAGCGGGAGCAAGCTCCTCGCACTCCACACGCTTCGCGACCTCGCGCGCCGTGGCTCAGCAAGGGAGCGCACAAGCGGGGCAAGTGGCGCGGAGCTTAGCTTGACGCCCGCGCGGCGTGTTGGGCCGCTTCCCGGTAATGCCTCAGTGACGGCGGATTTGCAGGGCAATTCAAGATGAGTCGAACAACTCCCGGTATGGGTCGCGCTCTTCGTCCTCGGCCAACGCCTCCAGCGCGCGTTTGAATGGTGCAGAAGATCCAGGCGTAACCATTGTGCCCATCGTCGCGCCAGCCCGTTTCATCGGCGTGTTTGACCGGGGCTTGCCGATATTCCAAGCACAGCCGTTCGGGCCACAGGCTTGCGGACCTCGGCGAGGGAGCCCTTGATGGCGGGCCAGAGCCTCTCGAGCTGGCGCAAGAAGTTCTGGCGGAGCACTGAATCAGCGGCATTGGCGTTCGGCATATTGTATGTATATGATAACACATCCATACAATACGAGAAAAAAATGAAATAAATTGCCGGTGCCCGATTTCCCGCCGTCACTGAGGCATTACGGCGGCACACCGGTTTCGCTTGACCAAGCGGCAGACCTCATGCTCCCGTAGCTCAGACTATTAGAGCGGGCGGCTTCGAACCGCCAGGTTGCAGGTGAGATTCCTGCCGGGAGTGCCATTTTGCCGCGTTAGCCCAACTACCAGAGGCGCTCCGCTCAGAACGGAGAGGTTGGGGGTGGAACTCCCTCACGCGGCACCATGTCGCCCACATAGTCCAATGCAGAGACGGCGCACTTAAAACGCGCAAAGTGTCGGTGCAAATCCGGCCGTGGGCACCAACCGCGTGTAGCCCAACAAGCAGAGGCGTCCCGCTCAAGACGGGAAGGTTGCAGGTGCGAACCCTGCCACGCGGACCATTTCAGGAATGCCAACCGGGCAAGCGAACCGGGTCTCGGTGCTAACGAGCGCGTGCCTCCGGGCAAGTGGTGCAAGTCGTTTCTCGCCGACCATTTTCCGCGCCCCCAAAGCATTGTCAGCGATGCACTCGCCCGGTACGCGAGTTCTAGCCCGGTGCAACTCCGGGTGGGGGCTCCATTGTCATGCTCAAGACGCAATCGAGCCAGCGCCGGGTCGAACTCGACGAGGGACGAGTTGCGGCCGTAGGCGGCGGTGCCGATGTAGATCTTGCCGTTCTTCCCCTCGCACAGGGAGAAGTAGCCGGATTCCTCGGTGGTCGTCTCCGGCGGGACGTGGTACGCTTTGGCCCAGAGATATTTGAACGAGGCGGGGGCCTGGTTGGCCGGCGCCGGTCCGTCCGCCCAAAGCGCTGATGGGGCCGCGAACAGCGCGGCGGCCGCCAGGAGAGCGGCTGCCGCGCCGCTGCGCTTCAAGATGTGGCTCAAGCTTCCCTCACTTTTCCAGGAACCTGTCGTGCGTGAGGAGTTCGAATGCCTTGGAAGGCTTCGACTCCTTCTTCTGCGTATCCACCGTGGTCAGGAAGAAGTACATCTTCGTCTCGGGCCGGAGTCCGGTCACGAGCTGATTATCGGAAACACCCTCCACGATCTGCTCAGCCCCGCGACCGTCGGGGAAACGTCCTATATACAGGTTGTACTTCGGCGCCGGGTTCTGGTCGAAGCGGATGTGCATCTGCCGCCCGTCCTTGACCTGCAGGGGCTCTTCGAATCCCTTGATCTCCGGGCCTGCGCCGACTCCTTCCGCGGCGAGCCGGGCAATGGGATTCTCCGTTGGCCCAGTCCAGGTCGGGAGCGGCATGCGGATTTTGCTGCGTGCGATCGCTGCCGGCGTCGCGTCCGCTTCCGAATCGTATTCGGCCACGAGGCGCGCGAGCTTGTAACTGCGCTCGGCTACGATCTTCATTTCGCCCAGCACCGGCACTTCGTTGCGCGTCTCGACGATGATCTTCTCCAGCACGAGCGGCAAATCCACGATGCCGTCTCCGCCGCGGCTGCCCCACCAGGTCGTCTCCAGAGCGCGCGCCGCATCGTATGGATGGTTTCCGGGCAAGGGGAACCTGACGTAGCGCCACCCCTCGAAATTGACATACGACCAGCCGTGCGTGTCGTCGCAATTCCAGTCGTTCCTGGTTCCCGCGGAGGTCCAGATTTGCCCCTTGGCGTCTCGAAGCTGGTAGACGACCCGGCCCCAGGAGGAATTGCCTTTGATCCAGATGCCCAGCGCACTCGCCTTGCCGGGAATGGTGAGGGGCGTCTTCGGCTTTAGCGCGCCGTAGCGATTGGCCAAGGGATGATCGCCGGCCTCGACCGGAAGCGTGATCGCCACCGCGTGCGCGTATTCGTTCTCCCCCTGGCCGAACTCGGCCTTAAGGCTTGGATCCGCGACCCGGCAGACGGCAAAATGGTGGTTCGCATAGTCCGGGTCCTCCGAACCGTCGTATGCCCATTGTTCCGCAGTCATTTCGGCCAACGGTCGCGTAACCTGGGCCGGCGCCGAATCGTACGCCGGCGGGCCGAATTCAAACCCTTCAATCTTGTCCGCTCCGGTCAGCCAGACCGGCGTCGGGGAAAGCGTCACGTGGATGGCCCCGTCTCGGATCGCCGCCTCGGTGGCGTTGCCCATCGCATCGGTGAGCACCACGCGCGGACCGCGAACTTTGATCTGGGCATTCACGCTTCCGCGAACCCGCCACAGGGCATAGATCTTCGCCTTGTCGTTCGCGCGTTGGAACTCCAGGCAAAAGGTCGTCTGGCATCCCGTGTCGATTCCCCCGACGGGATCGGCGCCGCAGAGCATCGAGGTCATCGTCGCCACCGCGGCCACCGCCGGCTTGGGCGTATCCAGCGGAGTCCGGTGGAAGATTCCGGGCCCGTAATGCTCGGCCCCGTAATAATTGCCGGCATCCTGCGGCACGATGCCCGAGACGAACTGGTCTACGCCATACGCAAGGCCCAGCAGGAGATATCGGACTTGGTAATCCATCTGGTCGCGCTCCGTGAGCGCCCCGGGGTTGGTCGGGAAGAACGGCCCTTCGCACCAGGCGATCGGCAATCGCGGCCAGCCGAGCCGTTTCGCTTCCGCGCGGAGCATCCACAGCACGTTGATCGAGCCAAGGGCGTTGGCGGTTTCGGGCAGCAGCTCGAACATGGGAGCGTCCATCCCGAATCCGTCCACCAGGTCCTTCGGCATGCCGGCGCGGAGGTGGGCGAGGCTCGCGGCCGGAGCGCCCCACTGCAGGTACAGCTTCGCCTGCGGACATCTCTCACGAATCGCCTTGCCGATCTCTGTAAAGATCTTCACCTGGGTCTCGGTGGCCTTGCGGACCGCTTCATCCAGCGGGCGGTCCCCCTGGCCGGTATAGAGCGGCCAGGGGCCGTGCTCGGCGGCCTCGCTGCCAATCCCCCACTCGCCGCCATAGAAATAGAGCGGCGCGGCATCGCGCTGCGCCATCCTGGTGGCGCTGGACAGCTCCGTCTCGATCGCTTTCCGCCGTGACTCCGGGTCCGGGGCCTCTCCGCGATTCCACGTAGCGAAGTTGCGGCCGATCGTATGGGCCGTGCCGACGCCACGCAGGCCGAGCTTGAGGTAGGTGGCCTCGATCTGCTGGTTGCCCGGGTCGGCGTGGACGCGGCCGTTCTTGTCCACGGTTTCCTTGAGGACCGTGTAATGTCCCGCCAAGGACCAGACCCCGAAGCGGTTCTCATTCGTCGCGTTGCCGTACGTCCGCGTATCGGGCGGCAGCAAGACCAGGCTCAACGTCGCCGTGCGCTTTGCCCCGCCCGCCTCGACCGCGATCTTCAGCTCGTGCCAACCGAGCCTCTTCAGATCGAATTCCAGGTCCACGTTGCCCGACCTGCCCGGTACAATTGCCGCCCGGCCCTCGACAACGCGATTCTCGCCCCCATCGTAACTGGTCGTCTCCGCCCGGACCTCAGCGTCGAGGGGCTTGGCCGTCGTATTGGACACGCGGACGGTCACCGACGGCTTCTCGGGACTTTCGAAAACGTAGCCGTAGTGCTTCGGCTCGACCTGGAACCCGAACGGCGATTCCTCCGGCGTGATGCCGACGACGTGCACCGAGCTGGGCAATCCGGCCGGGAAATACCCGTAAAAGATCGGATCCGGATAAGTGCGTCCCAGCGCGACCGGCTTGCTGAGCTCGAACTGGAGGAACTGGTCGGACCGATCGCGCATTCCGTACAAGCCGTCCGTGTCCACGGGCACCTTGACCAGGTAGAGTTGCTTTCCTTCCGCGGTTTGCTGCGAGAGCTTCGTCACGAGTCCCTTCCGGATCGCCTCGGCGGAGATTTCCCAGTCCGTGCTCGCCGGATAGCCGGCGCCTTCGTGGAAGAACCGCAGGGCGCCCTTGGGCACGGCGTTGGGCCGCTCATCGACCCACGCCAGCAGCCAGACGTTCTGGTAGTTGCGATAGGGCACGCGGAACGTGAAGAGGGCCGGATCGATGCGAAACGCGTCGGGCCATGAGCTCATGGCGTCCGGATATCCCGTATCGGGCCCGCTCCCGCGGGTCAGACGATAGCGGTAGAGCGAATCGCCCAGATTGATATCCGGATGCTCGGTTGCAGGCACGCGCAGGGGGACCGAATTGAGATCAACCAGGGCGCACCGGGAGCTCGATTCCCGCGCGCCTTTCAAATGGCTGTAATGATCGAGCACAAGCGGCAGAAACCGGTCCCGGTTCTCGGGCGTCGAAAACTCGGCTGCAAGCACCTTCGCGGTTTTGGCGAGCCGGACTGCCAACCTCACCGGTTTCAAGCTGGCGACGCGGTCTTCGGCCACAAGCCGGTCGTCGAGCCAGATCTGGCGCGTCTGGGGTGTCAGCGTCAGCCGAAGCGTGAACACCTTTTCTTCGAACGGCGTCAACCGGGCATCCGCTGCGCCGATTTCCCGATAATCGCGCTCATCCCAGAGGTTCCTTGCGCGGGGAAACCGCCACTTGTAGTCCAGCGCCCCGGTGTTTTTGTCCCGATAGTCCCAGCGGCGGGCCGCCTTTCCGACGGTCGCCATGGGAGCTCCCGAAGATTTCACGGTGATCGCGGCTTGATTGCCGGCCTGCATGGCGAATCCGAATTCCAAAAGCGGCGCCGCACTCGCGTCCTCCTCGACGGCCTGGACCTCGATCACGTCGCCCGCCGCGGCGCGGAAATGGAGCGTTGCTTCGACGGGCAGAGCGAGCGGCGCCGTGGTGCGGATCTCCAACGGCTTTCCTCCCTCCGACCGGAGACCGGCCTCGGCCCGCCCCTTGACGATCGTCCATCCCTCCGGCGATGCCGTCTCGTGAAATGAAGGCGGCGCGCCGAATGCCGCTGAGCCGAAGATTGCGATCGAAAGAAGCAGCGGTGTGCCGAATCGTAACGCGTTCATCGCGGATCTCCAGTCTTGTTGTGTTGTGTTTCAGTTGACGCTTCTTGTCCCAAGGCTACGGCGGGCTGATGCTCACGCGGGCGACAGAATACCGCGGCAACACGAGGGAAAGCTTGCCGTCGGCCAGAGTGAGTTGCCGCGTTTGTTCGTCGAAAGGCGAATCGGGCTTGAGTTCATGGGCGACAAGCAGATGGACCGCAGCTTTGGCGTCCGGCGGAACGCTTCCGGCCAGGGCGATCTCAATCTCACGGTCGCCCGCAGTGCCGCGATGGACCAGCGTCACGCAAATACCGCCGTCGCCGCCGAGCGAGGCACAGGCGTCCACGACGCCGTCGGCGGCCGGTTCCGCCGGCTTCAAGAGGCGGTTGTTCTGATGCGACTTCATCAGCGAAAAGACTTGGCCGACCGGAGTGAGCCGCGACGCAAATGGATCGACCCGAATCGCTCCCTCGTTGATCGGCTGGAAGTAACAGGCCATGTCGAGGCCCAACGCGTCGGCCTCGCGGCAGAGCATGTTGAGCATCGAAGCAGCGAACAGGGCTTCTGCCGCACCGGGCGTGCGGGACCAGGCGTCCCACACGTTCCATTCGTCGTAGGCGATGCCGATCCGCGCGCCGGCGGGGGCGTGCTGATCGAGAAACCGCCGCAAGTCCTGCAACCGCGGCAGCACGGGGTCGAGCCGCATCCAGGCAGGCGACGCATGTTCCGGCATGCGCTGCCATTTGGCTGTGGGCGACATGGCGACGCGCATCAGCTCGTCATCGCCGCCGCCGGCCGCCGGCACGTACTGGTGCACCGAGTACTGGGCAAAATGCTGCCCAATCTTGGCAAGGGCCGGTTTGTCCCATTGCGCGGCGTCGCCTTGGAAGTAGTACGCGCCGCTGCCTATCAAAGCGATCGTCGGGTCGGCCTTCTTCATGGCCGCGGCGAACTCGTCGGCCAGCCGAAGGTACACCTCGACATTCTTGCTTTCGCCCTTGCCGTTCTCTTTGATTTCGTTACCGAGGAACCAGTATTTCACCGCGTACGGCTGGGGATGCCCGCGCTGGACGCGACGTTTGCCCCAGCGTGTGCTGGCCGCACCGTTGCAGTACTCCACCCAAGCCGCGGCCTCTTCCGGCGTGCCCTCGCCCAGGCGAACGGTGATCGCCAGTTGGGCGCCGATCTCGCGGCACAGCGCGAGGTAATCGTCGATGTTGATCTCCTGGAAATCGTAGCCGTCGGAATCGCGCAGGTGCGATAGTTTGCCGACAGGCGGGCGCTCGTCGACGGGCAGAAGACCCTCCTGCCACTTGTAGTCTTCCGCGAAGCATCCGCCCGGATAACGCAGCACGCCCACTCCCAACTCTTTGAGCAAGGCGACCACGTCGCGTCTCATGCCGTGAAACGTGTCGGCCGGCTGGATCGACACGGCGCCGATCCAGAACACCCCGGGCGACTCGGCGGTGATCTCCCATCGCACGTTGCGATCGGTAACGGGAGCGCTGAAGGTTCCCCGACAGCATGTCCAGGCGCCGCCCGCGGCCGGCAGCAATTGTCGGTGGTAGGCTTTCGCGAGCGATTCGTCCGTGAATCGCACGGTAACCGACAGCTCCTTCTCGGCCCGGAGCCAGACGCGGAACTTGTAAGCCGTTCCTTGTTGCAGGGCAATGCCTTCGCTCATCTGGCCGATGCCAACCGGTTTGCCCCCGGCCGCAACCGCGACGCGGACCGACCGGCCGCCCGCCAGGGCGACTTGGTTGTCGATGACCACACGGCCGCCCTCGGTGATCGCGTACCATCTTGGCGGCAGTCCATCCACCTTGGCCGCGCCGGCAAACTTGCGGTTGGCCGCCATTTCGGCACTGAGCCCTTGCCAGACGGCACGGCGTGTGAACTCCAGATTATGGCCAAACAGCAGAGGGGAAATGACCGGACCGGTTTTCTTGGTGTTCAGCATGATGAGCTGGGCGGCGGCAACGCGGCCGGCGACCAAGACCGTTGCCAGGCCGATCATAAGAGCGGTCAACAGTCGGCATGCAGTGCTCATGGTCTGGTCCAGTGTGATTTCGGAAGTCACGGCGGATGCCTTGCGGCAAATGGCGCAGTGAAAACGTTCGCGCGGTGTCATGTTAGACTCTCCAGGAATCCCTGCGGAATCCGCGCAGCGAATACCTGGGGGATGGAAAAACCCGGATTGGCGTTGAAGATCACATGCCCGTTATCAGCGGTCAGGTAAGGATGCGGATGCGTGCATTGGTTGCCACCGGCGTAACACAGCGGCTCGGCGACCAGCACGCGATGCTTGCCCGTCTGCAAATTCCCCATCACCAGGCACACCGGCTGCAACCGGCCGTCGCGAAACAGGCCCCCTTGAGCGGCGTCGGCGACAAAGTACCGTCCGCATCGTGATACGGAGATGTGGTTGAAAAGGTATTGCGGGGCGGGAAACACCGTCGGCGCGGGGTCGCCGGGAGCCACCGTGAAAAGGTTGCCTTGCGGATGGGCCGGGTCCTGCGTCCAATGATGATCGTCGATCGCGGTCCACATGGCCGAAAAGGCCACGTTGCCGGTATCGCTGACAAAGCATTCATGGCCCGTGCATGACGCAGTGTGCGGCGGCCCCGCCGCCAACTCCCGCTGGTTGCCACCGTCGGCGTCGAGCACGAACAACCTTGTGCCGGGTCCAACATTGCGGCGGTATTCGAGGCTGTTGTCGGGAAGCAGGAACGTGCCGCGGTCGTGCTGCACGAGGATCTGTTTTCCATGCACCGGATGGAACTGCAAGTGCGGATTAGAGATCTCGCGATGCTCGAAAATCACGCTTCGTCTCTTCCGGGCGAGATCGAGACGCACGATCTGGAACGTCGGCGCTGCGGGGCCGCGCAGCCGCCGGGCCAGGCCGATCACGTAGCGCTGATCGGGCGAAACCGACGCGTTGGGCAACGGCGCCTGGGGGTCTTCCTCGCGGTACACTTCTTCCACGGCCAGTGATGCCAGCGACAGCCGCATCAAACGCCGCTGCGGAGTCCAGTAGTAAACGATTCCGCTCCATGCGGCGTTGCAGACGCCGCGGACGCCGACCATCCGCCGCGCAATGAGCGCCGTGTGCAGCGTGGAAAGGTCGTGAACCAGGAGCGACCCCTCCAGGTCGAAGCAGAAGTCTTGGCAGCGCGCAATTACCAGACGCTTGCCGTCCGGCGAGCAATAGGGTTGCTCACCGTAAACGTTGTTGCTGATCGCGGCGGCGCTGGTCAACTGGATGATCCGCGCACCGCTGGCCGGATCGTCGCGCCATTCGGCAGCTTCGGCGCCCCACAGTATCGGGCCGCCCGCGTTGGGCAACGGCGCTGCCGCGGGCTGCTCTGCGGAAGCGTTGCCGCCGCCTTGCCACGGGGCTACGGCAGGTCCCGCCGGCACGGCCGTTCCCGTCAGCGTCGCGGCCGCCAAGAGACCGCCGGACTGAATGAACCTGCGGCGCGAAGACACCCCGACACGAGAGACGGACCGGCCATCGTTTAATGGGACTTTCATGGGATCTCATCTTTCTTTGCCAGTTCTTCCGACACAACCAGGGATTTTTCGCATCGGTACGTCGATGCGAAAAGCCTTCTCTATTACTTCGCCCGGAACTTCACGGAGCTTTCCGGCCCGGTCGAGCCATCGTGGCGGACGACGCGCGCCGCAACGTTGTATACGCCCGGTTTCCCTACTACCGAAAACCGGTCCAGGCCCCAACCGTTTCTCTCCTTCCTGGCCACCGCGCATGAAGGTGTCACCCATTAGGGCGACGGTCAGTGATAATGTCATTTCTAAATGCCCAGCGTTGGTTGATCTTCCGTCGACCGATCCGGTCGGGCATTGGCATACCTGTAAAACAGGTGACTCAGACGTCCTCGGCTCCTCATGCACAAGCGCGCGGCAATCCAGGCCACGGTGACCGTCGTCTCAGCGCGCAGCTTGGCGGCCAGCCTGAGCTTGAACGGATGGTCTTTGCGCCAGATCCTCAACTGCCCAGGGCCGGCTCCCTGAGCCCGTAGCGCCTCTCCGCTCAACCGATCGGCCTTGGCTTCAGCCGATTCGCGCAACTCCGCGCCGTAGTGCCACGCGCCCCGCTGGTCCTCGACGTACCGGAGCATGTCCGCCCGAAACAGCTCCGAGCCCAGGCACCAACCCCGGCGCAGCGGCTTAAACTCTTCATCCGCTTCGCCCTGGCGCCGCGCTTCCATCACCGCTGCGAATTGCCGGCCCGCTCCCGGGACGTCCCACCGGATGCCCCACTCTCCCATGATTTCATCGTCAGAAACGCCGTGGCGACCATGGCCCTGGTGGCCGGGCTTGGCACCGCCCCGGCGTTGGGAGTTTTCCGGGGCGCTATTGGCTTTGAGGGGGACTTTGGCCGAAGGGGTCGAGGAGCCAAAGGGACCCTCCTTGGCGGTGCGTTCTTGGTAGCGCAGCTTGGCTTTGAGCCGAACGTTCTCCTCCCGCAGCCGGTCGATGACCTGCTGTTTTTCCAGGCACCCTTGGCAATAAGTCAATCGGTACACCTTCGCCGGGATCAATCTTGGGGTGAGGAGTCGCGCTGTCGGCGGTAGTGGCGCAGCAGTTCCGGCCCCAGTTCATAGAGCAGAGCTTCGAGGGCCTTGCCGTTGCGCCGGGCTTGCTTCAACTGCGGGGCCAGTTCCGCGGGGACGTACATGCAGCGGCGGCGGCCCTTGTCGGTGAAGGAGAGGATGAAAGCCGGGTGTTTGTCGCCTCGGGCGCAGGCGGCGCAGTTAGGGCGGATGCAGGGCTTGCGGACCTCGGCGAGGGAGCCCTTGATGGCGGGCCAGAGCCTCTCGAGCTGGCGCAAGAAGTTCTGGCGGAGCACTGAATCAGCGGCATTGGCGTTCGGCATATTGTATGTATATGATAACACATCCATACAATACAAGAAAAAAATGAAATAAATTGCCGGTGCCCGATTTCCCGCCGTCACTGAGGCATTACGCTTCCCGCGGGTTTGTGCTTGACGGCGGGAGGCCGGGTGGGGCAAACTTCGGCAAGGCATTGGAGCATTCGGGACAAGCGACTTAAGAGAGGAAACCGGACCATGAAAAGACTCGTACTCACCAGCCTTGCGGCCCTCGCCATCGCCGCAGGCGCCCGCGGCCAAGGGTCCATTAACCTGGACAATTCCTTCGGCGTCAATTACGGCGTGGCAATCAACAGCCCGGGCGATTACTACACCGGCGTGTTCGGGATGGAGGTATGGGAGCTCAGCGGGGCGACGAGCGTTCCGGCGGGTATCAACGGCCCTTTTGCAGGAGACGCCTACAACACCATGATAGCCGACGGCTTCAAGAAGGAAGCGACTTTCGCCAACCAGTTCATGAGCACGCCCGGCACATTCTCCCTGGGCCAAGTGGACCTGCCGGATGTCACTCCCGCCGGCAGCACCGTCGTCCTTGGGCTGGCCGTTTGGAACACATCGGCGGCGAGCTGGGCCGCCATGCTCGCGAACGCCGTCGGCGGCGTTCGCGCGGGTGTGATTGCCTTTGTCAATCCCACGGTCAACTACACTGTTGCGCCGCCTCCGCCGCCCCCGAACCTCACCGGCTGGAACAGCGTCGGCGACCTGGTCATGGCGGTTCCCGAGCCCGGCACTTTGGCGCTGGCCGGCGCGGGCCTCGCGGCCCTGTTGATCTCCCGCCGCAGGTTTCGACCGCGGTATTTCGCACCCGCGCGGACGGCCCTGAGGCATTCAAGACAATAAAGCCAAGCGAGGAGAGCGAACCATGAAAAGACTCGTTCTCACCAGCCTTGCGGCGCTCGCCATCGCCGCAGGCGCCCGCGGCCAAGGGTCCATTAACCTGGACAACTCCTCCGGCGTCAATTATGGCGTGGCCGTCGACTACCCGGGCAATTACTACGCCGGCGTGTTCGGCATGGAGGTGTGGGAACTCAGCGGGGCGGCCAGTGTGCCGGCGGGTATCAACTTCGCTGCTGGCGCCGCAAACGCAGGCACCGCCTACTACACCTTGATAGCCGACGGCTTTAAGAAGGAGGCGACTTTTGCCAACCAGTTCATGAGCAGGCCCGGCACGCTCTCGTTGGGTGAAGTGGACCTGCCGGATGTCACTCCCGCGGGCAGCACGGTCGTCCTTGCGCTGGTCGCTTGGAATACCTCCGCCTCGAGTTGGGCCGCCTTGGTTGCCAACCCTCCTCCGAACCTGTGCGCGGGTGTGATTGCCTTCCTGAATCCCACGGCTAATTACTCTGCCGTGCCGCCTCCGCCGCCCCCGAACCTCACCGGCTGGAACAGCGCCGGCGACCTGGTCATGTGGCCGATTCCCGAGCCCGGCGCTTTGGCCCTGGCCAGCATGGGCCTCGCGGCCCTGTTGTTCTTCCACCGCCGCGGCTTAGTGGTCATGAACATAAGTACGATGACGTTCGCGGCCAGGGATTTTTGGCGCCGGCAAGGCGCGAGCGACGAGCATACCCTTCACGGGTCTGTTCAGACACCGGCACTGGATGGATGTGCCCCAGCGAGGCAGGTCCGGGAATTCGCTGGCCAAGGGCGGGGGCCTTTGGTAAGTCTCCGGCGATGAACCGACTAGCCGGCAATCAAGCCCCCTTTGGCGTCTCAACCATGAATGCACTCCCTCTTTATCCGGCCCGCTCAACCTGCCCTCGTTTAAGGCACCTGGCTCACGCGGTGCTGGTTGTCCTGCTCACGGCGGCGGCGGCCATGGCCGCCGACCCGCTCGAGAGCGGTTTCCGCAGTCCGCCTCCCTCGGCGCGGCCCTGGGTTTATTGGTTTCCGCTGGACGGCAATATCAGCAGCAATGGGATCACGCTGGACCTCGAGGCCATGGCGCGCGCCGGCATCGGGGGCGTGCTCTACATGGAGACGGACCAGGGGGCGCCGCGAGGCCCGGCGGCATTCGGCGGCCCGCTCTGGCGGGGGCTGTTCCAGCACATCTGCGCCGAGGCGCACCGGCTGGGGCTCGAGGTCAATATGAACAACGACGCCGGCTGGTGCGGCAGCGGCGGGCCCTGGATTACGCCGGCGCTGTCCATGCAGCGCGTTGTCTGGACCGAGACGGCGGTCCGCGGACCCGCACACTTCGACGCGGCGCTGCCGCGGCCCGAGGCCGTCAGGGACTACTACGAGGACATCGCCGTGTTCGCGTTTCCCACTCCGCCGAGCAACTATGTCATCCCGCGGTTGGCGGGCAAATCGGCGAGCACGCCGGAGGCGATTCCTTTGCGGACGGCCTACCCGGCGCTGCCGGCGGAGGCGTTGGTGCCGCGGGAGCGGATCCTGGACTTGAGCGGCCAGTGCGACCCGGGCGGGCACTTGGTCTGGGACGCGCCGGCGGGCAACTGGACGCTGCTGCGCCTGGGGCACACGACCACGGGCACGGACAACCATCCGGCGCCTATCGGGGGCCGGGGCCTCGAGTGCGACAAGCTCAGCAAGGAGGCCGCCGAGGCCGCCTTTGCGGGGCTGATGAAGAAGGTGATCGACGACTCCCGGCCGCTGGTGGGCGAAAACAAGACCTTGGTTTCGACGCACATCGATAGCTGGGAGGTCGGCTCGCAGAACTGGACGCCGAAGTTCCGGCAGGAGTTCGAGCGGCTGCGCGGCTACGACCCCTTGCCCTGGCTGCCGGTCATGGCGGGTCACGCGGTGGAGACGCTCGAGATGTCCGAGCGGTTCCTGTGGGACGTGCGCATGACGGTCAGTGATTTGCTGGTGGAGAATTACGCCGGCCATTTCCGGGAGATGGCCCGCCGCAACGGCATCCGGCTCTCGATCGAGGCCTATGACGGCGAGCCGGCCGATGACATGACCTACGCGGGCCAGGCCGACGAGCCGATGGCGGAGTTCTGGTCCTGGGGCAAGTTCGGGGCGGCTTACAGTTGCACCGAGATGTCCTCGGCGGCGCACGCTTACGGCAAGCGCATTCTCGGGGCGGAGTCCTTCACGGCCACCGACGCGGAGAAATGGCAGGGCTACCCCGCATTTATCAAGGACCTGGGCGACTGGGCCTTTTGCGAAGGCATCAACCGTTTCGTATTCCACCGTTACGCCCTCCAGCCGTGGACGGACGTGCGGCCCGGGATGTCGATGGGGCCCTGGGGCCTGCACTACGAACGGACCCAGACCTGGTGGGAGCAGTCGCGCGCATGGCACGAGTATCTGGCCCGCTGCCAGTTTCTCCTCCAGCAGGGCCTCTTTGTGGCGGACCTCTGTTTCCTCGAGCCGGAGTCCTCGCCGCAGCGGTTCAAGTCTCCGGTCAAATCCGGCTATGACCGGCCGGGCTATAATTTCGACGGCTGCCCGCCGGAGGTGGTTTTGACGCGCATGGCCGTGAGGGATGGGCGTTTGGTATTGCCCGACGGGATGAGCTACCGATGGCTGGTCCTGCCGCAGGCCGGCGTCATGACCCCGCGCCTGCTCAGCAAGATCGTCGACCTGGTGGCCGCCGGCGCCACGGTCGTGGGCGCCCCGCCCGTCAAGTCGCCCAGCTTGGCCGACTACCCC
>Ga0326728_10014793_pt1 | contig 16423 bp, 19 predicted proteins | sample MB3enrmetagenome_FD_207602 | JGI IMG/M metagenome (GOLD analysis project Ga0326728, IMG submission 207602) | Lab enriched peat soil microbial communities from McLean, Ithaca, NY, United States - MB31MN | ecosystem: Environmental > Terrestrial > Soil > Wetlands > Peat | place: USA: New York...
GGCATGTTCGTCCAGATGCGGCCACATGCCAGCAAAGTACTGGGCGAGTTGGGCATCAGTGTCCATGCCCACCGTGATAACACATCAGGGCGGCACTTGTAAATGTTATTTATTTACGCTGCCTTAGTCGTCTGTGAGACAGACTGGACCGCTGCCGCGCCGTTCGTTATCTGCGTCCCCGCCGCGCCTCCGAATGCGTCCTGTACTCCGCTGAGCGCCAATTGCGGGTCGACGCTCCACACCGGTTGCGTCAAATCCTCGCTCCAGCACAGCAGGTTCGCGCTGGGGTCCACAAAGGTGAAGGTATTGAGCCTTCCGTCCGCGCTTCGGAAAAGGCTCTGCAATGCCTGTGCTTCGTCCACCGTAAGGTCCGAGAACTTCAGAGTCCATACGACTCTCGCAAAGCTGGCGTCGGACATCTGGATCACGCTTCCGTCCGCCAGTGCGTTCCTCAGGGTCCGGTAATTCTCCGATCGCTGTAGCGGCAACTGCGCCACGGCTCCGCTTCGCAACTGAGGAAAGAACAGCACCGCTAGCTCCCGTTCTGCTGGATTGCCACCGTCGTTGTGCACCGTCCCGTGGCGTCCATCGACGTTTGTATCGAGTCGGAAACGAAAGAGCAATCCGAATACACCGTGCCGTCCACCGGGTCCGTGAAACTGAAGGATCCGTTCATGCCGCGCTGCGTGCGGAAGAAGAGGAGTGTCGCGTTGAGTTCGGCTTCGTCCAGCAGATCCAAACTGACCGTCCATCTGCGCAGCGGCGCCGGATACCGCGGGAAGCGCTGCTCGGTTCCATCGATGAACTGCACCACGTCCGTCGCAAACTGTGTCTGAGACACGAGCGGATACTGCGCCTCGACGCCGGTTTTCAGGAGAATCGGAAAGCTCGCCATGGCTACTACAGCTCCGACAACACATCGTTGATCGAGTGGTTGCTCAGGATTGCCTGGCGCACTGCGGATGCAATTTCATTGCTCCGCTCGAGAAACGACCGGCTGTCCATGGCGTTCACCTGCACGGTCACGTTGGAGGCTGCCTGCGATGTTGTCGGCGCTGTTGTCTGCGCCCTCGGCAGGCCATTGCCGCCATAGTCGCTCCCGGCGAGTTGACCGCCCGTCATCTGTCCGCCGGTGGCGTCGACATCGAGGGCGGGTGGCATGGTGAAGGTTTCGAGCGGCGCAGGCGTACTGGAGCTGCCAGAACCGAACAGGCTCATGATCCCGCTTATGATCGGCGACAGCAGGGACCCTCCGGACAGGAGACTGTCGGCCACTCCACCGCCGCTCGAGGCCGCCGCGTCCAATACGCTCTGCCCTCCCGCGACGTTCGTCAGCATTCCCTCCACGCTCTGGGCCGTGCTCTCCGCCTGATTCTGTTGAAACGCGGTCAGATTGTTCACGCTGTTCGTCGCGTCCTGCAGCGCCTCAACCAGCGACAGCGTCAGACTCTCCGTCGTCGAACCTCCACTCGCCGTCGGCCCTGGCGCACCGCTGATCGACTGCGTCGCCGCCGTCTGGAACTGCTGCCCGCCGTCCGTTTGGCTGGCCGGATCTCCCATGTTTGTCGCATCCCTGGGAGCTACCGTTAACGGCCGCGTCAGACTCTCCGTCGCCGAGCCTCCACTCGCCGTCCGCCCCGGCGCACCGTTGATCAACTGCGCCGCCGCCGTCTGTAACTGCTGCCCGCCGTCCGTTTGGCTGGCTGTGTCTTTCCCGAGTGTCGGGCCATTCAGCGCCCCGGCCAATGACCGGGTCAGACTCTCCGGCGCCAAACCTCCACTCGCCGTCCGTTCTGGTGCCCCGCTGATCAACTGCGCCGCCGCGGTCTGTAACTGCTGTCCGCCGTCCGTTTGGCTGGCTGGTTCGCTCCCGAGCGTCGCGTCATTCGGCGCCACCGCCAATAACTGTGTCACGCTCTCGGCCGCCGAATCTCCACTCGCAGTATTCCATGGCGCCCCGCTGATCAACTGCGCCGCCTCTAACTGCTGCTCACCGTCTGCCTGGCTGGCCATGTCTCTCCTGATTCGCGCTCTTCACTTCCGCCCGGAATTCGTTGTCCAGTATCAGAATCGCGTCCACCACCCGCGCCGGCAGAGCATGCAGCGGCGCGCCGGGACATCTCTTCCAGACGCTGAATTCATCGAGCAGATACATGCTCTCGGCCGTGATGATGGACTTCGGGCATCGCGTCGCCGCCACCTGCTTCCTGCCCCACACAATGCGTCCATCGCCGGATTCCGCTGCGCACGCCCACGCGCAACGGCGCCTCTTTTCCAGGCCTGCCTTCCTGCACTCGTCGCACCTCCAGGCGGCCTGGTTCGCAAACTGAAAATGGAAGGCGACGATCAGTTTTTTGTTTCTTCCCGGTTCAGGCCGCACTCGGCCCGGATGGAACTCAGAATCTCTCGCACCAGGCTTTCCGGTCCGCGCTCCAGCAGCAGTTCGGGAGTCCCGGCTTCTCCGTCGATCGACAGCCCCGATACTTCCCTCAGCCCCCATCGCAGGTACACGGCGTCGATCTCACTGCCGGTCAGACTCGCTTCGATCTTGTCCTTGAAGTCCCGGCCGGCTTCGAGGTACTCCGTCTTCCGTCCGATCTCGTGTATATGACGTAGTAACTCACTTCGCCGGCCGAAGGACATCCTGTGAATCGAGTAACTCACGCCCGGACACTCTGTCGAGTCCTTCCGCACGATGCTCTCGTAATGGACTATGTCACCCGAATGCAACGAACACCTCGTCATTCACCAGACCCTGCGCCTGGCAGCTTTGAAAACGCCACTGTACCCGGTTCTGGGAATCGTCGAAGCCCGGCACTTCCAGTGCGACACTCTTCATATACACGCCAAAGAGCTGTCCCTGTTGTTCGCCCAATTGAAGCATCACGCTCATCGGTGACCGCTGCCGCGCCGCCTGATACAACTGCTGTGTCTGCTCATCGTCCAGTTCGAACACGCTGAAATCGATCGACACGCTCCTCAGCCCCGGGGCAATCGCGCGCGCCAGATCCGACCCGAATTCCCGGTTTCGCAGATCCAGGCCGTTGCCGAGCGTTATCTGCGCCGACGTCAACGTGAAGAACTGCGTGGGCGCAGCCCCCATCCACACCTGCCCAAGGTACCCCGGCACCACGCTAAACTGTCCCGCCGCAGCGGCCGGCTCAACCGGAAAAGCGCTCAATCCTCCTTGTGTCGCCTCAAAGCTGGCGCTGTCGATCAAATCGGCCGCCACCCCTGAAAACTCGAACTCCTGATAGTCGCCGTTCGCGGTGATTCGAGTCTGATTCACCGCCGCCCCGGCAACTATCCGCTGCACCTCCGTTCCCGGGCTCCAGTAGTCGTAGATCGTCGCGCTCGGCAGCTCGGTAGTCGGAGAGTAGGTCACTGTGGGTCCGGTCGTGGCCCCCGGCCCCACGGCGCTCGAGAATGGTGCATTCAACTGAAGCGTGTACGCATCCACGACACTGGCAACAAAGCGGATCTCGCCGCCGTACGAAACGGCCTGCCCCGGCGCCAGCCCGTGCGCTGCTGTAAAGACGAGCGTCGTGCCGGAGGCCGAAGACAACGGCCCGCCCGCGCATGACAGCGGATTCCCGCCCAGAGCCGCTTGAAACAGTGGACCATGAGCCGGCGGCTGCGTCTGGTCCGCCCACGAACTCAGGTATGTCCGCAAATCGAACTGCGTCGTGCGGCGCAGGCCCGCTGGATCACCTGTGAAGGTGCGCGAGCCCGTCTTGTCTTTTCGCTGGCCTCTTTCCGTCTTCTGTGTGGCGGTCAGACTTACCGGCGGTATGCGGTTTCCGCTGCCCACGCTGGCAGCAACCGCGTAACTCGTCTCGAGTGCGACATAACAGCGGTTTTCGCTGGAAGAAACATACGATGGCATTGCCTGAATACTCCCTCGGACACGGGCCCTGTTCTAGTCCTGGCAGCCCGTACTAATTAGTGGCCGGTCGTCCAATTCGGGGGCAGGCGACGACATTCCGCACCGGAAAGCCACTGAAAGCAATCTGCCGGCAGCGGCGAAATCTCGTTGCCTGTCCCCGAATTGGACGCGCAGTGACTTCCACCACCGGCCGCGAGTGGCCGCGTTTCTAAGCCGAGCGCGTAAGTGAGCGGCTTCCGGATGGCGGCTTTATTCCCGAAACACCCTTATCTGCTTAACGCGACCGTGAAAGTGATCTTGGCGCTTTGGAGGAAATTGCGGCCGCCGTGTTTGACCTGGTTGTAAGTCACGCCGTACCCACCTGAATAGAAAACACCGTCGCCCCAATCGCCGCCGTTCTCGTCCAAGGCCTGCGTCACCGAATCCACGCAACCGTGTAACTGGTCTTCCAATCCGTCCAGCCGGTCCTGGGATACCCGCGCCTCCACGACGATGCCCACTTCGCCCGAAAAGACCCGGAACCTCTCCTGGTGCGAGTTCGTCAACCGCTCGCAGTAAACCTGGAACACTGGATACTTCGGACTGCTGCTCTGCTCCACGATCTCGGCGGAAACGTTCTGCGCTACAATCTGCTGCGGTGTAATCGCGGCTAGCGTTACGCCTGACATCAGCGCTATCTCCTGCGCGGTCGCGGACAGGCCACCGTCGCCGCTCAAGAGAGCTACTGTTTTCTGTACAACCAGTGTGCTCGCCAGCGCCACGGCTACCCCCTTCGAATCACTCGGTTCTGAACTGCGTAAAAGGTCGCGGTCTGGCCATCTCCGGGCGCACGGCCAGCCGTCAGCAAACCCGGTTGCGTCCACGAAGCGGAGACGTCAAGAACCTCGCCGTTTTGCCGCATCAACGACTCAGGACCACTCCCGGCGTAGACATTCCAACCGCGCGCGTTGCCCGGCGGAGCGCTCAACGCTACTTGTGCCTGCATCGCAGCGCTTACATTCACCATCACCACTTCGCTGGCGACACCCTCTTGCCCCGCCGCGTTCACCAGAGCCACCGCGAAGTAGAAAGTGCTGGGGGCCCCGGCGCCTGCCACGGTCGTCACTGCGGGCGCGTGCGCTCGGGGAATAGGATCGGCCGCCAGCCCGATTCCGACGTCCAGACACCTGGCCTTCGCTGTCCGGGCCAGAGTCCCGTACTCTTGCCACTTCCACTGGTATCGGTCATTCGACTGGTGGCCGTACGCGTCCTGATACACCCCACGGAGCGCCTGAAACGCTTGCCATCGCTTCAATTCGGCGGTGACCACGACATCGGCCACCCCCACCGTCCGCCTGCGGCAACTCAGCGCGTCGCCGAACACCGGGGTGACGGCCTTGTTGTCCAGCAGAAACGTCAGGATCTCCGTCCTGATCGCGTCCTGCGCGTTCGCGATCTTCGCCGCCACATCGATGCCTTCAATAGTGGATGTCTCCAGCAGGGAACTGTCGTACAGCGCGAGTTCCTCAATGCGGTTGATCGGGCCGTCGTTGAATAGCGCCATTCTGCGTCCTCAGGAGCCCTTCGCCGGCCTCAGGGCGCTGCGGAGCGACTCGATGTCGCTGTCGGAAAGAAGACGAACCTGCGCCTTCCCCATGAGGTCGCGTCGCTTGGCCGCTTCAATCGCGCGCGCCACTTCCGCTTGATATCCGGCGCACTCCTCCGGCGTAGCCAGTCTCGCCTTGCCTTCCACGATCATCCGCGCCGCCACGCCTTTCGTGACCTCGCTCGTTTGCCCCGGCCGCCCTCCGTCAGGCGTCTCGTTGCTGACCACCACCGCGTGACTGCCCGCAATCTCTTTTTCCAGTTGCCGGACCTTTTGATAGAACATTCGTAAATCCACCGTCGCGCTCCTGATCCAAGAAAAGGGGAGACCGTGCTCGGCCGCCCCTGCCTGTTTACGGGCGGCCAGCCGCCCTCCTCGCCAGTCCGTCGTTTACGAATACACCTGCACGCCGCAGGAGTTCCGCAACACCGCGCATCCGTAGAGGACATCGACGGTGAACTGCTGCGTGAGCGTATTCGGCTGGTAACTCATCACCACGCGAATGCCGAAGTTGCCCATCTCCGCATACTCGGCCACGGCGCCCGTTCCCGGAAGAGGCTTGGGCAGTCGCCGCACCACCAGACCGATCGCGTCTTTGGTGAACGCCAGGTTGTCGGTGACCACCGGGCTGCTGCCGCTCGTCGGAACGAATTGCGAACGAAGAATGTAGAAGTCCTTCATCTTGCCGACCGCGCCATCGATCAGCGCGCGTAATCCCGCCTCGCCCGCCGTATTGAACTCGCTGAACCGCGGAATCTGCCGCAGCGCCGAATAGGCGTTCGAGCTCACCACCAGATACTTCGTCGCGCTGGCCGGCACCTTCGCCTGGAACAACGCGGATTCCGCCGCGTCCACTGCATCTTCCGTCAGAGTTCCACCGGCGGTGCCGGCGGCTGCGTTCGCGGTGAATTGCGGCGCCAGATTCAGCAGGTCCGTCTCGATCCGCTCCGCCAGCGCGATCACCGCCGGCTGCATGTACAACTGAACCAGGTCGGGTACGGCGAGCACTTTTGTGACGTCCGGGATCTGGAACGTGGCCTCGGCGTGTGTGTTCAGAATGATCTGCGCGTTGCCCAGATTCGGGTTCTGCGGTTGAACCGTGCCGCCCTCGGCAAGGTTGTTGGCCACCAGTGACGTTGGAATCGGAACGTTGATTGTGTCGCCGGACTGAGCCAGGGCCGGCTCGTAGTCCCGGTTGACCAGATTGCCCATCACCAGGTTACCCATCAGTGCGGGCAGCGCGTCCACTGCAACCAGCTTTACAATTGCGCTTGCAATGTTGGCGGACGTAATTGTTGTCGTGCTTACTGGCATTCTTTTTTCTCTCTTTCCTCATCGGACTCAATCGAGCCCGTTTATAACCCCTTGAGGGTCTGCGAAGCGAGACGCGCTATTTCCTGCCGTGCCCGCTCTAACTCCTCCGGGTTCATCCCCGGACGGATTCTCTCCAAATCGATTGCGCCGCCACCCACCGCCGGCGAGCGCGGCATCGTCTCCATTCCGGATCCGCCGGAGATCCGGGCCGGCAGCAGCTCCGGATTGTCGTTCACGAACTGCGATAGATAGTCGTGAAGCGGCACCTCTCCCTCGCCGCTGCGCGCCACAATGCGGCCATCGGCCGTTCGTTGGACGTCGTCCTTTACGGCCCGGAACGCCAGGTCCACCTTGCTCACGCCGAGCCGCTGCAGCTCCGCGCGCAAAATCGAGTCTCTTTCCGCCCGTTCCGCCGCGGCGCGGCTTCGCTCGTTCTCGGTGGCCAGCTCATTGACTCGTTTCTCCAGTTGCTCGCGTCGCTTGCGCTCCTCCACCAGCTCGGTTTTGTACGCTGGCTCCGTGCGCGTCTGCTCGGCTCGTATGAACTCCTCGATTGCGCCCCTGATGATGCCGCGCAGGTCGTCCTTTGGCTCCAGCCCCGCGCCTTCGTCCTTCGGTTCTGCCTCGTTCATCCGTTCTCCTTAAGAGCGCGAAGGGCCCGGCGGCGGGCCTCCATACGGAGGGAAACTCCGAATCACCCGACGCCGAGGCTCCGTTCTACGCGATGCCCTCAATAGTGAGGCGGGCTCCCGCCCTGCCCTTCTTCGATCTCTCGTGCAATCTGGTCCTTGATGTCCTGGCGGCTGTCACAGAGGTACTTCAGCGCCAGGCGCTTGAAGACTTGCCTCTTTAGCGTCGGCGAATTGATCCCCAGCGCCAGCAGTTCTCGCGCGTCGGTGAGTTCCGCGCTGAAGTCGCCAATGTCGAACTCGTCCATCCCCGAAACGTCGATGAACAGTTCGTCCTTGCGCGCCGCGTCTACCGCTGCCAGCACGCGTTTCATCGTCTCTTTTACGGCGTCGCCATAGGCCCGCAACACTTCCTGAGTGATCGCGAAGTCCCGTTGCTTGCTGAGGCCGGACTGCGCACTGGCCCCGCCCAGATCTCCGCCCGCCTGCGACGTGTAGCACACTCGGTAGATTTCCTGCTGCAACCGCGCCAGATTGTCCGCGGCGATTTGAAAAACGTGCCCCTGCGGCTCGGTCCAGCCGAACTTGTCGTCTTTCCCGAGCTGTAAGTAATAAGATTCTCCGAGTAACTGGTTCCAATCGCGCTCCGAGTAAATCACCGGCATTGAGAACAGCCCCATGGTCAGGGCCCACGAAAGCGCGTTGGATTTGTTGAAGTGCTCCAGTTGCAGAAGCGCCGCTTTGTTCATCAGCCACAGGCCTTCGGGCACCACGAGGTCCGTCAGCGGGACCCGCCGCAACTTCGCCAGACCGTGCACGCCGGCGTCAATCAATTCGGCCTGTTTCCCCGCATCGTCGGACCAGGACCACGCGGGAAACGTTGGCGCCGGGCGCCGCTCGCTGTAGATCCGATAGGTTTCCTTGTCGTAGTAGGCCCATCGCGTCTCGTACATCCACGCCGGGTCTTCCGCGCTTTGTTTCCTCAAACCGCCGGTGCGAAGCACCACCCAGTCGTAGTTCCCGTGCTCGTCGTAACTCCAGTTGATCAACTCCTCCGGCGTGTAGTGCAGCAGATACGCCCGTGAGACCCCGGCGGCGTCCTCTTCCGCTCTGGTTCCCACGCTTCTTACCGCCTTCGGGAAGTCGATCAGTATGTGACTTCGGCCGAAGACCAGCGCCTCGATGAAACGGCTTCGGAAGAACTCGGCGAAGTTCGTTCCCTTCAGGTCACAGTCCCCGATAAAGCTGCCGAAAAACTTTCTGGCTGCCTCGTTTTTTCCCTCGAACGTCAGTACCGGCTCCCGCCGAAAGAGCGTCGCGGTGTACCAGTCGATGATCGATCCTGCGTAATTCTCGTAGAACACCCGGCTCAGCCGTTCTGCATAGACGTCGTTTGGCTCCTTGTTCCTTCGGATCAGGTACTCCCCGGCGTTCGCTTTCACCTGCTCCCCGCCCGCGTAGAGGTCGCGATGCATTCGCCACATCGGCTTTCTGACCCGGTACTCCGGATGTTCGCGTACGATCTCAAGAATGCCCTTGTCCATGGCCGTGTTCTTTTCCCGCGCCGCTACAACAACCGTCGTCTCTGTTCCCCGAACGGTGGCTGATCCCTGCATTCCTGCCAGGCCAGATAGCCCAGCGCGTCCGAAAGGTGCGTCCGCTTCGAGTCCCGGTCCTTGTCGATTACCGAGCTGTCCGGCTTGAATGCGACCTCTTCAAAATCCTGAATCAGCTCCCGGCAACGCGGATGGACAAACAGTCGCGATACCCCGTCGGCCGCCTTGAGCTGCGCGTTCATGAGCGCCACCCGATCTCGCACGCTGGGGTTGCTCAGCGGAACCTTGAACTGCGCGTTTCGGTAACCCTGCCTTCGGAAGAAATCTCTCACCATCGCGTAGTCGCTCATTCCGGTTGTCTGCATCGACTTTCCCGACGCGTCGCCGAAAACCACCACCCCGGCCGCCTGATACGGGTATCTCGACTGAAACTCCTCGCAAGCCTCCATCGTGCTCGCGCGCGCCAAAACGATTTCGTCAATCACCGACACAATCTCGTCTCTTTTCTGCACGATCACCGAACTCATTGGATCGACGTTGAAGTCGAGCGACCAGAGTAGCGGAATCACCGGGTCCATCTCCATCGCGCGAACGTTCACGTTGCGATCGAACGCTTGATAGACCAGCCTTGAGTTCAGGCTTAGATACGACCCCAGCGCCTCCTGCTCGTAAAACCGCGCGTCATAGCTTCGCTTCAACCGCTCATAGAAATCCGGAACCTTGTCCAACAGGTACCGGTTCTCGAACGGCGTGGCCATGATTGCCTGGTAACCTTCCACCGGCTCTTTGATGAACCGGCGAAATACCCAGTCGTAACCCTTGGGCGTCCATACTGCAAACCCACAAAGCTGCCCGGCCGAAGGATCCCTCAGGCGGCCCTCCAACCGTAACCAGGCCTCTTCCGCCGTGTAAGTCAGCTCGTCGACGCCAAACCACGCCAGATTGGTCCCTCTCAGCCGCTCGAATTCGTCCAGCGACCGAAACAGCACCCTCGAACCCGTGTCCTTCATCGTCAGCAGGTTCTCGGCCTTGTTGTACTCGTACGGAATCCGGTTGGCATGGAGAATGTCTCCATAACTTGCCAGCGTGGCATCCCGCAACATCGGATAAGTAGGCGCCCCCACCAGCCCCAGTCTGCCTGGGTTCAGATAGGTAAACCGGATTGCTTCGTGACACAGCGCCTGGCTCTTTCCCGACCCGATCGGACCCGAGAACCCCTTGAATCGCGCCGTCGAGTCGTGAAACTGTTTCTGCGACGGCAGCGGGCTGTATACTATGTCGCGGACTCGGACGTCACCCCGGGTTCCACCCATGTCACCTTGATCTCCCTCGGTGTCTCCTCGTCCGCCAGTTCCTTCTCCAATTGCACTAACCGGATGAAATCCCCCAAAGTCGCCTTCGGCGTCTCCCCTTCCAGCTTCTCTTCGAGCCGCTGCAGTAACCTCGCGATCTTGAGCCTCGGCGTCAAGCTTTTCCCCGTGTCGTCTCCTTCAGCCTTTGTTGTTTTCTTGTCTGTTTTTTCTGTTTCGGCCGTTGTGACTTCCACAAACCCTCCTGACACGACCCGAGCATAGCAACAGCATTCCTGAGTCAGGTTGGCCAGCGGCCGCTAACTGATTGACAACGATGCCAAAAAACTCTTGGCTTTTCTGTGACTTTGTTTTTGGGTTGCGGGAGGTGTACTGCCGCGACAATCTGATGTAGGCAGGCCTGACCAGGGCGAAGCCGCAGTGGCCACCTTACCCGCGGATAAGGTCTGCATTCGTCTTCGCTCGTGGTCAAGCCTGCGCGGGCCTCTCAGCCCCGCCTGCCCGCGGGTTGCGGCCATGCCGCGCTGTGGGGCAGGATTTCATCCTGCGGCCGATTTTCAATCGGCCCCGGCGGGCCTGTCAGGCTCGCACAGAGGAGGCTGCTGGCAGCGTTGCTACGGTTTGCGCGCCGTCAGCGAGCGCGCCGGCTGGCACCACAGAAAGGAAAGGGGAGAGAGACTCACATCGGCCATGCCCAGACGCTCCAGCTGCCGGGCGTACTCGGCGGTGTGCCGGATGTCGAACAGCGCCAGGCGGCCTCCCGGCCTGAGCACCCGGACCATTTCCGCGATTGCCTGAGTGCGTTCGTCGCGCTCCTCGATGTTGTGAATCGTCAAACTCGACAGCACCACGTCGAAGCTCTCGTTCGCGAAGGGCAGCTTGCGCGCGTCGGCGTCCTCGATGCGGATGCGATCGGCCACGCCCTCGGCTTTGGCATTGGCGCGCGCAGAGTCGGCGCTGTTGGACGACAGATCGTCGCTCGACCAGATGTCCACGCCGATGCCCCTCCCGCTGGTCAGTCGCCTGGCCGCACCAATGAGAAACAGGCCGCGCCCGCAACCCACGTCCAGCACCTTCTCGTCGCCGCGGAACTCGAGCGAGCTCAGCACCCGGTCACGAACGCGCAGCTTGCCCACCCGGCTGCTCCACACCATCACCGCCGCCACCATCAGGTACGCGATGCCGATGGCGCCCAGTACGCCCAGCATCGCCACCGCGCGGGCCGGCGTCAGCGCGCGATTCATGTACCAGATGATCGCGCCGAAAAGCGCAAACACAAGGCCCGCGGTGACCGTGCTCTTCAGCGCGGCCGGGGCGTCGATTCCGTAGTCGGCTTTCGCCGGTTCCCTGCCTGTAGCGGTTGCGGCCATGATGCTTATGCGGGTTGCGGCTGGAGCTGCTCCATCGGGTGCTTGTGCTTGCACTCGCTGTTGGGACATTGCGCCACCGGCCCTCCCTTCAGCCACTTCTCTATCAGATACGGCGATCCGCAATCCGGGCACTTCTCGTTCAGCGGCTTTCCCCACGCCACAAAATCGCAGTCGGGATAGCGATTGCACCCGTAGAACGTTTTGCCGCGTTTGGAACGGCGCTCCACCACTTCGCCCTGCGAACAATTCGGACACGGCACCCCGATGGTTTTCTGCTTCACGTACTTGCACGCCGGGTAGTTGCTGCACGCCGTGAATTCGCCGAAACGCCCCTGCTTCAGCAAAAGCTGGTTGCCGCACTGCGGGCATTTCTCCTCCAGCGGCACGTCCGCCTTCTTTTGCTCGCTGGACCCGATGCGCTTCGTCGTCTTGCAGTCGGGGTACCCCGAACACGCGTAGAACGTCCCGAAGCGGCCCTTCTTCAGCACCATGGAACGGCCGCAGTTCTCGCAGTACTCCTCGGCGTCCTGCTCGGTCAGGTCCGCCTTGTCCACGTCGGGCAGATCCACCGTCAGCTCGCGCGTGTTGGTGCACTCCGGGTAGCCGGTGCAGGCGATGAAGCTGCCGTGCCGGCCCCACTTGATCACCATCGGCTTGCCGCACTTGTCGCACACCAGATCGGTGGGCTTCTCCATGCGCTTGATGTCGGTCATGTGCAGCTCGGCGTGTTCCAGGTCCTTCTCGAAGCGCTGATAGAACTCCGCCATCGCCGCGCGCCAGTCGATCTTGCCGTCCTCGATCTCGTCCAGCTCCTCTTCCATGCGTGCCGTATAGGTCACGTCGAAGAGGTCGTTAAAGCTCTCCAGCAGCAGATCGGTCACCACCATGCCCAGCTCGGTGGGAGTGAACCGCCCGCCTTCCTTCTTCACGTACTCGCGCTCCAGGATGGTCGAGAGAATGGAGGCGTAGGTCGAAGGACGCCCCACCCCGTCCGCTTCCAGCTCCTTCACCAGCGTCGCTTCGGTGAAGCGCGGCGGCGGCTCCGTGAAGTGCTGTTCCGGCTCGATGGAACGGAACCGCAGCTCTTCGCCCTCGGCCACCCTCGGCAGCCGGTTCTTCAGTTCCTCGTCCTCTTCGTCGCGCTGGTCTTTGCCTTCCTCGTATACTTCCAGGAATCCCTTGAACTTCGGGGTGCTGCCGGTGGCCCGGAACAGGTACGTCGCCCCATCCTGCCCCTGCGCGGTCACTTCGATGGTGGTCTGGTCGAACACCGCCGGCATCATCTGCGAAGCCACAAAGCGCATCCAGATCAGCCGGTACAGTTTCAGCTCGTCTTCCTGCAGGTACTGCGCGATCTCGTCCGGTGTCCGCAACGCCGACGTCGGCCGGATCGCTTCGTGGGCATCCTGGATGTCCTTCTTGCTCTTGAATACGTTGGGCGTTTCCGGAACGAAGTCCGGGCCGTACCGCGTGGCTACCAGCCCGCGCACTTCCTGCAGCGCGTCCTGGGAAACGCGCGTGGAATCCGTGCGCATGTACGTGATCAAACCCACCGAGCCTTCGCTCCCCAGCTCCACGCCCTCGTACAGCCTCTGCGCCAGCCCCATGGTCCGCCTGACGCTGAACCGCAGCTTCCGCGCCGCTTCCTGCTGCAGCGTCGAAGTGATGAACGGCGGCACCGGATTCCGCTTCTTCTCCCGCAGATTGACCGAGCGGACAACGTACTTCGCGCCCTCCAGTTGCCGCACGATGTTCGTGGCGGCTTCCTCGCTCCCAATCTCGATGGTCTCGTCGTTCTTCTTCGCGAAGTGCGTGGTCAGCACCGGCGGCTTCTTCGCGTTCAGGCTGACCTCGATGCTCCAGTACTCACGCTTTTGGAATGCCCGAATCTCCCGCTCCCGCTCCACCACCAGGCGCAGCGCCACCGTCTGCACGCGCCCCGCCGAAAGACCGCGCCTCACCTTGTCCCACAGCAGCGGCGAGATCTTGTATCCCACCAGCCGGTCCAGAATGCGCCGCGCCTGCTGCGCTTCCACCAGGTGCAGGTTCACCGCGGCCGGCGTCTCGAACGCCTTTCGCACGGCGCTGCCGGTGATCTCGTTGAACATCACCCGGTAGAACTTCGGCCCTGCTGCTTTCTTCCCCGCGTCCTTCTTTGATGGCCGGTGGTTCAGCTCTTCCTGCAGGTGCCAGCAGATGGCCTCGCCCTCGCGGTCCGGGTCAGCCGCCAGGTACACCGAGTCCACGGTCTTGGCCGCCTGCCGCAGCTCGGCCATCAGCTTCTTCTTGCCTTCGATAATCTCGTAGTGCGGCTCGAAATCCCGCTCCACGTCCACCGCCAGGTCCTTCTTCGGAAGGTCCTTCACGTGCCCGAGCGAGGCCATCACCACGAACTGCTTGCCGAGATACTTGCCGATTGTTTTCGCCTTCGCCGGCGACTCGACGATGACGAGCGATTTAGCCATTGTTTGAGATCCGTACGCGAGTTCACGGCCGATCAGGCCGGAATCTATAGGACTACCACACTTTAACAAAGTTCCGTCCAGGGAGCTGCCGGATCAGTCCCAGCATCTCCAGATCGAACAGGGCGGCAATTATCTCTGATGACGAATAGCCCTCCAGAGTTTCGAGCAGCGCGTCGGTGTGGGTGGGCTTGTCCACCTGAAGACGTCCCAGCACATCCCGCGATGTCTTTGTCAATTCAGGACTTACCGTCCCCGCCGCGCCCTCGCCATCGAGGCCCGGCAGCAGCCGTTCGCGTCCCCGCCGGGCCAGTTCCCGCCGCACCGCCTCCGGAAGCTCCTCCAGCACGTCGTTCCAGTCCTGCACCAGCTTCGCGCCCTGCTTGATCAACAGATTCGGTCCCCAGCTCATCTTCGACAGGATGCTCCCCGGCACCGCGAACACCTCTCTCTGCTGGTCCAGCGCCAGCCGGGCCGTGATGGCCGATCCGCTGTACTGCGCGCCTTCCACCACCAGCACGCCCACGCTCATGCCGCTGATGATCCGATTGCGAATCGGGAAGTTCTGCGGGTATGCCGGCGCGCCCATCGGGAACTCGGAAACCAGCAGCCCCTTCTCCGCCAGCTCCGCCGCCAGCTTCCGGTTCTCCGCCGGGTAGACCAGGTCCACGCCGCACCCGAAGACGGCCATCGTGTCGCCCCCGGCCGCCAGCGCGCTCCGATGCGCGGCCGTGTCGATTCCTCGCGCCATCCCGCTGACAATGGTCATCCCCGCCAGCGCCAGATCGCCCGAGAGCTTCTCCGCCACCGCGGCGCCATACGGCGTTGCCCGCCGCGTGCCCACCACGCCCAGCATGGCCGACTGCAACAATTCCGTCCGGCCCCGCGCAAACAGCACCACCGGCGGGTCGTAGATCTCCCGCAGCCGCGGCGGATAGCGCGCATCCGCGATCGGGATCACCGCCGCGCCCAGGTCGCGCGCCTTCTGCTGCTGCTCCACGGCATCTTCGAACATGCACCCGCCGGCGATGCTCCGCGCAATGCTGCCCGGAAGCCCAAAGCCCTCCAGTTCCGCGCTGGACGACCGGAAAACGGCCTCCGGCGTCCGGTAGCTCTCAATGAGCTGCGCCGCCTTGCGCGTGCCCAGCCCGGGGACCATGGTGAGCGCCAGCCAGTGCAACTCCTCCTCGGCGCTGAGCGTCTCCGTCACGCCCAGGTGGTGCGCTACGATCCCCCGAACTCTCAACGGATTTCGGGGACACTCCAACTGGAGCCAGGTTAAGCCGTTCCGAACATCAAAGTGGAGTGTCCCCCGAAATCCGTTCTTCTACACCGCGCTGCCGGCCAACGGCAGCGACGCCACCGAACACCAGAACTGCTCGATCGACCGCACCGTGTCGAAGAACCGATCCAGCTCCATCGGTTTCTGGATGTAGCAGTTGGCGTGATGGTCATAGGAGAACTGCACGTCCGCCTCGGAACGGGACGTCGACAACACCATCACCGGGATTCGCCGCAGCTCCGGGTCCGCCTTGATCTCCATCAGCACCTCGCGCCCGCTGCGCCGCGGCAGGTTCAGGTCCAGCAGGATCAGGTCGGGCGGCGCCATGGTGTGCAGGTAGTCCAGCGCTTCCACGCCGTCGGTCGCCACATGCAGGGTGTTGGGAAACCGGCTCTCCTTCAGCGCTTCCATGGTGAGCCGAACGTCCCCGGGGTTGTCTTCCACCAGCAGAATGTGGATGGGACGCGTCATCCACTTCGAATTGTAATCCGGGTCTCACTCGCATGCAAGAATAAGACAACCCGCGCATGCGACGAGAACGCGACTACTTTGCCGATCAGGAGCTCGATCTCCTTTACATCGCCAAACGCCTCGGCGACGCCCTGCGGCTCGAGGAACTCCTCACCGGCCGCGCCGTGGACTACCTGGTGGAGACGGACACCTACCTCGGCGGCATCATCTTCCGCACCGAGCGCGTGGGAGCCTTCTTCTACGTTCCGCCCGCCGTGCTCGAAGCCACCCGCGACCTGCTCACCGAGAACGGCCTCCGCCCCTGGCTCCCCTAATTCGGGGGCGCTTAACACAGCGGAGGGTGGCGTGGGCAGTAGCAGGGACTGACGTGGATCGCCGTCATGCGCCTCCAAGGGCGTTCTGAGTACAAAAAGGTCGATCCTGGGCGATGATTAGCGCATGTTTGCGCTTTTGCCTCGTAACCGACTGCAACCACATGGTTGGTTTCTGACTTTGGTCACTACATAGCCGTTTCCTTGCCCTCGGGCGCTTCCGGCGGATCCAGCTCCGAGAGCCGCA
>Ga0326728_10014797_pt1 | contig 16420 bp, 14 predicted proteins | sample MB3enrmetagenome_FD_207602 | JGI IMG/M metagenome (GOLD analysis project Ga0326728, IMG submission 207602) | Lab enriched peat soil microbial communities from McLean, Ithaca, NY, United States - MB31MN | ecosystem: Environmental > Terrestrial > Soil > Wetlands > Peat | place: USA: New York...
TCTACAGTTGCACTCTCCCGTTCGTGATAATCACCATCCCGCGAACCTCGTAATCTTTTCATCAGAAACCTTTCCATGTTCCACTTCGGAAAACGTCGCCTCTAGGGTTTGTAGTCCTTGCTCAGCATCTTCCTCAGATAATATGAGTGGCGGAGTAATTTCTACGACGTTTGAGTGCTGTCCAACGTAACCTAAAATCAGTCCGTTCTCCCAAGCACGATAACAAACTTTAGCCGTTTCCCGTATAGCCGGCTCCTTTGTCTTAGTGTTCTTCACAAGTTCGAGACCGAGGATAAGCCCTTGGCCTCGAACATCACTAATCAGCGGATGTCTTTGCGCGATTTCATTAAGCCGCTTCTTCATGTAGCCACCAATTTTCGCAGCTCTCTCACAGAGTCGTTCCTTCTCGATTACTTGTATAGTGGCTAGGGCTGCAGCGCAACAAATTGGGTTACCTGCAGTAGTGAATAGATGGGTTGCAGGAGCTATGTCAAGCATCTCCTTCTCTGCAATAACGGCGCTTAGAGGAAATCCCGACGCGATAGATTTTCCGACCGTGATTATCTCCGGAACCGCTTCTGTGTGTTCGATCGCAAACATTCGTCCTGTTCTTCCGAAGCCAACCTTGATCTCATCATCAACCAGAAGTATACCGTACCTATCGCATATCCGTCTGACTCTACCTGCCCATTCCTTAGGTGGAACAACGTCTCCACCATCACTCTGGACTGGTTCAATTATGATTGCGGCGATGTTCTTCGGGCTTATCAATTTGAACATGGTATCCTCAATAATGTTGGCACACTGAATATTGCAGGACGGATAATTCAGTCCTAGATGGCAGCGATAACAATAGGCGTATGGTGTTCGAGTGACATTGCCTACGCTCGGAGAACCGGAGTCTGATTTGCGTCCTGATATCGCCATCGATCCGGAAGTCATGCCGTGCATCGCTCCCAGGAATGATACTACGTTCCCCCTGCCCGTGTAAGTGGGTAATAGTTTGAATACACAATCGTTAGCGTCTGAACCAGAAAGACCCAACACTACCTTCCTATCGTGTTTTCCCGGTGTGATTTTGACCAATTTCTCCGCCAAAGCTACGGACGGTTCATTCGGAAAGGATGTCGTAGAAACATGTGTCGTACGCTTCGCCTGCTCCGTGACCGCTTCGACGATAGCTGGATGACAATATCCCGTGTTAGCGACCGCCCATCCTGCCAGAAAATCAAGGTACTCCTTCCCATCAACATCCCATAGCCTCACCCCCTGAGCCCGATCTACTACCATAGGATAAAATCTGATTTTCATAACTGAACCTAACGAGGCAGCGTCACGTTCGATAATGGCATCAATCATCGATTTCAGGGGACTAACCTACTCGTAATAGCACGAGGTAAGTCATTATAAAGATCGAAGTGAAACATCTTGGCGGATCGCTGAACATGAAATTACTTGGGTTTGACCTTCCTATCGGCCCGTCAGGTCATGCAAAGTGCCCAATTTGTCGAATGAAAGAGTACGACACCTTAGCACGCCTGAAACAGCATTTGCTATGGAGACATAGTAAGGTCATCAATCTCGTTGCAAACATCTCTGGCGCCTCAAAGCAAGTGTGAGGATTGGCGGTAGGTTTCGTATCGCATTGTGAATTCATCCGCTCGTAACTTGAATGTAGCTTGTCACTCACTCTACGACCAGCGAGGCAACCCCAGGCAATCGTGCTAAGTTCGCCAATGACCTGCCTCAGCAGCGGCTTGCCACTGCTTCACACCATATGACGTACGACATATCTCTTCGTGAGCCTAACCTTCAAAGTATTCCATCGGAAATATGCCGTAATGATTAGTACTGACGGGCAACATGAGGATACTGCTACCGTAGAGGCTGGCCACCATGGGCATCCCAAGGATACTTGTCATTGATGACGACGAAAACGTGCGGGAGACGATGTCATGTATCCTAAAGGAGAAAGGATACCTTGTGGACACCGCCGAGACTGGAAAGCAAGCCATCGAAAAATCAGAATCAACCTACTATAATGCGGCTCTGATCGATATTCGTCTGCCCGACATGGAAGGGACGAAGCTTCTTAATCTCCTAAAGAAATCGACGCCAAAGTTGATCATGATTATAATTACGGGCTACCCTTCGCTCGAGAACGCTGTGAAAGCGGTCAACGATGGCGCTGACGGCTACGTAATCAAACCGATCAATCATGAAGACGTACTGGCCAAAATAGCGGCGCTGATAAAGAGACAACAAGAGGAAGCTGAATACGGAGAGACCAAAGTTGCGGAATACATCGAGACGCGTCTCAAACAATTTGCCATGCAACCAAAGTCCGTAGAACCCAAACCAGAAGAATCGGAAGAGTAACTTCGACTTCAGACTTCGGAGTCTGCAATGCTTCAAATCACTCGTTGCACCCTAACAGCCCGGCTGATTCACCATGGTTTCTTTCGGTTTCTATGCGGACATGGATGGGGTGACTTTCGATGAACTCAAAGAGATGTTAGTTGAAGCTGAACGGTTGGGCTATGACTCATTTTGGCTACTTGATCATCTTCATTCCTTCCCGGCACCTGATAGGCAGGCAATTCTAGAATCTTGGACAACCTTATCCGCATTAACAATGGTCACAAAAAAAATTCGAATCGGAATCCTGGTCACGAACATACAGAACCGGTTACCCTCGCTTCTCGCTAAGATGGCTGCAACGGTCGACGTAATAAGTAACGGGCGACTCGAAATGGGAGTGGGCGCAGGGGGGACCGGCAGATCGAGTATTCATCAGAAATCAGGATACCTACCGGAGTACGAAGCTTACGGGACCCCGTTCTCCGAGAAAGCATCCATTAGAATACGAAGACTGGACGAAGCAGTTCAAATCATGAAACTGATGTGGACGAAGGAACGCGCAACGTTCAACGGAAAATACTACGCTGTGAAAGATGCAATCTGCAACCCACACCCCATCCAAAAACCACACCCTCCAATCTGGATAGCCGGCCAGGGCGAAAAATACCTGCTCAGTGTGGCAGCGAAATACGCTGACGCAGTGAACTTACACTGGAACCTAACCCCTGACGGTTTCGAACGTAAACTAAACGTGCTAAGGGAGCATTGCAAACGCAGCGGCACAGATTATTCACATATAACTAAGTCTCTTGCTGCAGGTGTGCTCTTGGCCAACGATGCCCGAGAATTCTCAGGCTTGAAAGAAGATTTAGTTGAGCGCTATCGTGCCTTCGATGGATTCACACCGTACCCTCTACAGGAGAGTGGAATCACAGGCACACCGGAGCAATGCAAATCGAAGATTACATCCTTCATAAAATCTGGCGTTCAATACTTTATCCTGAACTTCACGGAACTTGACCAAGCCAGAATGTTCGCGAGAACGATAATCCCTCATTTCAGAGAATGATAATTAAACCGCCTCCATCCATATTTCGCGCAGATGCCCGACACACATCACCCTATTTTTTACGTTCTTTAGCATTCGTTCTTGGGTAGTAGTCTTGTCGAACGTGGCTCAAAGCTCGAACGGGTTCGAAATTCTTGCGAAACCCCTACGTGACGCTCTGTCAGAGCACGGTTTCACGGCCCCATCTGAACCTCAACTTCGCGCGATCCCGTTGGTACTGGCCGGAAAGAATGTACTTCTGATCTCACCCACGGCATCCGGGAAGACTGAAGCGGCAGTGCTCCCCGTCCTCAGCATGTTTATGGTTGATCGCGGAGAAGATCGAGGTGTCAAGATTCTGTACATCACGCCACTTCGGGCTCTGAATAGAGACATGATGGATCGGTTCGAATGGTGGGGTAAGCGACTCGATATAAGAATCGCAGTAAGGCACGGTGATACAGAGACAAAGGAACGAGCCGCTCAGGCAAAGAACCCACCTGACATGCTCATCATTACTCCAGAAACGCTGCAAGCAGTTCTCACTGGACGCATAATGAAGCAGCATCTTCGCGCAGTCAAGTATGTGATAGTGGACGAAGTTCACGAACTCGCCGAAGACAAACGAGGAAGTCAACTTGCAATAGCCCTTGAAAGGCTAAGATGGATTACTATGCGTGACTTCCAAATTATTGGGCTATCAGCAACTATCGGATCCCCTGAAAAAGTTGCCAGATTCTTGGTCGGAACCACGCGAGAAGTCACTACAATACAAATTCCAGTCGGAAGAGAAATACGTATTCAAGTTATCAATCCCAGCGCCACACCGCGAGACGCGGAATTGGCTGCACAACTGTACACGCATCCTGAAGTTGCAGCTCGACTACGTTTCATGAGAAGTCATATTGAGAAACATCAATCAGTTTTATTATTCACGAACACTCGAGCCGTCGCAGAGATTCTCGCGAGCAGAATGAAGGTATGGGATGTAGATTTTCCAATCTCCATACATCACGGATCACTTGCAAAACCCTCCAGAATTAATGCGGAGAGAGGACTGAAGAGTGGAGAACTGAAAGGGCTAGTGGCCACGTCCTCTCTTGAGCTTGGTATTGACGTCGGAAGCGTTGACTTCGTAATCCAATACATGAGCCCGCGTCAAGTAACCCGTTTGATCCAACGTATCGGGAGAAGTGGACACAGGATCGGACGGCTCGCAGATGGCATTATCGTTACATCCGACTCAGATGACACATTGGAAGCCACCGTGATTGCGCGACGCGCGCTTGACGAAAATCTGGAACAAGTAACGATTCCGGAACAACCACTGGACGTTTTGGCACACCAGATCGTAGGACTTCTAATACAGAAAGGAAGATGGTACGTCAATGAAATCATGGAGCTGGTCAAGAACGCGTATCCGTATCGGGACCTCACCGAACGTGATTTAGTGAGCGTAATCAATTACCTGCACACGCGTTACCCTAGGCTAGCGTGGTATTCTGAACAGGATACGGTGCTCCTTCGACCGCGCAGGTTGAAGGCGTTATTCTCATATTACTTCGGAAAATTATCAATGATTCCTGACGAAAAACAATATCTGATCATCGATCAAAACAAAGACGAAGCAGTCGGAGTTCTTGACGAAGCATTCGTAGCGGAGTATGCAGAACCCGGAAGAAAATTCATCGTACGCGGCAGTCCGTGGCAAATGACGAGCATTCGAAGCGACAAAATCTACGTCAAATCGATCAAGGACCCAACTGGCTCGATTCCTAGTTGGGTTGGAGAAGAAATACCCGTTCCGTTCGAAATTGGACAAGAAGTTGGAGCGATTCGAAGACGCGTCCAAGAAGGGCTCGAATCTGGAGAGGACGAAAATGAAATTGTAGCTGGCTTTTGTCGAGATTACCCTGTAGATTCGGAAACAATGAAACGGGCTATCAGCGAAACCATCGAACAGTCAAGGCGCGGCTTCATAGTGCCCACCGACCGTCGCATAACTCTTGAAGACTGGGACGACTACGTTATAATTAACGCCCATCTCGGTTTACTGGTAAACCGGACTCTTGCTAGACTGATTGGAAACACTCTGTCCGAAGATCTAGGCGTAACGATCGGAGTGCAACAAGACGCCTACAGAATAATGATTCAAACTTCACACGCAGCGAACGCAGCGAGAATCGCTCAGGTCATTCTGGGTTTAGCAAAGGTCGACATCGGCAACGCGGTTCTCGAGTCCTCAAAGAAGACTGGACTCTTCAAACGTAGATTAGTTCACGTTGCAAGACGCTTCGGAGCGATAACAAAATACGCTAACTTCGAAAGCGTCAACCTACGCCAGCTGATGCGAAGCTTTGAAGGAACGGTCATAATGGAAGAAGCCTTCAAAGAAACTCTTGAGAAAGATCTTGACGTTACGAATACAACGAAGGTTCTGCAAGAACTCGGCCATTCGATCGAACTAGTCACAGCAGCGACAGCAGCAGATCCTAGCCCAATAGCTACAATCGGAATCGAAAGGATAAGCCGTAAGAGTGATCTAATTCCGTCAGAAAAAATGAAACGCATCCTTCTGGAATCTGCAAAGGCAAGACTTCTAAACGAATCAAGAACACTCGCCTGCCCTCGATGTTTCAATTTTGCCGAAATAATTCGAATCAAAGATATGCCTGAAAAATTCAACTGCCCCAAATGCCAGTTGGGAAAACTTGGCTTAACTTCTGAAACACCGGACGCAATTGAAAGGATCAGCAAAAAGAAGGCGAGGCATCTTTCGGAACGAGAAGAGCGTCTCATAAAGGAAATCAAAGACTCGTCTCTCCTCCTGAAGAAATACGGGAAGCCTGCGGCATATGCCTTCGCTGGCAGAAGAATTGCTGCGGCCGACGCTAGATCTGTACTGAGGAAGACTCATCGCATTTCTGATCGCCTCTTCGAGGCCATCATGGAGCAGGAGAAGAAGGTCCTAAGACGACGATTCTGGTAAGGAACGTGTGCTGAGGCACAACGGCGATAAGCTGCAGGCACAGTTAGCATCTGGGCTATGACGAAAGCTGGTATTGGAGAACGTTGTATGATCGCAGAAACCAGATCCGAGCCCCTTTAATTGATTTGCACTGATCAACTTTTAACAAATTGAATCATGCTTTCGCCTCATCTCGAGTCCACTGGCACTAACAAATCCTAGTTTTTGGTAAAATTCCTCAGTTCCATGGAAGGGGATCACACTGAAATCGCAGTCTTGGCTTGAATGCATAATGGCTCGGAGGAGTGAGGAACCGACACCACGTCCACGATATGCGTCCCCTACCTGTAAGTAAATTATCTTGACCTCTTCCGCTGAGAATCGTCCCAAAACTGCCAATGCGATAATGATCTGGTCTTCGTAACCAATCCAGAACTCATGTCCCATGCCGGCAACATTGAATTCGACACTTCGAGGAGTAATCGCGATGCCCTCAGCGAGACGCATACCCGAAATGTCTTCTACCTGACCGACACGGTACGTTATGCTCTGAGGCATTGACAACGACACGGATACCACCACAACGTTTATCTTAAATTAATCCGACTGCCACGTTCGCACGATCAGTTCCAATCAATTACAGGTTTCGGAGATACTTGGGAAAACAAATTAAAGTTCAACGTCGCGGAAAAGGTGGCTCTGTCTTCGTATCACGAAGCTTCAGAAGACTAGCGCCCGTTCGTTATCCTATCTCCGACCCGAATCAGCCCCTCAGAGGCGTAGTCAGAGAACTAATGCATGAAGCTGGCAGGGGAACTCCGCTAGCACTCATCGACTTCGGAAACGGCATTTCCTGTTGCTTGGCTGCGCCTGAAGGGCTTTCAATTAACCAAGGAATAACTGTCGGTTCGGATGCGAAACCCGATATTGGGAATGTCTTACCCTTAGGCCGCGTTCCAGAAGGAACCCTCGTTTCGAGTGTAGAGCTGCATCCCGGTGACGGAGGAAGATTAGCCCGGGCATCAGGTGCATTCTGCCTAGTTGTCTCTCACACACCCCAAGGCACAGAACTTCGCATGCCTTCCGGCAAATCAGTCTACATGAACGACAAGTGTAGAGCGATGGTTGGAGTTGTAGCCGCAGCGGGAAGGACGGAGAAACCATTCCTCAAAGCGGGAACAGCTAAAAAACTGATGAGATCCCGAGGTCGAGTATGGCCAACGGTCAAAGGGCAATCAATGATCGCAGCATCACACCCTCATGGCGGAGGTCGTCACAAACATGCAGGCAAACCCACAACTGTATCGCGCAACGCCCCGCCTGGTAGGAAGGTTGGAATGATTGCGGCACGCCAAACCGGTCGCGCCAAACGCGCCATCAGAATATAATGAGGTAACGCGCACATGACACTAACCGACCCCATCGCCAACGCGCTGAACACAATTTACAATAACGAAAGACGCCACAAACGTGAATGTATAACGCGCCCCGCATCAAAACTGATGGGGCAGGTCCTGAGGGTAATGCAAAAGAACGGATACGTCGGAGAATTTGAATTCATAGACGATGGTCGCGCGGGAAAATACAGAATACAGCTCCTCGGGAGAATCAACCGCTGCGCAGTGATCAAACCACGTTACGCAGTCGGAGTTCAAGAGCTCGAAAACTGGGAAGAAAGGTACTTGCCATCACGAGACGTCGGAGTACTAATAGTCAGCACACCCAAAGGCATCATCTCACATGTGGAGGCACGCGCAGCCAAATCTGGCGGACGACTGCTTGCCTACGTTTATTGAGAGCAATAGCTGGAAACCCTTTAATTCAGCAGCGTCATGCGAATGAAATCGTCATCAGAGAAGTAGTAAGACTTGGCAAAAGGACCACAATACAATGTTCCGTTCAGGCGTCGAAGAACAGGAAGAACAAACTATAAGAAAAGACGACGCCTCGTCGTCTCCGGTATCCCACGCCTAGTCATAAGACCAACAAATAAACACCTGACGGCACAACTCGTAGAAGCAAAACCGGACGGAGACCGTGTACTCGTTTCAGCTCATTCGTCAGAGCTCAAGAAATTTGGGTGGCTGGCCCCGTGCGGAAGTCTACCTGCGGCTTACCTAACAGGATTATTGATCGGCAGACGAGCAAAAGCGAAAGGTATCAACGACGCAATCCTAGACATCGGGCTTCATTTTAGAGGTGCAGGCACACGTATATTCGGTGCAGCGAAAGGAGCGCTTGATGGCGGCTTAGCGATCCCCCACGACGAAAAGGCGTGGCCAAGTCCTGAACGTCTTCACGGCGAGCACATAGCCAAATATTCCAAGTTGATTTTGGCAGATCAGGAGAAATACAAGAAAACCTTCTCAAACTATCTCAACAGCAAAATAAAGCCCGAGGAACTTACTCAACACTTCAATGAGGTAGAGTCAAAAATCAACGCACTGCAGGAAGTTCAGAAATGAGCGCGAAAGAAAAACGGAAAACTAAACCGCACGCTACAACGAAGAGTACCGAAAAGACACGGAAGCACGCAACGACGGCCGCTCGAACAAAGCGGACAGAAAAAAAACCTGCCGTCCAGGCACAACCAAAGCCTACACCACAAATCATTAAGCAGCAAACGCCGGCACCTCCGAAAGAGACATCTTTCTTCCTCGTTATACGAATTCGCGGCTCATTTGGCATCCCCCCGGACGTTGAACACACGCTCCGAGACTTGAGACTGACTAACAAGTTCAACGCGACGCTTATTGAGAAAAGCCCGAGCATGCTGGGGATGTTAAGACACGGTAAAGATTACGTAACGTGGGGAGAGGTGAACTCTGAGGACGTCGCCAACCTGCTTAGGAAACGCGGAGAAGTCAATACGGGCAATCGGCTTACAGACCAGTATGTAAAGGAGTTCTTAGCTCAACAATCAATCGATAGTCTCGCTAATGCTCTTGCTAGCGGTGAAATCAGATTGAAGACCCTCTGGCAAAAAGGAGTCAAAGCAGTCTTCAGGTTACATCCACCCTCTGGAGGTTTCTCAGGCACGATGAAACGACCGTTCAAAAGTAGAGGAGAGCTAGGGTATCGGCAGACCGAAATCTCACTTCTAATGTCTAAGATGACCTAATCGTAGACACGATTACCTCTTGACCTCCAAGCTTCGACGTAAGAAGAAGGACCGGCAACTCAGCGTAATTCCAGTAAAACTCCCAAAAATACATCTGAACGAACGATTAGACGCCGTCATAATACATGCTTTCGAACAGCACGGTCTGACGCCACATACGGGGGACGTGGTGTCGGTTGCCAGCAAGATCGCGTCCATCTCTGAGGGGCAGATAATTCAGCTCGACCTTGTGCAGCCCTCGAAACTCGCTAATCTCTTGAGCGTCAGATGGAGTATAGATAGACAGCTAGCGCAGGTTATACTTGACGAGTCCGACGCTATCCTAGGCGGCGTAAAGGGATTCGTTTTAACTATCAAGCACGGAATACTCACACCGAATGCGGGTGTCGATCAAAAGAATTCCATGCCGGGAACGGTAACTACTTGGCCGAAAAACCCAGACCTCACAGCAGATAAGCTTAGGATGAGTTTACGGAAACGATTTCGTGGGAATATTGGCGTAGAAATAGTTGATAGTCGAATCACCGCGCTGAGAATGGGGACGAGTGGTCTAGCTATCGGGATTTCAGGCTTCTCGCCAATCCGCGACGAACGAGGTGCGAAGGATCTTTATGGTAGGTTAGTGACAGCAACTCGAGCCAACACTGCTGACGACATTGCTTCGGCATCACATTTGGTAATGGGCGAGAGAAACGAACGATTTGGTCTTGTGCTGGTTAGAGGAGCTAGAATACGCCTCGGCCGGTTCTCATCTAGACTCGCTCGAGTGGACAAGCGGCAGTGTCTGATTTCCGCAAACATGCCGTTGCACGCAATTTCTGAAACTCTATTGCCTACAGGAACTTGTCGGCGTGGTGGCAGGCTACGAAGTGGTCTTTAATCAATTCATCCTTTAAGGTTGGAGCGGTTTCTCTGCAAATGTTGGTTGCGTGTGGGCATCTAGGATGAAATCGGCAGGCGTTAGGTGGATTTATTGGACTTGGCACCTCTCCGGGTAAAATTATTCGAATCGTCTTAAGCTCAACGTCAGGCACAGGGACAGCGGCAATTAACGCCTGCGTGTAGGGATGTAACGGTTTATCAAATAGAGTATCAGCGTGGGCAAGTTCAACGATTTCACCTAGGTACATGACTGCGACTCGGTGACTGATCTGCCGAACCGAACTTAGATCATGGGAGATGTATAGGTACGCGAGGTTCTCACGTTTTTGAAGTGCGATGAGCAGATTGAGAATCTGGGCGCGGATAGACACGTCGAGTGAAGATACAGGTTCGTCGAGGATTATGAACTTCGGGTTCACTGCTAATGCACGAGCTATGGCTACCCGCTGGCGTTGACCACCGCTGAATTCATGTGGGTATCTTTCGGCATGATAATCTTCAAGATTAACCATTTTCAGTAGTTCTGATACTCGTTGTCGCCATTGTGGCTTTGGAACATTTTTGTGGATTGCGAAAACTTCGGTGATGATATCGTAAATTGTCATTCGCGGATCGAGTGAACTGTATGGGTTTTGAAATACCATTTGCATTCTACTTCTGAGCTTTCTTGCGCTCTGCTTGTCATCGCTCGAGAAGACTTGGTATATGTTGGTTTGTTCGAAGATCACAGTTCCGGACGTTGGTTTCTCGAGAAACAAAATGACTTTGCCGGTAGTCGTTTTTCCGCATCCACTCTCACCGACAAGACCAAGAGTCTCTCCTTGTGATATGGTAAAACTTACGTTATCGACGGCATGTATCTCGCCAATCGTTTTACGCCCAAATATGCCGCGTTCGACTACGTCGAAATGTTTGACTAGAGAATTAACCGAAAGGAGTGCGTCTTGATTAGTTGCCATCTTAGTTAGCTCTGCCTCCGAGTCTAAGTTCTCGCCATAAGTGGCATGCAACGTAGTGTCCGTCGTCTACTTCTTCAAGTTCTGGAGCCTCTCTGCTGCAAATCTCCTTCGCGTATTTGCATCTTGGATGAAAGACACAACCGGATGGTGGTTCGATTAAGTTTGGTATATTTCCAGGTATGACCTCTAAGGCACGAGTTCGTTTTATGCTTGGCACGGCCTTTAGAAGCGCTTCTGTGTAGGGATGTTTCGGATCGGTGAAGACGCTCCGTGTATCGGCAACTTCCATCACTTTACCGGCGTAAGCCACCGTGACTCGTCTTGTGAGGTCCGCTACTATGCCCATGTCATGGGTTATCATAATCATGCTCATCTCATACTCGGTTTGCAGTTCCTTGAGTAACTCCAAAACTTGGGCTTGAATCGTTACGTCGAGGCTGGTTGTGGGCTCGTCAGCTAGAAGTAGCGAAGGCTCACACGATAGCGCTCGCGCTATTGCTACTCGCTGCTTCATGCCACCACTTAGCTCGTGCGGGTAGGCTCTAAGTCTCTTCTCTGGTTCTGAGATACCTACGCGTGTGAGGAGGGACTGAGCCTTTTGGATCGCCTCGCGTTTGCTGACGTGTTGGTGAAGGGTTATGATGTCCGTTAGTTGTCTCTCTACGGTATACACCGGATTCAGTGAACTAGAGGGATCTTGAAAAATGATGGATATTTCTGAACCTCTGAGCATACGCATTTCCTCCTCTGACTTCTGCAGGATGTCCGCCCCTTGAAATTTGATTGATCCTTCAACAATGCGCCCCGGGGGAGGAACTATACGCAAGATTGATTGAGCAGTTACTGATTTGCCTGAACCGGACTCACCAACCAGACCCACCGTTTCGCTCTTTCCTACGTTAAGGGATATTCCATCTACCGCTTTCACGACACCCGCTTCAGTATAGAAGTAAGTGCGCAGGTTGGATACGTCCAGCAGTTTTCCATTCATCCGTTCTTCTACTCGCGTAATCTAGGATTAAGAGCGTCGGACAAGCCGTCGCCCATCAAATTGAAACCAAGCACGCACAGGACCACGGCTAATCCTGGAAAAAGTGAGACCCACCACTCCGTTCTGATGTAAGGAAATCCCTCGTTCAACAGCAACCCCCAGGTTGGGGTGTTCGCGTCTCCAAATCCTAGGAAACTAACTGCAACTTCAGTTAAAATGAAGCCTGCAATTCCTAGTGTTGCGATTACAATTACGGGAGAGAGAATGTTAGGTACGATATGTCTGAATAGAATCCGCATCGAGCCGGCACCTAAGGATCGTGCAGCTTGTACGAACTCCATCTGTTTTACTCTCAGCGTCTCACCTCGCACGATGAAACTAACTCCTGACCACCCGAAGAAGGAGAGGATAAGGACGATTAACGTCAACCCTAGACCCTTGAATACTAAGACTGAAAATACTCTTGCGAAGAGAAGAATGAGTAGGAGCGCAGGGAACACAAAAAATATTTGGGTTAACCCAAGCAGCACCTCTGACACAATTCCCTCAAAGTACCCTGCAAAGGCTCCAATCGCTATTCCGATTAATGTGGTTAGAAGGCTTGCTGCGAGACCCACATACAAATCGTTACGCGTACCGTCTATTACCTCGCTGAAAACGTCTATTCCCGATTCCTCAACTCCGAACGGATGCTTCAGCGAGGGCGGTTGCCCAGCATCTCCTTCGTAGAGTGGAGCGAAGCTTCGAGGTGAATAGGGCGCTAGATAGGGACCTACAATTGCTATGGCAATGAAGAATAGGACTATCGCGCCACCAATTAATCCCGACTTGTTTCTGCGGAATCTTCGCCATGCGACCGCCCATTGATTCGCTCCGCGACTATTGTTTCTCATACATCGTCTCTCCTTCTAGTCTATCCTTACTCGCGGGTCAAGCATCGCGTATGCGATATCGGTCACCAGATTCGCAACCAATACCATGATTGTTATTACAATAGTTATGCCTTGGACAAGCGGAATGTCGAGATTTGAAGCGGCTTGTGTGAATGCGTAACCAAGGCCCGGCCAAGAGAAAGTCGTCTCTGTTGCAGGAGCACCCGCCAGTGAGGCTCCAAATCCAAGACCGATAATTGTTACGATGGGGCTTATCGCGTTTCTTAACGCGTAACGGTAGGTAACTCGACGATCACTAAGCCCGCTCGCTCGAGCTGCAAGTATGTAGTCCTGCCGCAAAACATCAAGCATATTCGCTCTTACTAATCTGACGATGGTTGCCAGACCAACATACGTAAGCACTGCCGTCGGCAAGATCAAGTGAGCAATCTGATCTAAAACCGGGTTACCCCACCAAAAGAACGATATGCCCGTAGCTCCGCTACTGGGCAACCAGCCGAGATCATACGAAAAAATAATAATTAAAATAATTCCGAGCCAGAAAGTCGGCATCGAGAAACCGAAAACTGCGATTGACGTAATCACATAATCTGCCTTCGAATACTGCTTCTTCGCAGAGTATATTCCGATCGGAATTCCAATTCCTATTGCAAGAAAAAGTGAGATTATCTGCAATTCCATAGTGGTCCAAGCCCACGACCAAATTTGCGACGCAACTGGCCGACCTGAAATGGATACCCCAAGATTACCATGCAGAAGATCCCACAACCAGAAAACAAACCTCTCATACACAGGGACGTCGAGATGATAGTACCTGCGCAGAGCATCCAAGACTGCGGGGTTAGGATTTCTTAAACCAAGCCTAATGAGATTAATTGGATTGCCAGCCGCATTGCCTATCAAAAACGTTAAAATTGAGACCCCTAGGAAAACGGGTATCATGAATAGCAAGCGTCTAATCATATAACGGACTATGCTTGCCAATTAGACTCAATTCGATTGCTCGGACATAGAGGCAATTAACGTTTGCCATCTTGGCCTCCGAGGCATGCGTTCCATTCATCCGTGAACATCTACTCCGCTCTTCAGTGTCAGTTAGCGGCTTTGAGTTTCGTATCAATCGTCCCTTCTCAGGTCGCATGTTAGGTGGCGAATAGGCCAAAAAGAAAACTGCGAAAGATGAAGTCTCATCCTAATTTTCCGGTATGGCACTCGCGAGCTTATAACTGAGAAGGAAATCTTCATGTCCAAATTCTATTCTGATGGGCAGTCAACGATATGCAACGAATAATTTTTGGAGCGAATGTACCTCAAATCGGAAACGATTATGAAACTGTGAAGCGAACGGTTCTCGAATGTGAGAAATACGGATTCGATTTTGTATGGATCTCAGACCATTTGCAAGACATCTCTTCAACGAAATCCTACATGGAGTGCTGGACGACACTTTCTGCGCTTGCTGAAGCGACGAAAAGTATCAGACTTTGCACGATCCTCCTCAACAATCTATTTCGACACCCAGCATTAGTTGCTAAGATGGCGGCTACCCTTGATGGTATCAGCAGAGGAAGGCTTGATTTCGGCATAGGCGCGGGGTGGTTAGAAGAAGAATGTGCCTCAAATGGTATTGAATTTCCCGGACGAGCTTCCAGAGTTGGGCGTCTTGATGAAGCGATCGAAATTATCCGTGATCTCTGGACAAGGGATGACGTAACTTTCGAAGGTAAGCACTACTCATTAAGGAACGCGTCATCAAACCCTAAACCTGTTCAGCGTCCACATCCGCCAATCTGGACTGGGATTATGTATGGTGGTAACCACATGCTAAAACTCATAGCGAAACACGCTGACGTTTGGACAATTTCCGGACTCTATCGACCATCACCAGACGATTATCGACGTATGCGAACTGCAATTGAAGGATACTGCCAAGAAATTGGACGAGACGCAACCACAATACGGTCGGGAGTTGGAATAGGATGTGTTGTTGCAGAAGACGAGCGTGGAGTCCAAGAGAAATCCAGGAAATTCCTCCCGGTAACAATCGCAACTAAAGGCTATACGGCTAAACAGATGCGACTTGAAGGCACGCCCGATCAATGCATCGAAAGCCTCAAGGACTACGTTACCGCTGGCGTTACGTGTTTCGTAATGGGTTTCCCAGACATAACCACGAATGACCCAATAAGACTGTTCGGAGACAAGATCATACCAACACTAAGATGACCACTAAAACTTGAGCAGTTGACTATACGATCAAACTTCCATAAGCACTCAAAAGATAATTTTTTGAAAGTTGTGCGACATACTGAGAAGAGTAGACGTTCACGGAATTTTTGAAATAGAATTAATTAAATCACTTTTTTTAGGCAGATCCAATTCATAAATCTATCAATTCACAAATTGAATAGTTCCCGTGGTCCGTAATGCCGAGCTCGGTCTTAAGATCGATAATCCAAGGAGTACTTCTCGCGTTTCTAGTATGTGTAACTTTGTTTAGCGGTCTCTCAGTGGTTCTCGTGAACGCACACGCGCAACAGACCGGTCTCTTCTCCGTTACCATAATCGCTCCCACCGGAGGAAACACCGTGCGACGTGAATACGCGAGCATAATCACGAGTAACATGATTTCAGTGGGAATTGACGCGAAACTATTCTACGTAAACTTCGATCAGCTGGCGAACAGAGAGTTCTTCCTAAGCGCTGCACAGGGCGCAACGTTCGATCAAGGTGGCTACGACATTGGATTTACTGGGTGGGGCTTCACAGCCCCGGTACCTGACTTTAGAGGTAACTTCGATGGAGGCCCCGCATATCTTTCGCCAGTAGGACAGAATTATGCGCTCTACAACAATTCCGCTCTAAACTCACTCTTTGACACGCTTTACAGCACTACAAATGTCACCACTCAACTCGCTCTGACCCATAAGTTCCAAGAGATCGTGTTCCATGACGCTCCGTACAATTACATCTACGAAGGAGTCAATGTGGTTCCACGCGATCAGCGATGGTCAGCGTGGGGGAGCAAAGACGTGTATAATGCCGTAACCTTTCCCGACGTACAACATTGGTCAGGCGGAACACAGCTCACGCTAGCAGAAGCAGGAAATATCTTCCCAGGTAACACATTAGATCCAGGAGGGACGTCAAGTTCCAACAGTTTCTATGTCGCCTATATCGACGGAGCAATTCTCGGC
>Ga0326728_10014800_pt1 | contig 16418 bp, 17 predicted proteins | sample MB3enrmetagenome_FD_207602 | JGI IMG/M metagenome (GOLD analysis project Ga0326728, IMG submission 207602) | Lab enriched peat soil microbial communities from McLean, Ithaca, NY, United States - MB31MN | ecosystem: Environmental > Terrestrial > Soil > Wetlands > Peat | place: USA: New York...
CCAGTCGCTCAGGCGCCGGATGGCGAAATCGACCCACTTCGCGTCCCAGTCGGGGCCGAACCGCCGGAGCATATTCCACGCACTGAAACCGCCGCCGGCGGGGGGCAGTGCGGCGTAGTAGCTTTCGCGGCCCGCGGTGCGTGTCTCGGCGCCGCCGCCTCGCATTCCATTGGAGCTGACGGAAAAGAACAGGTGCCCGTCCGGATCGACGAACCACCACTTTCCATCCAGCTTCTCGACGCGGAAAAAGCCCGTCGCCTTGGCTTTGGCGCCTTGGTAGCCGCCGTAGCGGCAATAGTTGAAGTCGCCGGGGCCGAGTTCCTTTTCCTCTTGCGCCCAATCGGCCTTCAACTGCGCCAGGCTCTTGATTTTGCCGGGCCAGTCCGCGAGAATCCACTGTCCGAACTCATCCACCACCGGCTTGGGCTCGAGGATCTCCGAGCCGGGGTCCTCCTTGGCGAGCCGCACCGAGCGTATCTCGAGCGTGGGCTTGCCGACCGGATTCTCCATGGTGAAGCCCAGGGCCTGGACCGCGCTGACCGGGCCGTACGGGCCGCGCACGCCCATCCAGAACGAGTTGCGGAACTTGTTTCCCAGCGATGCCAGGTCGAAGCCTTCGCGATCCGGCCGCTCAAAATACTTGAGTGGAATGGCGGCGCGGATCCACGCGCCCCCGCCATACAATTGCAGCCGCATGTTTCGCGCGCCATCGGCCGTATAGACCCTAAGGCCCATTCGTTGCGGGGAAGACGCTTTCAATTCCAGGACCAGGTAGTCGTAGCCGGACCAGTCGGATGGCAGATCGGGGTTCAGTTCTTTCAGCGTCCACTTGTGCTCGGAAACTTCGCCCTGGAAAACCACCGGCTGGGTTTGTGCCGCGGCGGTGGCAAGGCCGGCGGTAAGAAGTGCGAGCGAGGCGATCAACGTTTGATGCATGGCGGACCTCCCGGGATTGGTGTGAGCGGGTGCAATTCAACATGGTAGTCCAGTGCGGGGGTCTGGGCGGGAGCGGGATCGCCGGGGGGGCCTCCTCTATATTGAACCAGTGGACGCCAAAGATGGCAAAGCGGCGGCTCAAAATCGGCGGTACTAAACCATTCCCCCGCCCCGGAAGATCGTTCCGAAGCTTTCGTATCGCGAAATTCTTCGGGCGCCGAGGGCGCCAGGGTCCTTTTCACATCTGCGCCGCCACCTGCCGGTGCCGGCGGCAGGAGCGACTCGATGGTGAGGTTTTCAAGCGCAACGAATGGATACGCCTTTATACTAGCCCATGAGCACCGTAGTTCCTGAAAGGACGGCCGATGTCAAAAACACTGGTGGCACATGAACAGCCGATCGCGAAGATTTTCAGCGACGATTACGTATTTCGCATTCCTGGATACCAGCGGCCCTACGCGTGGGGTACCGAGCAAGCGGGAGAACTCCTTGACGATCTGACGACGTTCATGCAAGCGGCTGGCGGACCGGTCGAGGACATGCCACCGTACTTTCTTGGCAGCATCGTCCTCATCAAGGAGGAAGCTACGCCTGACGCCGACGTCATCGACGGACAACAGCGTCTCACAACCCTCACCGTCCTCCTCGCTGCCATACGAGCGAGCGTCGACGCCAAGAACGCTGAGGAGGTAACCCCCCTCATCTACGAGAAAGGTAGCGCGATTCGCGGCACTAAGGACCGATTCCGCCTCACGCTCAGAGAACGCGATAGCGACTTTTTCCAAAAGTACATCCAAAAAGAAGATGGCGTCGGCAAACTCCTCAAACTCACGGACGAGCTCACCGACAGCCAGACCAATATCCGCGCGAATGCAAGCCTCTACATGCAACGCCTCGCGAAGCTCCCTGAAGCCGATCGGCTAAGCCTCGCGCAATTCGCGGTCACCCGGTGTTACCTCGTTGTCGTTGCCACCCCCGATCTTGATTCGGCGTATCGGATTTTCTCCGTGCTCAACAGCCGTGGCCTCGACCTCGCGCCTACGGATATTCTCAAAGCAGAAGTCATCGGCGGCATCCCGGCCGCACAGCGCGACACGTACACGAAGAAATGGGAAGACGCCGAAGAAGACCTCGGACGCGAACCATTCACGGAACTCTTCAGTCACATCAGAATGGTCTACCGTCGCTTGAAACCCAAAGGCACGCTGATTAAAGAATTCAAAGAACACGTCACCGAGTTTAAACACCCCGCGCAATTCATCGACCAGGTCCTCTTGCCAATGGCCAAGGCGTTCCAGGAAATCGTCGACGCCAGCTACGAAAGCACAGCGCACGCCGAAACCGTAAATGAGCACCTCAAATGGCTCAACCGCCTCGAGTTCAACGACTGGGTACCCCCAGCTCTCGCCTTTGCCATCCGGTACGGCCAAGACCCCGACGCAATGGTAGCCTTCTTCCGTGACCTCGAACGGCTCGCATACGCGCTGCTCATCCAAAAGTCCGGGATCAACGACCGCATCGAACGCTTCTCACAACTTACCAACGCCATCGCCAACGGCGCCAACCTTTACGAGCAGAAATCACCGCTCCAACTCTCTCCTGCCGAGCAGTTTAAAGTCTACGCACAACTCGATGGCCCCTTCTACGACACGTTCGCCGCACGCGCCCGCACGACCATTCTCCTCCGGCTCGACACACTCCTCAGTGGCGGCGGCGCAAAGTACGACTACCAAACCGTCACAGCAGAACACGTCCTCCCACAAACACCGCCAGCAGGAAGCAAGTGGCTCACGTGGTTCCCCGACATGAATGACCGGCTCCAATCCGTGCACAAGCTTGGCAACCTCGCACTCCTCACCCGCAAAAAGAACAGCGCCGCCTCCAACTACGAGTTCGACAAGAAAAAGCAATCGTACTTCGCGCACGGCGGGGTTTCACCCTTCGTGCTCACCACACAGGTCCTGGGCAAGAACGAATGGACGCCAGTCATCGTGGCAGCACGACAAAAGGAGCTACTCGCGATTCTCGAAAAACACTGGCAACTCCAGAACCGGATAAACCCACAGGGCGCAGCAGCACAACCGTAAACCCGACTGCAACCAGGCACGGCCGAAGCCAGAATCTGTCCGGCGGCGGGACAATAGAGGGCACCACGATGCCTAAACCCCTCCTTCACGCATTCCTTGATGAGAGCGCTGACGAACAAAGGAAGAGTGCCTTCTGTGTCGGTGCTTTTCTCGCCGCGGAGCCTCACTGCAGGCTGATCGAAGCGGAGTGGAAGAGCCGGCTAACATCCGACGGTATCGCGTACTTCCGCTCGACAGACTGTAAGGCCGCATCCGGCCCTTTCTTCCACCTACGGAAGAAGTACGGGGGCCTTCCCGGCGCCCTTCAGGCGGCCGAGCGCGTCCGCGCTGATCTTGAGGATCTTCTCCTCTCGTTTCACTGGATAGGCTTCGGACTCGGCGTCGTTGTCGGGGACTACGACGCCGTCCTCGAAGAGATCCCGGAAACCGGGTTCTTCTTCGCCAAAGACCATACCGTCGCCGCATATTCGCAGATGATGTATGAAGTTGCGCGCTCGGTCAGAAAGAACGCCGCTGGTCACGAGGTCACCTTTGTGATCGATGCCTCAAGCTGCGGCCCCAAGATTGAGGACGCCGCCCGCGCGATCAAGATCATTCATCCGGTCATCGGGAGCTCGATCGCCGGAATTGCGGAAGCAAACGACAAGATGACCGCCTCCCTCCAGGTGGCGGATCTTGTTGCAGGTCTCGTGAAAGATACATTCCAGACGTGGCTCCAAAGCGGGAAGCCGCGGTATCTGCCGCTACCTGCAAGATGGACGAATCACTTCGAGGTGATCGGGACGTGGGATGCGGAGCATATGCTGCGGGCCCTCGGAAAGACACTACGGAGTAGCAGGTTCGCTCACGGTCTCCTGCCCTCTCCTAAGCTGCCCCCAGTCCCGAAGAGCATCATAAAGAAGGCGCGGCGGGAGATGGCTCGTCAAGCCATGAAGGACAGACGACAAACCGGTTCTTCGGGGAGCGCGCCCAAAGAATAGTTCGGCAAGGGCGATTCCCCCCGCTTTGGCGGGTTGTACCCCGGCAGTTGGATCGGATCACGAACGATAAGTCGGCATCCCACCCCGAATGCCAATTCCCCGCGATTCCTCCTGTGACACGCCGTTCACGACAGAAGCGTCGCCCGGATCGCGCGGCGCGGGGCGTTGTCCGGGTCTCAGGCTTCGTTTGCCGTGGGCTGGGTCTCCAAGGCACTGCTGCCGAGCGGACCCCGGCGGGTTCTTTGACTGTGCTGGGCGCGCGGATCTTTCGATTGACCTTGATCGCGAAGACGACGGCAGGGGGATCGCCGAAGCTCTTGGCAGGCTCTATCCAGGCGGATCGGGGATCGAAGGCTTGCGACAGATTCTCTTTGGCGGGGAACGGCGTCCGCGTGGCCGGTCTGCGGGTTCTCCCAAAGCGTGGGTTCCGCGGCCTCCCTCGCGCTTCATCCGGCCACTACGAGTTCCTGCCTGGCGTCGGCAGGCAGAGCACGCAAGGATTCCTCTCGTCTGTGCTCAAGAATCAGGGCAATGGCCTGGCGAAGGTTCGCCAGACATTCCTCGCGCGTCTTGCCCTGCCCATTGGCGCCAGGCACTTCAGCGCAGTAGGCGACATACCATGGGCCGTCTCGCTCGACGATCGCCGTGAATTGGTTGCGCGTTTCTTTGTTCTACCGCTGCCGGCGCCGGGCTTCGCCTCAGCGGAAAAGGCCCAACATGTAGGCGATGAGGAGAATCAATAGTATGGTCCCCAGCCCTATGCCGGCGCCTCCACCGTAACCCCAGCGGCTATGGCCGTAGTACCCCCCACCGCAACCCAGCACCAGCAACAAAACGATCAGCAGGATCAACATTGTGCACCTTTCTTATTTACTTCTCCAACACCTTTTCAATCTGCCCAACCTTCTTTTGAATCTTGCCGGTGAGCTTTTCGGCTTGTCCTTCAGCCTCCAGGTTGGGATTGTTGGTGACCTGGCCGGCCGCCTGTTTGGCTTTGCCTTTCACTTCATGAAACTTGCCTTGAATCTGATCCTTCGAGCTTGGGCTCATCTGTCGTCTCCTTATCGTTTGCCTTGGAGCAGGTTTGGGTCCAAATCCGCATGTATGCGGGCACAAGCCGGAAAGCCGAGGCGCCCGCACGCAGGTGTAATTCCTGCCGTCCGGAAGGCAAAAACTGCTATTCAGAGTGCGGATTTTGCCGATATCTGCATAGCCACATTATGCTTTTTGGGCGTGTTTGCAAACGGCCATTCACGTGCCACCAAACACTGGATTGGTTCGCATTTCGAGTACTGGAAAGAAAGGACAACGATTATGGTTTTGAAGCGATTGATTGGAGTCGTGTTTGCAGGCGCGCTGGCCTTCAGCGCTCTTGCGGGCGAGGTTGTGGTTAAGATTGCACCACCGAAGATCGTGGTCGAGAAGCGGGGTCCTCGACCGAGCCCCCAGCATGTGTGGATTTCGGGATATCACAATTGGGATGGCCAAAAATACGTGTGGACGGCAGGAAGATGGGAAGTGCCTCCGCAGGGGCATAGCAAATGGGTAGCCCATCGCTGGGTTCACAAGAACGGCGGCTACGTTCTGGTCGAGGGGCACTGGCAGTAGTGTAGTCCGTCACGCTACCCCAGCTTCGACGGCAGTTCCAGCATCGGGCCCATCCACTGCAACTCGCGCTCGATGTCCTGGTGGAGCAGGTACTTGCGGCGAACGGCCTCGATCTTCTCGCCGCGGATATCGATCTTCGCCAGGTCGTACTGGCCTACGCCGAACTCGGCGCAGTAGCGCAGGTAGCCCATCCAATCGGGGTTGATGCCCATGGTTTCGACGCCCACGCGGTCGGCGGCCACGTAGTCCGTGGAGGCGATGGCGAGACGGGAGGGGACCGGCGTTCCGGAGCTGGGGCCATTGCCTTCCATGCCCTCGTAGCCGTCGATCACGGCCGCGCCCAGGAACGGATGCATGATTTGTTGGGTGAGGAAGATGTTGTAGTGGGTCTGGCGCAGGCCGTTATGGGTCTTGCGCTTGTCGTTCCAGGGTTTCTCACCAGGCACGCTGTGCAGCGGCGCGCCTAGCGCCATGTTCTTGATGGAAAGCGTCGCCACCATGACGTTATGCGTCTTCAGCATGGCCGCGCAGATGACATAAGCGTCGGGGTCGAACAGGCGCGCCGCCAGGCGGGTGGATACGGCGTGCAGATCGTAGTCGATCAAGGGAATAGCCTTGAATTTGGCCTCGCGATTCAAGTCGATCAACTGCACCTTTTGCGAGCGCCGCTCGGTGGCCAGGCGGTTGTAGCCGAACTCCTCGAAGCCGTGCAGGGTGTCGCCGGCCGAGGATTCGGCGACGATGACGGGGCCTTTGAAGCGCGGCTCCAGGTAATCCAGAATGCCGTGGATGGCGTCCGCGTGAGTGGCCGCCAGTTGGTTGACGGTGGAGACGTTGTTGACTTTGACGACCACGTATTTCTTGCGCTTCAGGCCCGGCCGGACCTGGTCGTCGATGGCGGTGAGGGCCTGCGCGATGTTCTTGCGGCGGCTTTCCCCTTTGACCAGGGCCACGGTGGAATTCCGCTCGGGGGCGGAAATCTGAGCGACCAGCGGCCGAAGCGCCGGGGCCAGGGCGGTCAACTGCAAAATCGTGCGGCGTGAAAAAGTAGCTGGCACTTGGACAGCCTCCCCATCTAGAATAGGATTTTAGCACCCATGAAGAAGGAGTGGTATGGATCATTCGCGCCGTAACTTTCTGGCGGCTGGGCTGGCCCTTCCCGCCGCCGCGACGGCCTCGCGGCCGTCCGGCCAGTCGTCGCAGGCAACCTCCTATCCGCCTGTTAGCACCGGGTTCCGCTACAAAACCCTGGGAAAGACGGGGTTGAAAGTGACCACCGTGGGGATGGGGTGCATGATCACCTCGGATGGCAGCGTGGTGGAACGGGCCGCCGATCTGGGGATCACGTATTTCGACACCGCGCGCGGCTACCAGAGCGGCAACAACGAGCGCATGGTGGGCGCGGCGCTGAAGCGGAAGCGCAAGGACATCACGCTCGCCACCAAGTCGGCCGCCAAGACCAAAGAGGAGGCCCTCCAGGAACTCGACACGAGCCTCAAAACGCTAGGAACGGACCATGTGGATATCTGGTTCCTGCACGGGAAGAATTCTCCCGCCGAGGTGACCGACGATCTGATCGAGGCGCAGCAGACAGCCAAGAAGGCGGGGAAGATCCGCTTCGCGGGCGTGAGCACGCACAACGGCCAGAAGGAGCTGTTGCCGTTCCTCGCCAGGAACCCCAACATCGACGTGATTCTGACCGCCTACAACTTCACCATGGAGCCTTTCATGGAGGGGGTCATCGAAGAGGCGGCCAAGGCCGGCAAGGGCATTGTGGCGATGAAGGTGATGGCCGGAGGAGCCCGGCGCCTCCAGCCCGGCGACCCGAATCTCAAGAGGCTGCAAGCCGACGGCGGCATGTTGGCGGCTCTCAAGTGGGTGCTGCGCAACGCCAACGTCGGCACCACCATCCCCAGCATGACCGACATGGAGCAGTTGGATCAGAACCTCAAGGCTACGGCGAACCCGTTCAGCGCCGGCGACCAGAAGATCCTGACGGCGCAGCTTGAGCGCATTGCTCCGCTGTATTGCCGGATGTGCGGGGAGTGCAGCGGCACGTGCCGCGAGGGGCTGCCGGTGGCCGACATCCTGCGGTACCTGACTTACGCGGATGGCTACGGACAGTTCGCGCTGGGGCGCGAGAATTTTCTGCGACTGCCGCGGGAGCAGGCCGCGGTGAAGTGCCGCGACTGCCAGGGCTGCACGGTGGAATGCCCTTACGGGGTCAGAGTTTCTGAAAGGCTCATCCGAGCACAGGAGATGTTTGCATGTTAAAGACGATTTGCGCGGCCGGGCTGCTGGCTTGCGGCGTGGCGGCCGCCGCCGACACGGCTCCCGTTCCCAGTTGCACGCTGGTGCCGGGCTGGACGCAGAAGGGCGATGCCCGAAGCTATGTGGGCGACAACCTGTTCGAATACATGGATGGCAATGCGGAAGGCTACCTGATTTACGGCTTCCAGTCGATGCATGGTGTCTCTTGCACCAAGGGCACCGAGGAACTGGTGATCGATATTTCCGATTTTGGAGAACCCGATCTCTCTTATGGCATGTTCACGGCCAACCGGGATCTGCGGGAACCCATGGCGAAGCTCGGGGCGGGCGGCCAGATTGTGCCGCGGAGAGCCATTTTCACGAAGGGGCAGTACTACGTCGAAATCGCGGCCAGCCCGGAAGGCGACCATACGGCGACTCTGAAGGAGTGGATGGCGGCGTTTGAGAAGATCGTGCCGGGCAGCACGTCTCCGCCCGACGCTCTCTCCTGGTTTCCGGCTGAGAAGCAGCAAACCCTTCGGCTGGTGCCGGAGAGCGTGCTGGGAATCCGGTTGTTGAAACGCGGCTACGCCGCTCAGTACGATTACGGCAAGGCGTTCGTGGTGACGGAAGCAACCCCGGAGTCGGCGGGCGCGCTGCTGGTGAAACTGCGGGCGCGGTACACGGACACCACGGCGGCTAAGGTGGGCGACGAGGCTTTCCAGGCCAATGACAAGTACCTGGGCAGGCTGTGCTACTTCCGCAAGGGACGTTATATCGGTGGATACGCCAACGTAGCGGACGGCCAGGACCCGGTAGCGTTGTCGGTGGCGTTGGCGGCGAAGCTGCCGTGAGGCGAGGTTCCGCGACGGTTTTAGCCGCATTTGTACTGACCCTCTGCGTCAACGCCCAGGAAAAGCCCTGGCCCGATCCCGCGTTCCCGTTTGGCGCGGTGTATTTCCGCAAATCGAACCCGCCCGAGCAGGATTGGGAACGCGACCACGCGACCGCCGCTCAATTGGGCCTCAACGTTTTCCGTCACTGGTTCATGTGGGCCACCATCGAGAACTCGCCGGGCCACTACGACTGGCGCGACTACGACCGCATGGTGGAACTGGAAGCCCGGAACCACATCAAGGTGGTCATTGCCGAAATCACCACCGGCGCGCCCGAGTGGATGTGGGACAAGTACCCGCAAGCACACCATATCGCGAGCGACGGTTCCGAGGGCTATCCAGTGGTCGGCGGCAGTAGCGCCACCGGCAGTGCACCACTTTGTCTGGATAACGAAGACGTCCGTGGCCAGGCCGAGAAGTTTCTGACGGCGCTGGTGGAGCGCTATCGCGACAATCCCGCCACGTTGGGCTACGACGTGTGGAACGAGGGGGGCGTGCAACCATGCTATTGCCCGGCCACTCAAGCCAAGTTCCGCGAGTGGCTGAAGGCCAAATACGGCAGTGTCGAAGCCCTGGGCCGCGCCTGGCACCGTTACAGTTTGGGTGACTGGGAATCGGTTCACCCGCCGCACAGTGGTACCGGCTACCCCGACTCGCTCGACTGGCTGGCGTTTTGCCGCGACGACGCCATTCGCCTGCTGCGCTGGCGCACGGATCTGATTCGCCGGCTCGACAAGCGGAACAAGATCACCGCGCACGGCACCGGCGCACTCACCGAGATCGAGTGGCGCACGGCGGCGGACGTGGATTCGTATGGTTACACGTGGGTGGCTTCGCGCCATGGCAACGATCCCTGGATGCAGTTTCAGGCCGTGGACCTGGTGCGCGGCGCTTCGCGCGGCAAGCCCTTCTGGCACGCGGAAGCCACCGGCGGGCCGCTGTGGATGCAGCCGCAGGTCATCGGCCGCCCCTTGGAAGATGGCCGCAGCTCGGACGAGAAGGATGTCCGCGTCTGGAGCCTGATCGACATGGCCGCGGGCGCGACCGGCATCCTCTTCACGCGCTGGCGCCCGTTGCTGGACGGGCCGTTATTCGGAGCGTTCGGGCCCATGGGGATGGATGGTTCGGTCACGCCGCGGGCGGAGATGGCCGGGCAGTTGGCGCGCTGGACCAACTCGCACGCGGAGATCTGGAAGTCGCGGCCGGTGAAGGGCGACGTGGGTATCGTCTTCGTCGAGGAGTCCGAGGATTTCAACTCGGTGCAGAGCGGCGGCGCGGGCGCGTACACCCAATCCGCGCAAGGCGCTTACCAGGCTTTCTTCGACTCGAATATCCAGGCCGATTTCGTGAGTATCGACGACATTGGGGAATACCCTCTGATCTATCTCCCTTACCCCGAGATGCTCAAGAAATCCACTGCCGACAAGCTCCGCGATTATGTCGCTAAGGGCGGCAAGTTGGTGAGCGAGGGTTGCCCTGGGTATTTCGGGGACGGCGGCACGGTTGGCACGGTGCAGCCGAATCTCGGTCTGGACCAGTTGTTCGGCGCCCGCGAGAGTTACGTGCAGTTCACTCCCGACCTGCTGACCAAGCTTGCCCTGACGGTGAGGGGGAAGCAGATCGGCGGCCAGTACTTTTTGCAGGAGTATAAGCTGGCGGGAGGGAAGGTTGTGGGCCAGTACGCCAACGGCCACATCGCCGCCGTCGAAAACACATTCGGCGCCGGCAAGACGCTCTTAATCGGCACATTTCCAGGCGGGGCCTACTTCCGCGGCCACGCGCCGGCCACGCGCGAGTTCTTCGCCGGCCTGCTGGCCTGGGCGGGCGTTCAACAGCAAGTGCAGTCGAGCGACCCGGAAGTGAAAGCCCGGCTGCATCGGGGCGCGGGCGGCACGTATCTCTGGGTGGTCAATCCCACGCGCACGGTGCGGAACGTTAAGATTTCACTGCCTGCCGCGTTCCAACGGGCAGTGGAACTGTGGCAGGAATCCAACCGTCCGACGGTGAGCGGGAACAGCGTGGCTGTTACCGTCGAGGATCGGAATGCTGCTGTGATCCGGCTGGAATAGAGGCCGTGAGCGCGCGCACCTCCCCCTCCGTCAGCGGGCGCCACTTCCCGATCTGCAGGTCGCCGATGCGGACGGGCCCGATGGCTACGCGCACCAGTTTGAGGACCTTGCTTCCCACGGCATCGACCATCCGCCGCACTTGGCGGTTGCGCCCCTCGGTGATGGTCATCTCCAGAAACGTGTGCTTGCCCCTCTCCCGCAGGCGCTTCACTTCCGCCGGCCGCGTGGGTCCGTCGCTGAGTTCGATTCCCCGCCGCAACCGGTCGATCTGCTCGTCGCTGAGCAGAGTCGCCGCCTTCAACTGGTAAGTTTTCGGCGACCTGTGTTGGGGATTGGCGATGCGCTCCGCGAAATCCGTGTCGTTGGTCATCAGCAGCAGGCCGCTGGTGTCCAGGTCCAGGCGTCCTACTGGAGAAAGCCACGTTCCCACATCGGCGGTCAGATCGTAGACCGTGGGGCGGCCTTCCGGGTCCCGCCGGGTGGTCAGGTACCCCTTCGGTTTGTATAGCAAGATATAGGCCTTAGCGGCGGACCGGAGGGCCTTGCCATCCACCGCGATGCGGTCCCGCTGGGGGTCTACCCAGTGGTCCGGGTTGCGAATGGTCGTTCCGTTCACAACCACCCGGCCCTCGCCTATCCACCCGCGCGCGACCGTGCGCGAGCCTAATCCTGCCTTGGAAAGCACTCTTTCCAAAGTCTTTAGCGATCGTGTTTCGACCGGTCTTGGTTTTTCTCGCATTGCCCAAAAAGGCTGTACGTAACAGTACTAATGTTACAATAGGCAATGGAGTGAGCACCACTGGGACAGTTCTAATTCGGGGCGCACGCCAACTGGTTACTTTGCGCGGCCCCAAGGAACCCCGCCGCCGGGCGGCCCTCGCCGATCTTGGCATTATCCCGGATGGCTCACTGCTGATTCGCGATGGCATCATCCAAGAAGTGGGGACCACCCGCCGCGTCGAGAATCTGGCGAGTGCGCGCGACGCCCTGGAAATCAACGCCGCCGGGCGCGTGGTGATGCCGGGTTTCGTCGACTGCCACACGCACCTCGCTTTTCCGCCGTTGGGCGGGCCCGATGCGGATGACCAGAGCGCCGCGCGGCTGGTTCGTTCCAGCACCCACCAAAGGCTGGAGGCGCGCGCACGCTCGTATGTCGAAGCCATGGCGCGGCACGGCACCACCACCGTGGAAGCCAAGACCGGCTGCGGCGCCGATGAGAGCGCCGAAATCAAGATACTTCGTGTGCTGTCGGCCTTGAAACGCGACCCGCTTGACGTGATCACCACGTTCCTGCTTCGCCTGCCGTCGGATGGGAGCGCCGAAGAGGCCCGTCAGGCCGCGGTCGAATCGGTCTCAACGGAGTTGCTGCCGAAAATTCGCCGGCGCCGGCTGGCGCGCTTTGCCGACCTGGTTTGGGATAGCGGCGGCGTCTCCGCGGAGGACCTCGCGCGCTATCTGGAACGCGCTCGCGGTCTGGGCTTCGCTTGCAAGATCCATGCGGACGAGGGGTCTCCCGCCGCCGCCATCGCCACGGCCGTCGAGCACCTGGTGGTGAGCATCGATCATCTGGAGCACGCCACCGCGGCCGACGTTGTGCCTCTCGGCGGCTGCCCCACCATGGTGACGCTGCTGCCCGGCGTTTCCTTCCACGCCGGCGGTAGCCACGCGCCTGCGCGCGCGCTGATCGACGCCGGCGCGGCCCTCGCGCTGGCCAGCAACTTTAACCCGCGCCACACGCCCACGCTGAGCATGCAAGCCGTGGTCGCTCTGGCGTGTTTGCGGATGGAACTGACCGCCGCCGAAGCCATCTCAGCCGCTACCATCAACGGCGCCCATGCGCTTGGTTGCGCCGGCCGCGTGGGGTCGCTCGAACCCGGCAAGTCGGCGGATCTGCTGCTCCTCGACGTCTCCGATTATCGCGAGCTCGCCCGCCAGTTCGGCGTCAACCTGGTTCGTCTGACCATGAAACGCGGCAAGCTGATCTATAAGGTTGGCGAAGTGGCTCGCCGGCCCGGTCCGGAGCTTCGCCGGGAGTGACCCCAGCCAGGCGCCGCCCATAAAGTGCGACAATGGTCGCGTGAGGCTGCCGGACGGGTAGTCGCTCCCGGGGGTGCCCTTTGGGCCCGGGGGAGGAAAGTCCGGTCTCCACAGGGCAGCGTGCCGGCTAACGGCCGGGGTCCGCGAAATCGGATACGGAAAGTGCCACAGAAAATATACCGCCTCGCCGCGAGGTGAGGTAAGGGTGAAATGGTGCGGTAAGAGCGCACCGCGGCAGGAGCAATTCTGCCGGCAGGGCAAACCCCACGCGGAGCAAGACCAAATAGGGGAGGAGGGGCTGCCCGCCCCGCTCGACTCCCGGGTAGGTCGCTAGAGCCGCACAGCAATGTGCGGCCCAGATGAATGACTACCGCCCGCAAGGGCACAGAAACCGGCTTATACTCCGGCAGCCCGCTTATTTCATAGCCGCCAAAGCCTTCGACGCCTCCGGATAATTCGGCCGTAGTTCAAGCGCCTTTTTGTAAGCTGCGACCGCCTGGTCCTTCAATCCCTTGTTCTTTAGAGCCTCGCCCAGATGGTAATAGCCCTCGGGCGATGGCTTTTTGGCGACGGCCGCCTCGAGATCCGCGATGGCGGGGTCCGCGTCCTTCTTGGCTGAAGATGCGGCCGAAGCCGGCGTGGCCAGACTCCCCAGGTTAAGCCCGTTGACCATGACCGTGGTTTGTCCCATCATGGCCGACATCAGCGGCGCCAGGTCCTGAATCGTCCCGGAAGTCTGTCCGATGTTCAGACCGTTCACCATGTACACCCACTTCCGGTCCAGGATGGCTTGCTTGATCTCCTGAAGAAGAGCGGGTTTCTCTTCTGGTTGCTCCGGGAACAGTTCCACGCGAACGTCGTCGCCCTCAACGATCAGGATTCCCAGCGGGACGGTCTTCGCGTCCATGCCGCCGCCGAAACCGATCATGGCTTGGCCGCCGGCGAGCCCGAACTTGACCTTGGCAAAAGGAACGACCGCGGTATCGCCGACTCGAATGGGTTCTCCGACCACGCTGCCGATTTTCAGTTGCGAAACCAGCTTGTCGAACTCGGCCAACGGCTTTGCCAGAGGAGCCTGGGCTCTCGCAAGCAGCGCCCAGAAAAGGAGGGAAAGCGCCAACAAAAAACGATTGCGCATGGCTTTCATGATGGTCTCCTCACTTGGCGGGCGTCTTGCCGACGCTGATGAAGCGGGTTCCCTTCTTGCCGATCGCGACGAATCCCAGGGGCCGGGCTTCGCCGCTCATGTAGAACCCATCGACCCCCGTGGGCGGGCTGGGCGGCGCCGCAGCCGCCGGACTGCCCGAACCAGCCATTCCTCCACCCCCGAAACTGACATCAATCATCATGATTGGTATCAGAGTGACCGTGCCCACCTTCACGGGCTCGCCAACGGCCGTCTTCACATGAAGCTCGCTGCTCAAACGCTGGGCCAGGGCATCAGCCAGCTCATTGCCGGGTTGAACGGCGGGCGCCTGAGGCTTGTTCGCGGGTGGGTTCTGACCCGCCGCGAGGGACCCGAGTATCAGTCCGGCCGCGACGACTATCAACGGTTTTCGACTCAACGGACACCTCCTGAACGAACCTACCACATCCCCAGCGCCTTCCACCACAGCCGCCCAATGCCCATCCGGATCGCCAGGTTTATCAGCGAAAGCAACAGGCCGAGGCGCGCCACCAGGTGCCCTGGGCGACGTAACCCGCTCCGAGGAAAACGGGCGCTGAGCCGGTGCCGTAATGTGTCATGGCGGCGTTCAGGCTGGAAAAGAACTCCAGCACCGGAGCCATGGCGATACCGCCTTGCCGCCCGGCAGCCCGCCTGTTCTACTTCCCGTATTTCTTTACTGCGCGGTCGATGCCCGCGCCCGCGGTCGCAAGGTCCTGCGGGTTCATCGCCGGCCGCACCGTGAGTCCTGCATTGAACGCCAGGAACCAGGGTTCGGCGACGGCGGGCAACTGCGACGACTCCTTCATGTCGAAGAATACGTATCCCGTTCGCTCGCCATTGTCTTCGGTGAAGTACGCCGCTTCAGGCTTGATTTCGTCCAGGATGCGTTGAATCGTGCTTCCCAATGTGCTGTTTTGGGCCGCCGCATTCCCGGCTTCGACGGGAATGGAAACTTTCAGCAACATGCGCATGCGTGATGCCCCTCCCAGAGCAATGATGCAAGTATACACCTTTCATACCGGGACGATCCTCTCCGATTCGTCGGTGTCCCCACACCACCGGCGAAGATCCGCGGAACTTTTCCCTTGGTGTCTCGTCTTGACCTGATATGGCCGTCACTCGCGGGCTTCTCCTCACAATTCTTTCGTCGATTGTGGCTTTCGGCCAGTCTCCGACTGCGCGGCCGGAATTCGAGGTGGCCTCCGTGAAGAAATCCGCCCCGGCCACGCCCGGGCAAGTCAACATTGGCGTGCATATCGATGGCGCCATGGTCAGGTACAGCTCCCTCCCCATGAGAAGCTACATCCGAATGGCTTACCGCGTGAACGAATATCAGGTCTTGGGCCCGGACTGGCTGGCGACTGAGAACTTCGATATCGTCGCCAAACTGCCGGACGGCGCCACGCGCGCGCAAATTCCCGAGATGATTCAATCGTTGCTCGCCGAGAGGTTCAAGCTGGTTCTGCACCGCGACAAAAAGGAATTCCCGGTCTATGCCCTGGTGGTTGCTAAGAATGGGCCGAAGTTGAAGGAGTCGCCTCCCGATTCCAACGCCGAAGCCAGCCCTGGCGCCAAGGGCAGCGTCGACATCAACGTCACTACCGGTCGTGGCGGCGGTGTGATCGATATGGGCAATGGCTCCTCCCTCGGCTACGGCAGAGACCGCCTGGAAGCGAAGAAGGTGACACTAGGCGCCTTAGCGGGCGCGGTGGAGCGCCTCCTGGACCGCCCCGTGGTGGACATGACGGGCATTGGCGGAACCTACGACTTTTCGCTCGAATACTCGTGGGACGAGGTGCGCAGCCTGGTGAGGTCAACGAGTGGCGGGGCCACGGAGTTGCCGGCCAACCCGGACGCCCCAGGCAACTCGATCTTCAGCTCCGTCGCCGCGTTCGGCCTCAGGCTGGAGCCGCGAAAGGCTCCCATCGAGGTCCTCGTCGTCGATCGTATCGAGCGGACTCCCACCGAAAACTAGCCGGTTCTTGCATCCGCAATTCCCCGCGCCGTGAGCGAGAATAGGAGTTTCGGAGTGACCGCTCTATGAAAGTCGTCGCATTCAACGGCAGCGCTCGCAAAGGCGGGAACACTGCCATTCTGCTCGGCCACGTGCTCGGCGAACTGGCCAACGAAGGCATTGAGACCGAGCTGGTGGAACTCGCCGGCGCCACCATCCACGGATGTCTGGCCTGCCGCAAATGCTCCACGCGGAAGGACCGGCGCTGCTCGCAGACCGATGATATGGGCAACGTCTGTATCGACAAGATGGCCGCCGCGGACGGCATCCTGCTAGGCTCGCCGACCTATGTCGCCGATATCTCGCCGGAGATCAAAGCCCTCATCGACCGCGCCTGCCTGGTGAGCGGGGCCAACGGCGGCATGTTCCGCCG